>Ga0208850_1000533_pt1 | contig 12438 bp, 12 predicted proteins | sample NGESurshal092012_5_FD_184475 | JGI IMG/M metagenome (GOLD analysis project Ga0208850, IMG submission 184475) | Arctic peat soil microbial communities from Barrow, Alaska - NGEE Surface sample 210-2 shallow-092012 (SPAdes) | ecosystem: Environmental > Terrestrial > Soil > Wetlands > Peat ... | reverse complement strand
ACTTTCTGTATTCATCTCTTGTTCTGCGCCAAGAACATCGAGCGCATGGGCGACCACGCCACCAATATCGCCGAAACGGTGCACTACGTTATCGAAGGCCGGCCACTCACGGAGCACAGGCCGAAGGGCGACACCACGACCATCCCCGCGCTGCGGACGGCGACCGAAAGATAACGGGACTGCGCATGATCCCGAAAAGTGGAAACCGGTTTTCGGATAAGATCATGCGCCAAGGAAAAAACACATGACCGCGCGCATCCTGATCGTGGAAGACGAAGAGCCGCTCACCATGCTGCTCCGCTACAACCTCGAGGCCGAAGGCTACGAGGTTGAGACCGCCGCACGCGGTGACGAGGCCGACACCCGCCTCAAGGAGAGCAGCCCGGATCTGCTGGTGCTCGATTGGATGCTGCCGGGCCTGTCCGGCATCGAGTTATGCCGCCGTCTGCGCGCGCGGCCGGAAACCCGCCAATTGCCGATCATCATGCTCACCGCCCGCGGCGAGGAGAGCGAAAAGGTGCGTGGGCTCGCTACCGGCGCCGACGATTACATCGTCAAGCCGTTCTCGGTGCCGGAACTGCTGGCGCGCGTGCGCGCGCTGTTGCGGCGCGCCAACCCCGAGCGGGTCGCGCTCGTGCTCAACATCGGCGACATCGAGCTCGATCGCGAAAAGAAACGGGTTTCACGCAACGGCCGCCCGATCGACCTCGGGCCGACCGAGTACCGTCTGCTGGAGTTCTTGATGGAGCGCCCGGGCCGGGTGTTCTCGCGCGAGCAATTGCTCGACGGCGTCTGGGGCAGCGATATCTATATCGACGAGCGCACCGTGGACGTGCATGTCGGCCGGTTGCGCAAGGCGATCAATCGCGGCCACATGGCCGACCCGATCCGTACCGTGCGCGGGGCCGGCTATGCGCTCGATGACCGCTTCGGGCGGGCGAGCTGAGCTAACCGTGGAAAGAGCGCTTGTCGCGCCGCCGGTCGGTCATCGGCTGGTAGGCGACGCGGGAGTGGAAGGTGCAATAAGGGGAGTCATTGGCTTCGCCGCCGCAGAAGAAGAAGTCCCCGCTGCCCGGATCGCCGATCGGCCAATGGCAGGTCTTTTCGGTCAGTTGCAGCAGGGTCTTGCGCTGCTCGACCGGGATTTCGATCAGTTCCGGCTCGGGCTCGACCTCGTAATCATAAGCCAGCGCGGTATTGCCCCGCATCGACGATCTCGACACCCGCAGCATGCCGGAGGAACGCGCCTTGCGCGGCCTTGGGCTGGACGATGAAGGGCTCTTGGCGCGGCCGGAGAGGCCGAGGCGGTGGACCTTGCCGATCACCGCGTTGCGGGTGACCCCGCCGAGTTCGGCCGCAATCTGGCTGGCGGACAGCCCGTCCGCCCACAGTTTCGTCAGGAGTGCGACCCTTTCGTCGGTCCAGCTCATCGGGTTTTCTCCTAGCCTTTCAAGGCCTTGGGTAGAATCCGCCGCCGTCGTCGGGCAACGCTTCGCGCGCCTGACGCATACGCTACAGGGATGAACTAAAAATCGATCCGGCAGTACGAGATGTCGTACTAGCTGACTGAAACGCTACAATATGGGGTAAGTCACGTGCAAGCTCTTGCAAGCCCCTATCCCCATCTACCAACAGTTTTTCCAATAGAATCGGCACTTGCGGCATAATTGAGTCGGCAAAAGGTACGCCGCGGCCATGTTGACAGGGCAAGACCCGGCAATAGAATGAAAAAAGTGCCGCCCGGCGAGGCGGCACATTTCTTTTCGGCTCGCGCATGATCCCGAAAAGTGGGTACCGGTTTTCGGAAAAGATCATGCGCAAGCAAGATGTCTAGACGGAAGAAACAGGCCGTGAACTCGCATCTATTGCCGACCTATGCGCGCGTCGACCTCGCTTTCGAGCGGGGCGAGGGTGCTTGGCTGTTCACGGCTGACGGCGAGCGCTATCTCGATTTTACCTCGGGCGTCGCCGTCAACGCGCTCGGCCACGCGCATCCGCATATGGTCGCGGCGCTGACCGAGCAGGCGCAAAAGCTCTGGCACGTCTCCAACCTGTACCGCATCCCGCAAGCCGAGCGGCTGGCCGACCGGCTGTGCGCGTTGAGCTTTGCCGATACGGTATTTTTCCAGAATTCCGGTGCCGAGGCGATCGAATGCGCGATCAAGATGGCGCGCCACTATCAGTTTTCCTGCGGCAAGCCTGAGCGTTTCCGCATCATCACATTTGAAGGCGCCTTCCACGGGCGCACGCTGGCCGCAATCGCCGCGACCGGGAACAAGAAATATCTCGAAGGCTTCGGCCCGCCGATGCCAGGTTTCGACCAGGTGCCTTACGGCGATCTCGAAGCGGTCAAGAAAGCGATCGGCCCCGAGACCGGCGCCATCCTGATCGAGCCGATCATGGGCGAGGGCGGCGTGCGGGTGGTTCCTCATACGTTTTTGCGCGCACTTCGTAAATTGTGCGACGACCACGGCCTGCTGCTGATGTTCGACGAGATACAAACCGGAATCGGCCGCACCGGCGACCTGTTCGCCTATGAGCACACCGGCGTCACGCCCGATATCATGGCGCTGGCGAAGGCGCTGGGCGGCGGAATTCCGATCGGCGCCTGCCTGGCGACGGCGGAAGCGTCCAAGGGCATGACCGCCGGCACCCACGGCTCGACCTTCGGCGGCAATCCGCTGGCGATGGCGGCCGGCAATGCGGCGCTCGACGTGATAACGGCGAACGGCTTCCTCGACCGGGTGCGGAAGAATTCGCTCGTGCTCAAGCAGCGGCTGGCCGAGCTGAAAGACCGCCACGCTTCGGTGATCGCCGAGGTGCGCGGCGAAGGCCTGCTGATCGGCCTGCGCATGGTGCCGCCGGCATCCGAGATGGTGGACGAATTGCGCAATGAGAAGATGATCACGGTTGCCGCCGGCGACAATGTGGTGCGGCTGCTGCCACCGCTGATTATTGGAGAAAACGAGATCGCGGAGGCGTTCGCGCGCATCGATCGGGCTTGCGCGCGGCTGGCGCGCGCGCATCCGCGGCAAGCTGACCAGGCTGCCAAGCAGAAGGCGGCGTCATGACCGGAAACGGCATGCGGCATTTCCTCGATCTCATCGACGTTTCGAAGTCGGTGCTGGCCGGGATGATCGACAACAGCCGCGCCATGAAGGCCGCGCGCGCGCGCGGGATCGTCGCGGCGCCGCTGGCCGGCAAGACGCTGGCGATGATCTTCGACAAGCCGTCGACGCGCACACGCGTGTCGTTCGACGTCGCCATGCGCCAGCTCGGCGGCGAAGCGATCCTGCTCACCGCGCAGGAAATGCAGCTCGGGCGCGGCGAGACGCTGGCCGACACCGCGCGCGTGCTCTCGCGCTATGTCGACGCCATCATGATCCGCATTCTCGATCACGAGGCGGTGGCCGAGCTTGCGCGCCACGCCACGGTGCCGGTGATCAACGGGCTCACCCGGCGCTCGCATCCCTGCCAGGTGCTGGCCGACGTCATGACGTTCGAGGAAAAGCGCGGGCCGATCCGCGGCCGCACGGTGGCCTGGAGCGGCGATAGCAACAACGTGCTGGCATCCTGGATGCACGCGGCCGAGCGCTTCGAGTTCCAGCTACGGGTGGCGACGCCGGCCGAGCTGCGCCCCAAGAAATGGCTGATGGACTGGGTGAAATCGTCCGGCGCCGTGATCAAGATCGGCGACGACCCGGAAGCCGCGGTGAAGGACGCCGACTGCGTGGTCACCGACACTTGGGTGTCGATGGGCGACCGCGACGGCAAGTCCAGGCATAACGTGCTCAAGCGCTACCAGGTCAATGCCCGGCTGATGTCCAAGGCCAAGCCGGACGCGCTGTTCATGCACTGCCTGCCGGCGCATCGCGGCCAGGAGGTCACCGACGAGGTGATCGACGGCCCGCAATCGGTCGTGTTCGACGAGGCGGAAAACCGGCTGCACGCGCAGAAGGGCCTGCTGGCCTGGTGCCTGCACGCGGACGCCCGGTAGCAATCACCGCGAACAGCGCTACATAAGGGCGATGAGCAACCCTGAAATTGCTATTCCTTCGCGCGCACCGGCGGCCACCACGGCCGACGACACCGTCATGCCGTTCGAAGTGGCTTCGCTCGACCTGCGCGGCCGCGTGGTGCGGCTCGGGCCAGTGGTTGACCAGATTCTCAACGCTCATGCCTATCCGCAGCCGGTGGCCAAGCTGCTGGGCGAGGCCGTGGTGCTCACCGTCATGCTCGGCTCGGCCTTGAAGATCGACGGCCGCTTCATTTTGCAGACCAAGACCGACGGCCCGGTGCGCATGCTGGTGGTGGACTTCACCGCTCCCGGCAAGGTGCGCGCCTGCGCGGGCTTCGACAAGGATCGCGTCGCCGCGACGATCGCATCCGGCAAGGCCGATGCCGGCGCGCTGCTCGGCCACGGCCATCTCGCCATGACCATCGACCAGGGCCCGGACATGAACCGCTACCAGGGCCTGGTCGCGCTCGCAGGCGGCTCGCTGGAAGACGCGGCGCACGAATATTTCCACCGCTCCGAGCAGATCCCGACGCGGGTGCGGCTGGCGGTGGCCGAGGAACTGCGCGCGGTTCAAGGCGGCGCCAGCCATCGCTGGCGCGCCGGCGGCATCTTGCTGCAATTCCTGCCCAAGGCGCCGGAACGCGTGCGTGTTGCCGATCTCGATCCCGGCGATGCGCCGGAAGGCACCGTCCCGCACACGCTGCCGGAAGACGATGCCTGGGTGGAAGGCCGCGCGCTGGTCTCCACCGTCGAGGACGTCGAATTGATCGACCCGGCGCTCTCCAGCGAGCGGCTGGTCTATCGACTGTTCCATGAGCCGGGCGTGCGCGTCTTCCGCGGCAGCGAGGTGCGCGCGGAGTGCTCGTGCTCACGCGCCAGCGTTGAGGCCATGTTGAAAAGCTTTTCGCAGGATGACCGCGATCACATGGTCGAGGACGGCAAGATTTCCGTCACCTGCGAATTCTGCAGCGCGAATTACGTATTTGCGCCGGGCGAGGTCGAGGCGAAAGAGGGTTGAAGGCGAGGCCGGTCAGTTGATCGTGCGCACGGCGTAGGATGAATCGAGCGAGAAGGCGGGAATTTCGATGTCAAAATGCTCGCCGGCCACCGTCACCATGCCGTAGCTGCCGGCCATGAAGCCGGACGGCGTCGGCAACGGCACCCCGCTGGTATATTCAAACGACTCGCCCGGCTTGAGGGTCGGTTCCTCGCCGACCACGCCCGGACCCTTGACCTCTTGCAGCCGCCCGAAAGCGTCGGTGATGCGCCAATGGCGCGTCTTGAGCTGCACCGTCTCGGTTCCCAGATTGGCGATGTCGATGGTGTAGGCCCAGAAGTAATAGCCGTTGCCGGGCGACGAGCGCTCCGAAACGAAGCGGGGCGTCACCGTGACTTCGATCTTGCGGGTTACGGCCCGGTACATCTAAATGCCTTACAATTCTACGAGGCCTGGGCTAGCTATTTTCGTCCTGCCTGCGGATTATGGCCGAAAGACCATACGAAAGAAAAGCCGTTCATGATCAAGGTATCAACCAAACGCGATCTGCGGCTTGACCTGTTCCGCGGCATCGCACTCTGGCTGATCTTTCTCGATCATATTCCGTCCAATGCGGTGAGCTGGATCACGATCCGCAATTACGGCTTCAGCGACGCCACCGAGATTTTTGTCTTCATCTCCGGCTATACCGCGGCCTTCGTCTATGGCCGCGCCATGCGCGAGCATGGCTTCATCGTCGCCGGCGCCCGCGTGCTCAAACGCGCCTGGCAAATCTACATCGCGCATGTGTTCCTGTTCGCGATCTACCTCGCCGAGATCACCTATGTCGCGCACAGTTTCGATAATCCGCTCTACAGCGAGGAAATGGGCGTGCTCGACTTCCTGAAGAATCCGGAAGTCACCATCATCCAGGCGTTGCTGCTCAAGTTCAAGCCGGTGAACATGGACGTGCTGCCGCTCTACATCGTGCTGCTGCTATGGTTCCCGCCGGTGCTGTGGCTGCTACTGCGCTTGCCCTCGCTAGCGCTCGTGGCCTCGGCCACTCTCTACTCGCTGATGTGGCAATTCGAATGGAATATTCCGGCCTATCCGCAAGGCGAATGGGTGTTCAATCCCTTTGCCTGGCAACTGCTGTTCGTGTTCGGCGCCTGGTGCGCGCTCGGCGGCGCACAACGGCTTGCGCGCTGGCTCAATTCCCCGGTGGTATTCGGACTTGCGGTCGCCTATGTGCTGTTCGCGTTCGGCATCGCGATGACCTGGTACTTTCCGCGGCTTGCGCTGTTTGTGCCGAAATTCGTCGGCGAGGCGATCTATCCGATCGACAAGACCAACCTCGACGTGCTGCGCATCCTGCATTTCTTGTCGCTGGCGGTGATCACGCTGTGGTTCGTGCCGCGCGACTGGCCGGTATTGCGATCGCGGGTATTCTGGCCGGCGATCGTATGCGGGCAGCATTCGCTGGAAACCTTCTGCCTGGGCGTGTTCCTGGCCTTTGCCGGCCACTTCGTATTCACCGAAGTGTCCAACCGCCTGCTCACGCATATCATCGTCAGCGTATCGGGCATCGCCATTATGGTGGCCGCAGCAGCGTTGATTTCGTGGTATAGACGCATAGAGCGACAAGGACCGGGGCCGCGTCCGCCTTCGATCAAGCCGGGCTACGCGGGGGGCGACGCATGACGGGACGTGTACCATTCCTGCTGGCATTGCTGATGCTGGCCGGCCCGGCCTGGGCCGAGCATCCGGCCGAGTGCCGCGTGGCCGCAAATCTGATTGAGCCCGATTTTCCGCTGCCACAGGTCGCGCGCGCGCTGGCCGCCAAGCGGCTCAGCATTCTGGTGATCGGCTCCGGCTCCATGCTGTTGCCTGGAGCGGACGGCAGCAAGAACGCCTATCCGGCGCGGCTGCAGCACGCGCTCACCGAAATGCTGCCCGGCGTCGAGGTCAAGGTGGTGACCGACGTGCAGGCGCATCGCAATGCCGTTGAAACGGTGAAGGCGCTAAAACCGGCGCTCGCGGCGGCAAAGCCCGCGCCCGCGCTCGTGGTCTGGGGGATCGGAACCGTGGACGCCATACAGGCGATTGATCCAGATCAATTCAGCCATGCCCTCGACCACGGTATAAATATTGTCCATTCGGCAGGCGCTGATGTCATTTTGATCAACGCTCAATACAGCCCGCGCACGGAATCGATGATTGCCCTTGGTACTTATGCTGAACACATTCGTTGGGTTGCACTGCAGCAAAAAGTGCCGTTGTTCGACCGATTCAGCATCATGAAGCTTTGGGCCGATCTGGGGACGTTCGATTTGTATTCGGCTACGAAAAAACTTGACATAGCCGAGCGTGTTCATGATTGCATAGCACGATTGCTGGCCGATCTCGTGATCGAGGCAGCAAAGCCAGACGAGCCGCATGCCGAGAGCGGCCGTTAAATGAACTCTGGGGGAAACGGCCGTGCCGGGAATTGATCTCGCCTATCGGGCGATGAAGCGGACTACTGTCGCCGCGCTGTTTGCTGCATTGGCATTGCCACTCTCGGCGCGCGCCGAAACACCGGCGCTGACGTGCGACACGCCGCTCGACCTGATTCGCCTCGCCAATCCGCTATCGCACGTTGCGCAAAAACTGACAGCCGGCGCTCCGATCACCATCGTTGCCATCGGTTCGTCGTCGACCGCGGGCGCGGGTGCGAGTTCTCCGGCTAAGTCGTACCCGAGCCAACTGGCGGTCGAACTCAAGAAGCAATTTCCGTATAATTCTATCACCGTGCTCAATCGTGGCGCGAACGGCGAGGAAGTCGCCGACATGCTCAGGCGCTTCGACAAGGCGGTGGTGGCCGCCAAGCCCGATCTGGTCCTGTGGCAGCTCGGCACCAATTCGGTCATCCGCGACCACATGTTCAACGACCACGGCGCCGCGATCCGCGATGGCCTCAACAAGATTCGCGCCACCGGCGCCGACATCGTGCTGATCGATCCGCAATTCGCGCCGAAAGTGATCGTAAAGGCGGAAGCCGCACACATGGTCGAATTAATCGCCACGACCGCCAAGGTGGAAAATGTCGACCTGTTCCGCCGCTTCGACGTGATGAAGCGTTGGCGCGAGGCCGATCACATGGCGTTCGAGTCGTTCGTGTCGCCCGATGGGCTGCATATGAATGACTGGAGCTATGCTTGCATGGCCAAGGGCCTTGGTCTTGCCATCGCTGAAGCCGCCGAGCGGCCGGTGGTGTCGGCGGCCATGTCGTACGTGGTGCCTTAAGCGCTCGACGACGCTGCGCTACACCGCGTCCAAAGCCGTCAGCAGATCCTCGATCAGATCGTCAGGGTGCTCGAGCCCGGCCGAAAACCGTATCAGCCCATCGCCAATGCCGAGTTCGGCGCGCTGCTCGGGCGTGAGCCGCTGATGCGTGGTCGTGGTCGGATGCGTGACCAGGCTCTTGGCATCGCCGAGATTGTTGGTGATGCCGATCAGCTGCAAGCCGTTGAGGAACCGGAAGGCGCCTTGCTTGCCGCCCATGATCTCGAACGAGCACAGCGTCGAGCCGGCACGCATCTGCTTGGCGATGACGTCGGCCTGCGGGTGGTCGCTCCGGCCGGGATAGATCAGCCGGCTGATTTTCTTGTGCCCATCGAGCGCGGTTGAAACCGCCCCCGCCGTTTCGGTCTGCCGCTGCACCCGCACCGACAATGTCTCTAGCCCCTTCAGCAGAATCCAGGCATTGAATGGCGACAGCGACGGCCCGGTCTGGCGGATCACTTGGTGTACTTGATCCATGATGAATTTTTCCGACGCCAGGATGACGCCGCCAAGCACGCGGCCCTGGCCGTCGATGTGTTTGGTCGCTGAATAGACCACGCAGTCGGCGCCGAGCGCGAGCGGGCTCTGGTAAAGCGGCGTGGCGAACACGTTGTCCACCACCAGCTTAGCGCCGGCCGCGTGCGCGATATCGGCGACCGCCGCGATGTCATAGACTTCAAGCGTTGGATTGGTCGGCGTTTCCATGAAGAACGCCTTGGTGTTCTTCTGCACCGCCTGTTTCCAGGCATTGAGGTCCTTGCCATCGACTAGCGTGCAGGGGACGCCGAAACGCGGCAGCCATTCCTCGATCACCCAGCGGCAGGAGCCGAACAGCGCCTTGGCGGCGACCACATGATCGCCGGCGCGCACCAGCCCCATCAGCGCAGTGGTGACAGCCGCCATGCCGGTGGCGGTCGAGCGCGCGGCCTCGGCGCCTTCGAGCGCGGCCATGCGCTGCTCGAACATGTCCAAGGTCGGGTTGGAATAGCGCGAATAGACGTAGCCGGGCGTCTTGCCGGAGAAGCGCGCCTCGCATTCCTCGGCACTCGGGTAGATGTAGCCCTGGGTGAGGAACAGCGCCTCCGAGGTCTCGCCGAACTGCGAACGCAGCGTTCCGGCATGGACCAGGCGGGTTTCGGGGCGGTAGGTCTTTTGGTTCGACGCGGGCATGTGGCCTCCTTTAGGCTTTGCGCATGGTCTTGCCCGAAAACCGGTAGCCACTTTTCGGGACCATGCGCCGGCCAACAAATGGCCAATAAAAAACCGGCCGGAGAAAAAATCTCGGCCGGGCACACGCGTCCCCGGCCTTTTAGCGATTTATTTTACGTGGCTGCAAGCCGGCCGGCTCAAATGACCACGGGATAAGGTGCTTGTAGCGGCAAGGGCCACTTCCCGTCAAGGCACCCATCGGGTTAGATCGGCGCCTCGCACGTGAAGGGGCGCCGTGGCACTCACATTTGGCATCGAGGATAAGGGCATCCTGCCCGACCGCATGATCGCGGCGCTGGCCGCGGCTGGCGGGATTCTGCCCTCAACCGATTTCGTGCCCGACCAGATCCAGCCCGCCAGCCTCGATCTGCGGCTGGGCGAAGTGGCCTACCGCGTGCGCGCGAGCTTCCTGCCCGGGCGCACCACGGTGGCCGAGCGTATCGACGGGCTGAAGCTGCATGAAATTTCGCTCAGCGACGGCGCCGTGCTGGAGACCGGCTGCGTCTATATCGTGCCGCTGCTCGAAAGCCTGGCGCTACCCGACGAAATCTCCGCCGCCGCCAATCCGAAAAGCTCGACCGGCCGGCTCGACGTGTTCACCCGCGTCATCGCCGATGAGACCCGCGGCTTCGATCGCATCGAGGCCGGCTATCACGGCCCGCTCTATGCCGAGATCAGCCCGCGCACTTTTCCGGTGCTGGTGCGCGAGGGCTCGCGGCTCTCGCAGATCCGTTTCCGCCGCGGCCATGCGCTGCTCGACGCGCCCGCCTTGCGCGCGCTGCATGCGCGCGAGCGGCTGGTGGATGGCGACGACGCCGACGTGAGCGACGGCGTCGCGGTCGGCGTCGATCTGTCGGGGCTCGGGCCGGGCGGCCTGGTCGGCTATCGCGCCAAGCGCCACACCGGGCTGATCGACGTGGAGCGGCGCGCCGGCTATGCGGTGCTCGATTTCTGGGAGCCGATGCAGGCGCGCCCCGACAAGAGCCTGATCCTCGATCCCAACGAGTTCTACATCCTGGCGTCGAAGGAAGCCGTGCAGGTGCCGCCCGACTACGCCGCCGAGATGGTGCCGTTCGATCCGCTGGTCGGCGAATTCCGCGTGCACTATGCCGGCTTCTTCGATCCCGGCTTCGGCTATGCCGGCGCCGGCGGCAAGGGCGCGCGCGCGGTGCTGGAAGTGCGCTCGCGCGAGGTGCCGTTCGTGCTCGAGCACGGCCAGATCGTCGGGCGGCTGGTGTACGAGAAGATGATCGCGAAGCCCGACAAGCTCTATGGCGCCGGCATCGGCTCGAATTACCAGGCGCAGAGTTTGAAGCTCAGCAAGCATTTCAAGGCATGAGGGTTATGCTCGGCGGCTGCCTTATTCGGCCGCGACCGGATATTGATCCGTCATTGTTCTTGGCGCTCTGACCACGCGATTGCGGCCCGTGCGCTTGGCTTCGTACAGAGCTTCGTCGGCGTGTTTGAGCAGGACCTCAAAACCTGACATCGCCAGGCTCGCGCCGGCCACGCCGATACTGACGGTCACCTCAAGATTCTCGCCCGGCAGGGCGCGGGTATGAACTTGAATGGCTTTGCGCAACCGCTCGGCGGTGGTCTCAGCGGCTGCTTCATCGGTTTCCGGCAGCAACAGCACAAATTCTTCGCCGCCAATACGCGCCGCCACATCGGTCTGGCGTTTCGTTGTCTTACAGATATACGCGACGGCCTTCAGGACCAAGTCGCCGGCGTCATGACCGAAGCGGTCGTTGATCGATTTGAAGTTGTCGATGTCGAGCAGCAGCAGCGAGAGTGGCCGGCCGTAGCGCTGAAAGCGCGCCCATTCCGCGCGCGCCAGTTCTTCAAAGTGGCGGCGATTGAACAGCGCGGTCAGGCCGTCCGTGGTCGCGAGCATGCCGAGGTCGACCACGAGCCGGTCCGACAGGCCGCGCTCCGTCACCGCCTGGGGCAGCCAGCGCAACAGCAGAAGGCCGAGCACGAAGCCGCCCGCGACGATATTGAGCATTTTCGGGATAATGACGAGCGCGGGGTTGCCAAGACTTTCCGCCAGCGCCGCCGGGAAGAACCCATACTGCCCGCCAAAAAACAGCCCAAAATAAACATTCTCAATGAGGTTGCGGCAGGTGTCGATCGCGACCACCAGCAGCAGCAGCCGCGTCGTTCCGAAAATGCGGGGGTTGCGGACATATTCGAATAGAACAATCCCCAGTACGGCCAGCCACACCAGGACTGCCACACAGTAGATGAGCCCCGTTATGAGCTGCACGCTCATGGCTGTCCCTGATTTTTTTGTGCCCCACCTATCAACGCGCGGGCGCGCGCAACGGACGTTTTCACGGCGCTGTTCTGTCCGCCTTGGTTTACGAAATGTGAATTTCGCCGTCCGGAAGCAGGCGATGGCGATTGGTCGCGCGTGATCGCCCGTATTTTTGGCGGCGCCGGGCCGCGCTTTCTGACGCGCCGTTTCGCCCTGCCTCCGGCTCTGAGGTGCCGGCGCCTTTCGGGTCACCGCACCTTTCGAGCCTCGGGCAAGCCTGGCGGCCCGCCGTCAGCCAGCTCCTCGCGGGGGGCGTAGTGCCCCCGGCAAAGCAGTTTGCATTTGCGCAAACTGCGTAAACTTGTTTGCGCGTGCCCCGTCGCCGCCCGGGAGCTTGGGGGGTTGCGTTCATCCCCCGCCCGCGGGCGCCGCATCCGATCCCACTTGCATGACGCCTCATGACAGCGCCCTCGGTGGACCGAACGCGGCCATGATAAATCCGCCCCGGCGAGCGAGGATAAGTTTTCGGTCGAGTTTTGTTTTGGTGTATCGTCGATGCCACAGGGAGCGTGACGCTGCTTGCCGCTGGCGCCCGTCATTCGCTATGGTCGGCGCGCGCGGGCGTAGTTCAATGGTAGAACGGCAGCTTCCCAA
>Ga0208850_1000532_pt1 | contig 12438 bp, 16 predicted proteins | sample NGESurshal092012_5_FD_184475 | JGI IMG/M metagenome (GOLD analysis project Ga0208850, IMG submission 184475) | Arctic peat soil microbial communities from Barrow, Alaska - NGEE Surface sample 210-2 shallow-092012 (SPAdes) | ecosystem: Environmental > Terrestrial > Soil > Wetlands > Peat ... | reverse complement strand
ATCTGCTTGGCAATCGGCGTCGAAATTGCCCACTCGTTGTTTTCAACCAAGATCACGATCGGCAGTTTGTGAATCGACGCGAAGTTCATCGATTCGTGCCACTCGCCTTCGCTCGTCGCGCCATCGCCGATCGTCGTAAGCACGCAACGTCCGGTTTCCTTGCGCAGTTTCATCGCGTAGGCGATGAGCCCTGCTTCTGGCGGTGTCGGATCCGTTCCCTGGGCGCTGACCCGGTCGACCTCTGTCTCTATGGCGGCGAGGATTCGTCTGGCGACGAGTTCGTTCTCGGCGGGAGTCTGGCATTCCGGGCAGACATCGAGGCCGTCGATCGACGCCCACGGTCTGTCGGTCCCGATGGCAGACAGCTGGGTTGTCTGACCGGCTGAGAACTGTGGAATAAGCAAAGAGGTGTCGTTGAGCTCTTCTGGCCGGCGGGTGCGGCCACAACGCGAGCAGAGCATTTCGACCATGTGCCAAGGTAGCCCGGATAGGCTCGTGCAGACGTCCAAGCAACCTTTCAGTCGCGGTGAGAAGACGTCTGTGGTGATGGGAGGGAACTCCGCTGACCGGTTACGACCCAGCCCGCTACGGCCAAGCCGTGGGCGACGACTACGACCTCTTGTACCCGGGGAATGCGGCGGATACAGAGTCTGCCGTCGCGCTCTTGGCAGGGCTGGCCTTGGAGCGACCGGACCATTCGCTGCTCGAATTCGGGATCGGCACCGGACGGCTCGCCGTCGAGTTGCGGCGACTCGGCGTGGGCGTGTCCGGAATCGATGGTTCCGAGCGCATGGTGGCCCGACTTAGGGACAAGCTCGAAGGTGAGTCGATGGAGATCGTCATCGGCGACTATCGCGACGCCCGGGTGACAGGCGTTTTCTCGGTGGTCGTACTGGTCCTCAACGGCATCTTCGATCCTCGCGGACGATCGGCACAGTTCGATATCTTTCGCAACGCGGCCCGGCACCTCGCCCCGGGCGGGTGCTTCGTCGTCGAGTCCTGGGTAATGAGCGATGCGCAACGCAACGGTGACTGGTCAGTCTTGCCGCGCTATGTCGGAGATGAGCATGTCGAGCTCCAGATGGCCCGTTACGACATCACCACCAACCGGATCGAACGGACGCTGGTCCACCTCCGCCCGGAGGGCATGAAGTTCGTGACCGTTACCGACACCTACGCGTCGCCGGGCGAGCTCGACGTGATGGCAGAGGTGACCAACTTCAATCGGATTGGCCGCTACGCTTCGTGGTCAGGGAGTGAATTCACCTCCACGAGCAGCAGCCATGTCTCGATTTACGAACTTCGGGCGTTGTGATCTGCCCCCTGACGCACTCCGTCCGATAGGTCGGATCCCGCCCATGCTTTCGGGGCACGATCGTGAGTAGGCCGCCTACCTGCTGAGCCTGTTGGATTATCCGGCGAGCTTCGCCCACGGTGAACTGGTCCAATTGCCTCAGGACGAGACCGCAAGTTGGTGAGAAACCGTCGACCTCGTCTCGCAGGCCAAGTAGCGGCAGAATACGGTTACGGGTCCCCAGACCAGTCATCGTCATCCCGCGCCTTCCGGGCGCGGCGAAAGCCCTTGGAGTTGCGTGTATGTGGCCTCGTACCTGTCTCGTCGGCGGAAGGGACGGGTCAGGTGGGTACCTCGCACTTGTCGTGGGGACCAAAGTACTTGAAGTGTCCCAACAGCCGAGCACTTGGTTAAACGACATCTCCCGTCCGACTCCGTCGAAGTGCATCGCGGTCGGTGGCACTTCGACATCTCTTGATACGTCCGTTGTCGTAACCATCGATCCATCCAACGCCGCCATGGGCGACGGGTCGTTCGTCACGGGACGCAACCTGGAACTCGACACCATGGCGTGCAGTTCCGTCAGGTCCTGTGTTGCCGCCGGACACGTCACGCTCGCGAGCCAGAACGAATCCGGAGCTTACGTTTCAATCATCAAAGGTCACCAGGGCACGCTGATGGTGGAGAACGGTGTCACTGATATCAACGGAGCAGGGTGCACCGTTACTTCGAAGTGTTTTCTGGGGGGCGTTAGCTCGCGTGGCAACATTGGAGCGGGGTTCGAAGTCACGTTGCCTTAGGTCTGCACCGACGCTGGTCGCCCATTGAGAAGTTGGGCTCGGATCCAGGTCCGCGATCGAGAAATTCAAAAACGATCCCCACGCACGTGCTATTCGCTCTCTTCAACTGCGAGGGCCTCAACGGGACGTCGGCGACTTCAAACTAACGTTTGAGGTCCCGCTGTCGTAGGTGATCGCTAGAATGCACCTGACACCCAATCGTGCCGTCGGCTGCGTAGTGGTGTTCGACCTCAGTCCTTGAGCGGTTGAGGCCATTTTGCCCCACAAAATGCTCCACAAATCGAGTCGCTTGCCGATACTGCATGTTGTCGAGCGTCGTGATCGTTCCTGGTCAAGTGGTGTCACGTCGTGTGCCGTTGTTCCTTGAAAACGATCAGAGCACTTTCACACGGCTGAAGTCGCAGGTTCGAGTCCTGCAGCGCCCACCAACCGGGACGGTGCGCGAACCGCATCGTTTATCGAGTGGTTTACGGAGAATGGCATTCGCCCGACGTCTTCGCCGTCCGGCGAATGCCTCTACAAACAGGACCAACGTGTGAGAACTTTCTTTACGTATTCGAGTGAGCGAACCCAACCTTCGAGCCACTGTCCGACCGAAGCGTTCGACATAAGTTACTGAGTACGGGCCCGAGTCAGTTCATCCACGGACGAAGACTACGGTGTCCCGGTGACATTTCAACCTCTAACAATTCACCTGAGCAGGGATGCCAGCCTCGGTCGTCGGGAAATTGACGCACACGCGAACCTGCTCTGTCAGGGTTCCAGATTCGCTTGTCATGTTCAACGAGCCCACCAACATCACCGTTCCCCCTTGTCCAGACTTAAACGTCGGCGTTGTGGCGAGATGGTACGGGCTCTTCGCAAATGAATTAAGGACGTCCTTTCCGGATACAGCCCTACCTTTCGCCGATGCAGCCGCTACCGCACTTCGGCTCACCGCCATTACTAATGGTGCTTCCTGCCACCGGGCAACCGCCATTTGAGGACATGTGATCATTTTCGGCAGCGTTCTCGTCGAACGAGAAAAGGTGACGCAAGAGAAGCTATACGTGGAGTGATTTGTGAAGATGGCCAGACGCGGGTAGCTAGGAATGTCCCCGAGGTTGGAATCGAGAGACACGGTTGACGTGGTGACGTTGATCATTGTTGCGACGGCGTTGCTGAGGTCGGCGGCGGTCACGGCGTGCGGCGGTTTCGCGTGCGACGCAGTGGAGAACGCGTACTCGGCCACCACCGCGACTACTGACGGCTTTGCGGCTTCCACAGTTGAACTAACCAGAGTTGTCAACATTGTCATTGAACCAACCATGATCAGCAATCTCGATGTAATCGATCGTCGCGGCGTTGAGGAAACAAAAACATCGGGTGCCGTCAGAATTGAGTCATGGAAGTGGCTGTAACTACTCCATTTTTCACGTCGTGTCATTAGTACCCCTAACCTGCTTACGGCCGCCTCGGCCCTTCGAGTGGAACCCGTGTTCCAACAGTTATACAAGCATGCCGCGCGCATGAAATCAGGTCGCCTAAGCGTGATTTGGTGAGAGATCATGAGAATCTCAACTAATACTTGAGCGTAAGTCCTTTCTGGGCAGACCTAGAGAAACGGCGTTATACTTTGGAAAATTTGCACGACGGTCGCGCAAGCAAGGATGATCAGAGGTCAGGTAGGAGGCAGCGAATGCGCCGTTCCACAAAGGTACTTACGAATGAACGATTTTCGAATGAGCGCGGAGTTGAACACCGCGCCGTACGCGGCTCCATCGGTCGTAAGCGAATCGCAACTCTTGCCGGATTGCTGTGCCTGTTGACGATACCAGTAGCACCAGCATCAGCGGTATCGAACGCTGGTTTGCGATTGCAGACTACTGCGCAGCCTGTGGGTGTGACGAGCGTTCACGCATCGGGTACCAACCCAGCAGTTCTTGGAGAAGCCAATGCTGTACTTACGGGTGTCGGTGCGAGCTCGATACCAATTACCGTGTGGGTTGAAAATCCAGTGTTATTGCCGTTCTCGTCAGGAGCCGAATTCAGCGTGACCGCTGTTGTCGCAATGGGACAAGTTGCTGGAGCGATCCAACCGAAGGCTCAGTTCAGTGGCGATGCGTGTGGCTACGACGGGTCATACTCAGTGTTCGAATGTGTGACCATGTATTACAACATCAAATCGGATGCCTGGAATTACTATGCTGACGATTCTCAAGTCTCAATAAAACCTGTTAACTACGACACACACGACGCAGTACTTTCGAGTCTTTCCTTAACCGCCGGAGGCAGCGGCTACGCGTGTACTGGTAGTGGTCACTTGGCAGGAGGCCAGACTTGGAACATAAGTTCGCCATCCTCTGGTACGACGTACTACAGGACACCGAGCTGGTCCGGTAATTACTATGTTCTCAACAGTTCATCTGGCGCTTTTCAGAACGTGCAGGGAACGCTGTACTGGTACTACAGGGGAAACGCCGAACAGCTCAAATTCACCTACTCCCTGCCTGATTCGGAGAGTGGATGGCCAACCGGCGGGTGTTAAAACTGAGCCCGGGAATCGAGAGCCGGGCTACTCGGTGGCTATTTTCTAAAGCAAGAGTTCCTCGCACTCGTCGATGGAGGGCAAGCCTTCGTCGCTGCAGACTTCCCAGGCGCGCCCGATCGGCCCTTCGTCGACCTACTTCACGAATGTCACGCTCGCGACGTTGTCATACCAGCGATTAATCCGTTCCCGTATGAAGAGCTCCACTGCTTGAGATTCGCCGAGCTCGTACCGCGCGACGCTTCGTTAACCGGTACTACACGCCGGCGACTGGAGGGGCGTCGTCGCTCCAGTCAGCAGTCGCCCTCGGCAGCAGCAGCCGCGGCGACTTTCGTGGCGACGTCCCCCATCGACAGGTTGTCACCGGTGGTCAACCCAGACCGCGCAGCGAGCAGGGGGCTCACATCCCGGAGGGCGTCGAATGTCGTGCCGTGAGCAATGGGGATCACTCGGTCGGTTGCGAGCAGCGCGGAGAGTTCCTTGTCGGCGACTCCCTGGGCAGCCAGGCTCTGGAGTAGCGCCGGGGTCACGAGCACGATGCCTATCCGGGAGGTCGTCAAGCCCCTGTCAATCTCGCGGAGGAGCGACTTGCCGAGGCCGACCTCGTTCTCGCTGAACCAGACCGTCGCGCCAAGGGAGGTCAGCAGATCGCACAACTCCTTTGCGGCGCCGTTCCGGTCGTCCCACGCGTGGCATAGGAATAGGTCGCGTCGCTCTGGGTGGCTTCGCGCCTGCGCCTCGGCGCTTCGGACGAGGGGCTCGATCGTGCGCCACTCGACGGGAGTGTATGACGCGACCCCCCCTCCGCGCAGGCGACGCGACCCCCCACCGCCATACGACCCGCCACTGGACGAACCGCCGCTGGACGACGCGCGGCCGTACGAACCGACTCCGACTGTTGGGTACCTTGCGGGCGGGTTGTAGGTGTAAGACCCGTAGGAGGATCGCCCGCCACACGCGGGGCAGCTGGCTGCACCGCTCGACGTTCGGTGACCTTGAACAGGCGCTGTGCATCGGGCCATGCTTCGAGTCTACGGGAGGCATCCGACAGCCCGGACTGGTCGCCTGGCTAACAGTGACGTGGTCGCACGCGCCATGTGGCGACAAGTGATCGCACGTATCTTCTCGGCATGGACGCCATACGACCGCGCCTGATACGCCAAATACTACTGGACGATTACCATTCCCCGAAGACCGCGGTTGCGCCCGAGCCTCGAGAATCCGGACGACGTTTGACAGGTCAGGCAGCGAGGCAGTCACGTGAAACTTCGAGATCAAGGGGGGCAGGACGGTTATTGTCCTCACTCACCGAACTCGCCCGAAGGGTGCTCTCGGCAATTCTTCAGCAGTCCAGCAATACCGTGAGTCAGTTCATCGACTTGTTGTAGGAAACTTCGTCTCTCGAAGATCTCTGGACTCCTGAGCCATTGCGGCGACCAAGTGGTTCTTATTGTGTGACTCAAGGTCCACTGCAGCGCCCACCGACCGGGACGGTGCGCGAACGGCATCGTTGACTGAGTGCTTCCACAAACGGGCACAACATAGCGTGTGAGAACTTTCTTTACGTAGTCGAGGACGGGCGACTCAAGCGGATCGTCACCGACCTCACGCTCGACAACGCGATGCTGAAAGAGGTTGCCAAGGGAAACTTCTAACCCCGAACGCGTGCCGTCGAGTAGTCGTAATGCTCGAGGAGTCGTTCGGGGTGAAAGAGAGAAGTACCTGTCGCGTCGTGGGTCGGCACCGTTCGACCCAGCGTCTTGAAGTCGTGTTGCCGAGCGACGACGAGCGCGAACTGCGACGCTGGCTCGTCCAGTTCGCCAAGGTGGGGATTCCGAGGGTTTTCGTGTATTCGAAAACTCCGGAATACGCACAGCGAGGGCCAATTCGCCATTTTGAACGAGCAATTGGGAGCTAGGTGAACCGGCCAGGGCTTAGTGGAGGCACGCGGGAGTGGCGATCTCTAGGTTGCGAACGTGTTGGGCATCGAGGATGAGGCCACCGTCGGGGTGTTCCGAGCTGACTTCTTCTGGTCAAACGGGGGGACTTGACTGCTCATTACTTGTTCTCAGGCGTCGTCTTAGTTATTCGAGTTGACCTCAGAATTGTCCGAGCGGTCAAGGTTCTAAAGGACGCGGAATTTACGACCATTGAGTCGTGTGAGGGCGGTGAAGGGCACGCGTACCCCGAGCCAACTATCAAGTTTGCCGGGTCACGGGCTACCGGATGGAGGGCCCTGGGTGAACTATTAACCTTCGGACTCCCCCTCAATCACATCGGTCAGATGTGGTCCATGACTGATGGACACCCGAAAGGGCCAAACTGGATTGTTACCTTCTCGAAGAAGTTGTGACCGTGCTACTTGCCCGCTGCGATTGCAGCGCATCTCTCGCAAAGTTTGCTGTTGGGGAGTATCCCAAGAACTTTGTGGTTGTTGGCGATTATCTTTATCGCATAATCACATTCGCTTTGATTGTGATGAACCAACTTGTCATCGTCTTCATCGCTAGACGTATGAAACTCGGCAACCAATCCCATTGGGATGCTCCTTTTGTAGGCCAGAAACTCGACACTACAACTGCTGGACCATTCGTGCTCGGTGATAGCCCACGAAGAACTGACGTTTCGCTTATTTGAGCACAATCTGGATTGCGGCGTGGTAACCCAGCGTGGTGTCCAAGAGTGGCGTTCGGACATTTCAGGTGTTTTCGAACACGACCGTGACGAAGGGGTGACTGCCGTACTCGTTGAATCAGCGAAAGTCTCCTGTTGAAATCCCGAGTGGGCGCGACCGTTGGTGCGGTACAGATAAGTTGACGGGAGCATCGGATGACCAACGACGTGATGATCGATCGATGGAGGCGTCCACGTGTTTCCGCTGGACGTTCCGATTTGTGACGCCGCCGCGGGCAGGCAACAGCCACGCGTACCGTGAACTTGAGATGCGGGGGGAGAGCGGTGACTAAGAGAATCTCACTTATCGTCAAGTACGACACGGACATCGAGGCGGCTATGGTCGATCATCCCATCGCATTTCAATCGGCGCCTACAGCGACCATTTCTAAACTCGATGTTCGAGGAGCGATGTGCGTCGGACGATCGCGAGCCGCGTATGGATTCATTGAACGGGACCGGATCGAAAGCGTTGATCGTCTCGGATGTGTGACTAGAGAACTCGCTGCGGGCGTGTCTCTGTGAATGATCCAACCCGCATTGACATGAATGCGTGCGCCACTCTGAGCCTCGCGGACGCTGCCCTCGTACTCGGAATCCATCGGAGCACCGCGTCGGAGTTGTACCGGCGGGGTGAGTTTCCAGTGCCGGTGCTACAGATTGGCCACCGTTGTCGCGTGACGAAGATCCACTTGGAGAGGTTCCTGCTCGCGGGCACGGCTGAGGCTACCGCTTCGGATTGAGATGCCGAGGAGTCCTAGATTTCGGTACGTATTTTGGTCAATGAGTCGCCGTCGTGACACTCCCGAAGCGCTGACTCTCTACGCTGGTGGTGAAGACAAGGTGCGTGTGAAATCGAAGGCGGTAGTTGAAGCGAGCGCCATTGTTGGCTTAATGCCTGACGGCACGCCTGACAATCGTCGCTGTTTTCCTCTCGTTACCTTTGTGGAGTAGCAGGCAGGGATAGTCGTTCACTAACTGCCTTCCAGTTCTGCACGCTTGACGAGATCATTAGCCCACTCAACGGCAGCGGGCAGCGGGAGTACGTCGAGACCCTCTGACGCCTCGGTGTACAGGCCATCCCAACCCTCGTGTATCTGGACAGTAGGAGGCCACGGTGTGCCCTTTCGCAAATCGAACAAGCGAACTCCCAGTCGGCGCAGTTCAGCAAGGTCGACGTCCTCGTCACGACAGAGGAGTTGCAGGTCGACTAGGTCATGCGCACGTTCATTCCTGCCTTCTTGGTCAGGCGTAGTGCAGGCATGTAACTTCTGGACAGCCTGGTGTTCACGACTAATTACCGCAACAGGACTGGGCGCCTCCAGTCCGATGCGCGTAAACAGTTCGACGAGGCTACCGTCGATGATCTCAACGGAATCATCAACGCTCCCTAGTTCATCCATGGCCAGCTCAAGGCGGACAGTCATGAAGTTGCGCGCGCGATAACTCAACTTGACGTCGATCGGTACCATTAGATACTGCACCGGAATGTTTTTCGGCGCGGGAGACTTGCGCATCAAAACGGTGCCGGTGAACCCGCTCCATCCCGCGTCAAGATTGGCCCGCAATTGATTCAAGAACTGCCCTTCGGTTGTTGTGCGCGGTCGCGTGGCATCTAGGTCTATCGAGAATCGTGACAGGTCTGGCCCGAGCCGGAGGTTGATGGACGTTCCTCCTTTGACGGCCGACGTGGGAAGCATTTGGGCGACGACTACATTAGCCATGGCGCGCAGACGGCGAACGATGAGGTTTTCCTCTAGTCCTGTGGCGTTTGCAAGACGTTGACGAAGTGCGGCCAGGTGCGCAGGCGGATCTTCATAGATAGGTAGTTCGCTCATTGGACGACACCGGTTAACTCTTTCTTGAGGGTACGCATCTCTCCCTTTGTGACTAGTCCTTCGTTGATTGCCTTGGGAAGAGCCTCAAGAAGTCGCTCACGCATGACGTAGTTTTGCGCCTGACGCATGGCTTGAGCAACAGTGGTAGTTGGAATCCCCTCGTAAAACACGACATCCTGCTCCGGGATATTCGCTCTCTCTACCTTGACCCACGGGGGAAGATTTCGACGAGTTCGTTGACGGGTGGCAACGCGAATCTTCCGAGGGTTTACAAGTGCCAAATCGTGGAGAGCTAAGACTGCGTCACCAGTCAGGTACGCATCGTCACCGACGCGCAACACCGCTTCGAAGAACTGATCAAAATGAGTAGTGGGCATCTCGTCGAATCGGTAGATTCCACGCGCGACGTGGCGAAGTCGTCCGCGGGCAGCCAACTTCGGAAGTTCGACCGGTGGAATGCCATTTGCGATGGCATCTTTTGTGGTGATGTAACCGTATTGCCCGAGAGCTACCTCCCAGGCCTTCTGTCTGTACGTCGGCACTATTCCTCCTGTTAGAGCCCTCGGAATGTCTTTCCCTTGATTCCAATGCACGAGGCCGTGATAGCACTCTTAATCTAATGGCAGAACTCTACCGTTATTAGTAGGGTTCTGCCATGTATGTTCCGGCGCAACTATACCATTATCGGTATAGTTGCGCCACGATTCATGGCGGTGTACAGAGAAAAATACCTTGTTAGAAGCAAAATATCTGGCACTATACGAAACGAGTGGACTCGAGGAATTTGATTCATTTTCGGATTCATTGAGTGAGACATAGCCATCACTTTCTACGATAGGAATGAGAGCTTCGCATTGGGAACACCGTCGGCGATTCCTAACATTGCGATGCCCATTCTTGCAATACGATTTGGCCCTGACCCCGTTCAGTGGCCACGGGTTAAGCGGCTTTCAGGCCACTTAATAACCAGCGAGAAGGATCTCCAACCGCGCGAGTAGTGGATGACCCCCCGGCGCGACAAGACGACGGGGATCACCGGGCCGACGACCCCATAGGAATAACAAACGCGCAGCGGAGTCACCGATGACCGCCGAATCCGACTTCTCCTCACTGCGGATCAATCGCGCCCCCTCATCATCAACAACGGCGAGGACATCTTGAGTTCCAGGCGACGAGATGACTGCAGACAGATTTGTCGAAACCGACGCGGCTCCGCGGGCAACGAGGGCTCTACCGAGTACGGTGACCGCGTGATCGGTGAGTTCTGGTTGAGCCAGTAACGCCATACTCACGTCATCGTCGCCGATGAGGTCCCACCGATGGAGGGCAAGTTCACTCCGCATATGAGTGATGAAAGTGGCCACAACCATTTCCCGACCAGTCCAGGGCACCACGGCGTCAGGTTGGGAGTTCAGTACAAAGTCAAGTGACACGGCGGCTCGTTCGAAGGATTTGGGCAGTTGAGTTCGAAGTTCCTTCGGGCCCATCGCGCGATAGGGGGACTCGCGCTCTTCGAACCCTCGAGTGGGTGGAACCGCTAGGCCCTCGCCGTAAGCTTCTAAGTTGATTGCAACCTCGTCGGCGGCGGCGGCCAAATGGGCGGTGACGTCGTGCGCCGTCCAACCCGCGCACGCGCTCATCGAGTCAGGTGGGGTGACCTCCAGAGCCTCGAAAAAGGCAGCAGTCTCAGTCTTCATGGCACGAGACGGGTGGGCGGTGTTGACGTAGTTGTCCATGCCAAGGAAGTTAACGCTTGAACTCTTCAGGCTGTCCTGAATTATGGATGTAGATTGTGCCATGTCCGTTGACGCCGATATCTCCGTCGTGGCAGCGCTCTTCGCAGAACGGACTCGAGCCGATATGGCCGTCGTCCTGCTTGACGGCCGGACACTCACCGCCAGCGAGCTTGCCAGGAGCGCGGGACTCACCGCTTCGGCCGCCAGCCCCCATCTTGCTCGGCTCGTCGAAGGAGGTGCTCTCACTGTCCAACGACAAGGTCGTCACCGCTACTACCAACTCGCCACCCCATCCATTGCGCACGTTCTCGAAGTCTTACTCACCGTCGCCCCCTCTCGACCAGTGTCAACACTGCGTAATGCACAGCGCCGCAACGCGTTGTGGGCGGCCAGAACGTGCTACGACCACCTCGCCGGGGCACTGGCAGTTGACCTCTTTGATCGTTTAGTTGATACCGGAATGTTGGTCGACGATACGAACACCCTCGTTGTGTCTCCATCCGGCTTCACGTTCTTCACCGACCTCGGAGTTGATCTGAAGAGTCTGGACCGGGGACGTCGGCCAATGGTGCGACCGTGCCTCGATTGGACCGAGCGTCGCCACCACCTCGCCGGCGCGCTCGGAGCAGCGCTCCTTGACCTACTCATGGAGAACGGATCGCTCGAGCGTCGACCGACAACTCGGGCTGTGCGGGTTACCGAGTGCGGAGACAAATTCCTAGATGAAATATTCGGCATCCAACTGCGCGCGACATCGAGGAACGTCGAACTTTCTGAATGACGACATCACAGGTCGACCGAAGAAGTACTTGGAGGTAGACGGGACCTTTGCACCTACGCGCCATCCCTCAAAACATCCCTCACAAAGATCCGACGGCGCACGACAGAACCGACAAGGGGCGACGAAAAACCCGGTAGATATCGACAAAAGCGAGCATCGACGACTTATGAAGACGGACCGATTTCCATTTACACTCATCAGGTCGGGGGTTCGAGTCCCTCAGCGCACACCTCAGCGCCCACCGTTGCGATTACCTCCACCAGAAAAAATCGGCAGTTTCAAAGTCTTCCGAACTTGCATTTACGCCGTCAATGGAGCAGGTTGGTATATGTGGGGATGGCGTTTCAGGTCGAAGACGTGGACGTCGCTCAGGTGGTAATGAAGTCGTTCCGGTGAGTGCACAAAGGGAGGTCCGAGAGTGTCGCCTAAGGAAGCAAAATCGAGTTCCGATACGTTGAGTGCGAAAGAACGGAACACGCTGCCTGACTCGAAGTTCGCGTTCCCAAAGAGCCGGAAAGAACCCCTCGTTGACGTCGCGCACGTTCGCACCGCCATCGCGAGATTCGATCAAGTTAAAGACGTGAGCAATAGTGAACGCGATCGCGCCTGGAAGCGAATCGTCGCCGCGGCGAAGATGTTCGACGTGGAGGTATCCGAGGGGGACTGGCGAGACCTCGTCAAGGAAGGGAATAAGGCGAAAAAGAAAATCGTCAAGACGAAAGAGGGAAAGAAGAAGACGATTGCCAAGAAGATGAAGTAGGCGTCAAGGTAATGAGTCGAAAGCATGAC
>Ga0208850_1000518_pt1 | contig 12652 bp, 12 predicted proteins | sample NGESurshal092012_5_FD_184475 | JGI IMG/M metagenome (GOLD analysis project Ga0208850, IMG submission 184475) | Arctic peat soil microbial communities from Barrow, Alaska - NGEE Surface sample 210-2 shallow-092012 (SPAdes) | ecosystem: Environmental > Terrestrial > Soil > Wetlands > Peat ... | reverse complement strand
AACGGTCGAGCACCAAGGCTAGATGAAGTACGATCATGTCGAACCGGCCGCTAACCGTGTCGGCGACGGCGTAGTCGCGATAAAAACACGGCAATCGCGCCTGCGCCACGATCATGCCATACAGGGCGGAAATGGTGTCTGGCCGCGCGCTGCGGCGAAAGAGGGGAAATATCATCGTGTTGGTTCGGGGGCTGACCGCGGCTTGCCGCCCGGTACGTCAACGCTTTCCCCAATGCAAGACCGAAATGAGGGTTCCGGGTTTGGGGGCAAAAATTGCGCATAACCGCCACAGGGCCGCTCGCTTGGCGCTGGCGCTTGCCTGCGCGTTCGCGCTCGCCGGCTGCGGCAGCTTCAGCGAGACCCTTCAGCGCGGCTACGTGCTGCCGGAAGGCGCGCTCGAGCAGATTCCAGTCGGCGCCAGCCAGGAGCAGGTACTGATCGTCCTCGGCACGCCCTCTACCGTCGCCACCGTGAACGGCGAAGCGTTTTACTACATTTCGCAGAAGACGGAGCGCGCGGTGGCATTCATGCCGCACGCGGTCATCGATCAACGGGTGGTCGCGGTCTATTTCGACAAGGAGCGCCGGGTCGAGCGGCTGGCCAATTTCGGGCTCAAGGACGGGAAGGTCTTCGACTTCGTATCGAATGCAACGCCGACCGGCGGCCAGGAGCTCAGCTACCTGCGCAACATTTTCAAAAACCTGAGCATGAAACTCTGACCTGCGCCGACGGCCGCCAGATTCTCCATGCAAAAGGGCCCGCGCAACGCGGGCCCTTTGTGTTTTCCGGCGTTGCGCGTCACACGCTCAGTGCGCCAGCACCGCAAGCAGCAGCAGCGCCACGATGTTGGTAATCTTGATCATCGGGTTCACCGCCGGCCCCGCCGTGTCCTTGTAGGGATCACCGACGGTGTCGCCGGTCACCGCGGCCTTGTGGGCTTCTGAGCCCTTGCCGCCGTAGTGACCGTCCTCGATGTATTTCTTGGCGTTATCCCAGGCGCCGCCGCCCGAGGTCATCGAGATCGCGACGAACAGCCCATTGACGATCACGCCCAAGAGCATGGCGCCGAGCGCCGAGAAGCCGGCCGACTTGCCGATGGCGCCGCCGCCCGCGATCGCATAGATCGCAAAGTAGCAGACGATCGGCGACAGCACCGGCAGCAGCGATGGAATGAGCATTTCCTTGATTGCGGCCTTGGTTAGCATGTCGACCGCGCGGCCGTAATCGGGCTTGGTGGTGCCCTTCATGATGCCGGGGTTTTCACGGAATTGCCGGCGCACTTCCTCGACGATCGCGCCGGCGGCACGGCCGACCGCGGTCATGCCCATCGAAGCGAACAGATAGGGCAGCAGACCGCCGAACAGCAGGCCGGCCACCACGTAGGGGTTGTTGAGCGAGAAATCGAGTTTGATGTCTTTGAAGTAGGGATGCGATGCCGCGTCCTTGGTAAAGAACAGCAGGTCCTGGTTATAGGCCGCAAACAGCACCAGCGCGCCGAGGCCGGCCGAACCGATGGCATAGCCCTTGGTGATCGCCTTGGTGGTGTTGCCGACCGCGTCGAGCGCGTCGGTGGCTTTGCGCACTTCCTTCGGCAGGCCAGCCATTTCGGCAATGCCGCCGGCATTGTCGGTGACCGGACCGAAGGCGTCGAGCGCAACGATCATGCCGGCCAGTGCCAGCATTGTCGTCACTGCGATGGCAATGCCGAACAGACCGGCAAGACCATAGGTGACCAGAATGCCAGCGATGATGACGATGGCCGGCGCAGCAGTCGATTCCATCGAAATCGCCAGACCCTGGATCACGTTGGTGCCGTGTCCCGTGACCGATGCCGCCGCAATCGACTTCACCGGACGGAAGTCGGTGCCGGTGTAGTACTCGGTGATCCAGATGATCAGACCGGTCACCACCAGGCCGACGACACCGCAATAGAACAGCGTCGTCGTGGTGAAGGTGGCACCCCCGCCGCTCAGCAGAACCCCGAAGCCGATGGTCCAGTGGATGACGCCGGCAATGCCGACAAGCGACAGCACGCCGGTCGCGATCAGACCCTTGTAGAGCGCGCCCATGATCGACTGACTGGCACCGAGCCGAACGAAGAACGTGCCGATGATCGAGGTAATGATGCAGACGCCGCCAATGGCGAGCGGCAGCGTCATCATGGTCATCAGATATTGCGTATCGGCGAAGAAGATCGCCGCCAGCACCATGGTGGCGACGATAGTCACCGCATAGGTCTCGAACAAGTCGGCCGCCATGCCGGCGCAGTCGCCAACGTTGTCGCCGACATTGTCGGCGATGGTGGCCGGGTTACGCGGATCGTCTTCCGGAATGCCGGCTTCCACTTTGCCGACCAGATCGCCGCCGACGTCGGCGCCCTTGGTGAAGATGCCGCCGCCGAGGCGGGCGAAGATCGAGATCAGCGAGGCGCCGAAGCCGAGCGCGACAATCGCATCGATCACGGTGCGATCGTTCGGCTTCAGGTGCATAGTGCCGGTCAGGAAGCCAAAATAGAGCGTGACCCCGAGCAGCGCCAAGCCGGCAACCAGCATGCCGGTGATGGCGCCGGCCTTGAAGGCCAGCTCCAACCCGCCGGCCAGCGTCTTGGTGGCCGCTTGCGCGACCCGCACATTGGCGCGCACCGACACGTTCATGCCGATGAAGCCGGTTGCAGCGGACAAGATGGCGCCGACCGCAAAGCCGATCGCGACCAGCCAGCCGAGTGTGAAGCCGATGATGACGAGGATCACCACACCGACAATGCCGATGGTGGTGTATTGGCGCTTGAGATAGGCCTGCGCACCCTCGCGCACGGCGGCCGAAATCTCCTGCATCTTCGCGCTGCCGGCGTCGGCACGCAGCACCGAGCCGGTGGCCCAGATGCCATAGAGGATCGCGAGCAGCCCACAGCCGACGATCACCCACAATGTATTCATGGTGGCTTCAACCTCGATTGATAACGGAGCTGGCGGGAGAAACGCTCCCGCCCGGCGCCAGGAGCGTCGAGGATGGCCGCTTGTGGGCGCTTCACCCCGACCGGAAAGCGCGCGGACATTGCCAAAAAGGCAGCAGCAACGCAACGGCGGAAAAGAGCTGGTTTTTCGCGGTTTTCCGCGCCTGTGGAAGACTCAGACCGGCCGAATCCGCTTGCGCGCGGCCAGCCAGACCAGAAGCGCCCCCGCCACGAAGACGGTGGGGAAGATCACTTCGTTGATCGCCGCCCAGCCGAAGTACTCCAGCAGTTGGCCGGAGGAGAACGAGCCCGCCGCCATGCTGCCGAAGATCAGGAAGTCGTTGAACGCCTGCACCTTGTTACGCTCATCCGGCCGGTGGAACTGGGTGACCATGGTGGTGGCGCCGATAAAGGACAAGTTCCAGCCGACGCCGAGCAGCACCAGGGCGACCCAGAAATGCGCCACCGAGACACCGGCGATGCCGACCACGGCGGTCAGGGCGATCAGACTCAAGCCGATGCCGGTGATGCGCTCTACACCGAAGCGCGCGATCAGGCTGCCGGTCACGAAGCTCGGCGCATACATCGCCAGCACGTGCCACTGGATGCCGAGCGTGGCGTCCGTAACGGAATGCCCGCAGCCGATCATGGCGAGCGGCGCCGAGGTCATGATCATGTTCATCATCGCGTAGCTCGCCATCCCGCAGGCGACGGCAACGATGAAGCGGGCGCTGCGCACGATCTCGATCAGCGGGCGGGCATTGACGACCCGGGTGGCGGCGACCGGCGGCACCTTCACAAATTGCAGCACCGCTGCTGCCAGCATTGCACAGGCGGATTGCCCGAGATAGCTGGCGGCAAACAGATGCGGCGACAGCATATCCTTGGTGAAGATGACGAGCTGCGGGCCGATCAAGGCTGCGAATACGCCGCCGGCCAACACCCAGGACACCACTTTTGGCCGGTAAGCCTCGCTCGCGGTATCGGCCGCGGCAAAGCGGTAGGACTGGTGCGCGGCGGCATAAAGCCCGCCGCAAAAAGTGCCGACCAGCAGCAGCCAGAACTGGCCGTTCATCACCGCGCTATAGGAAATCAGCCCCGACAGGATGCCGAACACCGATCCCGTCTGCAGCGCGAAGCGGCGGCCGAAAACTCGGGCGAGCGCGCCGACCGGCAGCGTGCCGAGCCACATGCCGATCACCATGCAGGTGATCGGCAGCGTCGCGAGGCCCTTGTCGGGCGCCAGAATCGCGCCAACGATGCTGGCAGTGCTCACGATCACCGTGTTGTTGCCGCCGGCGAGCGCCTGCGCGACTGCCAGCACCATGGCGTTGCGGCGCGCAAGATTGTCGTCGACGCTAGCGTGCAGAATAGGCTCGGCGACCGCCGACATGATGAGGGCTCCCGGAAAGCCGCCCCTTCTAGCGGCGATGGCGCTGAATTGCCACTGCCGGCAGTGCAGGGCAGCGTTGAGCCGGACTCGCCGTGCGGCCTTAGAAAGCGATGGCCCCCGGGTGGCGGATCGTGGCCTGGCGCGCCTCGGCCGGCGATTTTGCGCCGATCTGGCCGAGCGAGGAGCGCAATTCGTCGATGTAGAGGTCAATGAGCTGGGCCGGCCCGTCGTCGCCGAGCGCAGCGACCGCCCACAGGAACGACTTGCCGGCAAAAGCCGCATCGGCGCCGAGCGCGAGCGCGCGCATCACGTCCTGCCCACTGCGGATGCCACTGTCGAACACGATGGTCGCCCGCTTGCCGACCGCCGCGACGATCCCCGGCAGGCAATCGATCGAAGGCATCAGCGCCTCGATCTGGCGGCCGCCATGGTTCGACACCCAGATCCCGTCGACGCCGAGTGCCACCGCCTTTTCGGCGTCGTCGGGGTGCAGGATGCCCTTCACCATCATCGGACCCTTCCAGCGCTCGCGAAAGCGCGCGACTTCCTCCCAGGAAAATGCACCACCCATTTCGCTTCGCGCGAAGCGGATGACGTCATTGGTGCCGGCGCGCTCGCCCACATAGGAACGGATGGTGGCGAAGCGCGGATAGCCGTTGCGCAGCAGCGCCAGCAGCCATTTCGGCCGGATCGCCATTTCATAGAGCATGCGCAGGTTCGGGCGGAATTCGCCGCCAAGCCCAGCATAGGTCTCGCGCGAGCGCGTCGTGCGCACCGGCACGTCGAGCGTGAGGATCAGCACCTTGACCGCCGCCGCCTGCGCGCGCCGCACCAGGTCGAACCCGATGGCGTGATCATTGTGCGAAAAACGATAAAGCTGGAGCCAGAACACGTCGGGCGCAACTTTCGCCACCTCCTCGATGCTGGCGCCGCCGGCCACGCCGAGCGTGTAGGGAACGCGCGCGCGTTGCGCGGCCTTCGCCATCAATAAATCGGCGCCCGGCCATACGATCGACGGCCCGCCCATGGGCGCGATGCCGATCGGCGCCGCATAGCGGGTGCCGAACAGTTCGACTTCGGTCGGCGGCAGCGTCGGCATGACGCCATAGCGCGGGACAATCTTGACCGCGTCGAGCGCCGCCCAGTTGTGCGCGATGCCGACATCGTTGCCGGCGCCGGTGTCGCCGTATTCGAAGGCGAAACGCGGGACGTTGCGTGACGCGTGCTGGCGCAGCCAGGCGGTGGTCGGGAACCGGCGGTGATGTTTCTGAAAATTCGGATGTTGTCCGACCGGCGCGATGGCCACTTGCTTTGCCGTCATGTCATGCATGCCACATTCCCGCTTGCAATTTTCGTTATTATACGCCGGCTGGCGCGTGCGCGTCCCCGGCGATTTCAGAAGTGACTGAAGGAGGCGCGTTTGAAGCTGAGCGCCTTGCCGCCGGTCCCCAGAAAGCGGGCACCCTCGCCTGCTACGATGTGACCGATCTCGCTGACCGCCACATTTGCCGCCTGCGCCGCAACGCGGAAACCCTCAGCCTTGTTCGCCGGCACGGTGCAGACGATCTCATAGTCGTCGCCGCCGGTCAGCGCCGGCTCGAGCATGCCCGGGTCGGCGGCCAGCACTGCCTTGGCCGCATCGGAAAGCGGAAGGCGCGCCACCTCGATCTCGGCCGCCACGCTCGATACCCGGCACAGCTTGGCGAAATCGCCAGCAAGGCCGTCCGACACATCCATCGCAGCCGAGGCATGGCTGCGCACGGCCTCGGCCAGCGCATTGCGCGGCTGCGGCAGCAGATAGCGCGACACCAGATGCTGGCGCTGCGCGGTGGCAAGTTTCCAGTCCGCTCCGGCACCTTTACGTAACGCAAGTCCCAGCACCGCATCGCCGATGGTTCCGCTCACGAATACGCGGTCGCCCGGCTTGGCGCCGGCGCGGCGGACCATGGTGCCTTCCGGCACACTGCCAAACATGGCGATCGCAATCGTCACCGGCCCCGGCGTGCGGTCGGTATCGCCGCCGAACAGCGGACAGGCAAACAGCACGGCATCGCCGCGCAGCCCTTGCGCGAAATCCGCGAGCCATCCGTCGTCAATGTCCTTCGGCAGCGCGAGCGACAGCAGAAAGCCGAGCGGGCGCGCGCCCTTGGCGGCGAGATCAGATAAATTCACGCGTAGCGCCTTGCTCGCCACCGTGTGCGCGGCATCGTCCGCAAAAAAATGCACGCCGCCGATAATCGCATCGGTCTTGAGCACCAGATCGCAGCCCGGCGGCGGCGTGATGAAAGCGGCATCATCGGAGAGGCCGAGCGCGCCCGGATGCGTCGCGAGCGGCTTAAAGAAACGCGCGATCAGACGATCCTCGGCCGACATGCCATCGTCGTGCGCGGTCAATTTCGCGGTCATGGGCTTACCCGGCGGCTTGGCCGAACTCGGCCGCGCGCAATGTCCGCGCCAGTTGGTCGAGCACGGCATTGACCATGCCGGTCTCGTCGCGTTCGACAAAGGCGGCCGCGACGTCGGCGTATTCCGACACCACCACCCGCGCCGGCACGTCGCGGCGATTATCAAGCTCGTAGGCGCCGGCGCGCAACGCGGCGCGCAGCACCGTTTCGATACGCTTGAGCGGCCAGCTTTTTGCCAACGCTTCGTCGATCAGCGGGTCGAGCTTGCGCTGCTCGCGCACCACACCGGAGACAATGTCGCGGAAGAACGCCGCCTCGGCTGGAAGATACTGCGCTCCCTCGACTTCGCGGCCGAGCCAGTAGCTCTCGAACTCGGCGAGGATCTCGTTCAAGCCGGTGCCCGCGAGATCCATCTGGTAGAGCGCCTGCACAGCGGCGAGCCGCGCCGCGCCGCGCTTGTTCGCCTTGCGCGCGTCCTTGTCGCCGAGTGGCGCGCCGCGGGTCATCAGCCCCCCGCCAGATTGCGTTTGAGCGCCACCATCGCCAGCGCCGCGCGCGCGGCGGCACCACCCTTGTTGCGATCGTCGGCGCCCGAGCGTGTACGCGCCTGGGCTTCCGTATCGACGGTGACGACGCCATTGCCGATGGCGAGCTGCAGATTGACCGCAAGATCCATCAGCGCACGTGCCGACTCGTTCGAAACAATTTCGAAGTGATAGGTCTCGCCTTGAATAACACAACCCAGCGCAACCACGCCGTCGTAAGGTGCACGCTTGCGCTGCGCGGCGTCGACCGCCATCGCGATGGCGGCGGGCACCTCCAGCGCCCCCGGCACCGTGATGCGGTCATATTGCGCGCCCGCCTCGTCCAGCACGCGGATGGCGCCGGCCAACAGCGCTTCGGCAATGTCGTCGTAGAAGCGCGCTTCGACGATCAGCATGCGCAGCTTGTCGCGCTTTTTCGCGGCGCCTCGTTTTTTGGCCATTGTTCGAATTCCTTGTTGAGCCGCGTGGTAGCAAGCAGCCGGGCGGTGAACAAGAGCTATGCTTGGCGCATGATCGTGTCCGAAAACCAGTGCCCAGTTTTCGGGATCAGGCGTTAACGGCTCTCGATCAGCCGCGCCGCATAGCGGGCCATGGTGTCGATTTCCAAGTTAACGTCGTCGTCCTTAGCGAGTGCCCCGAACGTCGTCATCTGCAAGGTGTGCGGGATGATCAGCACCGAGAAAGTGTCGCCTTCCACCGCATTGACGGTGAGCGAAACACCGTCGAGCGCAACCGAGCCCTTGGGCGCGATGAAGCGGGCAAGTGCGGGCGGCGCGCGCAAGCTGAAGCGCGCCATGTCGGTCATGTCCTCGCGCGCGATGACGGTGGCAAGGCCATCGACATGGCCGGCGACCAGATGACCGCCTAGCTCATCGCCCAGCTTGAGCGGGCGTTCCAGATTGACGCGGGCTCCGTGCCGCCAGCGGCCGACGCTGGTGAGCGCCAAGGTCTCCGCTGCCGCGTCGACCGCAAACCAACTGCGGCCATCCTCCTCGCCGGCATCCACTACCGTCAGGCAGACGCCGGAACAGGCGATCGATGCGCCTTCGATCAGTTCGGCGCGCGGATAGCGGCAGAAGATGGTGATGCGGTGCAGATTACTGGCGCGCGGTTTGACCGAACGCACCACGCCCACATTGGTGACGATGCCGGTGAACATCTACTGCTTGATCCGTTTGCGTTGAACCGCTGCGCTCACCTGACATTTTTCCGCATGATCTTTTCCGAAAACCGGTTCCCACTTTTAGGGATCATGCGCTTGCTCGCTCGAATGTTTCGAGGCTATCGGCACCGAGCCGCTCAGCTCCGCGCGAGTGTAAGCGCTGCGTCAGCGCGGTGAGCGCCATTCCTTCCAGTGCGTCGATGCCGTCCGCGCCGATCGTCTTTTCGGCATGCAGCAGCACCGCCTCATCCACCAGATCAGCGGCGACGAAGCGGGCGGCGACGGTTGGGCCGCCCTCCACCATCAGCCGGGTGATGCCCCGCCCGCCCAGAACTTTAAGCACCTCGTCGAGATCGAGCCGGCCGTTCTGGTCGTCGACACGAAAGACCTTGCAGCCCTTCTGCTGCAGGATTTCCTCGGCAATGGCCGATGGTTTGCGCGACGTGAATACCCAGGTCGGCGTTTCGCGCACGGTCGCCACCACCGAGGTCGCCAAGGGCAGCCGCAACTGGGCATCGAGCACCACGCGCACCGGCGAGCGTTCGAACATGCCCGGCAAGCGGCAGCTCAGTTGCGGATTGTCGGAGAGCACGGTGCCGATGCCGACCAGGATGGCGTCGTGCTGGCTGCGCATCTGGAACACGCGGGTGCGCGCTTCCTCTCCTGTGAGCGCGACCGGCTTGCGGCCTGCAAGCCCCAGCTTGTCGTCGGCCGACAGCGCGAGCTTGAGCATAACATGCGGCCGCGCCTTTTGAATGCGTGTGATGTGGCCGACATGAGCGCGGCGCGCTTCGTCCGCGCCGAGACCGATATCGACCTTGATGCCGCGTTGGCTAAGCCGGCGATGGCCCGCGCCGGCGACCTCGGGATTGGGATCTTCCAGCGCCGACACCACGCGCGTGATGCCGGCTTTGATAATGGCATCGGCGCAAGGCGGCGACTTGCCCTGATGCGAGCATGGCTCGAGCGTCACATACATGGTGGCGCCATGTAACGTGGTATTTTGCGCTGTCTTCTTCGCCCGGCGTAGTGCCTCGACTTCGGCATGCGGGCGGCCGCCGCTTTGCGTCCAGCCGCGGCCGAGAATGATGCCATCCTTCACGATCACCGCGCCGACCGCCGGATTGGGCCAGGTGGCCCCCAGCCCGCGGCGGCCGAGCGCGAAGGCAAGCGCCATGAAGCGCGCATCGGAGCGCTGGTCGTCCGCGGTCGCCTCAGCTTGGATTGGCGCTACTTGATCGTTCATTTACGCAAAGGGGTCGCGGGCTTCGGCGCGTCCTCGTCGCCCGACAATTCGTCGAGCGCGGCACGGAAGTCCTTTGCCTCGCGGAAATTGCGATAAACGGAAGCGAAGCGCACATAGGCAACATCGTCGAGCTCGCGCAAATGCTCCATCACGATCTCGCCGATCGCTTCGGACGAGACTTCGTTCTCGCCCGCACTTTCGAGTTCGCGAACGATCTTGGAAACCATCTGCTCGATGCGCTCCGGCTCGACCGCGCGCTTGCGCAGCGCGATCTGCACCGAGCGCATCAGCTTGTCGCGATCGAACGGAACACGGCGGCCATTGCGCTTGATGACGGTGAGTTCGCGCAACTGCACGCGCTCGAAGGTGGTGAAGCGGAAATTACAGGTCAGGCACACGCGCCGGCGGCGGATCACCGCCGAATCCTCAGTCGGCCGCGAATCCTTGACCTGGGTATCGAGGCTTCCGCAACTCGGGCAACGCATGACGCCCCCTACCGTTTAATTCTGATAAATCGGAAACCGCGAAATCAATGTCGCCACTTTGTTGCGCACCGCCGCCTCGACCAGGGAATCTTCCGCAACGCCCTTCTGCGATAGCACGTCGAGTACCTCGACGATCATCTCGCCCACTGTGCGGAATTCCGCGATGCCGAAGCCGCGCGTGGTGCAGGCCGGCGTGCCGAGACGAATGCCGGAGGTGACTGTAGGCTTTTCCGGATCGAACGGAATGCCGTTCTTGTTGCAAGTAATGTGCGCGCGGCCGAGGGCCAATTCCGCCACCTTGCCAGTGAGCCGTTTCGGCCGCAGGTCGACCAGCATCAGATGGGTGTCAGTGCCGCCGGACACGATGTCGAGGCCGTGCGATTTCAGCGTCTCCGCCAGCGCCTTGGCGTTCTCCACCACGTTGCGCGCATAGGTGCGGAAGCTCGGGCGCAGCGCTTCGCCGAAGGCCACCGCCTTGGCAGCGATCACATGCATCAGCGGCCCGCCTTGCATGCCGGGAAACACCGCCGAGTTGAGCATCTTGGCGATCTCTTCGTCGTCCGAGAGGATCACGCCTCCGCGCGGGCCGCGCAGCGTCTTGTGGGTGGTGGTCGTCACCACATGCGCATGCGGGAACGGCGACGGATGTACGCCGGCTGCGACCAGGCCGGCGAAATGCGCCATGTCCACCAGCAGTTTAGCGCCGACGCTGTCGCAGATCTCGCGAAAAGCGCGGAAGTCGATGATGCGCGGATAGGCCGAGCCGCCGGCGATGATCAGCTTCGGCTTGTGTTGTTTGGCAAGCCGTTCGACCTCCTCCATGTCGATGCGCTGGTCGTCGCGGCGCACACTATAGGGCACCGGTTTGAACCATTTGCCCGACATGTTGACCGGCGAGCCATGGCTGAGATGGCCGCCGGCGGCGAGATTGAGGCCCATGAAAGTGTCGCCCGGCGCCAGCAGCGCAAAGAACACTTCAGCGTTCGCGGAGGCGCCGGAATGCGGCTGCACGTTGGCGAACTTGCAGCCGAACAGTTTGGTCACCCGCTCGATCGCCAGCCGCTCGGCGATATCCACAAATTGGCAGCCGCCGTAGTAGCGCTTGCCCGGCAGGCCTTCGGCATATTTGTTGGTGAGCACAGAGCCCTGCGCTTCCAACACCGCGCGCGAGACGATGTTCTCCGACGCGATCAGCTCGATCTCATCGCGCTGGCGGCCGAGTTCGAGCCGAATGGCGTCCGCGATCTCAGGGTCGACATCGCGCAAGGGCGCCGAGAACAAGGCTTCAACATCGCTAACGGGTTTAGGGCTCGACGTCGCCGACATCACGATCTCCTGGCGCCGGAAACGCGGCCGGCGCGGAACTATGAGCAAGGTCCGGGTGACGTGCGCAAATAGCATATCGGCCGCAAACCGCCAAGCATTGGCATGTGGACGGCGCGAAGGCGCGATATATAGGGCTCGGCCGGCCCAAACGACCAAACCCCGGCCAAGAGGGCCGGGGCAAGTCTTTCCGCCAGTCGGAGGATTTAAAGGCGGTAGAGGATCTGATCGGTCCAGAAGCGCTCCAGCCGATGCAGCGACTTGTTGAACGTCGTGAACTCGTCGGCATTGATGCCACCGACCTGCTCCACCGTGCTCACATGCTTCTGGTAGAGCGTCTCGACGATGTCGCGCACCTCGCGGCCCTTGTCGGTCAGCTTGATGCGCACCGAACGGCGATCCACGCGCGAGCGCTGGTGATCGAGGAAATTCGTCTCGACCAGCTTCTTGAGATTGTAGGAGACGTTCGAGCCGAGATAGTAACCGCGCGTACGCAGTTCGCCGGCCGTCAACTCTTTGTCGCCGATATTGTACAGCAGCAGCGCCTGCACCGAATTGATGTCGGAGCGGCCGCGGCGATCGAATTCGTCCTTGATGACGTCGAGCAACCGGCGATGCAGACGCTCCACCAAGATCAAGGCCTCCAGATAAAGAGGCCGGATGTGGTCGGAACGCGCCTCGCGTTCGGCGGGTTCGACCGTTATCGCGACGGCTTTCATGTTCAACACCCCTTGCGCTTTATTGTTTTCGTACTTCGTCGGGTAACGAGGCCCTGTATTCCCCGTTCCTGATGAGGCACGCTATAAGGAGCAATCTAAAATCGGCTTAAATAACACCATAAAGATTAGGTTTATTTGCCACGGTGAATGTTTCGTTGATGGCGCAATTGATTTGAATGGCGCAACGCTTCGTTCACCACACATTCTCTGTCGTTCCGGCGCGCGCGAAGCGCGAGCCCGGAATGACGAGGCTTAATCAGCCGCGAATGAAGCGGATTATGCCGGAAAAATCCCGTCCCGCCTCCCCGCTCTCGACATAGCGTGAATAAATCTTTGCTGCGTCCGCCCCGAGCGCGGTGTTGGCGCCGCTCGCCTTGGCCGCGTCCTGCGCCAATTTTAAATCTTTGAGCATCATGGCGGC
>Ga0208850_1000516_pt1 | contig 12701 bp, 11 predicted proteins | sample NGESurshal092012_5_FD_184475 | JGI IMG/M metagenome (GOLD analysis project Ga0208850, IMG submission 184475) | Arctic peat soil microbial communities from Barrow, Alaska - NGEE Surface sample 210-2 shallow-092012 (SPAdes) | ecosystem: Environmental > Terrestrial > Soil > Wetlands > Peat ... | reverse complement strand
CGGCCGTCGTGATCGTTAGGCGAACGAATTATATCGTTGACGAACGGGAGCGGGCTTCCTCCTTTGGAATGATCGTGACAATCCATCGCGGCGCGCCCCCTGATCGGTCTTCCTTGACCGACTGAACAAAGCCTAAAAGTTTTGACCCGCTCAAAGTCAGCGCTTTTGGATGTCCGCTATATTGGGCACGGCGGCAACGTTGCGCTTCGATGGAGTCGCTGGTTTCGACTGTTTGCACGGGACACCTCGGCTGATCCAGCCAGACAATATCAATCAAACGTTAAAGATTTGGTTGAACGGCGGTCATTTTCCCTTCGCCTTCAGCCCGGGCCGCGTCCGTCTGCAGGATATCTTTAGCAGGCTCGCACGGCTCCTAACGGCGACCACAGATCGTTTCAACTTTACTGAAACGAGATGAACGGAGGTATTGACCTCAAGAAGCGTTTTGAGTCGTTCATCCTCTTCAGGCGTCCATTTGTTTCTCTGGTTCGTCGACACAAAGTTACTTCCCCTTCGCCTTCAGTCGCGCGAATCAAGCACCGTTCCGGTAGTTCGCCGGACATTCGCCTTCTTCGGCGGCTTCTCTCCCGGGTCTTTCGAGAGAATATGCAGGATCGTCTCCATCATGGCCCGTATTGCCTCGGGGCGGGTCAGTGATGCGTCCTGCTTGGCGATCCAGCTATCCAGCGCCTTGAACTGGGCGGGCTCTAGCCGCACCAGCACACCTTCGCGTCGTCCACCTGTAGACGGGCGCCCGCGTTTCTTTTTGGGGATATCCATTATTGACTTTGCCATAAATAGAGGATATCCCAAAAGCAAGCCGAGGGGAAGTGGTAACTTCCGCCCCGGCTCTAACCCAGAGCAGGATGGAGGGCAAACCCGATGGAAATCATACAACTCAGCAATCACCGACCGCCGCCGCCAAAAAAAGTGAAGGCGAAGTCTCAGTACGAGCGTTATCCCTTACCATTTTTTAACCGCAAGCGCCGCTGCACTTGGGATGTGATGCCATCTGGCGACTATTCCGCCGATTGCGAGACGGGCCGCGCCTTCGCAATTGAGTTTTTGAAGTCATGCGACGGGACAGTAGGATGGGCGTCTCTCATGTCATGTATCGTGACGGACATGATCGACGCAGGCATAGATGAACGCTGGCCGCACGGTGCCCCGAGCGTCAACGGCATCGTCATCGGCTTCATGGGCGTAATCGGCAGCGCGCTCGTGCACTCCCGAGTCTTGGATTGACCGCGGCGCAGGCTGGCCCGCCGGTTCACGCCGGCGGGTCCAACAAAGAGGAAGCTCATATGTCAGCCATCAGCGGCAAATGCTTTTTGGGTGTTCATGACGAGTGCATGAGGTCAGGCGTTGTCGAGGCCGCTGTCAATGATGACCACTACCTTGTGCGCTTCGATGATCTGATTGGCTTTGGTGACGGCTCAAAATGGCCTGAGGCACTGGCCATTGTGGCTATCACCAATATGGTCGGGAGCGTCGGCGGTGAAGGACCACCGCCCTGGTGGTTCTTCGACAATCTTGAGCAGCGCGCGAAATATGAAGCGTGGTTGAATGAGCCACCGCCTGACCTAAAACCTCGTGTCGTTCCGTTGCGACATGTCCCTAAGAAGGAAGAATGATCAATTGGGCGCTCGCCGCCCCCTGGCCAAGCGCGTCAAGGCAGAAGTATGGTCGACGCTAGCTGAGAGAAACCACTGCAGACTGCCAGCCCGCCGGTTGCGCAAATTTGTGTCCCCGGCGCGTCCCCGACATCTAATGCGGCTGCGTCCCCGGTGTCAAAAATGTAAGTAATGCTTGTTTTCATTGGTGAGCGCGGAGGGACTCGAACCCTCGACCCCATGATTAAAAGTCACGTGCTCTACCACCTGAGCTACGCGCTCACTTGCCGCGCTGTGTAGGGGGCGGCTTGGTGCGGGTCAATAGCGCGGCAAACCGCAATTGTGCGGTTCGAAGGATACGGATTTCCGTGGTAGCGCGGGCTGTTAGCCGAGATTCTTCGAGCAAGTGGCTTCCCGGAAAACCTGTTCTCGATCAACTGGCTTCTGGATGAATGTCGGAGGCCACCGGCTGCGAGGTGCCAGCCACCTTCGGCATCGCGACGGGGCGCAAGCCAATGAGCTCCGCGGTCCGCACCCCGGTATTGCGCCAGAACGAAAACGAATTGATCCGCGAGTTTTCCAGAATGGCAATCGCTACCGCGGACAGGAACGGCAGGCTTTCCAGCACCAGCACGGCCGCGAACACATAGATCTCGCGGACTTCCTTGAAATTGTTGGTGACGACCAGCACCGCCGCGCCGACCAGCAGCAGCACCCCGATGACGGCTTCCCAGAACGCCTGGAATTCCACCGACATCAGCGAAAACCCGCCCTTGGAGGTCCGCGAAAACGCGAGATGGTCCGTGATCAGTCCGTTAGCCACCGCGCGCGACACCGTCCATTGCACCGACATCGCCGTGACCATGGCGCCCAGCATCTGCCCCCATTTCACCGGCACGCGCAGACGGTACAGCACCACGAAATGCACCAGGGAGACCACAAACGCGGCGATGATCGGCAGCGTCAGGATCTTGTCGGGAATGGCGATGTCGGCGAAGGCAACAATCGGCACCCAGATCAGATTGAGCAGGGCAACCAGCACGCCGATACTTTCGGCGCCCAGCCAGTTCAGCCAGCCCAATGCAAATTCGCGCTTCTGATCGGGCGACAGCCGGCTCGCGCCGGGAAGAAAGCGCCGCCAGTGCTTCTTGACGATCTGGAAACCGCCATAGGCCCAGCGATGGCGTTGCTTCTTGAACGCCTCGTAGGTGTCCGGCAGCAGGCCGTGGCCGTAGCGGTGGTTGGTGTAATGCGTCAGCCAGCCGTGCTCGATGATCGCAAGCCCGAGATCGGTGTCCTCGCAGATGGTATCGCCGGCCCATCCGCCGGCCATGTCCATCGCCGCGCGCCGGATCAGGCACATGGTGCCGTGGACGATGATGGCGTTGACCTCATTGCGCTGGACCATGCCGATATCGAAGAACCCGGCATATTCGCCGTTCATGATGTAATGCATCAGCGAACGGTTGCCGTCGCGATGGTCCTGCGGCGCCTGCACGAGGCCAACGCGGGGATCGGCGAATACCGGCACCAGATCCTTCAGCCAATCCGGCTGCACGACATAGTCGGCGTCGATGATGCCGATGATCTCGGCATCGACCGCGGTACGGGCCATGGCAATGCGCAATGCGCCGGCCTTGAAGCCTTCGACCTTCTCGGCGTTGATGAACTTGAACCGTTCGCCGAGCGCGCGGCAGTGATCCTGGATCGGTTGCCAGAATTCCGGATCGGCGGTGTTGTTGATGATCACAACGCATTCGAAATTCGGATAATCAAGCCGGGCGACCGCATCGAGCGTCTGCTTGAGCATCTCGGGCGGTTCGAAATAGGCCGGCACATGGATCGAGACTTTGGGAAACGCCTCGGCACCAGCAACGGCCGGCGCCGCAGGCTGTCCTTTGACGAGTAACCGGCGCGGCTTTCGGCCAAAGCCGACGGCTGCGATTTCCTCGATCCGCGCCATCGCGATCAGCACCAGCGGCACCAGCAGGATCAGTCCCAGCGTCAAGGCAAAGGCCGAACCGAAAACGAAGTAGTGGCCGGTCCAGTAGGCGAACACGGTCGCGACCCATGCACCGACGCCGTTTGACGCCGCCGACAGCATCAGGGCCTGCATCACGGTGGCCTCAGTGAGCCGCAGTATAGGCAGCGACATCAGGACGCCAACCAGCAAGGCGATGGTGGCAAGCTTCCAGTAGGCTTCATCGACCACCGGACCCGACCAGGCGAATTTGGGCTCGCGCGCGGCGTTGAGGATTCCCCAATACGGGCCGACGCCGCCCTCGAAGAACTTCCAGGGCTGATCGATCGCCTCGACGATGTTGTATTCCATGCCGATCGCTTCGGCGCGGCTGACGAAATTGCGCAGCGTCACCGCCTGCTCGAACGGTCCGGGCATTGCATTTTTCAGATTATAGCCGGCGCTCGGCCAGCCGAATTCGGCGATCACGATGCGCTTGCCGGGAAAGGCATCGCGCAGTTTCTGGTAAATGATCAGCGCCTGATCCACCGCCTGCTTGTCGGAAAAGCCTTCCCAGTAGGGAAGAATGTGCGCCGCGATGAAATCGACCGAAGAGGCGAGTTCGGGGTGCTCAAGCCAGATATTCCAGATTTCGCCGGTGGTCACGGGAACGTTGACCGATCCCTTGACGCGCTGGATCAGCTTGATCAGGTCTTCGATCTTCTGCTCGCCGCGGTAGATGGTTTCGTTGCCGACGACTACTCCGTTGACGTTACCGTTGTGCTTGGCAAGATCGATCGCCGACAGCATCTCGCGTTCGTTGCGGTCGGTATTCTTGTCGATCCAGGCGCCGACCGTGACCTTGAGACCGACCTCATTGGCGATCGGCGGCACCAGTTCGACGCCGCCGGTCGACGAGTAAAGCCGGATCGCCCGCGTCAGCGGCGCCAACGTTTTCATGTCGGCGCGGATTTTTTCGGCATTGGGGATGTTGTCGACGTCCGGATGCCCTGTTCCTTCGAACGGAGCATAGGACACGCTCGGCAGGATGCCCTTGAAGTCGGGGGCCTGCTGCTTGTCCCGCAGCACCCCCCACATGGCAGCGTGAACTGTGGTTACAAACAGCAGAACGGCGACGACGGCGCGCATCGCGACTAAACCAAACGGGGCTAATATGGCAGGGAAGCGGACCCGTCCCCGAGATCCGACCAAGTCAGCGGCAAATCCAGCATATCTCTGCCACGCGTTTTAACAACTCTTATGACGCCGTGGCGTTTTGAGGGCGTGAGTAATCAAAAACCGCGAAAATTTCGGATCGTTCCGGTGGCGGCCGGGATTATTTGGCCGGGGCCGGGGCGGGAGGCGCTGCGGCAGGTGGAGCTGCAGCAGCGGGGGCCGGCGCGGCGCCGGCGGCCGCGGGGGCGGCAGATGGCGCGGCCGCGGACGCCTGCGGTTGAGCCGCCGGATTGATCCAGCAGGCATGAACGCGTCCGCTCAGGCTATCCGGCACCTTGGGGTCGATCACGCTGAAGAAGCGTACCAGGCAACGAAAAGCCGCCTGGACGTGGCCGCCCGGGCAGCCAAACCGGTCGTAAAGATCGAGATGGCGGAACGCCGTGTCGAGGTCGTCGCGCCACATCAAAACTACCACCCGGCGGCCGAGCCATACGCATTCCGGGTTTCCGGCCGGGCCGTTGATGGCCTGCGCCGCTTCAACGAACTCGTCGGTCTTGCGCTGGCTGTCCTTGGCCGCATCGGCCGACGCGGCCGAATTTGCCGCCGCCGGTTTGCCCGACTGATCCTGGGCGCGAAGGTCGCCGCTCTGGGCAATGGCGCTTCCGATGCCGATCAGGAGGGCAAGCCCGGGCACGGCGAGATGGCGCAAAACCGCATTTTTAAGCTGAAGCACCCGTCGACGCATAAATTCCCCGATTTGTTTCCTGCCCGCGGCCAGCTCGGACGCGCTGGTTTGATGCCGTTCAATTGGGTCCCCAATGCGGCGGAGACATGCCCGGATTCCCATGACGGACATTTCGATTTTTGTCCAGCAAAGTCACAACTTTATGGTGTTGTGGTAAAGCCGCTAGGTGAGATTGCGCCGATCCTGCTCTTGGCAGACGGCTGGCGACCGGCTAATCGACGATCCCCGCCCGGAGGATGGAACCGATTTCTTTTCGTACGCCACTGGCGCTTCTCGTCTTATCCCTGAGTGCTGTTGCAGCCGTGTGGTGGTGGCTGGCCACCCCTATCACGCTGGCGCGCGCGCCGATCGATCCCGCGGCCAAACTCCAGTGCGTGTCCTATGCGCCGTTCCGTGGCGCACAGACGCCGCTGTTGCCGACCACGCACATCGCTCCGGAACAGATCGCCCAGGATCTGGCGCAACTCGCAAAAATCACCGATTGCGTGCGCACTTATTCGATCGAAAACGGCCTTGATCAGGTTCCTGAGCTCGCCGCAAAAGCCGGGCTGAAAGTCATCCAGGGGATATGGCTCGGCAGCAACCGCCTGAAGAACCTTGCGCAGATTTCGACCGTGGTGGGCCTGACCAAGCAATACCCCGGTGTCATCACCGCCGTGGTCGTCGGCAACGAGGTGCTGTTGCGCGGCGAAATGACAACGTCCGATCTCGCCGCCACCATCCGCTCGGTCAAAGCGCAGGTTTCCGTTCCCATCACCTATGCCGATGTGTGGGAATATTGGCTTCGCAATCGGGAAGTCTACGAAGCGGTCGATTTTGTCACCATCCATATCCTTCCCTACTGGGAAGACTTTCCGATCCGCGCGAAATATGCCGCCGCCCATGTCGACGCCATCCGCAAGCGGATGGCCGTGGCGTTCCCCGGCAAGGAAATCCTGATCGGGGAGACCGGCTGGCCGAGCGAAGGACGGATGCGCGAAGGGGCGCTGCCGTCGCGCACCAATCAGGCGCGGATCGTCTCGGAAATCCTCGGTTTGGCGAAGCAGGAGAATTTCCGGGTCAATCTGATCGAAGCCTACGACCAGCCGTGGAAGCGCCAGCTCGAGGGCACGGTCGGCGGATATTGGGGCCTGTTCGATTCCGTGCAGCGTGCGGTCAAATACCCGCCCAATGAGGCCATCAGCAACTATCCGTTCTGGAAGCTGCAGATGGGATGCGGAATGGCATTGAGCGTTTTGGTATTCGGAGCTGCCTGGCTGACCCTGCGCCACCGGCCCTGGAAGCCGCGGCTTGCATCCTGGATCGCGGTCGCAATCTCCGCGACAACGGCCGGAATTCTGTTAGGCGTCGCCGCTGACAAGGCGTTCTATGAAAGCTACGGTTTCGGTGGCGGGCTTGGATGGGGCTCGTTGCTGACAGCCGCAATCGTCTCTCCCTTGCTCTGCGCCAACGCTTTGATGTCAGGGCGCGCGCTGCCGACGTTTCTGGAACTGCTGGGGCCCCGCGATGGAAGAACCCGATCGGTCCTGACGATGATTCTGGGAGCGGCGCTGGTCGTGACCACATTGATCGGCGCGGAGACCGCGCTCGGCTTTGTGTTCGACCCGCGCTACCGCGATTTTCCGTTTGCCGCGCTGACCATGGCGGTGGTGCCGTTCTCGACCCTGATGCTGCTCAACCGCCCGCCGGAGGGCGTGCGCCCCATCGCGGAGGCTGTATTGGCCGGACTGCTGGCGGGCGCGGCGCTCTACACCGTGTTCAATGAAGGCGCGGACAACTGGCAATCATTGTGGACCTGCACGGCCTATTTCCTGCTCGCCGTTACGCTGTGGCGGGCGCGGGCCGCGCAAATCCCAAAATAAGCAGGCCGATCGCCAGGCCTGACAGGCCGATATTGTAGAGCACGATCCCAAATCCGGCGACGACCAGCCCGGCGGTGAGCAAGACGATCGACGGCCGGATGACGTGAAGCGTCGCGATGATGAGCGCGACGATGCCGAACACCGAATTGCGAAACAGGTAGGTCACCAGGATGCGGGTCTTGCACAGCATGGTCTGCAAACCGGCATCGCATGCCAGCGCTACCGTCGAGAACTCGATCGCGAGATAGCGTAAATAGAGCGCGTAACCGACGGTGGCGAAGCCGACGACCAGCAGCCATTGCACCTGGTACGGCGTCAGCCGAAACGGAATCTTTTTCATCAGGCGACTATGATGGGGAATGCGCGGCGGGACAACCCGGAGCCGGCCGCGACGCCATCCGTTTCGCGAAAGCGCATGAGAAATCGACCCCAAAGCATTGCAATCATGAACTCTTTTGGCAGACCCTATCGCCTGCTGAAGAAGGACGACAAAGTGGTGGGTTCGGGTTTTTTGGGCAGCTCCTCGGTCGTCACCCGCTTTGCGCTGCCCCGCCTGTGCGCAGCGGGCCTGGCAGCAGGCTTGGCCGCAGCGGGCGGGTCATCGGCCTTCATGGTAAGACGTTGACCATCGAACACGGTCGTCTCGCAGGTCCGCTGGCTTTCAATCAACGTGGCACAGATTTTCGCCGCCGCCGCAGCGTCGTTGAGCGATCCGGCAACCAGCCGCAGCTGCATGCCGAGCCCGGTGCTGTCTTCCTTCACCACGATGATCGGGCGCAGCACCGCCAGTGCCGCATTCGATCTCGATTTGAGAAGACCCCGCCACAGCGCGCGCAGGCCGCCAACCGAATTCGCGCCGCCAACATCGACCCCAAATTCGGTTCGCTGGACTGCAACCGTGGGGGGCGCCGCCTCGGTTGCATCCGGTCCCGCATCCCCCCTGGATGAAGTCGACGCAACCACCTCCGGTATCGGCGCTGCGATGACAGCGCTCGCCGGCGCCTCGGGTTCGATCAGTTTTCCGGCCGCAGCATCGGGCGGGGCCATGATCGATTTCGATGCCATCAGCGGCGTTGCCGGCGTCGCTGCCTGCGTCGGTGCCGGCGTAGTTGAGGCTCCCTGTCCAACGGGTGAGACCGTCGCCGGGCCTTGCCCCTGGACGCTGGCGTCCATCGGCGGCTTTTCGGCCGTTTTCGCTTGCTTACTTGCTACCGGGGCCACGGCCGGAGCGGGCGCCGGTTCTTGCGAGGCCGGCTGCGGCTCAGCCGTCGCGGAAGAGGCGGGAACGGCTTGTGCCGAAGCCGCGGGAGAATTTTGCCGCGCAATCGCGCCGGTCACCGAATCCAGACCCTGTTCCAGAACGGTGACGCGGGAATACAACCGGTCGCGATCGCCATTGAGCGTATCAATGGCCGATGCCAGCAGCCGCGTCTGGTTCTGGCTTTCCTTGGCGACCGATTGAATTTGCTGCGGACTGCCGCGCCAGATCGGCTGCGGCGACCTGGTCGCGCCGCAATCCGATCGAGGACTGGTTGGCAAGAACTGCGACGATCACCGCGCCGACCGAAGCCGCGCCCCAGGATCCGAGCCGCCACAGCGCGCGCCGGTCGAACTCATCCTCCTCGGCCAAAAAGCCGGTTAACACGCCGCCGGTATTCTCGGGCTCAAAGCCGCCAGCCAGATGGTCGGGATCCTTTGCCATACGACGTTTTCGGCCCTCCTGAGGCCCTGACCGAATCACACGGCAAAACATTAACAGGAAATGCGCCTTGATCCGGAATCCGGGGCGTTTTGCCGGGTGACGAATCGGGTTTCCACTTCGGTCAAAAACACTTATTGACGGCGGCGGCGCAACATCAGCCGCTATTATAAGGATTCGGATGACCGGCAGAACCAGCCTGACCGTCGTGCTCGCGGCCGGCGAGGGCACGCGCATGCAGTCCTCGATGCCAAAGGTCCTGCATCCCGTCGCCGGCCAATCGCTGCTGGCGCATGTGCTTGGAGCCGCCCCCAAGGGAGCTGGCGCCTCGCTTGCCGTGGTCATCGGGCCGAACCATCAAGCGGTCTCGGACGAAGCGAAACGCGCGCGCCCGGACGCCACTGTGTTCATTCAGCGCGAGCGCCTCGGCACCGCGCACGCGGTACTCGCGGCCCGCGAGGCCGTTGCCCGCGGCGCGGATGATCTGCTCGTTGCATTCGGCGATACGCCGCTGATTTCGGCCGCGACCTTCGAGCGTTTGCGCGCGCCATTGAAAAAAGGCGCAGCGCTTGCCGTGCTCGGCTTTCGCGCCGCCGATCCCACCGGCTACGGCCGGCTGCTGGTCGAGGGCGACCAACTGGTGGCGATCCGCGAGCATGCCGACGCCAGCACCGCGGAACGCGCGATCAAGCTTTGCAACGCCGGCGTGATGGCGTTCGATGGTCGCAGGGCGCTGGAAATCATCGAAAAAATCGGTAATGCCAACAGCAAGGCCGAGTATTATCTGGTCGATGCAGTTGCCACCGCGCGTCAACTTGGACTGGAGGCCGTCGTGATCGAAACCAGCGAGGATGAAGTGCGCGGCATCAATACCAAGTCCCAGCTTGCCGAGGCCGAGCAGGTCATGCAGGCGCGGCTACGCCAGGCGGCTCTCGACGCCGGCGTGACCATGATCGCACCCGAAACGGTTTACCTCGCCGCCGATACGACCTTCGGCAACGACGTCGCGATCGAACCGTTTGTGGTGATCGGTCCCGGCGTCTCGATCGGCGACGGCGCGGTGATCCATTCGTTCTCCCATATCGTGCAGGCATCGATCGGCAAGAATGCTTCCGTAGGCCCCTACGCGCGGCTGCGGCCGGGGACCTCGCTCGGTGAGGGCGCGCGGATCGGCAATTTCGTCGAGACCAAGGCCGCAACGCTGGGGGCCGGCGTCAAGGTCAATCATCTCAGCTATATCGGCGACGCCCATGTTGGGGCTAACGCCAACATCGGCGCGGGCGCCATCACCTGCAACTACGACGGATTTGCCAAGCACCGCACCACGATCGGTGCCGGCGCGTTCGTCGGCACGAATTCGTCGCTGGTGGCGCCGGTGAAGATCGGCAGCGGCGCCTATATCGGTTCGGGCTCGGTGATCACCCGTGACGTGCCCGACGATGCGCTGGCGGGGGAGCGCAGCGAGCAGACCAACCGCGAGGGCGGCGCCAAGCGATATCGCGAGACGAAAACGCGCGACAAGACGCCGAAAGGCGGCTAACGACAGGCCTTGTTAAGCCTTCGGCTTAACCCTGTCTCAATCGGCAATAATTATTGAGTATCTGGTCAGCGGCGATTCTCGTTAAGAGATGCCAGTCTGACTGGCGCTATTTTTCGACGATTTGGAGATATTGATCCGCATGTGCGGCATTGTCGGCATTCTCGGGCGCGGTCCGGTCGCGGAGCAATTGGTGGATTCGCTCAAGCGCCTTGAATATCGCGGCTACGATTCCGCGGGCGTCGCCACGCTGGAAGGCGACCATCTCGAGCGGCGCCGCGCCGAAGGCAAACTCAAGAACCTTGAAGCGCGATTGAGAGCCGAACCGCTCGCGGGTCATACCGGCATCGGACACACACGCTGGGCCACCCACGGCAAACCGACCGAGAACAACGCGCATCCGCATGCGACCGACAACGTCGCCGTGGTCCACAACGGCATCATCGAGAATTTTCGCGAACTCCGGCAGATGCTGGAAAAACAAGGGGCGAAATTCTCCAGCGAGACCGACACCGAAGTCGTGGCTCATCTGGTCAATTCCTACCTGCTCAAGGGCGCGTCGCCGCAGGATGCAGTGAAGGCATCGCTGCCGCAGTTGCGGGGCGCATTCGCGCTGGTATTTGTGTTCAAAGGCCATGGGGATTTGATGATCGGCGCCCGCAAGGGCTCGCCGCTTGCGATCGGCCATGGCGATGGCGAGATGTATCTGGGCTCGGATGCGATCGCGCTGGCGCCCTTCACCGACACCATCAGCTATCTCGAGGACGGCGACTGGGTGGTTCTGACCCGCGAAGTCGGCGTAATTTATGACGAGCAGGGTGCGGTGGTGAATCGCGACGTGCTGAAATCCGGCGCGTCGTCGTTTCTGGTCGACAAGGCGAACTATCGCCACTTCATGGCCAAGGAAATTCACGAACAGCCGGAAGTGGTCGGTCACACGCTGGCGCGCTACGTCGACATGGCGGCCGAGCGGGTGGCGCTGCCGCTAAAACTGCCGTTCGACTTCAGGGACATCCAGCGCATCTCGATCGTCGCCTGTGGCACCGCGAGCTACGCCGGCTACGTCGCCAAATACTGGTTCGAACGCTTGGGCCGCGTGCCGGTCGAACTCGATGTCGCCTCCGAATTTCGCTACCGGGAAGCGCCGCTGCGCAAGGGCGATCTGGCAATCTTCATTTCGCAATCCGGCGAGACCGCCGACACGCTGGCGGCGCTGCGCTATGCGAAAGCGCAGGGAGTGCACACGCTCTCCGTCGTCAACGTGCCGGGCTCGACCATCGCGCGGGAAAGCGAGACGGTGCTGCCGACGCTGGCCGGACCGGAAATCGGCGTCGCCTCGACCAAGGCTTTCACGTGCCAGTTGATGGTGCTGGCCGCGATTGCGGTGGCCGCCGGCAAGGCGCGCGGCGAGCTGTCCGATGCCGATGAAGCCAAGCTCGTGCATGGCCTCGTGGAAATTCCGCGTTTGATGGCGGCGGCGCTTGCCACCGAGCCGCAGATCGAGAAACTGGCGCGCGACATCGCCAAATGCAGGGACGTGCTCTATCTCGGCCGCGGCACCAGCTATCCCTTGGCGCTGGAAGGCGCGCTGAAGCTGAAGGAAATTTCCTATATCCACGCCGAAGGCTACGCCGCCGGCGAACTCAAGCACGGGCCGATCGCGCTGATCGACGAGAACATGCCGGTGGTGGTGATCGCGCCGCACGACCGGGTATTCGAGAAGACCGTCTCCAACATGCAAGAAGTGGCAGCGCGCGGCGGCAACATCATTCTGATGACCGACGCCAGGGGTGCCGCGGAAGCGACCATCGAGTCGCTGGTGACGATCGTGCTGCCCGACATGGCCGCGACCTTCACGCCGATGGTTTATGCCATTCCCGTACAGCTGCTGGCCTATCATACCGCCGTGGTGATGGGCACCGACGTCGACCAGCCGCGCAATCTCGCGAAATCGGTGACCGTCGAATAGACCGGCTGACCGGGTTGGTTCGTCACTTTAAGTCTTCCAAAATCGTAACTGCCCAGGTTGCCTGATTTAGGGCTGACCTTGAGGCGTGCTGGATTTTTCTGGACGGCGGAATCGGTTTTTGAATCAATAGCCGGATGATT
>Ga0208850_1000510_pt1 | contig 12741 bp, 21 predicted proteins | sample NGESurshal092012_5_FD_184475 | JGI IMG/M metagenome (GOLD analysis project Ga0208850, IMG submission 184475) | Arctic peat soil microbial communities from Barrow, Alaska - NGEE Surface sample 210-2 shallow-092012 (SPAdes) | ecosystem: Environmental > Terrestrial > Soil > Wetlands > Peat ... | reverse complement strand
AAGCCGTTGATGTTGCTCGCAGAGGGCATTCCCTCCGCGCTCACCAATTGGCCCGCAATATCAGGCAATGCCCGGCACGTCGGCGCGGTCTTCGCTTTCGCCATTTTCCTGTGTCCGCTGTTTTTCATGATGGATCAGTCTCGATGACCGGCCCCGAACTAAGACAGCTTCGCGAGGATCTCGGTGACGCGATCGGCAGAAGCCTGTCCGCGGCCGACATGGCGAAGCTGTGCGGCCTCGCGCCGGGCGACGGCGCCGACACGATACGCAGATGGGAAGTGACCGGCCCCAGCGGGCCGGCGGCCGAACTGCTTCGCATCCTGGCGATGGCCAGCGATCGTCACCCGATCCTGGAAAACTTCAACGTCTTCGACCGCTTCAATATCGACGAGAAAGAAAGACCTGCGCGCCGGGAAGCCTTCCGCGAACAAATGCGGGACGAGGTACGCCGGCGGCTCGGCTGATTCGGCGGCGTTTTTATCCGGTCGTGTGACCTGCTTCACATGTGCCGCGCGCGGGCTGAGCTACCAACGCCGGGCTGGCCTCATCGTTGGGGGTCGAGCTTTGGAGGTCGCAAATGGCTGCTGCTATCGCAAGGGTCCTTTCGTACGCGTTTCCTGGAACTGACGTTGAAGTCGAAACTCTCAAAACCATTGCCATATTCTGCGGAATAGGCCTGGTCGTGTCTTTGCTCCTTGCGACGAATGGCCTGGATCTCAGCGCCGGATTTTTCTGAAGGATGTTGGCGTTGCCTTGCCGCTTGGCATCGCGCTTTGACCGGGCGCGCGCGGCATAAAAAAATGCCGGCCGTTTGTGACGGCCGGCAGTCTGTATGGGGATAGACGTAACAATATATTTTCGCACCATTTCGGTGCGCGTCTTTGATCTGCGTCAAATCGGCGGGCCTCGTGGTCGGTCATGGGTTGGGTTGGGGTCCCCTTCGCTATCCCTGCACCGGCCATCCGCCGAGCATCTCGTGGCGAAGAGCACCAGGTGCCCACCCCCTGTTGATAACCCGCTGCCCCCTATGCGGCCGGCGTGACAGATGGCTGCGACGTGTTATCGACGGGCGGGATACCTCGCTCACGATGGAACAACCACCATGCGGATCACCCTCGTCGGCTCCCGCCATTTCGGCGTGACGACTTTTGACATGCTGCGGCAACACGGCGTCGATATCATCAGGGTCGTGGTTGCCGATGCCGAAGACCGGCTCGCCGCAGCGGCCCGCGCCGCCGGGATCGAGGTCAAGGTGCAGGCTAATCCCAGGCTCGTGGTCGCCCAGGAGATCGCCGATGGCACCGACCTGATCGTGACCGCGCATAGCCACGCACGCATCAGCCACGAGGCCCTCGCCGCGGCAAAGCTCGGGGGTATCGGCTATCACCCTTCATTGCTGCCGAGGCACCGCGGCATCGCGGCAGTGGAATGGACGATCCGGGAAGGCGATCCGATCGCCGGCGGCACCGTCTACCACCTCGCCGATCGCATGGATGCCGGCGCGATCGCCGCGCAGGAGTGGTGTTTCGTCAAGAAGGGCGAAACCGCGCGCGAGCTGTGGGAACGCGCACTGGCGCCGCTTGGCCAGAAGCTGCTCGGTGAAGTGATCGACTACGCCAAGAACCACAAAAACCTGCCGGCGAAACCCCAGGACGAGCAATTTGCGACCAAAGCGCCGCAGCTGGCGTAATGCCACTAGGTGTAGTGGGGGACCCGGCCCGTTAGAGCCTAACTTCCGGGAACGGAACCCGCTCCGCGGTGAAATCTGGGCAAAAATACTGTTCCCGACCGGGAACCAATTATTTCCTCATCCGTTTGATTTTGCAGGGAACCTTTCGCGTTGCCGCGGCGCAGCAAATTTTGGACACATTGTCCCTTGATAAGCCGTGTCATCACACAAATCGGGGACTTGTTCATGCGCCACAACCGCATTCGTACTGTATTTTGTAGCTCTATTCTCATCGCTGCGGCCAGCTTGGCCGCTGCTCCCGCGATGGCCCAGACGCCCTATGACGGGCTCTGGAACGTAACCATCGTGACCAAGACCGGCAGTTGCGAGCCGTCAGCCCGCTCGACGCTTACCGTCGCGGACGGTAAAGTTTCGGCCGGCGGGGCAGACGTCAGCGGCAGCATCGGACGGGAAGGCATTGTGCGGGTCTCGATCGGCGGCGCCTATGCCAACGGCCACCTCAGCGGCAATGCCGGCTCGGGAAAATGGAATGGCGCATCCGCGGGCATACCGTGCAGCGGTCACTGGGAAGCGTCGCGGCAGTAAAGTACGCCGGACGGCTGACACCCTCGCGGTCATCAGACGGCTGAGATTTGCGGACCTCACCTTGTTCGTAGCATCAGTGTCCGGCTCCGTATGCCAAGCGCAATCGGGGCCGTTCGCCGGCACGGCCGGCAACTGGTCCGGCGGCGGCACCGTTACGCTCGACGACGGGTCGACCGAGCGAATTCGATGTCGCCCATCCTAGCCGTCGGCGCTGGCGGGAGCGGCCTCAATCAGACCCTGGCCTGCGCCAGCGACAGCTACAAATTCGATCTCAGAAGCAATGTCGTCGCGGAGCGCGGATCGCTTTCCGGGACCTGGAGCGAAAGCACCCGCGGCGTCAACGGAAGCCTCGAGGGACGCGGAGCCAACGGCAATTTTCAGGTGGTCGCGAGCGCGCCCGGAGTGACGGCGAACCTTTCCTTGACGACGCGCGGCAACCGGCAATTCGTCGTCATCAAGGCCGAGAACGGGTTCAGGGGCGCCTCTATCAACCTGTTCCGCTACTAGCGCGCTGGTTCGACCGGCTGCAGCTAGCTTGATTTTGGCTTGGCCAGCCGAGCGGCGGTTTCCTTCATGGTCTTCGCGATCAACAGCGCCTGTTCCTTGTTGAGGGCAAAATCCTGAACGCCTTTGTGCGTGGTCAACGAAAGCACCATGATTTCGGGTTGGTTCTCGGGCCAGCCGGTGGCGAAGGCTGTCACGAAATCCGCGGATGTGGATCGCTTGGTCATCACGAGACGTCCTTCTGAAATGCCTATACCGCCGGTACGAACGCCGTGACTTCAATCTCGACCTTGGCGCGGGTATCGACCAGTCCGGTGATGTAGAGCAGCGTCGAGGGCGGGAAATTTCGCCCGAGCGTCTCGCGCCAGGCCGCGCCGATCCCGGCACCCGCGGCTTCGTACTCGCGGCGGCTGGTCAAATACCAGGTAAGGCGAACGATGTGCTCGGGTCCGGCTCCGGCCTCCGCGAGCAGGGTGATGATCCTTCGCAACGCGACCGCGACCTGCCCGGCCATATCGGATTGATATTCACCCTTCTCATCGCCTCCGGTCTGGCCAGCAAGGACGATCCATCGGCCCGGACCATCGACCGCGACGCCGTGCGAAAAGCCGCGTGGCTTTGACCATTCGGCCGGTTGCAAGGTACGCATGAGCTGGTTCTCCAGAAAGTTCGGGCACGCCCGATCCTTAGCACCGATCAGGCGGACGCTCCCACATCGAAATTGCGACGGCGCATCACTGCATCAACATATTTGCGCGTTGCATAACCGGACGAGGTCGTCGATACCGGCCTGCCCTCCCCAATCTCCCCGCCCTTGCGGCATGTCTGGCACACCCCGCTGATGGACCGAACACCTTCCAAACCAAGGGCCGCACTGTGGATGGCGGGCTGGCTTGCCTTAATGCTGATCGTGGTGGTCGCCGGCCGGGAGACGACGCGCGAACTGAACGTGTTTCAGATCATGGAGCTGCGCTCGATCTTCGGCTTCTTCATGCTGTACCCGCTGATCCGCCTGAACGGCGGACTCGCCGCGATGCAGACGTCGCGGCCGCGGCAGCATATCGGGCGTAATTTGATTCACTATGCCGCGCAGCTCGGCTGGTTCTTCGCGCTGACCCTCATTCCGCTGGGTCAGGTGGTGTCGATCGAATTCACCATGCCGATCTGGACCGCCATTCTTGCCGCGAGCTTTCTCAGCGAGCGCATGACGGTCTGGAAGATCTTGGCCATCGTGCTCGGCCTGGTCGGCGTCATCGTTATTGTTCGACCTGCGACCGGCGATATCAATCCGGGCCAACTGATCGCGCTCGGCGCAGCCGTCGGATTCGGCATTTCCGTTGCCATGATGAAGTCTCTGACCCGCACCGATACTACGTTGACGATTATTTTCTGGATGCTGGTGATCCAGTCCGCGGCCGGATTTTTTCCTTCGCTCTACGTCTGGAGATGGCCCACCGCGTATGCCTGGGGCTGGATCGTCGTGATCGCGTTCTGCGGCACATTTTCCCATTACTGCATGGCGCGCGCGATGCTGCATGCCGATGCGACCGTGGTGCTGCCGATGGATTTCCTGCGGGTTCCGCTGACCGCGACCGCCGGCTGGCTGATTTATTCGGAGCGGCTGGACCTGTTCACGGTACTGGGCGCAATACTGATCCTCACCGGCAATCTTTTGAACCTGAAGGCAGCCGATCCGGTTGCCGCGCGCGTTGCAACCTGATCGATCCAACAAAAAGCCCGGCTCATCCGGGGCTTTTTTTGGTTCGACCTCAATTCATTTTGTGCAGTCTGCATGCCCCTCCGTCAGTTTCACCATCTTGTCGCCGCCAGAGGTCAGCCGGCACATTTCCACTTCCTTGCCTGCCGGGACCGGTTTGGCGCAGGTGATCTGCGGATTGTTGTCGTATTTGGCCGTTGAGAATTTGCAGGTCACGATACAGGAAGCATCGCTGGCCAGCGAATTCGTCATCATGATGCTGGCTATGTCATCGCCCGGCAGAATGACGCAGCTGAACGGCACCGGCTCCGCTGACGCCGGCGTCGACAGAAGGCCAGTCAACAGCGCGAGACGGGAAATGGCCGATCGCGAACGCATCGATGTTGCCGACGTCGCCTCTTTGCGGTGAGTTCCGGCGCGGGATGTCGCGGCGGCATCCGATCGGGTCTATTTTCCCGCAGCCTTTCTCAGGGCGTCATTGATCCGATCCTGCCAGCCGGGCCCGCCCTCCTGGAAGTATTCGAGAACGTCCTGATCGATCCGCAGCGAAACGAGCTCCTTCACACTCGGAAGCGCGGCTTTCTTCGGCGGCAATTCCGGAATTTTTGTCGTTGTCTGCTTGAACGCGGCTTCGGCTTCGGTGCGCGCATCGTTGAGCGTCCGCGGCCGTCGTGGTGGCTGAGACATCGGTGTACTTCCTCTCGTGTAGAGCCGAATGCGAGTAAATCAAATCCCCTCGAACAGCGCCGTCGACAGATAGCGCTCCGAGAACGACGGCACGATCGCAACAATGGTCTTGCCCGCGCTTTCCGGCCGTTTGCCGATCTGAATCGCGGCGGCGATCGCGGCGCCGGAGGAGATTCCGCCGGGAATACCTTCGGTGCGCGCCAATGCGCGCGAGGTTTCGATCGCGGTGGCGCTGTTGATCTTGACGATCTCGTCGATCACCGACCGGTCGAGGATGTCGGGAATGAATCCCGCGCCGATCCCCTGAATCTTGTGCGGGGAATGCTGTCCGCCGGACAGTACCGGACTTTCCTCGGGCTCCACAGCGACGATCCGCAGCGAAGGCTTGCGCGGCTTCAGGACCTGCCCCACCCCGGTGATGGTGCCGCCGGTTCCGACCCCGGCGACGAAGTAATCGATGTTGCCGCCGGTGTCGTTCCAGATTTCCTCCGCCGTGGTGCGGCGGTGAATTTCAGGATTGGCGAGGTTCTTGAACTGCTGCGGCATGACGGCGTTGGGCGTTGTGCGCACCAGTTCTTCCGCGGTCGCGATCGAGCCCTTCATGCCCTGGGCTGCCGGCGTCAGAACAATTTCAGCACCGAGGAACGCCAGCATCTTGCGCCGCTCGATCGACATCGATTCCGGCATCACCAGCTTCAGCCGATAGCCGCGCGAGGCGGCGACGAAAGCCAGCGCGATCCCGGTATTTCCCGATGTCGGCTCGATCAGCACGGTGTCGGCATGAATCAGGCCCGCCTTCTCCATCGCGATGACCATCGCCGCGCCAATGCGGTCCTTCACGCTCGCTGCGGGGTTGAAATATTCCAGCTTGGCGAGAATTGTCGCATGCGATCCGTGCTGCTGCGGCAATTTGCGCAAGCGCACGATCGGGGTATCGCCGATCGCGTCGACGATGCTGTCGAAAACTCGGCCCCGGCCGGGACGGTGCACTGCACTCGTAGCTGACGACGCGTCCATGACAAACTCCTGTGTCGGCAATGTGTGTGTAGTTAGAGGCTCTTCTCCCATTAGGGCCAGCTTGTGCCCGCGTGCAAGTCTGAATCCGGCGAGTCAGGAGTTCGCTGCATTGCAAAACTCGCAAGCGGCCAAATAACGTAAAACCAACGCATTTGTGTTGCGACATCGTCAAACAAGTCGGTGTATGTTAAACTTAAGTTCAGATCGCAAGGAGGTCACGATGCCAGCAGTTGCTGCAGTCCTGTCGACCGTCGCGCCCAACCCCGACCCGCGCGGATGTGATTTGCCGACTTGCCCGGTTTGCGCAGATTCAATGGTGGCGGCGGAAGCGTCCGCTTACGTTTCCGACAACGTTATCAGCTACCTGTGGACCTGCGATACCTGTGGCTATGGTTTCGTGACCAAGCATTCGATCAGGCGATTTGCCTGTAACTAAACTTTGAACGCATCTCAGCGCGGCGCAATGTCGCCCTTCGCCCATTCGGCACGCGTGCTTTCGCGAAAACTTCCGAACGTTCGCTGTGCAATGGCGTCCCTTATGTCGTGCATCAGGCGCTGATAATACGCGATATTGATTTCCGACAACAGCATCGCCCCAAGGGTCTCGCCCGACTTTACGAGGTGATGCAGGTAGGCGCGCGAGTAGCCGCGCGCAGACGGCCACGGGCTCTCCTCGTCGAGCGGCCGCGGATCGTCGGCGTGGCGGGCGTTGCGCAGATTGATCTGACCGAACCGCGTAAACGCCATCCCGTGACGTCCGTTGCGCGTCGGCATCACGCAATCGAACATATCGATGCCGCGCGCGACCGCCTCGAGCATGTCTTCGGGCGTACCGACGCCCATCAAATACCTCGGACGATCCTGTGGCAGGATCGGCGCAACCTCGTCGATCATCGCAAGCATCACCGCTTGCGGTTCGCCGACGGCGAGGCCTCCGATCGCGTAACCGTGAAATCCTATGTCGACCAGGCCCCGCGCGCTGGCCTGCCGGAGTTCGGGCACGTCACCGCCCTGGGCGATGCCGAACAACAGGTAACCCGGCAGCGCCGTCTCAAACGCGCGCTTGCTGCGCTCCGCCCAGCGCAAGGAGAGTTGCATCGCACGCTCGATATCGCTGCGCTCCGCCGGCAGCCGCACGCATTCATCAAGCTGCATGGCGATATCGGAGCCGAGCAGCCGCTGCACCTCGATCGCCCGTTCAGGCGACAGCTCAAGGCTGGCGCCGTCGATGTGCGACCGAAAGGTCACCCCGCTTTCGCTGACCTTGCGCAACTGCGCCAGCGACATGACCTGGAAGCCGCCGGAGTCGGTCAGCATCGGACCCTGCCAGCCGGTGAAGGTCTGCAGACCACCGAGCGCGGCAATGCGCTCGGCGCCCGGACGCAGCATCAGATGGTAGGTATTGCCGAGCACGATATCGGTGCCGGCATCGCGCACCTCGCGCCAATGCATGCCCTTCATCGCGCCCGCGGTGCCGACCGGCATGAAGGCAGGCGTTCGCATCGGGCCATGCGGCGTCGTCAGCCGGCCGGTGCGCGCCTGGCCGTCACGGCCGAGCAGTTCGAAATGATTGGCTGATGTCATCAGGTGGACTTATCACGAAACAGCAGGCAGGCATCGCCATAGGAATAGAACCGGTAGCCTTCGTCGACGGCGTGGGCATAGGCCCGCTTCATGGTGTCGAGACCGCTGAAGGCCGATACCAGCATGAACAGCGTCGAACGCGGCAGGTGAAAATTGGTCAGGAGAATATCGACCGCGCGAAAGCGGTATCCCGGCGTGATGAAGATCGCGGTTTCGCCTTCGAACGGCCCGATCGTGCCGTCTTCCGCCGTGGCGCTTTCCAGAAGCCGCAGCGAGGTGGTGCCGACGGCAACGATGCGGCCGCCTCTGGCCCGCGCCGCATTCAGCGCGTCTGATGTGTCGCGGGAAATGGTGCCCCATTCGGAATGCATCTTATGCCCGCTGGTGTCCTCGACCTTCACCGGCAGGAAGGTCCCCGCCCCGACATGCAAGGTTATCCGGTGAATTGCTACGCCGCGTTCGCGCAACGCCGTTTCCAGCATGGGCGTAAAATGCAATCCCGCGGTCGGGGCTGCGACGGCGCCCTCGTTGGCCGCGAACATGGTCTGGTAGTCGGCGGCGTCGCGCTCATCGGGCGCACGTTTCGAGGCGATATAAGGCGGTAGCGGCGGCGCGCCCAGATCGGCGATGGCCTGTTCGAGGGCGGGCCCGTGGAATGAAAACGAAAGCGTGATCTCGCCGTCGTCGCCCTTGTGCTCGACCTGCGCATCGAGATGGCCGAGCAGGCATACCTTGCCCTCATTGCCGAAACGAACCACGTCGCCTTGCGCGAGCTTTTTCGCAGGTCTGACCAGCGCCTGCCAGCGCGAGCCATCGAGCCGCTTGATCAGCGTGGCCTCGATCTTCGGCTCGGCGTCGCGGCCGATGCGGCGGCCTGTGAGCTGGGCCGATATCACTCTGGTATCGTTCACCACCAGCTGGTCGCCGGGCTCAAGCCATTGCGGAAGATCGGCAACAATGCGGTCGCGCAATACGCCATCCGGCTGCACGATCAGCATCCGCGCAGAATCGCGCGGGCTTGCCGGGCGCAGCGCGATGCTGCCGGCAGGAAGTTCGAAGTCGAAGAGGTCGGTGCGCATGGCGCCGCTCCTGCGGCGCACCTCATCCTGAGGAGCGGCATCTTCGCCGCGTCTCGAAGGATGAGGTCAAAACGCCCAAGGTCTCATGGTTCGAGACGCGTGCTTCGCACGCTCCTCACCATGAGGGGATTAAGCCGCGTCGGCGGCGATGCGGGCCTTGACGATCTTGTCGGGGTTCTGCACCGGCTCGCCGCGCTTGATCTTATCGACGTTCTCCATGCCCTCGGTCACCTTGCCCCAGACCGTGTACTGGTTGTTGAGGAACGATGCATCGTCGAAGCAGATGAAGAACTGGCTGTCGCCGGAATCCGGACTGGCGGCGCGGGCCATCGAAGTAGTGCCGCGCACATGCGGTTCCTTGTTGAATTCGGCCTTCAGCTTCTTGCCGGAGCCGCCGGTGCCGGTGCCCTGCGGACAGCCGGTTTGCGCCATAAAGCCTTCGATCACGCGGTGGAACACGATGCCGTCGTAAAATCCCTCGCGCACCAGTTCCTTGATCCGCGCGACGTGGCCGGGGGCAAGATCGGGCCGCATTTCGATCGTGACCGGTCCCTGCGTGGTTTCGAGGATCAAAGTATTTTCGGTGTCAGCCATGCTCTCTTCTCTACGGGTTGGGGTGGAGGTTTTCGTTTGTGGAACTGGACAGCGAACGGACGGCCGGCAACGGCGCCGGCCATGCTCTCGGTAAATGGCATCGGCGTGCAGCGTTGCAACGCCTCCATCACGGCGATCCGGTACACCAGCCGGTCGTTGTCGGTTGCCTGTTCCGATTCATAGGTGATCCTCGGATGGCCGAGGATCTCTCCGGCGCGGTTAAAACTCACGATCACCGTGATGTCGACGGGGTTGGCGCGCGACGCCGGCGGCGGTTTCCAGCAGGTCCAGAACCTCTCAAACGCTTCACGGATGGTATTGACCTGCGCCGGTTCCGTCCTTGCGGTCGAAGTAAACAGGCCGAGCAGCAGCGCCGCTGCAAACCAGATCCGCGGTTTGCGACGCCACGCCACCGCCGCTCACTTGATGTCGGATGCGACTTGCACCTTCACCATCTTGTCGGGATCGGCCACCTCGCCGCCGCGCGAGCCGGGCGGTGCTTTCTTGAGTTTGTCGACCACGTCCATTCCCGACACCACTTCGCCGATCACGGTGTACTGGCCATTCAGGCTGGACGCGTCGCCGAACATGAAGAAGAACTGCGAATTCGCGGTATCGACGCTATCGCCGCGCCGCGCCATGCCGACGATGCCGCGTTTGAACGGCACGCTGGAAAACTCCGCCTTCAGATTGGGATATTTCGAACCGCCGGTGCCGTTGAAATTCTGGCCGTCGCCGGTCTGCGCCATGAAGCCATCCATCACGCGGTGGAACGGCACGTTGTTGTAAAAACCTTCGCGCGCCAGCTGCTTGATCCGCTCGGCGTGCTTCGGCGCGAGATCGGTTCGCAGCTTGAAGACGATGCGTCCCTTGGTGGTGTCGATGACAATCGCATTCTGCTTGTCGAGATTGGCAGGAAGCGGCTGCGCGATCGCGGGGGCCGCGCAGATCAGCGCGGCGATAATGGCGAGAACTCGGATCATGAAAACTCCGGATCAGGTGAAAGCTGGCTTGTGTCTAAACTAGCCGGCGAATTTGGTCTTGAGGCGGGCCGCGACCGATGGCGGTACGAACGCCGATACGTCGCCGCCCATTCCTGCGATTTGGCGCACCAGTGTGGCGGTGATCGGGCGGACGGCCGCCGAGGCCGGAACGAACACCGTATGCACGTCAGGCGCCATGGTCTCGTTCATGCCGGCGATCTGCATCTCGAAATCGAGGTCGGTGCCATCGCGCAGGCCGCGAATCATGATCGTTGCGCCATGTTTTTGCGCCGCGGCAACGGTGAGATTGTCGTAGGTCGTGCAGTCGAAGGCGCAGCCGGCCTTCGCTGCCACCGGTTCAAACACTGCGCGGACCATGTCCAGACGCTCCTGCGTCGAAAACAGCGGCTTTTTGCTGGAATTCATTCCGACGGCGACAATCAGCCGGTCACACAGGACGACAGCGTGCCTGACCACATCCAGATGGCCATTGGTGACGGGATCGAAAGAGCCGGGATACAGCGCGATACGGGGCATAAACCCGTCTACCCCGCCCCGGGCGCCCCCGCAAGCCGGGCCGGTTCCCCGCCTGCCCGGCAAAACCGGTCTATTTATTTCAAGGCCTGATCTGAACCAGTTCGGGGCTCGCGGCGTCTCCTAAGCAAGCCGGCTTTGTTTCGTCCCGGATGGGCGACGAAACAAAACTCCGGCGGGACGAAACCATTATCCGCCTGACGCGAAGACATCCGGAAACGGGCACTGGGTATCAATCCGTTAACGAAACGACGGGCCGCAAAGGCCCAATGACAGGGGACCGTCATGATCAAGGCTCTTTCAGCAGTCGCCGTTGCTGCGTTTATCGCCGCAGCGCTCACCGTTCTTCCCGGTTTTGCTCCGCAGGTTGAAGCCAGCGTTCCGCAAGCCCTCGCCAAGGGCGACCGGCTCGACATCCGCCCGATCGGCCGTGACTGCTCGCAGCAGGCCTGGCCGAATTTCGAAGCTTCCTGCCTGCGCGTCGCCGGCTCCAAGACCATGATCCGGGAAGCCCGGCTGGTCACCGCCGACCGCACGCCGTAGGGCACTGCCCCAGCCAATTTAGCCTTCAGTCGCTTCCAGCTTGCTCTGGATTGAGGTCCTCGGGATGCCCCACGAGGACCTCTTCGATTCCGGTCTCAGGCTGCAAGGCACCATTAGGGCGGGTAGCTCTCAAACGGCGAAATACGAGAATTTAGCCCTTGAATGTCTGAAAAAGACACATTATACTGGGCTCACGTCGTCGATTAACACAGGGAGGCGTGATGGCGGTCGATACGATTACAAAACCCGGAACTACCACCGCGTTTCCGGAAGCAGCGATCGAAGCAAAGCTGCGCGACGCCCTACTGGCATCGGCGAACTCCGACGCAATGATGAAGGGCATCAATCTGCCGGCTGATGTCGCGGGGCAAGCTGCCGCATCGGTCCGCCTCGACTCGCTCGATGTCGTCTCCCTGTTGTGCGACATCGAGCCAATCGTCGGTTTTGAGTTGAAGGACCACCTCGTCCGAGCCGGCGGTTACAACTCCGTGAATCAAGCGATGGACCACCTCATGCCTCGCATCGAGAAGGCATGGGAAAAGAACGAAAATAAAGGAGGCAAAAAATGACCAATCAACCCGCCTCAACCTTCAACGAAGAAGGCGAACGTCAGCGACTTGGCGAAAGGCTTCGAGAGGCTCGCAAGTATCTGGGCCTCAAGCAAGAGGACGTGGCTGCCTACCTGAAAATCCCGCGCACGGCGCTGGTCGATATCGAAAGCGGTCAGCGCCGTGTCGAAGCGATGGAGTTGACGCGCCTCGCAAAGCTCTACAAGCAGCCGGTGAGCTATTTCACGGGAGAAGATGCGGCGGCAGCCGCTCTTCCCCCTAGTGTCGCGCACCTCGCGCGGCAGGCAGCCGCATTGTCCGATCAAGACCAAGTGGAGCTCGGCCGGTTCGTTGAATATCTCCGCGCCCGCTCACAGGCCGGTCAGGAATAGTCATGGCGACCGACTACGCAGGAGCAGTGCGAAACGGGGCGATGGCGGCGGCGAGACTGCACGTCGAGTTCGGTACCCAAGCCAAGATGCAGCAGCAAGGCGGCGGCATCGATGTGTTCGATGCCGTGCTTGGCGTCCACCTACCCCTGCTACTGCGTCCTCTAGGAGCCCGTCCAGATAGGGGGCGCGACCGGGCATTTGTTGCACGGTAGCCGGCTCAGGCGGCCTTTGCGAGGGTGAACAGCTTCAGGAGGTTGTGGGTGGTGCAGATCATGGCCCATTCG
>Ga0208850_1000509_pt1 | contig 12748 bp, 10 predicted proteins | sample NGESurshal092012_5_FD_184475 | JGI IMG/M metagenome (GOLD analysis project Ga0208850, IMG submission 184475) | Arctic peat soil microbial communities from Barrow, Alaska - NGEE Surface sample 210-2 shallow-092012 (SPAdes) | ecosystem: Environmental > Terrestrial > Soil > Wetlands > Peat ... | reverse complement strand
GCCCGCCTTTACGGCATCCCTCGACGGGAACAGACGGAGCGCATCAAGGGGGCTCTCGCGCGCATGGGGCTTTCGGAAGTGGCACACCATCTCGCCGGGCAGTATTCCGGCGGCATGATTCGACGGCTCGAAATTGCTCAGAGCTTTCTGCACCGCCCGACCGTGCTGTTCCTCGATGAGCCTACAGTTGGCCTCGATCCGGGTGCCCGAGAGACGGTCTGGGAGCATGTCCTCGACCTCAGGGACAAGTTTGATCGGACGATGATCGTGACGTCGCATCACATGGATGAAATTGACGAGTTCTGCGACCGCATCGCTCTTATTGATCGCGGCCGGATTGCTGCTGTCGGCACTTCATCCGAACTCAAAGCGCGCGTCGGGCCTAATGCCACGCTTGATGATGTCTTTCTTCGACTCGTTGCTGACACGAACGAAACTGAAACCGAGGGAAACTATGGCGAAGTCAGGCGAGCACGTCGGGCCGCCCGTGAGCATGGTTGATAGGTCCGTTGGCCAGGCGCTCGGCGACTATGTGCTTCAGACCTTGGGGGTAGCTGCCGCCGAGGTGCAGAAGCTCTATCACGATCCCTTGGAGCTGCTGACCCGCGCGGTCCAGCCGGTATTGTGGTTGATGCTGTTCGGCGAAGTGATGGCTCGGGTTCGCGGCGTGGCTCCCGGCAACATTCCCTATCTCGACTTCCTCGCCGCCGGAATCCTAGCACAAAGCGCATTGTTCGTGGCTATCTTTTACGGCATTTCCGCGATCTGGGAGCATGATCTCGGCGTCTTGCAGCGCTATCTTGTCAGTCCCGCGCCGCGTTCGGCGCTTGTGCTTGGCAAGGCCCTTTCGGCCGGCGTCCGGGCACTATCGCAAGCACTGATCGTCTATGTGCTTGCGTTGGTTCTCGGCGTCGGCATCAATCTCAATCCACTCAACATCCTCGGCGTCGCCGCTGCCATCATACTCGGTTCGGCACTGTTTTCAACGCTGTCGCTGATGATTGCGTGCATCGTAAAGACGCGCGAGCGATTCATGGGGATCGGCCAGGTCCTGACCATGCCGATATTCTTTGCCAGCAACGCGATTTATCCACTGTCATTAATGCCGGCGTGGTTGCGCGCGGTGTCCCACGCGAATCCTCTGACCTATGAGGTCGATGCGCTGCGGGCGCTGATGTTGACCAATGGAGTATCGGAATATGGATTATTGCTCGATTTTGGCGTTCTGTTGAGCGTAACCGTCGCGCTCACCGCGGATCGCCGCAAGAATGTATGGACGCATGGGCTATTGACCGGCATCCCAGCGCCGCGTGTTGTTTTTGAACGGCCCTCGAGGACCGCTACTGGCACGTTTGAGACATCCAGCCATGTCCGCTCTGCGGTCGCTATCGGGGGATAAGCGGACATACCGCCGACAACCAATTTCGGTAGCGAATGACCCGTTTCGAACATTTGGACTAACCGGAAATTCTGAACTGTCTCTACTACGCCCGCCGAGGTGATGGTCGGTCCACTCGGTGCTCATTTCCGTCTCCTTGGATCAAAGTCGAAAGCCCGGCCCTCGATCCCCCGCGTTTTGGAGTTCGTCGAGGGCGATCCACCGATTTTATTGGTGCCTCCATCGAACGCCTCGCGCATCACGCGCTCCGCATCCTCTTGGCGGCCCTAATATGCCAGTCAACGCGAGCCAAACGACAGCTCAACTTTCTTGAGCATTGCGGCGCATTCGGCATCCAGACCTTCCGACTCCAATTTCCGAGCGAGCGCAAGCGCCGTTTCGACGGTTTTTTCGGCCTCACTCGCTGCCTGCTCTACGGATTGAGCAGTAGGTTGACGGTGAAGCCGTGCGGCGGACGATTCGGGCGCGCTTCCTACAGCCTGCCCGCTCGCGCGTGCTTGACTCAGCACCAATTCCAGACGCGTGATTTCCGCGCGGCACGATCCTGCCTGGGCCGCAGGCGGCTTGCGATTAAGGGGGGCAGCAGACGGTTTGCGCAAGCTCAAAAGATAGGCCACCACTTGCCTCATTTGAAAGTCGAGGAGTTCGGGGTTCGGCATACCGGCGGGGTTGCTGATGTTCCGATGCGTTGTGGTCAGAAACGCTCGTATTGTATCGGAGTTGGTGGTGCTGCGTTGAGCAATGGATTCGAACGACGGCGCCGGTGGCCGCAGAATTGGTTCGATTAATTGATCGGGGCCAGCAATATGACAGTTCGAGCAAATGAGCGCTGCCAAGTGATGACCTTTCTGCACGTCATCGGAGACGCTACTGGCTTGCTGCGCCTGCGCGGTGGTAAGCGCTGAACATGCGCCGACCGCCAAAAATGCAAAAAATAACGCACGCATCATGCCCTCATTCAAACTTGCAATAAATGATCCCACGCTTGCGCCCGAGATGCTCTGAGGTAGATCAAGTCTCTCTTTCGTCTCTTTGGCGTGCGCCATCGACCGCGAGGTCAAAGGTGTCGGCGAGCCATTTTTCGGCTGCTGGCAACCACCAAAAGGACGATTGCCATCATGGCTTGCTGACTTGCCAGCTCTGATCTGGATCGTATTGCGTGGTCTCAGCGGCGATGCGCGGCGTGGTAGGCCCTAGATTTTTCTGATAGACGATGCCGTCCTGATTGACGATGAAAGTCATGATGCCGGAATCGCCATAAGTTGCAGGGTAGGCGACTAGCGCAAAGCCGCCGGTCATATGCCCGTTGACGATATAGTTCGTGGCACCGCCGGGTGCGTTCTGCCCCTGTTGGGTCAGAATCCGGAAGTAGTAGCCGTAATAGGGCTGCGGCTTTACATGCGGTGTCCCAGGGCTGTAACCGGCGGCCCGAGCGGACGCGATGAGCGGGCCCAACGGACTTTCGTCTTCGTCCGGTTTGGCGGGCCAATAGAGCCCATCGCGCTGTCCGGCCCTGCTCATGAAGTGTTGTGCGTAGTCCGCGGAGCCGCCGGGCCCCAGGCCTTTGGCTGCATATTCGCGCTGGGCCCTGACATAGGCGCGGCATGTTTCTATGACCATGAGCTCGTTGCGGCCGATGCGCCGATTGAGAATCTCATCCGCACCAGCCTTGGTGTCGAAGCGCCAGCCGGTGGACTCGCGGACCAGCGGAATCGCAAACGGCCATTCGTCTTTGCCGACGATCAAGATTGCCTTGCTGTCGCCTTCGAGCTCGAGCTTGTGTGCCTCGTCATAGGCGGCAACGAATCTTGTCTTGCCGTGTCTATCGGCGACGGGATCGCCGGAGTGGATCAGCTTCGCGCCCTCAGGCCCAAGGATGGCGAGGAGTTCGCCGGTGTGATCAGCACGGTTGGCCCCAATCAGTGCATCGACTGCCGCTGCGGGGGTGGCGAAGGTTTTCTGCGACGTGGCAGCCGCCATTGCCGGGACCGCGGCGATCATGATGAGGCTGACGGCCGCAGCGCCAAGTTGCAGCGCGATCAGGAGCCTCTTTGCCGCATGTTTCAGCATCGCTCTCTTTAACCTCATCGGCATAACCTCACCGGCGCCTGCCGCCGCCACCGTGAAAGCTTTGCACCGGCGCCGCATGAAAGCTGGGCGGCGGCGCGGCATGAAAGCTTGGTGCGGGCATACTAGGTGTTGGCGCGATGCGGCTGGAAAATCCGCGCGCCGCTTCGCCGCGGACCTGCGCACCTCGACCGAACGATTCGAAGGCGGGCGGAACTGGACGCGGCGGCACTGCTGGTCCCGCAGGAGGGCGGACGATCGCTGCCGGCCCGCGTCCGACCAACGGGACTTCAGGCTTGGCGGGCGGCACAATCGCCGGTGCGAATCCGCGGTAGCCGCGCAACGCCGCGCCGGTCGGGCCGAGGAACCGTGCCGTTGTGGCCGGATCGCGATAGGGCACACCATGGCGATGGGTGCGATCGTGCTGCCAGATTTGCCCGGGCGGCTCACCGCCGGTGTGGAACTGTTGGAAACGATCGTGGTCGACCCGCATGGTGTGATGACGCCAGTCGAAATGCCCCCATGCCCAGTAACCGAACGGGGCGAGGCCGGCCCCGAAGGCAATCAGCTCATCCCCAGGTACGCAATTTCCGGCCCCGGGCGCAAAGTAAAAAGGTGGGTAGTCAGGAGAGGGCCACGCACCGTAAACGCACCACGGATTATAGGTTGGCACGTAAACCATGTCGGGGCTTGCCGGTTCGATCATGATCTCCTGATCCTCAGTCGAGACCGCCTGCTGCGGCGTTGAGGCGAGCGAACCGGCGGCTTGAGCGCGCAGGCGCAGGCGCTGAACCGCATCCATGACGTCCGGCTGTTGCGCAAGAAAGGCGTCGCCGAGCTGTTCGGTCCAATTAAGATTGGCGTTCATCGTGTGTATGAGCTGTGGAAATGCGACGAGTGACTTGATGCTCGGGTCCCAGGGCTGCTGCTGCAGCGCCGCCGTCAATGCGTCTCCCTTCAGCGCCGCGTTGGCGGGAATCTGCAGCCAGCGGTCGGCCTCCACGACCTCAAGCGGGTAGGTCGCGGCCATCAGGATCTGCGCGATCAGCGGATCGGGATACAGCGCAATCGGCGCAACCAGGCGATCGAGCTGCGCGGCGCTGAGAGGCGGCGCATCGGGCGCCGCAATGGGCTGCGCCGCGGACAATGACGCGAACAATGAACAGAGGCTGACGAGCGCGATAAACCCCGCGACAGCAGTCCGCCAAGTTTGCCCGGTGCAGGAAAACATTGTGCTTTATGCGGGCTGTTGGAGTAGGCATGATTGATCCAAATCAAGCTGTCACGCGATTTCCGGGATGGATTTAAGATGGTTCCGATGGCGTCCCACTTTTTATGTTCTCTCGCTCTGGCGAGACCGCGATTTTGCGACACCCATCTTCGACGTGGTTCTCAAACGCATTACATTGCGCGGATCAATCGTCGGCACGCGAAAGGATCTGGCGGAGGCCATCGAGTTTGCAAGCGAAGGGAAAGTAAGGGCTCACATTCATCAACTGCCTATCGAGAAGATCAACCACGTCTTCGCCGATCTAAAGGCCGGCAAAGTGGATGGGCGCATTGTTATCAAGTTCTAGTGACCAAGCCGAGCTCGGGTTCGACGATTGATATCGCTCAATATCTTCGCTTTGCAAAATGCCATTTTTACTGGGTTAAAATTATCCAGTGGAGCACGCTTTGCAGCAAGTTGTGAAGCCGGACATCGAGAGTCCGTCGGCAGGTCAAAATGATGTCGTGAAACCCGCGGCCGAGCAACGGGCCTTGCACGCGCCGTCCGCATCCGAAAAATTGCCCGTGATTGTTCCGGTGGCCCACAAGGGGGTGCCGAGGCGAAGAATCCGTTTTCTGAGTGCACTCATTGTGGCTCTCGTCTGCGCCGGCGGCGCTGGCTTCTACTGGTGGAAACAGGCGCAATCGCAACTGCCCCCCGGCATCAGTTGGGGCAACGGCCGGCTTGAGGCCGACGAGATCGATATCGATACGAAGTTTCCGGGCAGGATCGCGGAACTGCGCGCCGACATTGGTGACATGGTCACTGCGGGACAAGTGGTCGCCCGCATGGATACCAAGGATATTCAAGAGTCGCTCAAAAAGGCGCAAGCGCAAGTAAAACAGGCGCAGCGGGCGATCGAGGAGGCCAATGCCAATCTGGAGCAGCAGCGCACGCAGCAGACGTTAGCCGCGCAGGAACTGGAGCGTACGCAGAGTTTGCTGAAAAATGGTTATGCGACCAAGGAACTGTTTGATCAGCGTAAACAGGCCCTGGACGCCGCGAATGCCGGATTGCGAGCCGCAACGGAGAGGGTTGCACAAACTGAACGTGCGCTTGAAGCATCCGAACACGACGTTGGGCTCTATACCGTCAACATTAATGACAACGACCTAGTGGCGCCGCGTGACGGCCGGATTCAATATCGTATCGCCAATATCGGCGAGGTGCTCCCGGCCGGCGGCAAGGTTTTTACGATGCTGGACATCTCATATGTCTACATGGACATATACTTGCCGGCTCTGGAAGCAGGGAAGATCAAGGTCGGAACGGATGCCCGGATCCTGCTCGACGCCTACCCGAACACACCGATTCCGGCGAAGGTTTCCTTCATCGCGAGCCAGGCGCAATTCACGCCGAAAACGGTAGAAACCCAGAGCGAGCGCGAGAAACTGATGTTCCGCATTCGTGTGCGGATCGATCCTGATCGTTCGCGCCTCCACGCAGAGTCGGTTCGAAGCGGATTGCCGGGGGTCACTTACGTCCGTGCAGATCCAGCCGTCGCGTGGCCCAAAAACCTGCAGGGCGTGCCATGAACGAGCGGGGCAGACCCGTTGCCGTTCTCGAGAGCCTCACGCAAAGATACGGTAAAGTCACAGCTCTGGATGACGTAACGGTCAGGATACCGTCCGATTGCATGGTCGGGCTGATCGGCCCTGACGGAGTGGGAAAGTCCACACTTCTTGGTATCATTGCGGGAGCACGTCAAAATCAGTCCGGCAGCGCCACGGTCCTCGGTAGCGACATCTCCGACGCAAAGCACAGGGCATCGGTATGTCCGCTGATCGCGTACATGCCACAAGGGCTGGGGAAGAATCTCTATCCTGACCTGAGCGTCCGCGAAAATATCGAGTTTTTTGGCCGCCTGTTCGGGCAATCCCGTGACGAACGCCAATGGCGGATTGCGGAACTGCTGGACAGCACCGGGTTGGCTCCCTTCGAAGATCGGCCGGCGAAGAAGCTGTCAGGGGGCATGCGCCAGAAACTTGGCCTGTGCTGCTCGCTCATTCACGATCCGGATTTGCTCATTCTGGATGAGCCGACCACGGGCGTTGACCCGCTGTCCCGGCGCCAGTTCTGGGAACTGATCGACCGCATACGTTCCCGCCGTTCGGGCATGAGTGTCATCGTGGCGACCGCCTATATGGAGGAGGCCGAGCGGTTCGATTGGCTGGTGGCCATGGATGCCGGAAAGATCCTGGCAACCGGATCGCCTGCCGAACTCAAGGCCGGTACCGGCGCCAAGACGGTCGAGGATGCTTTCATTGCGCTGCTTCCGGATCAGCAGCAGGGCGGTCACCACGCACTCCAGATACCGCCGCGCCGGATTTTCGACACGGATCCTATGATCACCGCCCGCGACCTGACCTGTCGTTTCGGCGATTTCACGGCAGTCGACCGGGTAAGCTTCACGATCGATCGCGGCGAGATCTTCGGCTTTGTCGGCTCGAACGGCTGCGGCAAGACCACGACCATGAAGATGCTGACGGGCTTGCTGCCGCCTACCGCCGGCGAGGCGCTGCTGTTCGGAAAACCCCTTGACGCCAGCGACCTGAGTTCGCGCTACCGCGTCGGTTACATGTCGCAGTCGTTCTCCCTCTACACCGAACTGACGGTCCGGCAGAATCTTGATCTTCATGCGCGAATTTTTCATCTGCCAGCGCAGAAGGCCGCAGCGCGCATTGCCGCGCTGGTCGGACAGTTCGGCCTTGTGAATTACCTCGATCAGCGCACCCTCGATCTGCCATTGGGGATTCGCCAGCGGCTTTCGTTGGCCGTCGCCATCGTCCACGAGCCCGAGATCCTCATCCTCGACGAACCGACTTCGGGCGTCGATCCCCTGGCGCGGGACCGTTTCTGGGAAGCGTTGATCGATCTTTCACGCAACCAGGGCGTGACGATTTTCGTCTCGACCCACTTCATGAACGAGGCCGAACGCTGCGACCGGATATCGCTGATGGATTCGGGCCGCGTACTGGCGACGGACAAGCCGGTCGCGCTGGTCGAGGCCCAAGGCGCCGCCACCCTGGAAGACGCCTTCATCAGTTATCTTGAGCAGGCTACCGGATCGCGTGCTGCCGGAACCGAGGAATTCGTCAAGTCCCGCGAGACCGTTCCTCAGCTGCGACCGCCGGCGCTGCAGCACTCCCTGTTCAGCCTGCAGCGCCTGTTCGCGTATACGATTCGCGAGGCTCTGGAACTTCTGCGCGATCCGATTCGGCTCGGGTTCAGCCTGCTCGGCACGACGCTTCTGATGCTTGTGTTCGGCTTCGGCGTTTCGACTGACGTCAACAACCTGTCGTTTTCGGTGCTCGATCGCGATCAGAGTCCGGAGAGCCGCGCCTATCTGGAAGAGCTCAGGGGCTCAACTTATTTCGTGGAGAAGGCGCCGCTCAGCACCTATGCCGAGCTCGACAACCGTCTCAAGAGCGGAGATATCTCGGCTGCGATTGAAATCCCGCCCAACTTCGGCAGCGACGTCAAGCGCGGACGCCCCGTTTGGGTCAGCGCACTGGTTGATGGCGCCATGCCGTTCCGGGCAGAAACCATTCGCGGCTATCTTCAAGGTATGCATCAACTGTACCTGACGGATCCCGCTGTGAAGACGACGGTGCCCTCCGCATCACCACCCGCCGATATCGAAATCAGGTTCAAGTACAATCAGGATTTCAACAGCATCTATGCGTTGGTGCCGGCAAACTTGTCGATGCTGCTCGCGCTGTTTCCGGCGATCCTGATGGCGCTTGCCATCGTGCGGGAGAAGGAACTCGGGTCGATCACCAACCTGTATGTGACGCCCGTCACCCGGCTTGAATTTCTGCTTGGCAAGCAGATTCCTTACATCGCGGTGGCGATGGCTAACTTCATCTTGATGTTTCTGATGGCGCTGTTCGTCTTTCAGATTCCACTCAAGGGAAGCTTTCCGACGCTGCTCTTAGGTGTGGTGATCTATGTGACCACGATGACCGGCTACGGCATGGTGATTTCAGCATTCACGCGAACCCAGATCGCCGCGCTGTTCGGGACGGCCATTTTGACGGTTCTGCCCGCGACACAATTTGCCGGCATGATGACGCCGGTTTCCTCGTTGGCCGTGGGCGCTCAAATCATCGGCCGCGGTTTTCCCATGACGTATTTCGTGCCTGTCAGCGTCGGCACTTTCACCAAGGGCTTAGGATTTACAGACCTGAGCGGGGACCTGCTGGCTCTCGCCGTTTTTGTTCCGATCTTGACCCTCATGAGTGTTCTGCTGCTTCGTAAACAGGAACGCTAGAGCCCAAAGCGATGCGAAAAACTGCAAACATCTATTGGCTGGGCGTCAAGGAGTTGCGCAGCTTCTTGCGCGATTTTGTCCTTCTGGCATTGGTGACTTATGCATTTTCGTTCGCCGTAACCTTGCAGGCGCGGAGCTATTCGCAGGAGCTTCATAACGCCTCGATCGCGATCGTCGATGAGGACCACTCCGTGCTTTCGCGCCGAATCGCGCATGCGTTCTTTCCGCCGCTCTTTCAGTTGCCGAAGCAGATCGCCGAGCGGGACATTATTCCTTCGATGAACAGCGGAAAATTTACCTTCGTGGTCGATATCCCGCCAAACTTCGAGCAGTATGTATTGGCAGGATACCAACCCGCGCTTCAGATCAACGTCGATGCGACCGCGATGGTGCAGGCAGGGCTTGGCTCCGGCTATGCGCAGCAGATTATCACCACCGAGATAGCGAATTTTCTCTCCCATGCGGAGGGTGTGGAGCTGTCGACGGTGAATCTCGATGTGAGAATTGCGTTTAACCCCAACCTGACGACCGCCTGGTTTAAAAGCATAATGGCGATCATCAACAGCATCAGCATGCTGGCCATCATTCTTGCCGGCGCGGCGATCGTCCGGGAGCGCGAGCACGGGACCATGGATCACCTCCTGGTCCTGCCGTTAACGCCATTCGAGATTGCGATGTCCAAGGTGTGGGCGAATGGCCTGGTGATCGCGGTGGCGGCGGGTCTTTCCCTTTACCTGGTGGTGCGCATGATGCTCGGGATTCCTGTCGCAGGCTCGATACCGCTGTTTATGGTCGGCGTAGTGATCTACCTGTTCTTCGCGACAGCGATCGGAATCTTTCTGGGCACTGTTGCGCGGTCCATGCCGCAGCTCGGGCTGCTCTACATGCTGGTCTATTTGCCTATGAACATGCTCTCAGGCAGCAATACACCGCTCGAGAGCATGCCGCCTTGGCTTGCCACGGCGATGCAGGTTTCGCCATCGACGCATTTCGTTTCTTTCGCGCAGTCGATTCTCTATCGTGGCGCCGGATTGGACGTGGTGTGGCCGCAATTCCTTGCGGTCGCCGTCATCGGAGCCTTGTTCTTCGGCCTTGCAATCCTGCGTTTCCGCTCAGTCCTCTCACAGGCCGCGTAATGTCGGGTGCATACCTACGACGAGGCGATCCGCTGACTAAATCAATTTGGACTGAATTTGATACCTGATTTGGATCAGCATCTGCGGCGTCTCGCGTAGGCAGGTATGTCGCGTAGGTGCCCTGCTATTTGAGGTCGCCATTCGGAGTGGGAGGAGCACGGCTGTTTAGAGAATAATATTACGTGTTGTGACCCCAGAAGGTCACAGGCATGGTGACCGCTACGGTTAATAGCGAGTAACTGTCGGCTCCTAACTTAGGGGTTGGGAAGATTTACAGAAGCCTTTAGCCTTTTGGGCCTAACTAGCGCCAGGGACGAGAACCGGACTGAGCCACTCCATATCGATCATTTACCGGCAATTGCCATGGCGCTGAATCCTTGCCTGCGGCGTGGTATCGTTCAGCTATAGAAGTTATCTGGCCGAGGGCGCTAGCGACGTGGCGAAATCCGCCTGCGCAGATCACGATACATTTGCCTACGGGACTTGCCTAGCGCGCTTCTCGCAAATTGAACAAAACCGGTAGATCACAAGCGGCTCGAGATGGAAGAGAGACGGAAACACCCGCGTGCCGAAGTCGACGAACCGGCGTATATTTATGGCGATGGATCGAGCACCATGTGCCGAGTGCTAAACGTCTCCGCCGAAGGTGCCGCCATAGATGTTCCGGACCCCTCATTCATTCCGGCACGATTTAAGCTAATGACTGAGAAAGATCGCGTGATACGCAACTGCCGGGTCGTTTGGATCAGCCAAAACAGGGTCGGTGTCGCGTTCGAATGAACCCGCAGGCGAACCGGAGCTGCGTGCCACCGGCGCGTCGGTTACCAATTCGTTTTTGCATGTGACGCGATTTTGGCACTCCGGTTTATCCGTTTCTAAGATTTTCGAGCTAAACCTGCACAATGAATGAGCGACGTGCAGCGCAGCGCCAGCGCGTATTCAAAGCCGGGTCGATTGAGTTCGACGGTGCCGGCGTCGATTGTACAATTCGCAATATCTCCGCGCTGGGAGCCGGGCTCGAAGTGGCAAGTCCGGTCGGTATTCCCCACGAGGTCACGCTTCGTATTCTGACCCAGCATCTACGCCACCATTGCTATATTGTCTGGCGCAAAGAAAAGCGCATGGGCGTCTCGTTCGCTTGAGCCGGAAAGAAAGAAACCAACCAACTTTTTTGGTCGCGGGCATCAACCAAAGGAGGTCGCTATGACAGCAAGACTAACTGAACCGTCGCGACAACCTATGCCGTCTCGACCCGCTCCGGCTTCCCGCCCCGAGGAGCCTTCGCGGCAGCCTGCGCCGGCCCGTGGCTGAGTGCCGCCTCACTTGCGAAGCGCCACGGCGCAGCTTCGGACTACGCGCGTCTCGAATGATCGCGGCTCGATGGTGCCCACGTGTGGCTAAGAGAGCCATGGGTGCGTTTGACCTAAAAGGGCTATCAAAACGGATCCATCGAGTCCCTAAGGGCGCTGGCGCTATTTATCGAGCCTGCTAGGTGCTCAATGTCCGCTCATCCCCGGATAGCGACCGAAGAGATGGGGTAATCGGCCGGCCCAGCTTGTGGATAGCTGAAGATTTTTGGGTGCTGCGCTTCAGGCTGATGGTGAAACGAGGTCTGTTGTTATGACGGCCTCAAGCATCAGAAGGAGAAGCGTAGCATGGACCATTTTGCTGGATTGGACGTATCGGTCAAGGAGACCAGCATCTGCATTGTGGATGACACGGGCAGGATCGTGAAGGAAGTCAAGGTTGCGAGCGAGCCTGAGGCTCTGCTGAAGGCTCTGGGGAACCCCACCTACTGCTTGAAGCGGATCGGACTGGAAGCCGGGCCGCTGTCGCAATGGCTGTTTAGCGCTCTCGCCGAAGCAGAGCTACCTGTGGTCTGTGTTGAAACCCGGCATATGCAAGCGGTGCTGAAGGCGCAGATCAACAAGACGGACCGCAACGATGCGCGCGGCATCGCACAGATGATGCGAGTGGGGCTTTACCGTCCGGTGCATGTGAAGACGCTCCGCAGTCAGAAACTGCGGATGCTGCTGACCCATCGCAAACTGCTGCAGTCCAAGGCGATTGCCATCGAGAACGATCTACGCGGTACTTTGCGCAACTTCGGCCTCAAGGTCGGAATGGTCGGAAAGGTGAGGTTCGAGGCCCGCATCCAAGAGCTTGTCGAGAACTTTCCCGACTTGGCGGCACTGGTGGAACCGCTGCTCATCGTCCGGCGGGCGCTACGCGAACAGATCGTCATCCTGCATCGCCGCTTGCTGGCCATTGTCCGGGATGATGAAGTGTGCCGGCGCCTGATGACGACCCCCGGTGTCGGCCCCGTGGTGGCGCTGACCTATCGCGCCACCGTCGACGTGCCTGCGCGGTTCCGAAAATCCAAGGCAGTCGGTGCGGTGTTTGGACTGACGTGCTCCAAGTATCAATCCGGCGAGATCGATTGGAGCGGCAGAATATCGCGCTGTGGAGATGAGATGATGCGGGTCATGCTCTACGAAGCAGCGCAGAGCATGCTGCGTTCGAAGAAATGGTCATGGCTCAAGGCCTGGGCGATGCAGATCGCCAGGCGCCGCGGGATGAAAAAGGCGATCGTGGCCCTGGCG
>Ga0208850_1000505_pt1 | contig 12795 bp, 9 predicted proteins | sample NGESurshal092012_5_FD_184475 | JGI IMG/M metagenome (GOLD analysis project Ga0208850, IMG submission 184475) | Arctic peat soil microbial communities from Barrow, Alaska - NGEE Surface sample 210-2 shallow-092012 (SPAdes) | ecosystem: Environmental > Terrestrial > Soil > Wetlands > Peat ... | reverse complement strand
TGTGAAGCGTGAACCTCAACATGCACGGCCTCCCAAGGTCGCATAGCAGTTGGAATCCTGGCCATTCATGGCCGGGAGGATGTCAACCCGAACTCGACACTCCAGACCACTGTGGAGACGGAGGCCGGGCGCCTGGTGGACGCGTGGGCATCGCGGACCGCGCAGTCGATGCAGCTCGGATCCCGGCACTGCGGCGTGTGTGGCTACTGCGCGCGCGCGATGCGTCGCTGGTCGGACTCGAATGCGACGGTCATGCGATCCACTTCGCCGGGCGGTAAACCGAGGGCTTGGGCTTCCTGGCGCCAGCCCCGAGTTGCGGCTTCGACCTCGAGGACAATCGAACGGGCCTGCGACGGGGACAACCGAAAATCCTGAGCGACCGAAAGGGCAACGTCGATGCTGGCCTCAGCGCTATCCAGGTCGATGGTGGTGCTGAGGCGACCGGGCGAGTCCAGGTTCGGGTTGATGTCGTACGCGGGTGACAACGCCCATGCTCGACCTGCCCGGACGAACCCGTGGTTGCGCAGGTGATCGTCCGTATTACCGGTCAGGATCGAGAAGACGATTCGGCGGTAGAGCTGCTCCAGGTTGGAGTTCACCGTGTTCGATTTGGTTTGAATGACTTCAGCGATCTCAAGGTAGCTGCGCTGCTCACGGTCGGATGCTTCGAGCATCGTGAGCGCGCTTGTGAAACCGATCCGTCGTCCTTGGTTCCGCTCGAATCGGTCCACCAGTAGGACGTTACGACCGCTGACCCGAATGAGCTCGGACGGTGCGACATTGAGCCCAGCCTTACCGGCCAGGTTCAACTCAAGTTTCTCCCAGCCGATCACGTCCCAGTCGTCGCTGCCCTTCCGGGGAAATTTCGCGATAGCGAGGTTGCCGGCCCGAGTGATCACGGCGGCTTTAGGGCGGGCACCGCCGAGAGACCCGCCGGCGTCGATGAGGTCTTTAAGGTCATGGTCCTGCGGTGCGCCGGCTTCGTACCGGTCAACGGCCTGCAACAAGCGGGACAACTCGATCACCTTTGGGACGGCGGTCTCGTGCGAAGAGAAGTAATCGCGGGAACCCGGCTCACGGAACCTGATTGCGCCCTGTCGAATGTCGTCCCGCACTCCCAGGAGGAAGTCGGCTCCTCGCAGCGTGCGCGGCGTCACGCTCGCAGTCTTGGCGCGATCACGCTCATGGCGACGCATGAGATTCTGCCCCCAACGATCGGGTGAACTGTCGCCAAAGGCGTTGAACATGCCCTTGCCGCCCGACGTCTGGAACACCCCAGACCTCAGGGCAAGCGCAGGGTCCAGTTCGTAGGCGTGCGGGTTGCGAAGGTAGTCATTGGAGTACCTGAAGGTTGCGCTTTGCTCACCTCGTTCGTGAACCCAGAGCATGCCCGCGACCAACTCGAGCCCGTCAATCTCCACCGTGACCTCAACCGGACCGTAACCGTTCGGCTCCGCCATCAACGATCACCCCTAACCCTTTCCGGTAGCACCTCGTCCGCGCGCAACTTGCCAACATCGGTGGTGTACGGGTCAACTGATGCGACAAAAGCGTCGAGCACACCCAGCGCGCGCATCACTCGAAGTAGGTTCTCGGTGCTAGCGGTCCCGGTGCCGTGCTCAATCGAACGAAGGGTGTCCCGAGAGATACCCGCCCGCTCGGCAACCTGGGTCGTCGTAAGCCTCTGCAGCTTCCGCCAAGTCGAGACATGCAGACCTAACTCGCGCAGTCCGCGACCAACAGCGATCGGCGTGACAGCCATGTCGTCTCCTCTAGTGAGGAATATAGACTCCACTATAGCGTCTAGTGGAGTCTATATTAGTCACTAGAGGAATACCCTTCCGAATCTGACTACCGCCGTGGCGTCCCGGTCACGCGCGAGGAGGGACACGCGCCAGTCGGTGGTTGCCCATCGGGCGCGGTGAACAGCCTTGCCAGCGCGCGGTCGTAGGCGAACTGACGTTGCAGCTCATCGAGGAGGATGTCCCGGGTATCGGCCTTCGCGATCACCGCGAACCGGTCCCGCAGAGCGGTGCGGAACGCCGCGGCCGACCCATACGGGAAAACAGGGGGTCCGGCACTTGGGCCGTTAGCCTCGGAAGGTCCCACTCTCACTCCTGCCTTCCTGCAAGTACCGCGGCGAACTCGGTAGCCGACCCATATCCATGATCGACTCCATACCGTGCGGCCGCTCGCTCCAGCTCGTCGCGACCAAGCAGCCCATCGCGGATCCCATCACGGACGATCTGCGCGACGGCAGACTCGTCCTCGTGGTCCGCAAGAAGGTCAGCCACGATCTTCTCGATCGTGCAGACCGGCAGCCCGCCCGACAGGCTCCAGTCACTGCGCTCAATCCTGGGCCGCACCCGCAGCCTCAGGTCGGTCCGTCGCAGCCGCACCCGGGTCGGAACGTAGAACTCGTGGACCCGCGGGATCAGGTCGCCCAAACTGCGAACGTGTGCGGCGCTGCGATGGCTGACGACGGCGTCCACGTCGCGGACTCGTTCTTCCCACAGCCGCCCCTTTCCGAGCTGCAGCCAGGCCGCGCGCACCGGGTCCTGGTCCGGATCCTCCGGCACGCCAGTCAGCCGATACACCCGCGCCGCTCCAGGTACGGGCTCGAACGTGCCATCTTTGACGAGGCGATTCAGATCGACCCGAGACACCCCCAGACGCCGGGCATGAGCAGCAGTCACCATCCCCCACTGGTCCCTGGCCACAGGGCTGAGACTGGCCATCGCCAAACCTCTCGACATGGATCAAACGTATCACTATTGATATGATCGCTCCAGTCATGTTCACCGTCTCTGCAGACAACCGATCCCAGCGTCCCAGTCATTACGACCAGAGCGAGCCGGATCGGCGGCAGCGGGATGCGGAGTTCTCAACCTCGACGGGGTGAACGAGACGTTCAAGATTTCCGGGGCGGGAGGGTTATCCGGCTAAGTCTTGTCTCGGGTGGCCTCCATGCGCACCGCGGCCTGATGACATACCCGTTTGTCGGTCCTGCCTCGTAGGCTGACGCCAATGTCCGATACCGATGCCCAGACCGAGCAGCGCAGCAGTCTCGTGCCGCCGGTCGACCGCGTCCGCCTCGAAGCCCTGCGCTACGCGGTAAACGAGGAGTCCGCGCAGTACATAGCCATCATGCGCACTTTCACCGGTGGCCTTTCCGGCCTGCTGTCCGACCGGTCCGCGGCCGAGGTGACAACTGCACTGGCCGAAGAGGGGATCACTCTGGACACGGAGACGACGGACACCCGGCTGTCCTATCTCGTTGAACACGGGAACCTCGCCCGGAGCCCCCGCGAGACTGAGGCCAGGAGCCTGCGTGACTACCTGCAGAACCGCGCCCGCTATCAGCTGACCCAACGCGGCGAGCTCGTGCATCGTCAGATCGAGGACCTGCTGGGCTACTCCGAGAGCGCACGCGAGGTCTCCAGCGAGATGCTCGGTGGCATCCAGGCCGGGTTGGCGGCCCTTGATGGCTATGACGATGCCGCGCTCGCTGCCGCCGACCCGGACCTCCTTGCCCGTGAGATCGGCACGTTGTTCGCCCAGTTCGAGCGCCTGGTGCAAAGCACGCGGGAGTTCTACACCTATCTGACCCAGGTGCTCTCCCGATTCGACCTCGACCGCGGAGAGTTCCAGGCTTTCAAGAGTGCGTTGCTGGACTACCTGCAGCGTTTCGTCGACGAGATCTCCCGGTACATGCCACAGATAGCGGACATCCTCGGACGGCTTGCCCCGCGCGTGTCATTTCTGTGTGAACGAGCCAACGCAGGTCAACGCCTGCTGGACATCGACGGACAGGCCGCCCGTCGGGCACCGGGGCTCTCGCCGCAGGACTGGCAGGGACTGCACGTGTGGTTCAACGGCGAGAGCGGCCGTGGCAGCGACGCGGACGGGGTGCGCCGACTGGCTGGCGAAGCGATGCGCTCACTGCTGGTCAACCTGCGCCGGATCGCCGCCAGCAGTGAGAGAGAGCAAAGCCGGTATGCCGACTTGGTGCGTCTCGCCCGCTGGTTCGACTCTGCAGACGATGCCACGGCGCACGCTCTGTGGGCGTCCGCCTTCGGCCTGTACCCCTGTCGTCACCTGGGATTCGTGGCCGATGACGACGACAGCCCCGTGCCACCAACAACCTCGTGGTGGCAGGCCCCTGCCGCCGAGGTGCCGGTGATGTTGCGTAAACAGGGTCAGCGCAAAGTCGCGGGAGGCACCGGCCGACGGGAGGACTTTACTGCGACCAAGTCCGCGCGACTCGCCGAGCGCGAGGGCGCCGAGCGTCGCCGGCGTGACGCGTTGGCCGAGTTGGCCGAGCATTCTGGAGACCTGGATCGCGTCCGCCTCTCGGACGAGGCGCGTCACGTCCTGCTTGACCTGTATGCCCGCAGTCTGGTGGACGGGGATCGCGCCGACCGCTGGGTGAAGCTGACCGGCACAGGGGTTCTACTCCGCGTCAGGGCGACCCCGGGTCGAGACAGCGTGATCACCAGTCCGACCGGTCGTATGTCTCTGGTCGGCCGGACCCTAGCCATTGAGCCGGTCGAGGAGAGCGGTCTTGCGGCGGGAGGTGGCCGGTGACCACTACGCGCATCGAGCGTCCGGGGCCCGCGGTCGACCATCTTGCCGTCGCAGAACGCACTCAGGCCGCTCGGGCGCTGCTGCAGCACCCATTGATGACGGCAGGGGGCCCGTTCGCCGAAGAGCTGCGGCTGGTTCGTCGACACCAGCACGAACTCGTCAGGTTATTCGCGGAAGGCTTGGGCTACTGGCTTGTGGTCGAGCCGGGCGCCGCTCGCCTGTTCAAGGCTGGGCTCGGCCGTGATAGCACCCGCCCTCTGGACAAACGATCTGGGGCGCCCTTCGCGCCTCGGGCGTACGCCCTCCTTTGCCTTACGATCGCGGCACTCACCCGAGGCAAGGCCCAGTTCCTGGTAGATGAGCTGGTCTCCCAGGTGCGGTCGGCAGCGGCGGATGCCAAGATCGCTGTCGACCTCGACAGTTCCGCCGACCGCAGGGCTCTGCACGCGGCCCTCACCGTGCTTGTACGCCTCGGAGTGCTCAGTGAACGCGACGGCGATCTGGATCACTGGGCCGACCAGCGCACCCAGTCGTTGCTGGACGTGCACCGCGAGATCCTTTCGCTACTGATCTCGGCTCCGCTCTCGTCCGCCACGTCGCCCGAGCATCTTCTCGATACCGCGGTGCTGCCCTCGGCGGCTGGCGGAGCTCGCACGGCCATCCGCAGGACTCTTGTCGAGTCGCCGCTGATGTCGGTCGACGACCTCGATGAGGCCCACGCCGACTGGTGGCGACGTAACCGCAACCGTGAGCGAGAGTGGTTCCGCGACCGTTTCGGACTCGACCTCGAACTGCGGGCCGAAGGCGCGCTCGCCGTCGACGCCGAGGACGAACTCACTGACATCATGTTCCCCGGCAAGGGCGCGACCAAGCACCTTGCCTTGCTGCTGATCGAGCAGCTTGCCGGACTCGCCCGCGACGGTCACCACACGCCTGGGCCGGCCGACCCGACCGGGGGTGCTGATGAGCGTGAGGTGTGGCGCGTCATACCCGACGTTGCCGTGCGCACTGCAGCCTCGGGAGTCCTGCAGCTGTGGCGGGAGGGGTTGCGGCGCGACCAGCGAGAGGACCCCGAAGCGGCGGTCCGCGAGGCGCTCAACCTGCTCTGCCAGTTTGGCCTGGTCCGCCCCGGCGATAACGGCGGCCAGTGGGCCGTGCATGCGGCGGCCGCTCGATATGTCACACGCACAACGTTGGCCGAAGCGTCCGACAGCGGCGAGCGATCGCTGTTCGGCCCCGACGAGGAGGACCAATGACCAGCTCGCCCGATACCGCCCGCTTCCGGCTTTCACGTAGTGGCATCCTCAACGTGTGGCAGTACGACGACCAGATCTTCACCTTCGCGGGCGGACGGTTGTTGCTACGTGGCGCCAACGGTGCCGGCAAGTCCAAGACTCTGGAGATGCTGCTTCCGTTCGTCCTTGACGGCGACAAGCTCCGGATGACCGCCTCAGGGCGTCATCACACTAGTTTGTTGTGGCTGATGACCGACGGGTATGCCGGAGCGAGCCGTACCGGGTACCTCTGGGTCGAGTTCACCCGACAGGACGAAGACGGGCACACGATCACGGTGACCTGCGGGGTCGGCATCCGCGCCTCGGATTCGGCGCGGCAGGCCACGGCATGGTTCTTCACTTCCCCCCGGCGGGTCGGGGACGATCTAAAACTCGAGGACGAGTCAGGTCCCCTGAGCATGCAGCGCTGTCGAGCGGAGGTAGAGACCGATGGCCACTTCTTCGAGTCGGCGCCACGCTACCGTGACCATGTGGGCCAACTGTTGTTCGGGTTGCCACCAGACCAGTACGCCGATCTGCTGAGACTGCTCTACTGGCTGCGTCAGCCCCAGGTAGGGGAGGACATCGAGCCCGAACGTCTGGCCAAACAGCTCGAGCAGGCCCTGCCGCAGGTGGATGACGGGGCCGTCCGCACCGCAGGGGACACGTTCGACGAGTTGGAGGCGTTTGGCGAGCAGATCGCCCGACGTGACCGTGCGGCCACCGCTGTCGCCGACTTCGTCCGGACCTACACGGGTTATGCCCAGGGCGTATTGCGTGCCCGCGCCGAGGCAGTAGTCGAGGCGGATCGTGAGCTGCGACAGTGGCGCTCGGCGCTGCGCAGCTCGCAGAGGCAGCTTGAGCAGGTCAGATCCGGCCTTACCTCGACCCGGGCCGAGCTGGCCTCTGTCACCCAGGAGCAGGAGATCACGCGCTCACGGATCAGCGAGCTGGAGAAGGGCCCGGAGGCACGCGCACAGCTGCGGATGATGGAGCTGTCTCGCCGGGTTGCCGACCTGGACTCGGCAGCCACGCGATCGCGGCAAGTGGCCGACCAGGCCAGCGCCCGCGCGCTGGCGAGCGCCAAGAGGCAGCAGCGTGCTCGTGACGGTGTCGTCGCCGACAGCGCCCGACTCCACGGCGAGCTGACCGAGACTGCGCAGTCGCTCGCCAAGGCGGGCTGCGCTGCTCCCTTCGCCATTGCGTCCGGACTTGCCGTGACCCCGGACGTGGCGGGGCCTACCGCCGTTGCTGCGGCCGCGGAGCAGATGACCAGTCGCATTCGCGAAGTCAGGCCCGCGCTGGGCGAGCTTCGCGCCGCCGTCGTGGTCGTGGAGGGTGCTCAGCGGGATGCCGAGGAAGCGCGGTCAAAGGCGACCACGGCCGAGCAGCGGGTTGCCGAGGTGGAGGAGCGCGCTGACGATGTGGCACGAGTAGTTCGTGCCGCGTCCGAGGCGAGCCTTCGCCATGAGCAGGAGCTCACCGAGCGACTTCAGTCGTGGCTACATCACGACGACGCCGTGGATCTGATCCTCCCCGAGCTGACGGCAAACAACCTTGCCGGACTGGAGGCGCTGATGCGCAGCGCCGTCGCTCCGGTGCGGGCCCGCGTCGAAGAGGCGCTGGGCGTCGCGGCCGCTGCGATCCGGGAGGGTGAGCAACGGAGGGTCGCCCTGCGCGAACAGCGTGAAGGAGTGGAGGCCGAGGCTGACCCGAGCCCGCCCTCGCCGAACTGGTTGCGCGACAGCCGGGTTGGGCTCGCGGGGGCTCCTCTATGGCGTCTGGTGGACTTCCGGGACACCCTCTCGGAGCAACAACGCGCGGCGCTCGAAGCGGCGCTCGAGGGTGCCGGACTGCTCGATGCCTGGGTGCAGCCCGACGGCCGAGTCATTGACCACGCGCGGCGGGACGTGACGTTGCAGGTCTCATCCCGGACTGCCAGGCCAGAGGCTGCGGCGTCCACAGGATCCACCGTCGCCGAGGTCCTTCGCCCCGACCTGCCAGACGGCTGTGCCGTTCCCGGCGCCGTCATCGAGTCGTTGCTCGCGTGCATCGGCTTGGACAATTACCAAGCCGAGGTCGGAGTCACCCGCGATGGTCGCTGGCATTCCGGACCAGCCGAGGGCCGCACCGAGAAAGAACGCGCGCAGTACATCGGCGCCACTGCGCGAACTGCGGAGCGACAACGTCGGCTTGAACGTCTGGACGAGGGGCTGGCCGCGGTCGCCGCGGAGCTCGGCGTGGCACGAGAAGCACAGGCTGGGGCGCAGGCGCAGCTGGCGGGTCTCGACGCGTGGACGGCTTCGCGACCGCGCCACGAACAGGTTCTCCGCGCATGGGTGAACGAGCAAGCGGCGGAGCAGACGGCCGAGGGAGTACAGCGGGAGCTGGAGCGCGCGAGTGCCGCAGGGACCTCCGCGCGGACGCAGGCCGTGGCGCGCCAGTCAGCTCTCGAGGAGCTTGCGGCAACCCATTCGCTGTCAACCACGGTCACCGGACTCGCTGCTCGCCGAGAGGTGCTCGCATCCCTTGCATCACGACTTGACGGACACGAGATTCGACTTGCCGAGCTCGCCCGCCGCCTCGCCGAATGGGCAGAGCTCGCGGACCAGGCTCGCGGCGACGACGAGGAGGCCCGGCAGCGGCTCCGCGACGCCGCCGACGCCGAGCACCTCGCGACAGGGGTCGCGGCCGAGTACGACGAGCTGCGCTCCGCAGTCGGCGCCTCAGTCCTCGAGCTCGAGCATCGACTGGCCGGCCTTCGGGCAGTGTTCGCCACCGCCACATCACGCTGCACAGAGCTGCAGTCGACCGTCGACACTATCAACGAGTCGATCGGCACGACCCGCACACAGGTCCAGGGGAACGTTGCAGCAGTGCACGCCGGCGAGCCTGTGTTCGAGACGGCCCGTATCGCACTGGCAGCCTTGGTGGAGGTGCCTGGGCTGGTTGGCTCCGTGTTGGGACCTGAGCGCCCTGGTCTGCAGACCAGCGACATCGGCCAGGCCGATACCAGGACCGCTGCAGCCATCCTGCGCATGGAGCCACTACCTCGCAAAGTCGACGCCAATGCGGTGCTCGCCGCCTCAAGGGACCTGCAAAGTGGCCCAGCGGCCACCCTCGAACCTCGTGTTGCCGAGATTCACGGCGTGCTCACGGCTGTCGGCCAGGACGACTCCGCCGAGCTGCCGCTGGTCGAACTCGCCGAACGGCTGCGCGTGTCCGTGGCTGCAGACCGCGCGCTGCTGACCGAGCGCGAACGTCGCCTCTTCGAGGACCACGTCCTCGGCCACCTGGGCGACGCTCTGCGCGGGGTGCGCCTCAAAGCCGAGGAGCTCGTGACCGCCATGAACGAGCTGTTGCACGGGGTCACCACCTCACAAGGCATAAGGGTGAGGCTCCGTTGGAAGCTGCGTGACGACATACCGTCTGAGGCAAAACGAGCCGTTCAGCTGCTGGGCGAGCCCCTGGGAGCGCTGCTTGCGGATGAGCGACGCGAACTGCGTGAGTCTCTCCACCAGCTCATCGAGGTATCCCGGGCCGATGCACCCGAGGAGTCATACGCCGAGCATTTGGCTCGTGCACTGGACTATCGGCGTTGGTTCACCTTCCGTATCCAGTACCACCGCCCCGAAGCCACGGACTGGACCACGCTGCACCGCAAGTCGCCTCTGTCTCAGGGCGAGCAGAAGGTCCTGTGTTACCTGCCGCTCTTCGCCGCTGCGGCGGCCCACTTCACCTCCGTAGCGGGGGCCGCTCCGTACGCGCCCCGGTTCGTGCTTCTGGATGATGCTTTCCCCAAGATTGATGTACGGACCCATCCTCTGCTGTTCGGCCTGCTCGTCGATCTCGATCTCGATTTCGTGATCACCAGCGAGCGTCTGTGGGGCGACCATGCGACGGTTCCCGAGCTGGCGATCTACGAAGCGCTACGCAGCCCGACCGAGCGCGGTATCGCCCAGTACGAACACCGCTGGGACGGGCACCGGCTCACCGCCGTGGGTGCGTGAGGTGAATTCCGAGCCGCCGGACTGGTGGTCTGCGGATGTCCTGTCCCGGGTATGGGTGCAGGTGGCGGACCGCCTGGAACGCAACGGACTACAGGCTCGGGGCAGGATCGTGGTCACACGGCTGGACCGGAGCGAGCGCCACGCCCTCGGCGGGATGCTCGGCCGGGTTCTCGCCTCCGACACCTGCCGGGTCGATCTGTCATCGCTGGACGAGCGACTACGGGCCAGGTCGGACGAGGGACTCGCTCAGGCGGCCGAGCGCGTGCTGGGTCGCCCACTTGTCGACAGACCGGCACAGCGCCACGCCAGAGGAGAGCAGCGTGAGGCGCCGTTCTCCGCGGCTCGCTCCTGGTTGGAGCAACACCCGGACCAGGTCCAGGGATGGACCGAGGTATGGCTGGCGACCTTGCGCCGAGATGGTTTGCTCATGCGAGACCCTGATCCATCGGGACTGATGCTTCGAACGCTGTCGGTGCTTGCCACCTGCCTCGAAGACCCTTCGCGTCCCAACCTGGCTCGCACCGAACTGGCCGCCGCAGCTGCGCATGACGCGCACGCCCTCGACGACGACCGCAGGCTGAGTCAGCTGGTCCTGCGGGCCCTTGCCCTGCGGGTTGATCGCCCCGCCCCAACGTCTGCCTCAGAACGGCGCGACCTCTGGGAAACCGTGGGAGTCATGACGGATTCGGTGTCAAGCACCTGCCTCACACGTGGACTTGGTGTGCTTGACGGCTGGGCCGGAGCCCTGCGTTACCGGCTGGCAGCCGACGCCGGCGACCCGATCCACGTCACGTGGTGGGACCTTCGTCGGGGGCTCCAGATGGCTCCAGGTCAGGAGGTATTCGTCTGCGAGAACCCTCGCGTGCTCGAGGCCATTGCCGAACGCGGACTCGATGGCATCACGGTCGTGTGCACGAGTGGACGCTCGACGCTGGTCGTCCTGGAGGTCCTGCGTCGGCTTTCGGGGTCCGGTGCCCACATTCGCTACCACGGCGACTTCGACTGGCCCGGTGTCGCCATGACGAATCAGCTGGTCGCCATGTTTGACGTTCAGCCCTGGCGCATGTCGGCCGATGACTATCTCGAGTCCCCCGCTTGCCTGCCTTTGGCTGGATCCGAGGTTTTGCCGGCCTGGGACGCCGAGCTCGGTGCAGCCATGCGCCACCGAGGTCTCGCGGTACACGAAGAAGCCGTTCTCGGAACACTCTTGGACTCGCTCTGGCCCAGAACCAAAGCCGCAGCGCGGGCGACACCCAGGGCAGGGTAAGACGCAAGCCTCTCGTGTCTACTCCACACGTCACGTTGTAGCTGCGGTGGGCCCCAACGCCCGTGCACGGGCGCATTTTCATCGATTGAGAACGTTCCGCACTGCCGAGACGCTGTTCGCTGGCTCTCCCCCGAACAGGTGGCGCAACCCCCACATCCTCCCCGAAGCAACCCTCGATCAGACCGGCGGACTACGTGGGTGGACAGTCACGAACCCCCCACGGATGCAAGAAGACTTCTTCCGCCACGGAAGCAGTCACCCGTAGTCACGCACGCAAGTACACCATTCGGCCAAAACCGGGTCACTACAGAGGCTGATACAAAATGGCCTCTGAGCCGCGTTTCCGCTGCTCAGAGGCCATTTTGGGCTGGTGGGCGATACTGGGATCGAACCAGATTCGCCTCAAGTCTCTGACCTGCGCAAACGTGCTCTGACCTGCGGTTATGTATCCGCCTAGTGTGACAGTAGTGGACACAATAAGACTCATGGGTGCATACTAGTGGCACGGTAGTGGCACGAAACCACGCGGGACGGAGCACAGACCATGGCACGGAAACGTCGACCACAGGGCGCCGGGAGCGTCCGACAGCTACCCTCCGGGCGGTGGCAGGCCAGATACCGCCAGCACGACCACACGCTCAAGTCGGCGCCGATCACGTTCGACACGAAACTTGATGCGTCCGCGTGGCTCGCCGACTACGTAGAGGGTGCCGTGATCGCGGACCACAAACGGCCAGACCCGACACTGGCCAGCTACGCGACGACGTGGCTCGCATCCCGTGAGCTCAAACCACGGACCCGAGCGCACTACCGTGACCTGCTGGACGACCTGATCGAGCCCACCCTCGGAACCCTGCGCCTGAGCCGCCTGTCCCCCGACAAGGTGCGCGCCTGGTATGGCCAGCTCGACGCGAACACACCAACCCAGCGGGCACACGCCTACGGGCTGCTGCGGACCATCTACACAACCGCTGTCAGTGACGAGATGGTCTCTGCCAACCCGTGCCGGATCCGCGGCGCCGGGTCTGCCAAGAAGCGGCACCAGACGAAGATAGCGACCCTGCCCGAACTTGAGGTCATCGTCGCGGCGATGCCACCCCGCTACCGGGCGATGGTGCTGCTCGCTGCGTGGTGCGGGCTGCGGTTCGGTGAGCTCGCCGAGCTACGCCGCGGCGACGTCGACGTCGAGGGGCGCCTGCTGCGGGTGTCGCGCGGTGTTGCCCGGGCCAACGGTCAGGTGTTCATCGGCGACCCCAAAAGTGACGCCGGGCGCCGACCCGTGTCGATTCCACCTCACCTGATGCCGGCGCTCGAAGCGCACCTGAGCAAGCATGTAGGTGCGGACCCCGGCGCGTTGGTGTTCCCTGCCAGGAACGGCGGGAGCATGGCGCCGAGCAGCCTGTACCGGGTCTGGTATCCGGCCAGAGCTGCGGCCGGTCGCTCCGATCTGCGTTTCCACGACCTGCGGCACACCGGTGGCACCCTCGCAGCGGCCACAGGAGCCACCCTCGCGGACCTCATGGCGCGCCTTGGGCATTCCACCCCTGCGGCGGCGATGGTCTATCAGCACGCCGTCGAGGGGCGTGACCGTGACATCGCCGATGCGCTGTCGGGGTTCGCGGTGGGCAACGTCGTCCCATTGAAGCGTCGAGCATAG
>Ga0208850_1000503_pt1 | contig 12810 bp, 7 predicted proteins | sample NGESurshal092012_5_FD_184475 | JGI IMG/M metagenome (GOLD analysis project Ga0208850, IMG submission 184475) | Arctic peat soil microbial communities from Barrow, Alaska - NGEE Surface sample 210-2 shallow-092012 (SPAdes) | ecosystem: Environmental > Terrestrial > Soil > Wetlands > Peat ... | reverse complement strand
CGCCTGACGCAGCGGCTGGTGAAGCTTTTGCAGGAGCGCACTGCGGACGGCTACGTTTTCCGCACCGATCTGCGGCTGCGACCGGATCCGGCGTCGACCGCGATCGCGATCTCGACTGCCGCGGCGATGTCCTATTACGAAAGCGTCGGACAGAACTGGGAGCGTGCAGCCATGATCAAGGCGCGCGCCTGCGCCGGCGATATCGCGGCGGGCGAGGCGATCCTCAATGACTTGTCGCCGTTCGTGTGGCGCAAATATCTCGACTTCGCTGCCGTGGCCGACGTGCACGCCATGAAGCGGCAGATCAACGCCTATCGCGGTCACGGTGAAATCGCGGTGGAAGGCCACAACATCAAGCTCGGCCGTGGCGGCATTCGCGAAATCGAGTTCTTCGCGCAGACTCAGCAATTGATCGCGGGAGGCCGCAATCCGGCACTGCGCGACCGCGACACGCTCACCACTCTCGACAAGCTCAGCGATGATCGCTGGATCGATGAGGCGGCGCGCGACGTCATGAAGGAAGCCTATTGCTTTCTGCGCACGGTCGAGCACCGGCTGCAGATGGTGAATGATGAGCAGACGCAAACCCTGCCGGCCGGGCGCGAGGACCTAGAACGCTTCGCGCGCTTTCTCGGCTTTGCCGATCGCGATGCTTTTGCCAAAGTTCTTGTCGGTCATCTCGACAAGGTTCAGCGCCACTACGCCCGCCTGTTCGAAAAGACTCCTGGCGCCGACCAGCCGGCGCTGGTTTTCCCACCCGACGCTGACGACCACAAAACCCTCGACCGGCTTGCCGAACTCGGCTTCCGCTCGCCGCTGGAAGCATCAAGCATCGTCCGCCACTGGCTTGCCGGTGCCCATCGATCGCTCAAGGGCGAAGCAGCGCGCAGCCATCTCCAGGAGCTGGTGCCGGTATTGCTCGAACATCTGGCGCGCACGGATAATTCGGGCGCTTCGCTGGTGCTGTTCGATCATTTCCTCGCCAACCTGCTTGGCGCGGCGCGGCTGTTATCCCTGCTGCAGCAAAAGCCCGACCTTATCGCCCTGATCACGCTGGTGCTCGGCATTGCGCCGCGGCTCGCCGACACGCTGGCGCGCAATCCGCAAGTCATGGATGCGCTGGTCGATCCGAGCTTCTTCGGCAGCTTGCCGGACGACGCCGAACTGGGCCGGCGGCTCAACGCCGAGCTCGCGCAATCGCGCTATGACGAGGACCTGCTCGAACGGATTCGCATGTTCGGGTTGGAATACATGTTTCTGATCGGTGTGCGGATTTTGTCCGGCACGGTGACCGCGCGGCAGGCGGGCGAGGCGTTTGCGCGGCTGGCGGATGCGGTGATCCGCGCCGTGCACCGTGCAGTTGCGGACAACTTTGCCGCCACTTACGGCCATATGCGCGGGGAGGAGACCGCGGTGCTCGCCATGGGCAAGCTTGGTGGCCGCGAGATGACCGCGACCTCCGATCTCGACATGATCATGGTCTACGACTTCGACGAGCAGCACGCGGAATCGAACGGCGAGCGACCGCTCTACGGGACACAATATTTCGCGCGGCTCACCCAGCGGCTGATCAATGCGCTGACCGCGCAGACCAATTACGGCGCGCTTTATCAAGTCGACATGCGGTTGCGCCCGTCGGGACGGGCGGGGCCGCTGGCGACGCAGATCGGCGGCTTTACCAGCTATCAGGAGACCGAGGCCTGGACCTGGGAGCATATGGCGCTCACGCGCGCGCGGGTGGTGTCGGCGTCATCGGCCTTCGGCGCGCGGGTGGAGCGGGTCATCAGCGACATCCTGCGGCGGCCGCGCGACGGCGAGTTGATCGCGGGCGATGTCGTGGAAATGCGCGGCGCGATCGCCAAGGAAAAGGGCGATCGCGAGCGCTGGGATCTCAAATACGCCGCCGGCGGACTGATCGACCTCGAGTTCATCGCGCAATACTTGCAACTTGTCCACGCTTACCGGTTGCCCGACATTCTCGACACCTCCACGGCGCGCGTGCTCGACAAGGCCTGGCGGCTGCGCGTGCTGGCGGTGGAAGATGCCGAAGTTTTGCGGCCGGCAGTGCAGCTCTATCAAGACCTCACGCAGATCCTGCGCCTGTGCCTGGCGGGCCCGTTCGATCAAAAAACCGCGGGGGCAGGGCTGCTGCGCCTGCTCGCGCGCGCCGCCGACGTGCCGAATTTTACAACCCTCGATGCCACGCTGATCGAGACACAGACTAAGGTGCGCGAAAGTTTTGTCAGGATCCTGGGCAAGGCGCCGTAAATACGTCTTGGCGTCAGGCAGCTTCCTTTTTCGGCAGCAGACATTGCGGCTTGAACGGCAGCCGCACCACCACCAGCGTGCCTTTGCCGAGCGTGGAGCGGATGCGCATGCTGCCGCCGTGCAGCTCGACCAGCGACTTGGCAATCGCGAGGCCTAGACCCGAGCCCTGATGGCTCTTGGTGAGCTGGCTTTCGACCTGCTCGAACGGACGCCCAAGCCTTGTGAGTGCCTCCTTGGCGATGCCGATGCCGGAATCGGCGATGCCGAGCACGATGCAACCGTCTGCAGCGCGTCCGCGTACGGTGACGCGGCCGCCGGCCGGCGTGAACTTCACCGCGTTGGAGAGCAGATTGAGCGCGATTTGCTTGAGCGCGCGGCGGTCGGCGCGCAGCCGCAGTTCGGGCGATATCCGGGCGATCAGCTTGAGCTGTTTGTCCTGTGCGCGGGCGGAGACGACGCGTATGGCTTCCGACAGCAGCGTATCGAGGTCGAGGTCTTCGAAATCCAATCGGATGCGGCCAGCCTCGATCTTCGACATGTCGAGAATGTCGTTGATGACGTCGAGCAGGTATTCGCCGCTGCCACGGATGTCGCCGCAATATTCATGATATTTCTCGGCGCCGAGCGGGCCGAACATCCCCGACTCCATGATTTCGGAGAAGCCGATGATGGCGTTGAGCGGCGTGCGCAGCTCGTGGCTCATATTGGCGAGGAATTTCGACTTTGCCTGATTGGCTTCCTCGGCGCGGTGTTTTTCTTCGGCGTATTTCTCGGCGAGTTCGGCAAGCCGCTGCTGCGAGGCGCGCAGGTCGGCCACCGTCGCGATCAGCCGCTTCTCGCTGTCGACCAGCTTTTCCTCGTGTGTCTTGAGCGCGGTGATATCGGTGCCGACCGACACATAGCCGCCGTCCTTGGTGCGCCGCTCGCTGATGTGCAGCCAACGGCCGTCCTCGAGTTGGGCCTCGAAAGTGCTTGCGCCGGGAACACTTGGGCCGCCGGTGATGACCTTGTTGCGCACCACCGGCTTGCTGCCGGCGGCGACCACCGACTCGTAGGACGCGCCGACCGTGATCGCCTCGTCGGGCAGGTTGTGCAGCTCCTGGAAATTGGAATTGCAGAGTACCAGCCGGTTGTCGGCGTCCCACAGCACGAAAGCTTCCGAGATGGTCTCGATGGCGTCGCGCAGGCGCATGTCCGCGGCGACCGTCTTTTCAACCAGGCTTTTCTGCTCGCTGATGTCGACTGCGATGCCGATCAGATGCACGCCGGGTTCGCCCGGCTGGCGCACCAGTTCGCAACGGGCGCGAAGCCACACCCAGTGGCCGTCGGCGTGGCGCATGCGGAAAGCGTGATCGATGGCCGTGGTCTTAGCATCGGCGAGCTCGGTCGCGAGTTCGTAGAGCCGCACATCGTCCGGATGCACCAGCGCGCTCACGTCCCCGAAGGGTAACAGGTTGTCCTTGGCCTCCAGCCCGAGGATGTCGAACATCGACTGCGACCAGAAGATGCGTCCGCGCGCGAGGTCCCAATCCCACAGACCGCAGCGGCCGCGGTTGAGCGCGGTATCGATGCGGCTGCGGACCGTTTCGTAGATCAGGTCCGCTTCCCGCGCCCGAGTCGCCTGCCAGTGGAAGGCGAAGCCGAGAATGAGCACGACGAAACCGGTGGTGGTTGACAGCGTAACGGTCAGCGTGGTGACCGACCGCCAGGAGGCGAGTGCCACCGCGCGCGATTGCACAACCGCAAGCTGGCCGAAGGGCGGCTTGAGCATGCGCACGGTTGCCAGCGCGCGGGTATCGTCGGGTAGCGTGATTTCGAGCACGCCTGCGCCGGCGCCGAAGGTGGTGAGCGATTGGTTCGGCCCGAGCAGATCGATCAGGCGGCGGCCGATGGTGGCGTCGATGGCGGGCGTGGCGGCCGCCACCACGCCCTCCGCATTGCTCAACAGGAAATGCCGCCCGACGGCAGTGGCCCAGGGCGGCAGCGCGCGCGCCAGCACTTCCTGCGGCCGTTCGACCGAATCGGTGGGTTGCTTGAGCGGCTGTTGTAGACGCTCGGCGGCGAGATCGGCGACTGCGTCGAGCGAAATGACCATGGTGTTGAGCGTCTGCCGACGCTGGTCGAGCACCTGCACGACCGCGCCCACGCAAATAGTGGCGAGAAATGCAATGATCAGCACCGGCACGGCGCGACGCAACAAGGGCTCCGCCGTCAGCAGCCGTCGATACGCCGGTTTGGCTATCGATTGCGCGAGGCCCTTGATGGAATCGGGATGTGCAGACGCACTCGCCGCACTGGCGCGCGCCATAGATGGCCTCCGTTCGGATTTCCCCTGTCAGCCTCGAAACGGAAGGATGTGCCGCATCGCTTTCCGAATCAGTACTGATTGGAATCGATGGGCGGTGATTTGTCGAGAGTCCGAAGAGTCAAATATTTAAAAATCGTTACCCACCGGTAACTCAGCCCGGTCAATGGGTAAGCGGCCACCCCATACGCGCTGAAATGCGTTGCTCATGCGGCATTTCAGGCAGTAGCGAGCGCGCGTTCCACTATATCGGCGAGATCGCGCGAGAGTGCGGGCGTAGCCTTGATGCGCTCCAGCGCGGCTTGCGCCTTGGCGCGGCGGCCGGGCTCCAGAGTGCGCCAAGTGCGAAAAGCGGTGGCGAGCCGCGCCGCCATTTGCGGATTTTTCGGATCAAGCGCGAGCAGGGTGTCGGCGATGAAGTCGTAGCCGGCGCCGTCGGCGCGGTTGAACTGCGTTGTGTTTCCTTGCGCGAAAGCGCCGATCAGCGCGCGCACGCGGTTCGGATTGGCGAGCGAGAAAGCGGCGTGGGCGGTCAATGCGCGCACTTTCGTGAGCGTATCCCGCTGCGGGATCATGGCCTGCAGCGAGAACCATTTGTCCACCACCAGCGCATCGGCGGCGTAGTGCGTATAAAAATGGCTAAGCGCGCGCTCGCGTTCCGGCACGGGGTGCAGCGACAAGGTTGTAAGCGCCGCCATGCGGTCGGTCATGTTGTCGCACGCCTCGTATTGCTGCGCGGCGCGAGCGATTGCTTGCGGTGCAGCGGTCGCCGCCAGAAGATCGAGCGCGGCATTACGCAAGGCTCGGCGTCCGGCATTCGCGGCATCGGGCGAGTATGGGCCGGCAATGGCCATGCGGTCGTAAGTCCCGGCAAGCGCGGATCCGAGTTTGTCGCCGATCGTCGCGCGTAATGCGGCGCGCGCGCGAAAAATCGCATCGGGGTCGATGTCGCGGCCGATCTCGCGCGCGATGTCTCCTTCGCCCGGAGGCACCAGCGCAAGCGCGACGAAGGCCGGCTCCAACGTCAGGTCGGCAAGAATGGCGGCCAACGCCGCGATCAACTTGTCGTCGACGCGCGGCGATTTTCCGGCGCGCAGCGCGGCCACATTGTCGATCAGCAGCCGCATCGAGATCGTCTGCAGCGCCTGCCAGCGGTTGAACGCATCGCTGTCGTGCGCCGCAAGAAAGGCGAGAGCGTCGGCGTCGAGATCGGTGACCAGCTTGATCGGCGCCGAGAAGCCGCGATTGATCGAGAGCACCGGCCGCTCGTTGATACCTGTGAATTCAAAGCTGTGCGCCAGCTCGGTCAGCACCAGCACCCCGCGCTCGATCGCCTCGCCACCCGAAAGCTTGAGCGGCAGATCGCAGCCGTCCTTGCCGACCAGGCCAACGCTGAGCGGGATCGCCATCGGCTGCTTGGTCGGTTGGTGTGGCGTGGGTGGCACGCTTTGCTTGCATTCGAGCGCGAAAATCTTGCGCGCGGAATCGAAGCGGCCGCTGAACGTGACTTCCGGCGTGCCGGCTTGGCTGTACCAGCGCATGAATTGCGTCATGTCGCGCCCGCTCGCATCGGCGAAGCACTGGATGAACTGCTCGACCGTCGCCGCTTCTCCGTCATGGCGCGCGAAATAGAGATCCATGCCGGCGCGGAATTGTTGCCCACCGATCAGCGTCTGCACCATGCGCACCACCTCGGCGCCTTTCTCGTAAACGGTGCTGGTGTAGAAATTATTGATTTCCTTATATATTTCAGGCCTGACCGGATGCGCCAGGGGGCCTGAGTCCTCGATGAATTGCGCGGCGCGTAAGCCCCGCACATCGGCGATGCGTTTCACCGGTCGCGAGCGCATGTCGGACGAAAATTCCTGGTCTCGGAAAACAGTGAGGCCTTCCTTCAGACACAGCTGAAACCAGTCGCGGCAAGTGATGCGGTTGCCGGTCCAGTTGTGGAAATATTCGTGCGCGATGACCGCCTCGATATGGGCGAAGTCGGCATCGGTCGCGGTGTCCCCACTCGCCAGCACGTATTTATCATTGAAGACGTTGAGGCCCTTGTTCTCCATCGCGCCCATATTGAAATCAGAGACGGCGACGATCATGAAGATGTCGAGATCGTATTCGCGGCCGAACGCTTGTTCGTCCCAGCGCATGGAGCGCTTGAGCGAGTCCATGGCGTAGCCGCAGCGGCCTTCCTTGCCGGGCTCGACATAGATTCGTAGCACCACGTCGCGGCCGGACATGGTGCGGAAACGGTCCTCGACGTATCCGAGATTTCCACCGACCAGCGCGAACAGATAAGACGGCTTGGGATGTGGGTCGTGCCAAACCGCGAAATGTCGGCCGCCCGGCAATTCGCTGCTTTCGACCAGATTGCCGTTTGATAATAGAACCTGCGCTTCGGTTTTGTCGGCCTCGATGCGTGCGGTGTAGACCGCCATCACATCGGGGCGGTCGGGAAAGTAAGTGATACGGCGGAAGCCTTCGGCTTCGCATTGCGTGCAATAGGTGCCGCTCGACCGATAGAGTCCCGAGAGCTGGGTGTTGGTCGTCGGATCGACCAGCGTCTCGATCTCCAGCGTGAACGGCCCATTCGGCGGCTGCAGGATGGTGAGGCTGGCCGGCGAAGCGGCGTAGCTATCGGGCGGCAGCACGGTTCCGTCGAGCTTGAGCGACACCAGTGAGAGCCCGTCGCCGTCCAGTATCAGCGGCGCCGCCGCGGCCTGCGGATTGGGCTTGAGCGTGAGGGTTGCGCGCACTTTCGTCTGCGTCGGATGCAATGAGACATCGAGCGCGACGGTTTCCACCAGCCAGTCGGGTGGGCGGTAATCTTTCAGGTGGATGGGCTGGGCAATATCGGTGCGCATGGGCTTTGATCTAAGATGTCCGGCCGGGAATTGGAAGGAAGAATGACGGCGACCATGCATGCTATGGTTCTCGACGCGCCGCGCACGCCGCTTGCGATGTGCGAGCGGCCGCTGCTGGCGGCGGGCGAAGGCGAGCTTCTGATCGAGGTCAAAGCCTGCGGCGTCTGCCGCACCGATCTGCATGTGGTGGACGGCGAATTGCCGTATCCGAAGCTTCCGATTGTGCCGGGCCATGAGGTTGTCGGCCGCGTGGCGGCGATCGGGGCGGGCGTGAGCGGATTTGCCGTCGGCGAACGCGTCGGCGTGCCCTGGCTGGGCGCGACCTGCGGGTCGTGTCCCTATTGTCGCGCGGGCACCGAGAATCTGTGCGATGCGCCGGTGTTCACCGGCTACACCCGCGACGGCGGCTACGCGACCCACGCGGTTGCCGATGCGCGCTACTGCTTCCCGCTCGGCGAGCACGGCGACGACGCCGAAATCGCGCCCTGGCTATGCGCCGGCCTGATCGGCTGGCGCAGCTACCGCATGGCGGGCGATGGCCAAACGCTCGGTCTCTATGGTTTCGGCGCCGCCGCACATATCCTGGCGCAGGTCGCATGCTGGCAGGGGCGGCGCGTGTTCGCTTTCACGCGCACGGGCGATACGTCTGCGCAGGATTTCGCGCGTTCGCTTGGCGCGGTGTGGACCGGCGCCTCCGACCAAACGCCGCCGGAGCTGCTCGACGCCGCGATCATCTTTGCGCCGGTCGGCGCGCTGGTTCCCGCTGCGCTCAAGGCGGTGAAGAAGGGCGGACGTGTGGTGTGCGGCGGCATCCATATGTCGGATATCCCGAGCTTTCCCTATTCGTTGCTGTGGGAAGAGCGGCACGTCATGTCGGTGGCGAACCTCACGCGGGCGGACGCGCGCGAATTTCTTGAAGTTGCGCCCAATGCCGGCGTCAAATGCGAGGTCACGCGCTACCCGCTGGCGCGCGCCAACGAGGCGCTTTCGGATCTGCGCGAGGGCCGCCTGCAGGGCGCGGCGGTGCTGATTCCTTGAATAGACGGGCGTCAGCGCATCGGTTCCGCGTGGCCGATCACGCGCTTGATCAACGGCGAGCGCTGCTTCAATGCGCGCTCCAGCGCATCGACTTTCTCGTGCACGGTCTGCACGCCTAATTCCGGATCGACGCGGCAGTGAAAGTTGACGATCTCGCCCTCGTCGGTCTCGCGCACGCGCACGTCATGTACATCGCGGATGGTACGGCCTAGCGGAGCGAGCTCCGACAAGGCGACCTCGACCGCCTTTACCCGCTCGGGCGGCGCATCGCGTCCCGATGCTGCCCGCGGCTGCAGCGGTTCGATATGGGTCTCCACTTCGACACCGGGGCCGAGTTCGCCGGCGATTGCGCTTTCGAGGCCGTCCGCCAGGTCGTGGGCCGCGCGCAGCGTGAGCTTGCCGTCCACCTCCAGATCGAGTGAGACGGCCAGCCGATCCTGGATATTGTGCACCGTCACATGATGCACGGCGAGCGCGCGATTGCGCGCGATCACCATCACGCGGTCGAGCACGGTCTCGTTGTTCAACGCCACCGGATCGGTAGTGACGATCGGTTCCGCCCCCGGGATCTGATCGCGGAGCGCGGCACCGACGGCGTCCTTGATCGCGGTCACGCGGTCGAGCGGCAACGTGCGGCTGACGGCGACGGTCAAATCGATGAAGGTCTTGTCACCGACGGCGCGCGCGCGTACGTGCTCGACGGCAACCACGCCAGCGACTTTCGCGGCAAGGCTGGTGATTTTCTCGGCGGCGCCCGCCGGCGCTACGTCGGTGAGCGTATCGATGGTGCGCCGTCCGAGCCGCCAGCCGGCGATGCAGACAAGGACCGCCACCACCAATGCCGCCGCCGAATCCGCCCAGGGCAGGCCGAAATACACGGCGACCAGGCCGATCAGCACCGCCAGCGAGGACCACAGATCAGATGAAAAATGCAGTGCGTCGGCTTCCAGCGCATGGCTTTGCGTCTGTTTCGCGGTGCGCGCCAGCGCACGAGAGCGAAAGAAATCGACCGCCATCGACACCACCATCACGCCGAAGGCCCAAACGGTGGCCACGACCGCATGCGCTTTATGATCGAGCAGGCGATTAACTGCTTCCCATATCACCACGCCCGAGAGCAGGAATAGCAGCGCGGTTTCAGCGAGCGCCGAGACGCTCTCGACCTTGCCGTGGCCGTAATGGTGTTCCTCGTCGGCGGGCTTTCCGGAAATGCGCACGGCGGCATAGGTCATCACCGTGGCGCCGAGATCGATCAGCGAATGTCCGGCTTCCGACAGAATCGCGAGCGAGCCGGTGGCAAAGCCGACGGCCGCCTTGGCGACCGTCAACCCCGCCGATGCGGCGATCGACGATAACGCGACTTGTTCCTTTTCACTTTGCATGCGGCGCCCTTGGTGCGCTCCGCTTATAGTCCTGATTGAGCCAGAACCATCACTTAGCACTTTTTGTGCGCATGATCTGTTCCGAAAACCGGTTGCTGCTTTTCGGGATCATGCGCGAACGCGGCGCAATTTCGACCACGGCAGGCCTCCTCGTTGTCACAGCGTGATCGGTTTGCCGTCCGCGGCCGCCGAGCGGGTTACCGCATCGAGAATGCTGATATTGGCGAGCAACTGCTCGGTGGTGAAGCGGTAAGGCGCGCGGCCCTCGACCGCATCGGCCCAGGCCTCGAAATTCAGCCGGACCGTGTTCGTGTGGTCATAATTGCGCGTCTGCCGGCTGCCATCCGGCCGGGCATGGGCGAAGCTCGACGGGATACCCTTGTCGACATTGCCGCCCTCCTGCACCTCGACCCAGCCCTGGTCGCCGATTAGCGTGAAGCGTCCATAAAACGGGGGTGTCGACAGACAGGTGATGCGGCCGCGCGCGCCGCCGGCGAAATCGATTTCGGCGCTGACAAAATCTTCCGACGGGCTTGCGAAAATCTGCGAGGCCGTGCGCGCGGCAACGCGGGTCGGCTGGCCGGCGAGCGACACGAACATGTCGCCGAGATGGATGCCGAGCGCGGTCCAGGCGCCGGCCGGCGCATGCTTGGGGTCGCGGCGCCAGTTCGACGGATCCATTTTGCGGAAATTGCTGTGGCTCACATTGGCGTCCATATGCAGGAGCCGGCCGAGCGCGCCGCTCTCTGCCAGGCGCCGCATCTCCTCCATCGCCGGCTCGTAGCGCCGCTCGTGGCCGATGCCGAGAATGCCGCCGGCTTTGGCGCAGGCGCTAAGAATTCGCTCCGCGCTCGCGGTGGTGAGCGCCAAGGGCTTCTCGCAGAACACCTGCTTGCCGGCGCCGAAGGCCGCGACTGCCATCTGCTCGTGCAGCGCATGCGGCGTCACCACCGCGGCCGCATCGATGTCCGATCGCTTGAGCAGCGTCTCATAGCTGTTAGTGAGGTCGAATTTGTGGGTGGCCGCGAACGGCGCCGCCATCTTGGTGTCGATATCGCAGCCAGCGACGACCTTGAAACGCGGACTTTCGGCGAGGCAGGTCACAATCTGCTTGCCCCACCAGCCGAGCCCGATAATGCCGATCCGGATCATTCCTTAGAGTCCCGCTGGGTTTTTTCGCCGCCCGTGAATTTTGCGGCATGTGCACGTGGAAATTCGAGCATGTTCACAACAAGTTTGCGAAATTGCCGAGCCATGCCGGCGCCTTTTGGCATGCTGCCCTATGGTTGGCAGTTCTGCTAGGGTCGTGGGTTGTCACGGGATTGAAATCGAAAAAATGGGAGGAATGCGTGCATGTATTGAGATGGCTTTTGGTGGCGCTGATTGGGGCCATGTCGCCGGGCGCAGTTGCGGCGGAAACCTATCCCAGCCGGTCCATCAAACTTGTCGTGCCGTTCCCTCCGGGCGGCCCGAACGACATCATCGCGCGCGTCGTTGCGCAGCGGATGTCCGAGCTTCTGGGACAGCCGGTCGTGATCGACAATCGCGGCGGGGCGGGCGGCGTGGTCGGCACCGATGCGGTCGCCAAGGCTGCGCCGGATGGCTACACGATTGGAATATGCAGCGCCGGCGCGATCGCCATCAGCGCCAGCCTTGTCGAAAAGGTGCCTTATGATTCGACCAAGGACCTGACCGCGATCACGCTGGTCGCGACGGTGCCCGAGCTACTCGTGGTTCCAGCCGGGCTGAGCGTTAATTCGTTCGTCGAACTGGTGGCGATGGTCAATGCCAAGCCCGGCCAGCTGAATTTTGCGTCCACCGGCCCGGGCAGCATGCCGCATCTCGCTGGCGAGCTGTTGAAGATCAACGGCAAGCTCAACATCGTGCACGTGCCCTATCGTGGCGCGGCGCCCGCGGTGAATGATCTGCTCGGCGGCCAGGTGCAAATGATGTTTGCCGACATTCCCGTACTGCTACCCCATGTGCAGGCCGGCAAACTGAAGGCGCTTGCCATCGCCAGCAAGGCACGCTCGCCGTCGCTGCCCAACGTGCGAACGCTGGACGAGCTTGGTCTGGCCAATGTCGATGCCGAAAACTGGTACGGCATGATCGGACCCGCAAAAATGCCGGCGGATATCGTCGCGAAGCTCAATGCGGTGACAGTCGAGGCGCTGAAATCGCCCGATGTCGTTCAAAAGCTGTCTGTCCAGGGCGCCAATCTCGTTGGCGACAAACCCGAGCAATTTGCCGCTTTTATCAAGACCGAAATCGCCAAATGGGCGAAGGTGGTGGAAGCTTCGGGAGCAAAGCAGCAACAACAGTAGCCTCAACGCGTTTGTTGACGCGTTATTCTGCGCTGTCTGATAAAAGCTTGCCACCGAACTTGCCGGCGGCGAGCGTTGACAATACATAGGCGTGATATCGCTCGTCCGAGGTGCCGTAACCGGCGATGGTGAAAGTGTCGCCGACCGGTGCCGCGCCGATGCCAGACGGAAGCGGAGAGGTGAGCTTCAGGATCGCGGCGTCACCCGATACGTTCACATGCCGCCCGTCGTCGAGCACCGCGCTGCGCGAGATGCCGGCGACTCTGAACGAACTGCCGCCAGCAAGGACGCGCATTCCGCGTGCGCAATGGGCGGCAGTGACCACGGTGCGGCGCGCGATGACGCCGCCGCTGCAATAACCGTTGCCGACGAGCCGCACGGTGTAAGAGCCAAGCGATGACGAAGTTCCCTTGACCACGGCGCCAGCCGGCGTTGCGGCGCCGAACAGTGCGGCTGCAAATATAGAGCGCGCCCCGGCGCGAATTGGCGCGGCATCGTGCATCCCCCATTCCCCGGGCAAAGCCTAGCGAAGGCGGTCGGGTCGAGCAACGACTCAGGTGCTGTGGAAAACTCGTTTGCTACGGCACAATCGGCGAATTGAACCTGCGCGCGGTGTCGATGATCCAGTC
>Ga0208850_1000500_pt1 | contig 12910 bp, 14 predicted proteins | sample NGESurshal092012_5_FD_184475 | JGI IMG/M metagenome (GOLD analysis project Ga0208850, IMG submission 184475) | Arctic peat soil microbial communities from Barrow, Alaska - NGEE Surface sample 210-2 shallow-092012 (SPAdes) | ecosystem: Environmental > Terrestrial > Soil > Wetlands > Peat ... | reverse complement strand
GATGCCGGGCGCTGCTGTGTGAGGCGTGTCGCCCGCTCAACCCTGCTCAGCTACTCATCGCCTTCGGCCGAACGCTGACTGGCGCTCAAAAACCCTTCGCCCGGACGACGACGATGAGGATGGGGCTGGAGCGCTTGCCAGGTTGGGGTAATGGCACGGTAATGGCACGGCAGCCGATTTCGGACGCCGACGGGCGCTGTCTCCACATAGGAGAAGGTTCCCGATTTGATTGTCCTGCAACACTTTTCGCATTTGGAGCGGGTGACGGGAATCGAACCCGCACTATCAGCTTGGGAACTGTTTGAACTCATGGGGTTTGTGCTTGGTTCTTTGCGAGTTTCTCGGTCCCGAGCGGCCTGGAGTGTCCCTGGGATGCCTGCCGTAATGGCACGTTAATGGCACGGAGCCGGAATGTGAGAGTCGCCCGCCCAGAACGAGTCGCCCAGTTCTGGTGGGCCTCAGCGCGAACCTCCCTGCGAGGTTGGTGGCGGTGGACGATGAGAGCAAGCCGATGTCCTATCGGGAGCGTTGGCTGCGACGGTGTTGAGTCAGCATGTGTTCGCCGGCCTCGATGTAGCCCTCGAAAGTCGGTGACGTCGTGGAGGCGCTGTTGCGACGTGTGGTTCTTGGGTGACGCGTGTTCCCTCAACTGGGAACGTGGATGAACGACAGGGCGGTCGTGGTTGGCGGCCAAGAGGGGTTCCGGGCCGCCGGTCGCCTCGACCAGGAGGCGGCGGCTTCCCGGCTGCGAGATGGTGCGGGCCAACCCACAGACACGAGCTCGCTTACCGATGTGCTGACTGGCCCTTGCTGGCTCAAGCGCATCAGCGAGCGCGTCGAGAGATACAGGTTCTGCTTCCAGTAGCAGCAGATCGCGTCGAATCGCCCGGCCCGAGTGTGTGGCGTTCACCGGCTGTTCACCACCAGTTAGCGGTGAGGGGGCCTTGCGCCCAGACCGGATTCTTACCGTCGTGAGGGTAACCTTCCCTCGAGTAAGGACTGATCCGTGTCTCATACACCTAAAGAACTGAAGGCAGCGGTGGCCGTCGGCGCCGCGATCACCGTTGCGGCGCTGGCGGCAACCGCGATGCCCGCTTCAGCGGCAGTGCACGCGGACCCGAAGGCACCAGCCGGGTACACGGTCAAGGCTTTTGCTGCGGTCGGTACCGAGTCAAAGCCCGATGACGTTACCCGCCTGGGAAACTCCATGTATGTCACCTTCCAGAACGGCGTCGGCCCGCTTGGCGAACCCGCCAGCGACGGCACAACGAGCAGCACCATTCAGCAGTACCGCCTCGACGGAACCCCCGGTAAGTCCTGGCAGGTACAGGGCAAGGTCGACGGCCTGAGCGCAGAACCGTCCAAGCACCGGCTGCTGCTGACCACCAACGAAGACGGCAAGTCTGGTTTCTCCACCCTCACCCCCGGTGACAAGCAGCCGCTGAAGAGCTACACCTACAAGGGGTTGACCCACGGCGGCGGGACTGATGCCATCTCCGTCTTTGACGGCAAGATCCTCATCAGCGCCTCCGCCCCCACCGACAGCACAGGCCCCGCCGTCTACGCGGTGCACCTTGCCGGCAGCACCGCAGACCTGACTCCCGTGTTTGGTGACAACGCCAGCGCGATCGCCGCCAATGGTGCCAATGCGGGCCAGAGCCTGACCCTGGCCCTGACGGACCCCGACTCCAACACCGTCGTGCCGGCCGCCGCCCCGCGCTTCAAGGGCGACTTCATGCTGGACGGCCAAGGCGACATGCAGCTGGTCTTTGCCTCAGACCACGCCAACAAGCCGCTCCAGGTACTGACCGTGAACACACCTGTGGACGACACAGTATTCGCAACCTCGCAAAAGCGGACCCTGTGGGTGAGCGACCCCACCGCCAACATGCTCTACTCCGTCACCGGCGCCTTCAGGGCTGGGCAGGCCTTGTCAGCTGTGACACCGGACGGGGGCCGCAGCTACCTGGCAACACTGAACCTGACAGATGGAAGCCTCACCCCGATTACGCAGCTGGCTGCAATCTCGCCCAAGGGACTGCTCTTCACCGGCCCTTCGCAAGACTCCCGGCACCACAGCGACCAGTAGGGACCGAGACAGAACCACAAACCGGGCCAACCGGCAGTGTTGGGCCCGCTGCTGACCCCAGGAGCTGGAGCGATCCTCTAGCTCCTCGGATCTGTCCTGCTGGCCGGCCGCGTAGAAAGGCCGGGACCCTCTCCCCGCAGAGAGGGTCCCGGCCTTTCGAGATTCTCTGAGCCCATCATGCAGCCGGCGCCGCGTGCCAAGACCCCTAGCTGGACGCTCAATAGCCGGGCCACCAGCCTCTGCTCTCCCAGAACTTCGTCCCGTCAATGGTCAAACACCGCAACCGTGCTCTGGCGGCAGCCAGACGTGCCCGGGCCATCGAGCTGCGGACCACCGGCCTCACCTAAGACCAGATCGCCAAGGAGTTGGGGTGCGCCACTTCTGCAGGGAGCCTTGAGCTCATGCTGGCGATGGAAGCTCGAGGCGGTAGCCGTGCCCGCGCAGTGTCGTGATCTTCGGCAGTTCAAGACCTCCGGCCTCGGTGGGGGATGGAACTGCTTCGGAAAGCCGCCGGCGTAGCGCGGCCATCGTGACATCGAGGGTCTTGGTTGAGCCGAACCAGTTCTCATCCCATACCTGGGCCATGAGGTCCTCTCGGGTGAGGGCGACGCCTGAGTGGCGGGCCAGCGCCACGAGGAGCTCGAACTCCTTTGGCCGCAGCTCGATCTCGCGGTCTCCCAGCAGACACCGCCGCGCGGCGGTGTCCACGACGAGGTCGGCTACGCGGATCGGTTCGGTCTCGGATGCCGCATCAGGTCGTCGGCGTAGGTGTGCGCGCAGCCGAGCCAGCAGAACGGTGAGGTTGAACGGTTTGACCAGGTAGTCGTCCGCGCCGGCGTCCAGACCAACGACGACATCGATCTCGTCGCTGCGCGCAGTCAGGATGACGATCAGCAGGTCGGGCTGCTCGGCTCGAAGGATGCGTGCCACCTCGACGCCGTCGATGTCCGGTAGCCCGAGATCGAGTAGGACGACGTTTGGCAGTGATGCCCGTGCCCGGGTCAGTCCGGTCCCGCCTGTCTGGCACCAGGATGCGTCATAGCCATTGCCCTGCAGGCCCGCCTGCAGATGCTGGCCGATGGTCTCATCGTCCTCGATCACCAGCACCTGGAGCCTGTCGGCAGTTTGTGTGCGGCTCATGAGCCAGATCGTACCCACGGCTGCGGCGCGCACTGCGGCCGTGCCGCCAACCGATCTCTCACAGGTCCCGCAGTTCTTGGACTGCTGGGCGGTAGAGGCCCGGGCAAGGACATGCGGATGGGCGACGCCTTCATGGGCGCCGTACCCAGCGCAGCTACGACCGCCAGAACGGTGATCGTCAGGTCACCCCAGGCGATCGCGATGACCGAAGGTGGCGGGTCGAAGCCGCCGGTTCCGACCTTGATCAGCATCTGTGAGACCCCACGCGATCAGGCCGCCGCCGATCAGCAGGCCATACCTGCCTGTGGGGGACGACTTCGACCTCGACGTTTCTTTCACTGTGACGGGTCTGGACCTGGACCACCCGGTTGATGACTTGGACTGCGGCGAGCCCGGACGCGGCCTCGGGTGAGTTCTCAGGTCCGGTGACGGCATGAGGACGGGATACGTGGGAGCGGGCCAGGACCGGAAGGGTTGTGGTGTCACGTACAACCTGCTGCCGAGGCCTTTGCGATGGCGCGAAGTCAACAGTGGGTGGATCGGTCCAGGACGGGGGAGGCAAAATGACCGGCATGCCCAATACGCCTAAGGTGTCTTTCCCGCCAACGGTCAGGACGACAAACCGATTCGGTGGCCGCGCAGCGCTGGCCGCCGTAGCGTTGGCACTGGTGGCGGTCTCCGGTGCGCTGACGCTGCTGCTGGTCGAAGACAAGTGGGCGCCGCTGGTGCGGGCAGACAACGGCGCGCGCGACCGCCTGCACGATCTTGCGGTGACCCACACGGTGTTCGTCGGCTGCATGCAGTTGATCAGCGACTCCGGGTCGGCCGTGGCATGGTCGATCGTGCTGGCCTTTGTCGTGTTCTGGTTGCTCTGTCGTCGATTGCCCCGACTAGCCCTGTTCGTGGTGATTACTACTGCGGGATCATCGCTGCTGAATACCGTCGTCAAGATGGTGGTCCATCGACCACGACCCGTCTTCACCCACCCGGTCGCCCATGAGCCGGGGCTGAGCTTTCCCAGCGGCCATGCCCAGGCGGCGATGGTCGGGTACGCGGTGCTGCTGATCGTCTTCCTGCCCATCCTGCAGGGAGTCTGGCGCAGAGTCGCCGTCACGTTCGCGGTGCTCATGGTCTTGGCGATCGGCTTCTCCCGGATCGCTTTGGGCGTTCATTACCTGTCCGACGTCGTCGGCGGCTATGTCCTGGGTGCCGCGTGGGTGGCGGCCATGGCGGCTGTCTTCAACGCGTTGCGCGTCGATCGTGGACGCTGGCAAGTGGATGTCAGGGAGGGGCCCGGACCCGTGCAGGGACCGCGCCTGTCGGGCACAATCGCCGACGAGGAGGAACTCGGTCACCCACAATGAGACGTTGCCGAGGCGGTCCGGGGCTCGGCACACTCTTCTGATTACGAAATCAACCTGAAGACGGCGCCGTTGTCTCAGAACCTGAGCACGTAGCGGACGTTATCGTCGCGGGCTGGTCGCGGGCCGGCGTACGGTGTGGGCGCCGCCGAAGACGCGGTGGGTCAGGTCCGTGCTGCGGCACCTTTCCCGCTCAGTGTTCAGGCGCATGCCGGTCTGGGGGTCGTCTCAGCCGCCGGATCGGCTAGAGGTACACCGAGCCCATCAGGCAGGTCGCCCAGACAGCCCCGCACCTGCCATCCGGTCGTGCAGGACAACATCTTCCGGCTCGCCCGCGGCACCGCTGTCGACATTCACGGAGTACTTCAGCACGGCGATGACGAACGGGATGATCGAGATGACAATGCAAACGGGGTGGGCGCCCACCACCGTGGCCGTCGCCCGGAGCCAGCGGCGCCGTTTCGCAGCACCGATGTGTGTCCGTTCACGGTCATGCTTGCCTAGCCTGGGAGTATGTCTTGGTTGTGGTCGGGGCTGTCCTGGCAGTGGGAGCAGGTGGACTCATCAACGTGCGTGGACCGCGACGAAGTCCCGCGACGAGGGCTGGAGATAGCGGTACGGGTTCGCTTGCGCGTCCTTGGTGAGCATCTGTGGCACGGCTACTTCCTTGCTGGGGTGGGTGTAGGTGATGAAGTTGGTCCAGTCCTGATTGATGTCGAGCTCCATGGCACGCACCGCTCCCGCGTCGTGCGCGATATTGGCCAGTGTCTTAACCGACATCGAGGCGCCAACCACGAACACCAGCGAGCCGTCCTTGCGGATTCCCAACGCTGAGCGCCATACGAAGGTGTGGTTGCCGACGGTCTTGCCCTATGTGCTGGTTGTTGTGCTGTTCACCTCGGGTGAGATCGTGCCGTTCTCCACCAGCAGGCCCAGGTTCTGGCGGACGGCAGCCACGTCAGGGCCAGGCGCGGCCGCCTGCCAGTTGACCACGTCGACGTGGCCATCCTTGTAGAGCACCATCGAGGCCGCGCCCCGGCGTAGCGGCGCAGCGCTCGGGCCTCCTGCCAGTAACCGCCATTCGCGTCGGGGAGGCTGCCGACTGACGCGCGCATCAAGAATTCGCGGGTTGGTATCGCCGCCGATTCGCAGGGTTGCCTGCGGGAGTGCTCACGCTGAAGCGGTCGCACGTTTACTTTTTCGCTTGCGATACTCAACGACGGTCAGGTAGACGATGACACCATCGAAGACCGTCAGTAGGACCAGGCTGATTGAGTGAGAGTAAGTGAATCGGTAGATCTGGTAGATCATGAATCCGATGGTCAGATAGATCAGACCCAGATAGGCCCAGAAGCGATTATGCAAGATCTCCCATACCAGGACGATCTTCACGAGGCCGTGCGACAGCAAGTAGAGCGCGGCGAATACGAGTGAACCAGCGGCCAGATTCTGGGTGGAGTGCAGGATGTGAGTCGCGAGGAAATCGCGCGGATCCTCCGCGAGCTCGTGTTGCGTCAACGTTATCGCCAGGTGATTCAAGTACTCAGGCTTGATGAAGAACAACAGGATGCCGCCGGCGACCTCCAGCAGTCCGTCGAGACCTTTCAGGAGGATGCCAACCTCAAAGACTCTGTCGAGTCGACTCGTTGCCCTGAACACGACGTCGGTACCTACCCGCACTCGATCAGAGAAGCCACGGCCACCGGGCCCACGACCGGGTCGTGGGGGCCTTCGCTAAGGGGCTCATCGCAGGGTGAGGTAGAAGAAGTCGCGCTGGTCGGGGGCCAGGTAGCGGTTGGCCGGCCGTTCCATCCCGGGTAGGAGCTTGGTGGGCCGGGCGCGTCCGGGCAGGGTGGGCGCCCAGGAGGCGAACGAGACCAGGGCCGAGTGAATGTCCAGTTCCATCCCGCGCACGACCCCGGCGTCGGCCAGGGCGGCCGCGAGCGTCTGCAGGGTGAGGTTCGCCCCGGCAACGTAGATGAGGTCTCCGGCGGCGTCGACCCCGATGCCGGAGCGCCAGGTGTACTGGTGCTGGTTCTCGTAGCTTCCCCAACGTTTTCCACTGTTGGCGTCCAGGCCCGGCACGGGCCGGCCGTGGTCCACGATAAGGGCGAGGTTCTGCCGGACAGCGACCACGTGGCGGCTCATCGTGACGTCCCGGGCCCATTGCCCGACCGTCGCCGCGCCCGAGTCGTTGATCACCAGGGATGCCTGCCCGTCCATCAGGTGTCCGTTGCCCTGCCCGGCTAGGAAGAAGCCGCCGTGGGCGTCGGTCATCTTCCAGCCAGAGTTGAAGGTGGCCACCAGCTTCGGGACGTCGGCTGGGGGCAGTTGGGCGCCACCTGGCCAGCCTTGGCCGCCCGGCTCCCGCGTGCCCGCCACGAGGTGGGCACTGGTGTCGCGGGCGCGGATCCAGGCGACCGCGGCGACCACGCTGGGGTACTGGGCGTCGGGGCGGAACAACGTGGTGTAGATCGCCGGATTACCGCCCGGATCGAGCCTGCCGGGAACCCAGGTGCCGCCCTGCGTCGCCCGGGGGCGGACGGCCGTGGTCGGGGGCGGGGCCAGAAGCGGGCGTCCAGCTGTGATGATCGGTAGTCCTGCGGCGTCAGGGGCAGACCCGGTGGGCCGGTTGGCCGTGTAGTACCAGTTCTCGATGCGGTCGACCAGGGGGCTTCCGCCGTGGTCGCGCAGCCACTCCACCGAACGCATCTGCCAGGTGGCGCTGCCCGGGTAGGTGTCAGGGCCTGAACATAGGAAACTCCGGGCGCCAGGAACACTATGGAAAAGGCAACGGCGACCGCGAGCACTCTGCGCTGAACCGGACCCAGGCGCCGTGGTCGCGGAACGGGCTGGGCGCCGGTAACGTCGCAGGACACGGAGGTCGGCGGTGGCGACGGATCACAGGTGTGCGCAGTGCTCGCCTGGTCGGTGCTCACGATGGCCTCCCCATCAAGATCGCCAGGTCTGGCGATTGGGGGTCGGACGCCAGGGCGTCGGGCTGTCCAGTCGCCGAAACAGCGGGCCTGGCAGATGGCGTATGGATGAAGCCGAGTCGCACAATCAGTGCCCTGACCCGGCGGGCGCGAAGTCGTTCGGGCAGGACATAGGAAGGATGTTTGCGCCAGTCGGGACCGGGGGCCACCGTCAGAACGGCCAGGAGTGTTGCCGCGCGCAGCCACCCCAGCTCCGCGTCGGTGGGGGTCATGAGCCCCATGAAACGAACGGCATACAGGCCGGCGACCACCCCCATGCTGACCCACGGCCAGCGGGTCTGACGCCAGCCCACATCGACTGCGACTGTGGCCAGCACCAACCCGGCGGTGTAGTACGGGTAGGCACCTGGATCAAGCAACATGCGTACCGCAAGCACCACCGCAGGTACCACCAGCCAGCGGCCACGACGTACCGCAACTGCCCCAAGGACGACCCCGACGAGCAACTGGACGGGACGATCCCAGGACGGGGTTGAGGCGGCCGTGATGCCCAGCGCCCGCAGCGATGAGGAGGCGACGTTGGGGATGGAGAACCCGCCCGCATGCAGCGTCCGTGGGTCTGCCACGACAAAGGGCAGCCAAGCCGCCACCACGGCGGCCGACCACACCGCAGCGGCGCGGCGCCAGCGCACCCGGGGCAAGACCAGCAGCAGCGGGACGAAGGCCAACGCCCACGGCTTGGCGCCGGCTGACGCCGCCAACAGAAGGGCCGCCGCGAGGGGCCGAGAACGGGCCACCGCATGTATGGCGCCCACCAGCAGCACCAGGGCCAATGCGTCGTCCAGGTGGGCGTAGTGGACCGCGAGCTCGGCCCAGACCGGCATCAGAACCCCAGCAGCCAAACCACGCTGCCTGTTGCTGATCGTCAGGCCTGGCAGGCGGGACAAAGACTGCAGCATCGCCGGGGCCGTCGCGGCGATGCTCGCGGCCGTAATGGCCCCAGACAGCCAAGACGCCAGGCCATTGAGTGGTGTTGCGGCCAGGAAGGCCAGGGGCCCGATCTGCAGTTGCGGGTGTGTGGCGTACATGTGCAGGCCTGCCCCGGTCGCATCCGAGCTCAACAGTGCAGCCCCAGTGGCGAAGAAATGCCAGGACACCAGCGCGTGCCCCACCTGTGCCCCGGCCCACAGAGCCATCCATGCCCAGGGGAACCACGCGGAATCCAACCACCGGAGCAGGAAGAAAGGTTGTTGGTGTTCGAATGGGGGTGAGCGAACGGGCGACCGCTGGGTGACGGCTACCGACGACATCGAGGGGTTCATACCGAGGCTGGTTCGGTCAGTCGCCGTGGCAACCTTGGCTGGACCCATCGCCAGGTGGCGGCAGCGATACCTACAGCCAAGGCGGCGATCAGTAATCCGGCAACAATGTCCTGCCCGTGATGCACGTGCGCGGCCATCCGGGCGGCCCCCACCACGATGCTTGCGGCCAGCAGCAACGCCCCGAGCCACCTGCGGTACATCATCACCAGGAGGGCGACCGTCGCAGCCAATGCGGTGTGGTCGGAAGGGAACCCGTTGTCGGGTGGGTGTGCGAACAGTGGCCTGATCGAGGGGTGTACGACAAAGGGCCGGGGGTCCGCGTGGATGCCCGCGACCACCTTGATCAGCACGACCAGGATGACCAAAGACAGGATCGTCTGCACGGCCAAACCCACCTTTTCGTGGCGGGGGAGGTAAAGCCAGATGACGGCTGCCGCGGCCAGGATGAGGTAAAGAAGGTACTGTGCAACGGCGACAATGAGGGTGTTCATGGCGTTGCTCCTCCTACCGCGTGGGTAACCCGCAGCGAGGGCATGCCACACAATCCGGGGCCACTCACAGGTAGGCCGGGTTGAGCGAGGCCTGCACTGACTGCAGATAGTCGTCTCTGATCACTGTGGCTCCGGACGTCTGTGCGTTTGCTGAGGTGCCCTGGGACGCGTCACCGCCTGGCCGCGGGTGCCCGCGACGTCACCAGTGTCCGGTGGGCTGCCTATGGCCCGAGTCGGTCGCGGGTGCTGACCTGCCGGGGCCGACGGCCACATGGTGTCCTGCGGCAATGGTCCCAGCCCTGGTCAGGGGACTTCGTGCACTCATGATGCCTCCGGCTCTGGGAACAACGACGCTGACAATGCTACGAAGCCGACGGTTAACCAATAGACCCCAAACGGCAAGAGGACGGCAAAACCTGTCGGTTGACCCCTGGGCCGCCAAAGTCGTGCGTCCCGGAATCCGTAACGGATCCATGAATCAGCGCATCGACCGGCGCCACTTGGAATCGTCGTGTGGCGCTTTCATGGGCCACCTTTTGCGCGCGACCGTTGTCGGGGTCCTGGGCGGCCTGCTCATCGGGCTGGTGCTGGATAGGGCCCTCAGCCGCGTCGCGAACCGCAAGAACCGCGCCGTCGACCCAGACGGCCCGACCGCGATTCGCACAAATGTCGGTGGGTGGACCCGGCGGCGCCCAAAGGTGAACGGCTGCTTCTCGTCGCTTTGCCACAACCTCCATGAGCTCCACGGCCACATCTGTCTGGGTAGCCCGCGCCGCGGGACGAGCCTGACTCTCTGACGGGGTCCTTGCCGACCTCTGAGCACGATTCCCGTTTCGTGCACGAGCACCAGGGATGCCTGACACGCCAGGTCCGAGATCGTTTCTTGTCCTGAGGGCGCGACACCCTCTGCGAGACTTTGACCTGTGTCTACTGACGATCTGAAGCAGGACCACCCGCGAGCCACCGTCCGGCATGCAGCATCCAAGGTTCCCGAAGTGACGGTGGCCTTCTGGATTACCAAGGCACTGACCACCGGGATGGGTGAGTCGAGCTCGGACTACCTCGTGCACCGACTGCCTCCGATCCTCGCGGTCGCCTTGGGCGCCATCGCCCTCGCGATCTCGCTCGCAATACAGTTCGCCGCCCCCCGATACGTGCCCTGGGCCTACTGGCTGGCGGTTGCCATGGTCGGTGTCTTTGGCACCATGGCCGCAGACGTCCTGCACGTCGGGCTGGGCGTTCCCTATCTCGTCTCGACCGCATTCTTCGCAGTGGCTTTGGCCGCAATCTTCGGCCTCTGGTACCGATCCGAGAAGACCCTCTCGATCCACAGTATCCACACCCGGCGGCGCGAGCTCTTCTACTGGGCCGCAGTGATGACGACCTTCGCGCTCGGCACCGCCGCCGGCGACATGACCGCCGTCACCCTGCATCTGGGCTATCTCGCGTCGGGGGTGATGTTCGCCGTGGTCATTGCCGTCCCGGCCCTGGCCCATTGGCGGTTCGGGATGAACCCGATCCTGGCGTTCTGGTTCGCCTACATCGCGACTCGCCCGCTGGGTGCCTCGTTCGCGGACTGGATGGGAGTCTCACACGTTCGGGGCGGCCTCGATCTGGGCGCAGGTCCGGTCAGCCTGGCCCTGGCAGCCCTCATCATCGGATTCGTCATATACCTGAGCGTCGCCCCCGCCGGCAGCGACGATATGCACAGGCGACCATAGACGGCGCCAATGGCTCTCAGCACCAGCACTTTCTGCGCCGTGACCTGGGGTGCGATCGCCTCCGGTCGCTGATTCACGTTGGGTGCTGGACGTAGTCAAAGAGATCGCTCATGGACACCACGACGATGCCCCCTGCCCCGCCAGCGGCGTCGGAGCCGTTTGCCCGCAGCGCGTCGAACTCGAAGATCGAACACAACGCACGAAGAAGAATGGGGTATCGAACTGATATCACCGGATCGACGAATCAGCACGACTGAGTGCCTGGAGGCGTATGGCGGGGGCACCCCTCCCGCTGGCCCTAGACTTTCATCCGGGCCACAACTTCTCCGCCCCACCCATTTCGCGCTGAAGTCCCGTCCGCACTGTCTCTAAGGAATTCGTGTGTCCCACCTGACCTACCTGCAGGCGGTCTTGATTGGTCTGCTGCAAGGCGTCTCCGAACTGTTCCCCGTCTCCAGCCTTGGTCACGGCATCATCATCCCGGCCCTGATCGGCCGGGACTGGGCGCGAAACCTCAACATGACTGCCGACAAGTCCCCCTATCTATCGTTCGTGGTCGCAGTCCATGTCGCGACCGCTATGGCCCTGATCGTGTTCTACCGCCGGGACTGGGCGCGGATCATCTCAGGTCTTCTCAGCTCGATCCGCAACCGCCACATCTCCACTCCGCGGAACGACTCGCCTGGCTGCTCATCGCCGCCACGATTCCAGTCGGCCTGGTCGGCCTGGCCTTCGAACACGCCATCCGAACCACGCTCGGGCGCCCCTGGGTGCAGCGCTGTTCCTCACCTTTAACGGCGTGCTGCTCTACGCCGTGGAGAAGCTACGTAACCGCAGCACCGCAGGCGCGCACCGCAAGGGTGCGACCGCCGCCACGACAGCCAGCGCAACCGCCCATGAGCACCTCGAAGAGGACATCACCGGCGACGTTTATCTTGCCGCCTCGAGTGTCCCCACCACCGTCACAGCCACCACAGCGGCCCATGGGCACGCCGGAGGTGACGTCGACGCTGACGCGGCTGCTGATGACCGCCTGGGTCGCCTCGGCTGGGGCGAGACCATCGGGATCGGCGCGGCGCAGATCCTCGCCCTGCTGCCCGGGATCAGCCGTTCGGGTGCCACCATCGCCGCCGGCCTGGTGCGCGGCCTGGACCACGAGGATTCCGCCCGGTTCGCGTTCCTGCTCGCCACCCCGGTGATTCTCGCCGCGGGTCTGCTCAAGCTCCCCGAGCTCGCCGGCCCCGAAGGCAACGGCATCCTCGGTCAGGTATTCGTCGGCAGCCTAGTCGCCGGGGTTGCGGCCTATCTTTCGCTACGCTTCCTGACCCGCTACTTCCACACCCACACGCTGACACCGTTTGCCATCTACTGCACCCTGGCCGGGCTCTTCAGCCTCGCATGGCTAACCCTCACCTGAGCAAGACCGGCACGTCCTCGTGCTCGCCCGGTGGCTGACACTGGGTTGGGAGGCAAACACAGATAATCGTGCCAGAGCGGCGTTCTCCTTGCCGGATTAAGCCCTGAGGCGTGCCTCTTGACTCAGGCGCATCCAGTCAGCGTGGGTCCTACGTGACACTCAACGGGCCCGACGATCGCAACCGGTGGGCCGCTGACAACATGAGCCCGAATTACGACTAGGAAGCTGGGGGACTGACAGTCTCCAGGGTCACTCGCCGAGATGGCTAATGGCACGCGTAATGGCACGAGTGCTGATTTCTGCCGCCGACGGGCCCCGATCCAGATGGGAAATAGGGCTCCTCGCTAGATCGTGTGGATTTGCGGTAGTGGGAGCTTGCCGGCGATGAGGTAGATGATCGTGATCATCTTGGCCTTGTTCCGGTAGCCGCGGG
>Ga0208850_1000495_pt1 | contig 12959 bp, 7 predicted proteins | sample NGESurshal092012_5_FD_184475 | JGI IMG/M metagenome (GOLD analysis project Ga0208850, IMG submission 184475) | Arctic peat soil microbial communities from Barrow, Alaska - NGEE Surface sample 210-2 shallow-092012 (SPAdes) | ecosystem: Environmental > Terrestrial > Soil > Wetlands > Peat ... | reverse complement strand
TGGGAAGGGTCGGATTGGTCTTCTGTTGGACCAGTCCGGCGTCCACGAAGACCGCTCCAATCAGGTCCCGCCACGCCGGAAAGCGCGCCTCGACGCTTCCTTCAGCCACGAAATTTCCGCCCAGCGGACGCGGCTCGAAGTCGCGATCCTTGAGCCCCCCAGCATTGGGATCGCATGCAGTGACGTCAGTTCCCGATGTGCACGCTGTGTTCAGACTGTCGTGCGACTGGAGCATGCCGATTGGAATCGTGAGGACGCGCGGCCCCAGCTGATTCTCGCCGAAGCCGCGCACCGAGTGCGATCCGCCCGCGTAGAACCGTTTTCTCGGGTGGAGGATTCCGTCGCCGAACGCTGCGTCGACACCGACCGCCTGCGTTGTGCTGCCCAGTGGACTGACCCAGCCGACACGAGCGTGCACGCCGATCGCGCCGCGCTTTCGAACCTGATAGAAGCCCGCACCGTCCAGCGTCGCGCGGTTGTAGCGGAAATCGGAGAGCGTGAATGCGGACGCGTGCTCGACACTTGCATTGGCGCGGTATCCCTGGTTGGGCGAGAAGGGATCATTGGTGCGATCGATCGACGAGGTGATGGTGAATGGCGAAAGCCGCTGGTTGCCGCGCAGCGCCTGGAGTGTCGGCAGGTCGCACACACCGTAGTTGATGCAGAAATACACATCGCCCGCGTCGACCTTGCTGATCTCGAACCTGTAGTTCAAGCTCGCGGGCGCACGGTCAGTCAGGTCCCGCGTGAAGGTCAAGCTCGTTCCATAGCCGCGATCGACGTAGATGCCGGGCGCGCTGCGGCGGTGCGTGAACAGACTCAGCGCCAGCACGTTGTGGGGTGATCCGAACCACGGCTGGCGCAGGTCGATGCTCGCGTTGTAGGTCGGAACGAAGTAGGGCGCGAGGCTGCTCGTCTGCGGAACGGATGCGTTGCGGAAGATGCCGCGTCCGTTGAGCGAGCTCGCGAGAAGATTTCCAACCGCCCCCTGAACATCAAGCCGCCGGGCTCCGCCCATGAAATTGTAGTGAGTGTAGCGTCCTTCGACCTGGAAGAAATCGATCGTGTTGAATCCGGCGCTCAGGCGCGCCTCCCGCGGAGGTGCCTCCTGCACGGTGACGACGACCACCTTCGCCGAGTCGGGAGTGGCGATGTCGATTGGCGGACGCGGCTCGATGGCGGCGCGGCGAAAGAGATTCGACTCGTAGAGCGCTCTCTGGCTGCGGAGCATCTCGGAGCGGCGGAAGATGTCGCCGACATGGAAGGTCAGCGACTTCCTGATCGTGCGCTCGCTCACGTCGTCGTTGCCAGTGACGACGATGTCTTCGACCGTCGTCTTGTATTTCGGATTGAGCGTGAGCTTGACGACCGCCGTCCGCGAGGCGGTATCAATGACGACCGACGTGTCCACTTCGGCGTCGGCGTATCCCTTGTCAAATAGTGTTGATTGCAGAAAGATCCGCGACGAGTCGAGCCTGATCAGATTGAGCGGCCCGTTCTTCCCCAGCACGACGTGTTTCTCGATCTCCCTTTGCGATAGCAGCGGCGTCGGCTGGCTGATGATGACTTCGGAAACGATCGTCGGCGGTCCTTCCTTGATGAGGAAGGTGACGCCGACCTGGTTGCGCCCCCTTGCTACGACCGCGGTATCCACCTCGGCTTCGCGGTAGCCGCGCTTCCAGTAGAAGACGCGCACGCGGAGCACGTCGCGCTCGAGCTCCTTGTGATCGAGATAATTCTTGGTGTAGAAGTACTTCGACTTGCTGATCCAGCAGAACGGCACGAGCACGAAGCCGTTGCAGTGCGAAGACGTGGTCGAGATGCTCTGAAGGAGATCGCTCTGCTTCATGACCTTCACGCCCTTGAGCGTGAGGTTGACTACTTCAGGGTGACTCGGCGCTGCTGGTAGGGCAGCCTGGGATGCGAGTACTGCCGGAACGAAGAGGAGCGCCCCCGCCCACGCGAGGACCACGGAGAAACGGGGCAGAAGCGAGCGAGCCTGTCTACAGACCTTCCAGCAGCGCGTCGTTGCTTGGCGTTGCCGCGATGCGCTTGATGAGCCACTCCATTGCCGAACTGGAGGGCATTTGCTGAAGACCGCGTCTGAGTGTGTAGACATGCTCTAGCTGATCAGGACGGAAGAGCTTGTCTTCACGACGTGTGCCGCTGGTAGCGACATCGATCGCCGGGAAGATTCGTTTCTCGGAAAGCGAGCGATCGAGCTTGATCTCGCAGTTGCCGGTGCCCTTGAACTCCTCGAAGATGACGTCGTCCATCCGTGATCCGGTCTCGACGAGCGCGGTAGCGATGATGGTGAGCGATCCGCCGCCGTGCTCCGGAGCGACAGAGCGCGCGGAGCCGAAGAAGGCCTTGGGTTTCGCCATCGCGGAGGAATCGAGTCCGCCGGAGAGGGTGCGGCCGGTGCCGCGTTCCACGGTGTTGTAAGCGCGCGCCATGCGCGTAATGGAATCCAATACAATGACGACATCCTTGCCTAGCTCCACGAGTCTGCGCGCCCGCTCGAGCACCATCTCGGTCACATCGGTGTGACGAACCGCGGGCATGTCGAAGCTGGAGGCAACAACCTCGCCATAGCCCCAGGTGATCATCTCGCTCACTTCCTCGGGGCGCTCGTCCACGAGCAGAACGAGGAGGGTCGCCTGGGGGTGGTTGATCGCCACGCCTTCGACGATCGCCTGGAGGAGCATGGTCTTGCCGGCGCGTGCCGGGGCGACGATGAGTGCGCGCTGGCCGTACCCGATTGGCGCGATCAAGTCGATCGCTCTGCGGGTCAGCTCGGGGCCGGTCTTGGCGGGTTTTCCCGTCTCGAGCTTGAGCTTGCGCTCGGGATACGACGCGGTGAGAGAGCCGAAATCAGGGCGCCTTGTTGCCGCCTCCGGATCGGCGCCGTTGATCTCCTTGGCGTCGACGACGACTACGCGATTGCGATGATCGTGTCCGGTGGTGGCGAGCACCTGATCGCCGCGGCGCAGCATGTACTGCCGCATGACCTGTGTCGGCACGTACGCATCGCCCGGCTCGGCGAGGTAGCTGTTCGCGGCGCGGCGAATGAAGCCGCCCTCGCGCTGCGGATCAAACCATCCCGTGGTCTCTCCATCCGGAATGACAGGAGCGACGGGTGCACGCGATGCCTGCTCTGCTCCGCCGCTGCCGCTGCCGCTGCCGCCACCACCACCGCCGCCGCCGCCTCCGCGTGGTCCGCTCTGCGGACGCTGTCTGCCGCGTCCGCGCTGATTGCGGCCGCGTCGTCCGTTGTTACGGTTGTCGCCGCGCTCACCAGGATGCCGCTGATTGCCATCGCGCTGCTGCTGGCCGCCCCTCTCCCCGCTCCCGCCCCCGCCGCCCGATGTCTGCGGATTGTACGGCGCCTGCTGTTGCTGCTGTTGCTGCTGTTGCTGCTGTGGGGAAGCGTCGGTGTCGCCCGATCCATTGGGCGAATCGTCGGCGCCGGAATTGGATTCGGAATTCGCCGCCGCGCTGGGCGCGGCAGTGGGAGGTGGAGTGGGAGTGGGAGAAGGAATGGCTGGTGATGTCATATTGTCGCGCGCGTCGGGTATCTGCGCTGCGTTGGGGGTTGGTGTCGAAGAATCCATGGGCTCCAGGTACGGATCTACATCACTGTAGGATTCGGTGAGTGGAGTTTGTGGCTGATTGCCGGACTGACGAGACCTCCGGCCGCGACGAAAAGGACGTCGACGTTCGTTCATGCAGTTGTGGTGTGGCTGAGAAGAAAAGTGCTGCTCGAATGGCTCACGCGCACCGCGGCTTAAAACTCACGCGATTACCGGAACCCTATTCTATATGGAATGGCGCGCTGCTAGGCTGCGCTGGTGCAAGAATGGTACTATCGACCGCCGGAATTGTCCAGCAACAATTGAATGGTAGGCTCCCGCGCCGGGAAAGTCCAGCGCACTTTTTCGGATTCGAGATTTACCGTTACCTTTTGGGGCGTTCAATACCGAAACCTCACGGCCGTCGAATACCGAAGCCTCTGAGTCTTACAATACCCAAGCAGGGAGCTTTAAGCTTTACAGCCTTACGGCTGGGAGCTTTTCCGTCGGATTCAAGACTTGAATGAAAGTCAGGAACGGCGCTCTTATGATGAAAGATTGATGACTAGTCGCACGCCTCGCACACGCATGGCTGAGCCAAGCCTCTCACTACTACGATGACCGGTCCGCACGCATCTCGCACGCATGACTGAGCCGCACGCATCTCGAGCCAGCGAAGAGTTGGTTGATCCACTGCCGGCTCTCGAGCGCGCGGTGACTGAGCGTCCGGATGACGCGAAAGCGCTCGTCGCGCTGGCGAATCACTACTGGCTGATCGGCGCGGGCCCGGAAGCAGTGGGTGATCTCGCCTCGCGCGCGATCGCATCCGATCCCGAGAACAGGGGCGCCTGGCATCTGTGGGCGCTGGCGGAATCGAATCCGAGGGAGCGCGTGGCGCGCTGGCAGCAGGTATCATCGCGCTTCCCACAGGACCAGCTCGCGAAAGCGAATCTTGCCGACAACGCGGCGAGTCTGGCGGGCGCGGAGCACGACTACCAGGCGGTCGACCTCGCCATCGAGACCTACGAAGAATTGCTGGCAACGGCCGAGCACCCCGATCAACGGATCGCATTGGAGAAGGCGATCAAGACGCTCAAGGGGTGGAAATTTTGAGTGAACGGAAGAACCCGGCGCAGAGAAAGCGGCCGCGTCGCACAACCCGGACGGCAAGCGGCAGCGCGCTGAACGATTCGAGTGCGTCGGGAGGAGGACGGTCCGTGCCCCCGCACGAGCACGGCGAGCAAGGCTTGCTGGAGAAGTTCCGCCGGTTTCGCGAGCGGATGAACGAGGAAATCTTGGGCGAGGGAAACCTCGTCATCAACCGCTTCTTCGCGCTCGACACGCGCACCTACGAAGCAGGCGCGCTCGACGTGAAAACCAAGGAGCTGCTCGGGCTCGTAGCATCGCTCGTGCTGCGCTGCGATGATTGCGTGACGTATCATCTCACCCGCTGCGCCGAGGAGCACGTGACGCGGGCCGAGCTGTTCGAATCGCTTTCGGTCGGCCTCATCGTTGGCGGCTCCATAGTCATTCCGCATCTCCGGCGCGCCGTAGATCGTTGGTCCGAGCTGGAGCGTCTCGCACACTAGGCAGTTCGTGGTGCGCGTTTTCTCTTATTGCATCGCGCGGAGTCGGCGCGTGGTATCCTCTTTGGGAGCTCTCGCCTGCAGCGTCGCCTTGCAGCGGCGCTGGCTGCGGCCGCTCCCTCAGAGGACATCCCTCGCCTCCCTGCCCGAGATCTGTAACAGCGCGCACGCCGCTGAAATTCGTGCGCAAGCACGCTCAGCCCAGGACCGAATCTCCGCGCGCCTAAGCGCGCTGATGCGGCGGAGCCGCGAGGCCCGCGACCGACGAGCGTGACACGTACATCTCTGACACTCCCAGAAACTTCGGCACGCGAGTGCGCTGCGGTTACTATCGCACACGCGGCGCGAAGCGCCGCGCGCAGTTACGAAACCCGTTGGGAAGGAGGGTGAGGGTGTCCTCTGAGGGAGCGGCCGCAGCCAGCGCCGCTGCAAGGCGGCGCGGTGCGCGAGCCGCAAGGCGAGCAGCAGGCGAGAGCTCCCGAAGAGGATACCCTCGCCCGACTGACCAGCGAGAATACCAGTAACCGCGCGCCTATCTCTTCGCGCCGCTTATTGCGGCCGTAACTGCAGGCGGCTTCGCGACGACGGCTGGATCGCCGTCAGAGATGTACATGTTGCCTGCTTGCTCCAACTTCGTGATCATGGCCCCAATCGCGTTCCCGATCACCTGGATGCGCGGAGTCATGCCGGGGTTGAACGCCGGATCGTACGGACTCCGCATCGGCCCACCCGCGACCTCGAACACTACGGGCCAGCTGTACGCCACGGTCTTGCCGGTCTTGGGATTCGTCCACGATCCCTTGCTCGCCAGCGCGCGATTCTTCGGCCACAACCCCTGCGGCAACGCCATCGATCTGATCTTGTAGCCCGGCACCGCTGAATCGATCGCCAGTGCGTTGCGCGCGATCTGCTCCTGAACGATCGCGTCGGAGAACTTGCTCAGCTGCGCGTGCCACACCGTGTGATCGCACAGCTCGAACCCGTTATCGGCGAGCCATTTCACCTTCCGGAATCTCCAGTTCGATTTCTGTCCCTGGATTCCGCGATCGCCGAAGAAGTTGTGTCCGGCCTTCGCGCCGTTGAGAAGACAGTACACGGACTTGTTATTCCAGTCGGGATGAGTCTTCTTGAAATCAAGCCAGATCCCCATTCCGCTGGTTGGATCTATCTCGAGCGTCCCGTTGTTGTCGATGTAGCGGAACTGCTCGGGAGAGGCGTCATCAAAAACAAAAACGACAGGCGACAGCCCACGCGGAAGATCCAGCTTCTTGTCGAGCACATCCGACATGTTCACCGGCCGGTAGCCGCGACCGTAGAGCAGCTCCATATCCTTCCGGAACTGGCCGCGCTCGCGCGAGTAGTCGGCATTGCGGTCGTTGATCAGGTGATATTCCAGCACCATGATTCGTCCCATCTCATTGGGAACGCGATTGGGATTTGCCGAGCCTGATTGAGTGGCGGGGGAAGCTGTCGCGGTGGCCAATCCCGCCGTATTGGCAGCGGAACCAGGCGCTTCATTTTCCGTAGTGGAAACTGGACCCGATGGAGCGCGTGAGGTGTCTGACGTACCAGCTCTTTGAGCCGGCGCGCTCGCTACGGTAGTCGAGGCGGCGCTATTACTGTTCGCGGCGGAAGCTGAATTCGCACCGACCTTGCAAGCGGCTGCGACGAGAACGAACGACAAGAGGACAGCACGATACATTTTTCCCGACTGTTGTTAGAGATCAAGGCGAGGCGCCGTGCGATCCTGCTCGGCCTATTCGCTATATGTATACTAACGGTCTACTTCACCGATGTGTGGCTGGTGACGTGCGGCTTCGACGGCTGCCCGACGCCTCGCGCCATCCAGAACTTCGAGCCCGATCAGGGTGGCCGTATCCTCGACCGCTACAACCGCGTCATGGGGCGGCTGGAGCTGGTCCGGCGCGTCAACGTCCCCCTGAGCGCCGTCCCCGAGTTCGTTCAGCAGGCCTTCATTGCGACTGAAGACCGTCGGTTCTACCAGCACGGCGGACTGGACTGGCGCGGATTCGCTCGCGCTCTCGTTACCAACCTGAGAGCCGGGCGCACGCGCGAAGGGTTCAGCACGATCACGATGCAGGTGGCGCGCAACACCTTCACGGTCCGGAAGTATCCGCCCCGGTCACTACGTCAGAAGCTCGCGGAGCTCAGACTGTCGCGTCTGATCGAAGGTTCTCTAACCAAGCGGCAAATCCTCGAGCTGTACTTCAACGTCATTTACATGGGCAATGGCGTGTACGGCGTAGAGGCGGCAAGCAGAGATCTCTTTGGTCGAAGCGTCAGTCAGCTGAATCTCCCCCAGGCGGCCATGCTCGCCGCGCTTCCGAAGGCTCCATCGGCTTACACGCCGCGGCGTCACCCGGAGCGCGCGCTCAATCGGCGCAATCTCGTGCTGAGCCTCATGGTCAAGGAGAAATACGTTTCGGCGAACAGACTGTCGGGACTCCAGGCGCAGCCGCTCCGAATCGCGCGCGATGAGTATAGGCCCAAGGACCCAAACGATTCGTACGCGCTCGACGCGGTGCGCGCGAAAGTCGATTCGATCATCCAGAGCGGAAGCGCCGACATCGTCGATCTCACCGTTCGGACAACATTGGATCGCAATGCCCAGATCGCCGCCGATCGCGCGGTTCGGCGCCAGGCTGCCGCGATCCAGTCGGAGACGGGTCGTCGCGCTCTGATACAGGGCGCGATGGTGGCAATCGATCCCCGTAACGGCGACATCCGGGCGCTGAGTGGGGGACGACAGTACGAGCGCGGCAACTTCAACCGCGCGCTGCTCGCGCATCGCCAGCCCGGCTCAGCGTTCAAGCCGTTCGTCTATGCCGCGGCGATGGCTTCGGGCTACACGCCATCGTCCGAAGTGGATGACGATCCCATCGACGTGATTCAGGGACGCAACGTCTGGTCGCCGTCCAACTACAACGACGAGTACTCGGGACGCATCACCTTCCGCAAGGCGCTGATCAAATCGGCCAACGCCGCGACGGTGCGCGTCAGTCAGGCGGTCGGGATTCCGCGAATCATCGAGACCGCGCACAAGAACGGAATCGTCAGCCCGCTTCCCAATGTACCCTCGATGGCGCTCGGCTCCGTCGAGGTGACGCCGATCGAGCTCGTCACCGCGTACGCGCCGTTTGCGAACGGTGGATACAAGGTCAAGACGCGGCTGGTGCGGAGCATCTCCACCTCTGACGACGCTCCCATCTGGATTTCTCCGGAGGTCGACCCGAATCCAGTCCAGGTGATGGATCCTCGTGACGCCTATCAGGTTACGTCGATGCTGCAGTCGGTGGTCGATTACGGCACCGGCAAAGTCGTGCGCGAGTACGGCGTGAAAGGGCTCGTCGCCGGCAAGACGGGAACGACGAACAGCGGCACGGACGTGTGGTTCGTCGGCTACACGCCGACGATCGTCGCGGCGTTCTGGTTCGGCTTCGACAACCCCGCGCCGATCAGCGGCGACGCATCGGGCGGCAGGCTCGCCGCGCCCGCGTGGGTCGACTTCTACCAGAATGGGTGGCGCGAATACCCATCACCGAATGCGTGGAACCCGCCAGCGGGAATGGTGGAGCGCATCATCGATCCGACCACTGGATACCTCGCCACAGAGTGGTGCCCGGTGTCGCGCAACGAGTACTACAAGCCCGAGCTCCCCCTCCCGTCGATCCCGTGCCCGGAGCACGGCCCCGACACGGGCGACGATCAGAACAACGGGGATTGGCAGAACCAGCGCGACTGGTCGAACGATTTCGGCAAGAAGATCAGCAAAGCACTCGGCAAGATTTTCAAGTTCTGACCTGAGCAGCCCGATGGGTGTGGTTCAAGAGATCTCGACCCGAACAAAGATCTCTAGGAAACTAAACGACGCCGAGAAAATCCCGAGGCGACGCAGCGAACCCTGGGAAGATCCGGTCGAGTGCGCGGGCCCCGAGGTGGTGTTGCACGACCTCAGCAAACACTGAACGGAAGTCGGTCGTGAGCGCGAGGTCGCGGCCCTCATAGAGCTGCTCCTGCTCCAGGCCCGGCCACTTCCCGTGCACCTTACCGCCCTTCACGTGCCCGCCAATCACGAACAAGGCGCCGGCGTGACCGTGATCCGTCCCGCGATTTCCGTTCTCACGCGCCATGCGCCCGAACTCGGACATCGTGAGAATCACGACATCGTCCATCCTGTCGCCAAGATCGGTGACGAGAGCCGCGATGGAGCGCGAGAAATCATCGAGCCGCTGCGCGAGCTGACCCGTCGACCCGCCCTGATTCACGTGCGTGTCCCAGCCGCCGACATCGGCGAACGCGATCTCCAGTCCCACATTGGACTTGATCAGCTGCGCGATCTGCAGCAACCGTTGCCCGAACTGCGATCTCGGATACTCGGCGCTGTTCTGCGGCAGATATTTCTGTGGATTCGCCGAGCGCAGCATCTTGACCGCGTCGAACATCTCGGCGCCGGTTCCGTGCACGAGATCGGCGGATCCCGCACGGTACAATGCCTCGAGACGCTCCGCCGAGCTGCCGGTGGCGCGCACGCTGAACTCGTCGAGGCTGTTCATCGCGACCGTCGCGCTCGGCCCTTCGAGAATCCGCGGCGTCTGCGGCGTCAGTGATACAGCGCGGAAGGGAGTCTTGGCGAGATTGCACTCGTCGCACGTTCCCTTGACCGCGAGATACCGATTGAGCCAGCCGTCCGCCGTCCCCTTGTTGTCGGGTGTGCCCGTCTCCATGTAGTCCTGCGCGTCGAAGTGCGAGCGCGTCGTACTCGGACTGCCCACCGCGTGAATCGGTGCGAGCAATTTCCGATCGTACAAGGGCTTGAGTGGTGCAAGCGCTGGGTGCAGACCGAAAAATCCGTCCAGATCGATCGCTCCGCCGGGGCTCCCCCGCGATGGCTGGGGAATGTTTATGGAGGGCCGCATCGCATAGTACGCTCGCTCGCCGTGGGGGACGACGATGTTGAGCGCATCCGCTGCGCCGCGCTGGAAGAGACAGATCAGCACTTTTCCCTTGGGCGCGTTGACCAGCTCCATCCCGAATGCCGTGCGGCGCAGAAAGCTCGGACTCAGTCCGATTGTGACGAGCGCCAGCGCGCCCGACTTCATGAATGCTCTGCGTTCCATTTCAGCTACCCCCAATTTCCAGCTGAGAACTCAAACTGCGCGCAAACCTGTGCAAGCGAACTCTGCAGGGATTGTTAGTGCCGCTGGAATTCCGGCGAGCCCAGCGCGAGTCCCACGATCTGCGGGAGTCCCGTGAGCTGCGGGATGTTTGCAAAGCCACGGCCCTGGAGTGCTCCGCGTTTCCCGCCTTGATTCTGATTGCGCCGTGCGCGTGCGGCATTCTGTCCATTGGCGCCGTCGGCCATTGCTTCGCCCGAAATGTCAGTGTCGGCCGTCGTCCCAGTTGGTGCCATGTTCTGTATTCCATTTGCCCCCGCGCCGTTGGCGAGCATCGGATGCTCGCCCGAGAGCAGCACGGCGCGCGTATCGGGAGACACCATTCCGTTCAGTATCGCCGCGACGACCGCATCGACCTGCTTGTCGCGCGGCGCCGACCCGATCGTGTCGAGCGCGGGCAAGGTGCGGATGTCGGCGCCCGGAAGACGTCCCGCCGCGGCTGCCATTCCGAAGTTGATTCGATTCAGGATTGCGCCCGTATTCATCCACGACTCGCCGGTCTCGGGCCATCCGTTAGGCGCCTGGTGTCCGAAGATCGGCTGTCCCAGGTACGCTATCACCTGTGCGGTGCGCGGCGTGCTGTCGGGCGCGGCATTGAGCGCGCGCATCGCGCTCACGACTACCTCGAACGGCGATTTCACCTTGCTGCGAAACGCCTGCTGCGAGAAGAACTCGGGCGACGTAATGATCGAGCGCAGAACCTCGCGGATGTCGCCGTCGGTCTCGAGATAGACTTGAGTTGCGTGATCGACTAGTGCCTTCGACGGAGAATCGCTTACGAAGCGGCGCGCCAGCTTGAATGAGATGAAGTGCGCGGTCGCCGGACTCTTCGCCAGGATGTCGAGCACATCTTCCGCGTCTTCCATCCCGCGGCCCGCCGCGAGCTTGTGGCCGAGCACTAACTTCTCGCCCGCGTCGTGCACCTGCGGACGGAAGATAAAACCGCCGCCCTGTGCGGGAGGCTTGATCGTCCAGCCGGTGAAGGCTCGCGCGACGTTGATCACGTCCTGCTGCGTGTATCCGCCGTCGACGCCCAGCGTGTGCAGCTCGAGCAGCTCGCGGCCGTAGTTCTCGTTCAGGCCCTGGCGCTGTCGCTGCTGCTGCTGCTGCCGCTGCTGCTGCTGCCGCTGCCTCTGTTGCGCGCCGCGCATGGTTCCCATGATGCCGCCGAACGCGCCTCTGCCGAACGGGCGAGCCCGGGGCAGCTCGTTCTGCGCTCTGAGCGTCGGACGACTGCTGTCGGCCATGCTGCGCGCGTTGTCCAGATAGAAGAGCATCGCCGGGCTCTGCGACACTGCTTCGAGCAGGTCGCGGAATTTTCCGAGCGCGCGCGGGCGGATGACGTTCTGATCGAAGTCGGTCAGGTAATAGGGCCCCGGGCCGCCCTTCTGCGCGTAGATGTTGAAGTGGTTCTCCCAGAAATCCGTCATCACTTCCTGAAGCTGCCGCTCGCTCGCGACCGCGCGCGCGACGCGCGATGACTGGAGCTGCGTCACCACTTGCCGCGTGAGATTGAACCGCTGTTGAAGCTGCTGGCGGAGCGTGATGCTGTCCGCGGCGCTCATCGCGCGAGTCGAGTCCACTTTCTCCCGACGCACCTGCTGTCTCGCGCGCTGCTGCTCGGCGTACTGCCCGAGCAGATCGTTCTGATTCTGGCTGAGCGCGGAATAGTTCCCGACGAACGCGCTCATCGCGTCATCGTTGATCTTCTCGGGTCGGAGCTGCTGATTGATCCAATTGTCGAGACCGATCGCGCGCACCTTCAGGATGTCGCCGGGTTTCGCGCCGAAGGTGAGGCGATTCAATGCCTGGATTATTTGCTGGTCGGCGGGAAGCTCGCGCACGTCGGAGCGCGTTATAGCGGTTTTCGCCGGGCTCTTCGCACCGGATTTCTGCGCGGATACGCCAACGGGTGCGACGCCCAGGAGCATCGCCGCGACAATTCCGATCAGTTTTGTGATACGCATGATCTCCCTCGCCGCGTGCTGTAGAGTAGACGCCCACCTCGGCTGGACGTTAATCCCGCCTGTAAGAGATCTAACTCGCGTGCCAACCTTCCACCCCATTCTGCTATCTAATAGGGGCGACACGTTAAGAGACTCTTTCCGCCCCCATGACCTCGATCTCCGATCGCCTGCTTTCCGCTCTTGGCGGATCCTACACCATTGAGCGCGAGCTCACTGGCGGCGGCATGGCGCTCGTGTTCCTGGGCGAGGATCACGACCTGGGGCGGAAGGTCGTCATCAAGATTCTCCCGCCCGAACTGGCAGCGAGCGTATCGGCCGAGCGTTTTCGCCGCGAGATACTGACGGTGGCGAGACTGCAGCATCCGCATATCGTCCCGATTCTGAAAGCCGGTGAAGTGGACGGACTTCCGTACTTCGTGATGCCGTACGTCGATGGCGAGTCCATCGATGTGAAGCTGCGCCGTAGCCGCACCCTCAGTGTTCGCGAGACGCTCGGCATCATGAAAGATGTGGCGCGCGCACTGGCGTTCGCGCACGAGCACGGCGTCGTGCACCGCGACATCAAGCCCGGGAACGTTCTTCTCGCTGCCGGCTCCGCGACCGTGGCGGACTTCGGCGTCGCGAAAGCGCTGTCGTCGG
>Ga0208850_1000491_pt1 | contig 13013 bp, 11 predicted proteins | sample NGESurshal092012_5_FD_184475 | JGI IMG/M metagenome (GOLD analysis project Ga0208850, IMG submission 184475) | Arctic peat soil microbial communities from Barrow, Alaska - NGEE Surface sample 210-2 shallow-092012 (SPAdes) | ecosystem: Environmental > Terrestrial > Soil > Wetlands > Peat ... | reverse complement strand
ATGCTTCGATTAGACCATGTCCGTGCCGGCATTGAGCAGCACCTCGTGCTCCGCAACGTCAGTTTCACGATCATGCCATCGCGCACAACCGTGTTGATCGGGCGCAACGGCGCCGGCAAGACCACGACCTTGCGCAGTATCATGGGTCTCTTGTCACTCGACGGCGGACGTATTTTGCTCGACACTCTGGATTTAGCCACCGTTCCTTCGTACCAACGCGCTCGGCTTGGAATCGGTTATGCGCCAGAGGACCGGCGCTTGATCTCCGAGTTCTCGGTCGAGGAAAACCTGCTGCTGCCCGCCATTGCGCTGCGTTTGTCGGCTGACGAACGCAGGCGCCGGCTCGCGGAAATCTATGCTCTGTTGCCGGAAATAGCGGCGCTGCGCGAACGCTGCGCCGGCGTGCTTTCCGGAGGTCAAGGCAAGATGGTCGCGCTGGGACGCGCGCTCGTCGCGGGCACGCGTTACGTTCTCCTCGACGAGCCGTTCCAGGGCCTCGCCCCCGCTCTGGCGATGTCATACGCGGATGCGCTGGTGCGGCTTCGCCGCAGCAGGCCCGACCTCGGCCTGCTGATTACAGAGTCGACGCCGAAGCTGCTCGACAAGATCGTCGACAGCTCGCTGACGATCGAGCGCGGCGAAGTAAGCTGATGATCGTCGCTACTGTAGCGGAAGCGGTTCGCGTCAGTGTCATTTCCGTTTCGATTGTATGGACATGACGCTTCCCAATTCTTTCGGTGGCGGCAAGTCCTTATGGGTGTCCCAGACCTCACGCAGCAGCCGTTGCGACTCTTCCGGCATTGGCTCGACCTTGCGGGTCGTGAGATCGACATGCAAGGCGAGCTGTTCCAGCGTCGCCATCTGCACGTTTGTTTCCGCGTGCCACATGCGGTGAAAGTAGTGGATGCGCTTGGCGTCGAATCCGAGCAGCTGGGTAGTTACCGTCACTTCCTCGTTAACGCTCAATTCGCGCTGATAGGTGATGTGCGTTTCGACCGCGAAGGTGGATTTTCCGGTCTTCTGACGATAGGGCTTGCCGAGCCCGATGAGCGGATAAAAAGCATCGGTGCCGTGATCGAAAATCAGAACGAAATACGCGACGTTCATGTGGCCGTTGTAATCCAGCCATTCGGGCAGGACGCGTTCCCGCCATCGTGAAATCGGGGCCTCAAACGTCATTTTAGCTTCCTCTATTATGCTGCTGGTGAAAGGGGATTTGGCGGTGGCCGTGGCCGGCTATTGCACGCTGTGGGGTTGCACGTCTTGCTCGGACCGCAATTGCCGCAGCTTGAAGCGCTGGATCTTTCCGGTCACGGTCTTGGGGATCTCGTGCACGAAATAGAACCAGCGCGGATACTTGAAACCGGCCAACGTCGCCTTGCAGAACTGTTGCAACTCACGCGCGGTGGCGTCGTTTTCGTCGGCAGGATTGACCAGAACGATATAGGCGGCCGGCTTGACGAGGCCGTTGTCGTCGACGCGTCCAATGACCGCCGCTTCGCGAACCTTGGGATGGGCCAGCAAACGCGATTCGATCTCGATCGGTGAGCACCACATGCCGCCCACCTTCAGCATGTCGTCGCCGCGCCCGGCATTGACGTAATAGCCCTCCGAGTCGACGTAATACATGTCGCCGGTGTTCAGCCATTCGCCGACCATCGTGGCGCGAGTCTTCTCGGGGTTGTTCCAATAACAGAGCGCATTCGATTCCCCCTTCACCCACAATATGCCGACTTCGCCGGCCGGCACCGTATTGCCGTCGTCGTCGACGACCTTTACCGAATACCCGGGCACCGGCTTGCCGGAGGTTCCTGGCCTGATGTCATCGATCCGGTTCGATACGAAAATATGCAGGACCTCGGTGGACCCGATGCCATCCAGGATGGGCACACCGGTCAGTTCGTTCCAGCGCTGAAAAATCGGCGCCGGCAGTGCCTCGCCGGCAGACAGGCAGCGCCGCAAAGATTTAAGTTTGCGCGGTTGTTTCTCGAGCGCCTGGATCATTTGGCCGTAGAGGGTAGGCACACCGAAAAACACGGTCGCGGCGGAACGCTCGAGGTAATCGAGCGCGAGTTCGGCGGTGCTGCGCGCCGGCTGTACCACGGTCGATGCGCCGACCCACATCGGAAACGTCATCCCGCCGCCGAACCCGAACGAGAAAAACAGCTTGCTGGCGCAGAACACGACATCGTCGGCGCTCAAGCCGGCAATTTTTCGTCCATAGCGCTCGCTGGTGACCACCATGTCGCGGTGAAGGTGCACCACGCCTTTCGGCGTTCCGGTCGAGCCCGACGAGTACAGCCAGAAGCATTCTGTGGTGGCCGTTGCCGGCGCCGGCGCGAGCTCGGGGGAGGCGGCCGCCATGCGCGCGGCCAGGGAATCGGGCCCGTCCATTGGAAGCACTATGCGCAATTGCGCAGACGAGTCGGCGACACCGGCGGCTTCCGCGGCCAGGGCGGACGAATAGACGAATGCGGAACATGCGGCATCGGTCACGAGGAACCGATACTCGGCGGTCTTGAGAAAAGTGCTGGCCGCGATCGGAATGATTCCGGCTTTGATGGCGCCCCAGAACACATAGAAAAATATCGGCTCGTCGAGCGCCGCCATGACCAGATGCTCGCCGGGAGCGATCCCGAGACTCAGCAGCGCATTGCCGGCACGGCCGACGTTCTCCGCGAGCTGCGCATAGCTCACCTCGCCGCCATGGTGACGCAACGCAATCCGGTGACCACGGCCCTCGTCGAGGTGACGGTCAATGAATGGGACGGCGACATTGAAGTTTGCGGAAAAGTGAAGCGCGTTGGGCGTGACACTCTCATCAATGGCGACCGTGTGGTCCCGCGCGGCAGTCCCGACCATGCGCACTTCCTCATTGCGACGTGCGACCAAGCGGCGGTTTCGCCGAATCCGCACCGGAGTTCGCTGTTGACATCCTTTTCAATGTAGCAGATATAAGAAATATCACAACAGTATTACACGTTGCAAATTATCATGGCAGCTAGTTCGCCCCCCCCTTCGGAAACCGGACCGGAACGCCGTTGGCTTGGCCGCTCGGTCGAGCGGATCGAGGATGCAACGCTGTTAATCGGTCGCGCGCAATACAGCGACGACCTGCCGGTGCGGGCCGGAACGCTGCACGCAGCCGTGCTGCGCTCCCCGCATGCCCATGCGGAAATCCTCGGGATCGACACTGCCAAGGCAAAAACTCGGCCGGGCGTGGTGGCGGTCCTGACCGGGAGAGAAATCAAGCAAGATTCCGATCCGTTTCTGATTGTTCTGCGCCAGCCCATGGACCAGTGGTCGCTGGCGATCGACCGCGTGCGGTTTGTTGGCGAGGCAGTCGCGCTCGTTGTGGCCGAGGACCGCTATCTCGCCGAGGATGCGCTGGACGATATCGCCGTCGAGTACCGCAAGCTGCCCGCGGTCGTCGACCCGCTCGCAGCGCTGGAGAAGGACGCGCCGCTGGTGCATCCCGCGGTCGGATCGAACCTGCCGTCCGACCGGCATTTCAACTATGGAAACCCGGACGCGAAATTTGCCGAAGCCGACCGCGTGGTATCGCTCACCATCGACTACCCGCGCAATTCGCAGACGCCGCTGGAGGGATACGTCGTTGTTGCCGACTATCAGCCCGGCGATGGCGTCTACGACGTGCTCTGCAATTTTCAGGGTCCATTCACGGTTCACCCAGTGATGTCGAAGGCGCTGCGTTGCCAAGGCGCGCAGCTGCGAATCCGGACGCCGGCCTATTCCGGGGGCGGATTCGGCGTCAAGCAGGCCATCTTTCCTTATGTCGTGTTGATGTGCATCGCGTCGAAGCGCACCGGTCGGCCGGTCAAATGGGTGGAGGATCGTTTCGAGCATCTCACCGCCGCGATCGCCGCCCCGAACCGGGTGATCCGCGCTCAGGCTGCCGTGAAGAACGATGGCACCGTGACCGCGTTTCGATTCGAACAGATCGACGACTATGGCGCCTACCTGCGCCCGCCGATGCCCGGACCGCTCTATCGTCAGCACGGCATCATGACCGGTGCATATGCCGTGAAGGATATGAGCATCACTAACAAGCTGGTGATGACCAACAAGACGCCCTCGGGGATGGTGCGCGGTTTCGGCGGTCCGCAAATCTATTTTGGTCTCGAACGGCTGATGCATCGCGTCGCCATCGAATTGGGGCTCGACCCGCTCGATGTCATCCGCAAGAACCTAATTCCGGCGGGCTCGTTCCCGTATCTGGCGCCGGCCGGCGCGCTGATCGATTCCGGCGACTATCAAACGGCGATTGCCATAGCCGAGCGCGATGGCGGATTGGCAGAGCTGCGGCGTCGCCGCGAGCAGGTGCGGGCCGAGGGTCGGCTCTACGGAATCGGTTTTGCCGCAGTGGTCGAGCCTGCCCAGTCGAACATGGGCTACCTCAGCACGATCGTTCCGGTGGAAGAGCGTCGCAAGGCCGGGCCCAAGGGTGGCAACGTGGCCTATGCGACGGTGCACGTCGATTGCCTGGGTGCGGTCAGTGTCACCGCCGACAGCCTGCCGCAAGGGCAGGGCCATGCGACCGTTCTCGCGCAGATCGTCGCCGAACAGCTGGGCCTCGACCCGCACGATATTCGCTGCAACATGGAACGGGACACCCAGCGCGATCCGTGGTCGATCGCGACCGGCAATTATTCGAGCCGCTTCTCTTCTTCAACGGCGGTCGCTGCCCAGATAGCCGCAACCAAGATTCGCACTAAGCTGGCGCAGATCGCGAGCTCGACGCTTAACATATCGGCCGACCAGGTCGCGTTCGGCAACGGCAACGCGTTTGCCAAAGACAATCTCGACAACAATATTCGCTTCTCGCGGCTGGCGGGAACGGCGCACTGGTCGCCGGGCGAATTGCCGATGGGAATGGCTCCCGGAATTTCCGAAACGGCCTCTTACTCCGCGCCCCAGCTCGAACCGCCCAACGATGCGGATCAGATCAACACCTCGCTGACCTACGGATTCGTCTTCGACTTCTGCGGGGTTGAGATTGATCGCGACACCGGCGCCGTGCGCATCGACAAATATGTCACGTTGCACGATGCGGGAAAGCTGCTCAATCCATTGCTCGCCAAAGGTCAGGTTCTCGGCTCGTTCGGATGGGGTGTCGGTTGCGCGCTGCTCGAGGAATTTGTGTACAGCCCCGATGGCAGCTTCATGTCGGGAACATTCGCCGACTATCTGTGTCCGACCGCCTGCGAAGTGCCGCGCCCGGTTATTCTCCACATGGAGAGCCCGTCGCCATTCAACCCGCTTGGTGCCAAGGGTATAGCCGAAGGCAATTGCATGAGTACGCCGGTCTGCATTGCGAATGCGGTCGCGGATGCGCTCGGCGTGAAGGACGTCAAGCTGCCGCTCACGCCGGCGCGGGTCAAAGAACTAATGGGGCTTACCGAGAAGCCGCCGCGCGCCAAGCATGCAGCGAATTTGCCGGCAGCGAAAGAAAGCCGTACTGGCGCCAAGGCGATCACCGGCACGGGTTCGCTGATGGTCGCCGTGGTTGCCGAGCGCGTCTGGCGCTCGCTGCTCGATCCAGCGGTGCTCGCGCGCACCATTCCCGGCTGTCACCAGCTCGACGAAGTCGGGCCGAATGACTATCGCGCCGAAGTTTCGCTCGGCGTCGGGGTCATCAAAGGTCGCTTCACAGCGTGCGTCACGTTGTCCGATCTCGATCCGCCGCATAGCGCCGTGTTGTCCGGCTCGCTGAGTGGACCGCTTGGGGTTTCGGTTGGCAGCGGCCGGGTGCGCCTCAGTCCGGCTGGCGAGGGGACGAAGATCGATTACGACTACACCGTCGAAATCAGCGGCACTGTCGCGGCGGTTGGCGGCCGAATGCTCGATGGCGCGACCAAGGTCCTGATCAGACAGTTTTTCCAGCGCCTAGTCGCGGAAATGCAAGGCGGCCCAGGTGCCGGGTCGTCGCTGCCGTGGTGGCGCCGCCTGCTGCGAGCGCTTGGATTCTGACGCATGAAGCCGAAATCATTCAACTATCTTCGCCCCGACGATCTGCAGGACGCACTGCAAGCGTTGCAAAGATTGCGCGACGACGCGCGCATCATGGCCGGCGGACTATCGCTGGTGCCGATGATGAATTTTCGTCTGCTCGAAACAAAGTACCTGATCGACATATCCGGCTTGGCGTCGCTAGCCTATATCCGCGAGGCATCCGCAGAGATCGAAATCGGCGCAGCCGAGACCCAGGCCAACGTCCTGGCTTGGCCGAATCTGGCCAAGTCTTTGCCATTGCTGAGCCTGGCCATGCCGCATATCGGGCATTTCCAGACCCGCAGCCGCGGCACTGTATGCGGCAGTATCGCGCATTCGGATCCAAGTTCGGAGCTGCCGCTCTGTTTGGCGACGCTGGGGGGCAGCGTGGTGCTTCAATCCGCCCGGGCTACCCGCGTTCTAGCCGCGGAAGAATTTCAAATTGGCATGCTTGCGACCGCTCGTCAGCCCGATGAGATGGTGACCGCGGTACGATTCCCAGTCCGTCAACCGGGCGCCGGTTACGCTTTCGCCGAGATGGCGCAACGCCATGGCGATTTTGCCATCTGCGCGGTTGCAGCGGTGGTTTCTGGAACCGCGGTACGGCTTGGCGTCGGCGGCGTTGCGGAAAAGCCGACAGTGCGCGACTGGCCGGCGCTCGCTGACGGCGAGATCGATGACACGCTCAACGATTTTGCCTGGGAGCTTGGCGGTAGCGATGACATTCACGCCAACGCCGGTTACCGCCGTGACCTTGTGCGCAGGCTTGGCCGGCGCGTTATCGAGGAGGCGAAGAAATGCTCGAACTGAAAGCCGGAGAGCGGCATCAGATTGCATTCACCTTGGACGGTGCCGAAGTACGCGGCTTTGCCGAGCCACGCATGCTGCTCAGCGATTTTCTACGGCATGAACTTGGCCGTACCGAGGTACACGTCGCGTGCGAGCAAGGCGTTTGCGGGGCGTGTACGGTCCTGCTCGACGGGAAGCCGGCGCGTAGCTGCCTCACCTTCGCCGTCCAGATTAGCGGTCGGCACGTCGAGACGGTCCGTAGCCTTTCGCCGGCTGACGGGAAACTCAATGATCTCCAGGAATCCTTCCGTCGTCATCATGGGCTGCAATGCGGCTATTGCACGCCGGGCATCCTGGTCTCATCTGAGGCTTACCTGCGCGATAATGCGCAGCCCTCCGAGCAGGAGGTGCGCGAAATGCTGAGCGGGCACCTCTGCCGTTGCACCGGCTATGCGGGGATGGTCGATGCAATTCTGGAGACCGCGAAGAAGCGCGCAGCGACGACGGCATCCTGAACGCCACGATCTCGCAAGGTAAGTCGCTGGAATTGAAAGCCTATAACTCAATACCAGTGAAATATCACCTTGACTTCAACAGCCGATTCTGATGTGATTGGGCGTTAGGCGGCAAGTCCCGATCACGAATTGCGTATTCTCTGAGTCGGTTGGCATGGGTGCGCCTCAAATGGCTTGGTCGCGGCACTCGTGGTGACGCAACCACCGACCCTCGCATCCGACGGGCAGAGCGCTTAAAAAAGAGAAGAAGATTACCATGTCCGTTGAGACTCTGACATTCCGCACGCACGGTCGCGAAGGCATCGAAACTTGTCCCATTGCTCTCCGCGCCGCCGTCATTGCCGGCTGGACCGGACGCGATCCGGTTGCACGCGAGAAGCATATTGCCGAGCTCGTAGCGCTCGGTGTTGCCCGCCCAGCGTCCACGCCCATCTACTATCGCGTTTCCGCGTCCCGCTTGACGACCGCAGCTCAGATCGAGGCGGTCGGAGAAAATTCGAGCGGCGAAGTCGAAGTCGTGCTGATCCGCAACGCTGGCAAAGTTTGGGTAGGCGTCGGCTCCGACCATACCGACCGCAAGGTCGAGACTTATAACGTAACTGTATCTAAACAGATGTGCGACAAGCCGATCGCGCCGGAGCTGTGGCTATTCGACGACGTGTGCGATCATTGGGACTCGCTGATATTGCGCTCCTGGATCGAGGAAGGCCGCGAACGGCGCCTTTACCAGGAGGGTGCTGTGGCTGCGATGCTTGTTCCGGACATGATCATTGCCGGCTTTGAACCGAAAGGTGAATTGACCGACGGGACTGCCATGTTTTGCGGAACGCTCGCCGCCCGCGGCGGAATTCGCCCGTCTAACCGGTTTTCATTCGAGTTGGTAGATCCGATACGAAACAGGCGCATCGCTTACGGGTATGACGTCGTTACATTGCCGAACGTCGGATAGCGGAGGTGCAATGAGCAAAGCAGCCACGCAATCGGCCCAGTCCACGGCGCGCGCCAAGCGAGCGCCATTCGCGGCGCACCCGGCGAAATCGCTGCTCGATCAAGCATACAATGAAATAAAATTTCGCATCATCACCTGTCGCTATCGTCCCGGCGAGGTTCTGAGCGAAGCTGCGATCTCCTTGGAATTGAAGATTGGACGCACGCCTATCCATCAGGCAATCCACCATCTGATGATGGACGGCCTTGTATCCATCATGCCACGCAAGGGCGTGATGGTACGGGCTATTAGCATCGATGAAGCGATCGAGATCATCGGCGTGCGCCTGGTGACCGAATGCTATTGCGCGCGTCTTGCCGCTGATCGTGCCGACGATTCCGAACTGCAGCAACTTCAGGGTATCGTCGAAGCGTCGGAGAAAGTTACGGAAAAACGTAATGTCGAGCAGATGATGCTACTCGACCGGGAGTTCCATGACACCCTGTCGCGAGCGGCCAAGAACGCGGTTCTCGCGGATGTCTTGCGAAACTTGCACGAACGCTCGCTTCGCTTTTGGTTCATTTCGCTGCGCGATCCGGATCATCATCGTAACGTGCTGGCACAACATCGCGCCATCGTTAAGGCGCTTCAGAGCCGACAGCCAGACGCCGCGGAAGCGGCAATGCGAGATCATATCTTGGCTTTCCAACGCAACGTGACACGGCAAGTGTGAGTTCACGACGGATACTGCAAGTGGGATTATCACCGATGAAAAATCCGAAACTGCACGACGAATTCAAAGCTGTCGATATGACGACGGGCTGGGAAACTCCGGCAGGATATCCTCAAGGCATCCAGCAGAAGATCCTGGCCGGCTCATTGGATGAGCGCGGCGGAACCGGAAATCGTTCTCGACTTTTGCGCTTTGCGCCGGGCGTGTATACGACGAAACCTTTCGTCCACGACTATTGGGAAGAGGTGCTTTTGATTTCCGGCAATCTGATCGTTGGAAACGACGAAAAGGGCAATGGTGGAGAATCGTTCGCGCCACTGACGTTCGCATGCCGCCCGCCGGGTGTCCCGCATGGCCCCTTCAAGTCAATCGGCGGCTGTCTGCTGTTCGAGCTTCATTATTACGACTGATATTGCAAGTCGAGCATCTCGCTCCACCGCCACTCCGTGTATAATCGCAATGATCGAGACCTTCCGCGCCGCCTTAGACTCAGGCGCCATCACCAGCAGGGCGCTCGTCGAGAGTTGTCTTGAACGGGCGACGGCGGCGGCCGGCGAGGGATCACGCACGTTCGTGCATCTCTTCGCAGATGCCGCACGTGCTGAAGCCGACGCCATCGATGGCAGACGACGCGCGCGGATCTGGACTGGCTTGCTCGGAGGCATTCCGATCTCTGTCAAGGATCTTTTTGACATTCGTGGGCTGCCGACGACCGCTGGATCCAGCGTGCTTTCCGATGCGCCAGCCGCTGTGGAAGACGCCGTCGTCGTCGAGCGATTGCGCGCAGCGGGAGCGGTCATTATCGGGCGAACGAATATGACCGAATTCGCCTTTTCTGGACTGGGGCTCAACCCTCATTATGGAACGCCGGCAAACCCGTTCGATCGTCCGTCGCGGCGAATTCCGGGTGGCTCGTCCTCAGGCGCAGCGGTTTCCGTTTGCGATGAAATGGCCGTCGCCGCGATCGGAACAGACACCGGCGGGTCCATTCGAATTCCGGCCGCTTTTTGCGGTTTGACGGGCTTCAAGCCTACGGCGGCGCGCGTTACGCTTAAAGGTGTGTTGCCTCTATCAAAGTCCCTCGACTCGGTTGGGGCGCTCGGACGCAGCGTGAATTGTTGTCGAATACTCGACACGGTGCTGAGCGGTCAGCAATGTGATCCGCCGCAGCCGGTCAACCTGCGCGGATTGCGAATTGCGGTTCCGACGGCGCGCGTATTCGATGACATCGACCCCCATGTTGCGCGAACGTTCGACATCGCAATCGCGACGATTGCCGACGCCGGCGCGCAGATTTCGCGGATTTTGGTTCCAGAATTTTCAGAGGTCGGGCAGTCGGCACAGGTGGCGACCTTTCCTGCGGTCGAAGGGTTTGCGTGGCATCGCGATCTGATGGCACGGGCCAAGGATCGTTACGATCCTCGCGTCGCGGAACGTCTGGAGCGCGGCCGCCAAATCGCTGCTGCTGACTATCTATGGCTGGTCCGGCGGCGTGAGCAATTGATCGCCAGCATGCGGGCGCGTGCGGCGGCATTCGATGTGCTGGCGATGCCGACCGTGCCGATCGCAGCGCCGCTGATCGCCGATCTCGAGCGGGATGGCGAGCTCTACCATCGGCTTAATCTCCTCGTGCTTCGCAATCCGACGCTGGTTAATTTTCTCGATGGCTGCGCGCTGAGCCTGCCATGCCATCGCGAAGGAGATTCCCCGGTCGGATTGATGCTGGCGCGTTTCGACGCTGCGGACGGAACCGTTCTGGGGATCGGTGAGGCGATCGAAGCTGCCCTTGCCGTCGCCCGCCAGCGCGGCAATTAGTTTTTTGTCGCGCGCGGTGGTCCGCGCTATAAGCAGAAACCCGGTGAAGCGAAATCTCCCCGCTCGCGCGGGTTCTCCTCGCCCCGATTGCGCGACACTCTTATAAAATATCGCAATCGCGTCGAGCGTTTGCTCCGGCTTCTCGCGATGCGGGAGATGGCCGCACTCCGGAATGATCAAGGTCCCTAGCGGGCTGTCCCTGTCGCAAACCTAATACGGCTGGCGAACAGCAGCGAATCGGGTGTCCCTACTCAAAACTCAGAAAGCCAAGGGAATCCTGGAGTTTCTTCGGAATTCAGAATTTTGAGTAGGGACAGCCTAAAAAGATCATCGGCGGCAGGCCCGCTCCAGCCGTGTGGTTCGCGAAAATCCCGAGGAACTGATGTTTGACGGGACAAACAGGTCCACTAAGCTGTTAAAGTGGCTTTTTTGATGGACGACGACAAATTGGCAATTTTCGAAATAATGCCACGCAACGATACAATGGCCTGCCTTAAAGAAACTGTGCCTTGAATATCGCCGGCGAAATCACAGTAGCCGCACCGCGGGAAGCGGTGTTCAAGGCGCTTAGCGACGCGCCATTCTTCGTCTCATGCATCGATGGTGTGCGCGATCTCAAGGAGACCGACGCCACCCATTTCGACGCGGTGCTGGAAACCCGCGTCGCTTACATGCGCTTCAACTTTAAAGTAGCGGTCGAAATGACGCGGATCTCGCTGCCCGACGAAATCGAGGCGAAGGTCGAAGGAACACCGATGGGTATGGTGGGCCGTTTGACTGCAACCGCAACGACACGGCTCACTGAGGCCGATGGCCGGACAGTTATCCGCTATTCGATTGACGCGACTCTGACCGGAAAACTCGGTAGCATGGGACAACCGGTGCTTAATGCGAAGGCGAAAGAAATGGAAAAGCAGTTCGCCGGACGGATCGCTGCAGCCTTCGCGCCCGGCGGCCCAAAGGCCGTGTCATGATGCCTTTCGAGCTTTTAGAGCCAGCCTCGCTCAAAGAGGCGATCGGTCTCATCGATCCCGACGATCCGGACGTGCGGCCAATCGCCGGCGGCACCGCGCTGATGCTGATGATGAAGGCTGGCATCTTCCGGCCGCGCCGGCTCGTCAGCTTGCGCAAGCTGGGGAATGGATTCACGCGTATCGCACTGGCGCCGTCCGGTGATCTGAAGATCGGCGCGCTGGCGCCGCTTTCCGCGATTGAATACTCGCCCGAGGTCGCCCGCCATGCGCCGGTGATCGTGCGCACCATGCGGCGGCTGTCGAATGTGCGCGTACGCAATGTAGCGACCGTCGGTGGGGCTTTGGCGCATGCCGATCCACACATGGATCTGCCACCAGTCTTGATCGCGCTCGGCGCGTCGGTATCCGTTGTCGGTCCGTCGGGCAAGCGGACCATGGCGGTCGAGGATCTGCTCACCGGCTACTACGAAACCGCGCTCGCCAAAAACGAATTGATCACGGAAGTGCGCATCCCGGCGCAAGCCGCCACGCGCGCGGTCTATTTCAAAGTCACCGCGGGCTCCGCCGACGACTGGCCGGCGCTTGGCGTCGCAGTCGCGCTCGTTAGCGAGGGATCGACCGTGAAAACGGCTCGCATCGTGGTGAGCGCGGCAACCTCCAAGGCCACCCGCCTCATGGCGGCGGAAAACACCTTGATTGGACGCGCCGCCGACGATGCCACTTTAAAGAAGGTCGCCGACATCGCGGCTGACGAAGCCGACGTTCTCGCCGATATGCGCGGTTCAGCTTCATATAAGCGCGAACTGTTGCGCGTCTACGCTGTCCGTGCGGTGCGTGCGGCCATGCAGGAAAAGGGAGGGCACCAGTAATGGCCACCACTAACCTCACTGGCCACCAAGTCGGCCGTTCGCTGCCCCGGCTGGAAGCGCACGAGAAAGTGACCGGCCGCGCCGAATACACGCATCTTATGCAATTGCCGGGCATGCTGCATGCAAAGATATTCCGCAGCACGGTCGCGCATGGACGCATCAAATCGGTCGATGTCAGCGAGGCGCGCAAGGTGCCCGGTGTCTACGCCGTTTATACCAGCGACGATGTGCGCAAGGTCATCCCCGATCCCTATTACGGGCCCGCGTTTCACGACCAGCCGATCCTTGCCATCGGCAAGGTGCATTATGTCGGCGAGCCGGTGGCGGTCGTGCTCGCCGCCGATCCGCACATCGCCGACCAAGCCGTGCAGCAGATCG
>Ga0208850_1000481_pt1 | contig 13201 bp, 10 predicted proteins | sample NGESurshal092012_5_FD_184475 | JGI IMG/M metagenome (GOLD analysis project Ga0208850, IMG submission 184475) | Arctic peat soil microbial communities from Barrow, Alaska - NGEE Surface sample 210-2 shallow-092012 (SPAdes) | ecosystem: Environmental > Terrestrial > Soil > Wetlands > Peat ... | reverse complement strand
GGATAGAAGTTGCGGTGCACGCGGAACTGAACCATCCACGCGCTCTGATCGGTGACATCCCGCGGGCCAGTCGCTGCGTTCTCCGCACCGTTGCCATAGTTGGCGACCATACCGGCCAAAGCCGTTTCGAGCTTCTGGTAGACAACGTCGAGACCGAGATAGGTGGTGGCGTCGATGTTGAACTGCGTACGGGTACCGACGGTCCACACATTGAAGTTGTTGTCGCAGGTCACGCCGGCCGGTTTCGTAAACGCGTGTGTACCTGCGGTTTCAGCCACGCACAGGTAGTGGTTGGCGTTGTCGTTGTAGGTGGTTTGAGTATAAGCGCCATAGACCGACGTCTGCCACTTCTTGCTCCAGAAGTGCTCGTAAGCGGCGTTGACGCCCCACGCGGTCGTCAACTCGATGCTGGTCCCGTTAGCGGCACTGGTCCCGGCAAAGACGCCATCGCTGCCGATACCGATGCCATAGGTGCTGCCGTTGAACAGCGAGTACATGTTGTTATACGAGAAGTCGACATACTTCCTGGCGCCCGCGGTGTAGTTGACTTGCGCCTGGAAGTAATCGCCCTGGCCGATCATCGGCGCGAGCAGCTTGATACCGGCACCGACCGCCCAGCCGATCTCATCGCTGGGATGGCCTGCGACGTCGGAGCCGGAAAGGACGGCGCCTGTGCCGGCGTAGTACGTGGCGGCGACGTCGTGGATCCCGCCCATGAGCTGGGCGGAGCCCCAGGCCTGGTCGACACGCAGGTTGGCCACGATATCCGGCCACTGGTTAGCCTCGGTCGACGATGCAGGCGCTAAACCGAGGTTGCCCGTGCCCGCGAGCCCCGACCCGGTGACGAATACGAACATACTGCTGGTGAGGCCGTTGCCGCCGTTGAAAACGCCCGTGATTCTCGGTTGTTCAGCCGCCAAGGTGGCCGACAAACCGTTGCCGAACTGCGCGGTATAGGCGCCCCAGATGAAATCGCCGGCGTCGCCGGAGTCCGATGCCGGGTTGATCATGCCGCCCCAGAACGACGTCGCAGACTGCGAGTAGAAGTCGTAGAACGACTGCGTCACGCCGAAGGTGAAGCCGGCGAACTGGATGAACGCGCGGTTGGCGCTGAAGCCAACGCCGGGGTCATAAGCCGACAACGCGGGGTTCGTTCCCGGAGCCGTGATGTTGCCGGAGTTGAGGCCGGTGCTCGCGCCACCGGAGCTGTAACCGAGCGCGATATAGCTGCGCACCGTGCCGTACTCGGTCTGGTTACGGGCGTCCGCGGTGATGTAACCACGCACCTTCGGACTCAGGTTAGTCGTGGACCGCGTGCTGTTCTGGCCGCTCGCCAATGCGCCGTTGGTGGTGTTTCCGTTCGCCCCCCACGCGTCGTAAACACGCGCCCAACCGCCGATTTTGAGGCAGGTATCGGTGCCCGGGATGTAATAGAACCCTGCACCATACAGACTGCAAATCTTCACGTACTGGACCGGCTTGGCCTTTACGGGAAGATCGGCGGCCTGCGCCCCAGACATTGCAACGAGACCCGCTGCGGTGCCCAGGAGTAGGCTTTTCACCATCTTCATCTTGAACCTCCAAACGTTGTTTGTCGTGAGAGGGTTCTGTATCCGCAGTGCGACAGGCACCGATGGAACTTCCCCTTGCTCCCCGCCAGCCGGACAAACTTTTCGCACCCTGCGATCGACCCAGCTTTGATTGCCAAACCTGGGCTTGCCACCCGATGCGATCCGTCAACCCGGAAAGCGCGACACGGGGATGCCCCCCTCCGTCGCACCACAGACATTATCGAATGAAGTCTGCGGCGCAATGAAGAAGCGCCATTCCCACAGGTCCCGAGGACGCTTTTCATCCGAGTGTTGCGCAAAAAACACGCAAATTGCGCGGCGGTGGCCAGATCCGTACGGTAGCGGCCGGCCTGACCCGGCCATCGCTGATATTTTCATTCATTTTCAGTGGGTTACAATTAACAGCCACGATCGCCGCCGATCCATTCGACAATCGGACCTGCGGCTTTAGGATGGCGCGCTTTGCCAAAATGATCGAATTTCGGCACCTTTTTGCCCCTCAAATCGGCGGGAAGCCCATTTTCAAAGCATTCGGCCCGAACGGCGGTTTCCCATCATGCAGGGCTTGACCCGGATCGCGGTCCGCAAGAACCGCTTGGACGGTCATCCCAGCGACCGCAATCGAATCACTTACGCGCGCTCCAATCCCGCAAATCGTGAGAGCGCGAGCGGCTCATGCATTCATCCACAAAAGAATTTGCCTGAAGAATTTTTAGCGACGCGCAAAGCGCGCCGCCGCGCCCCCAGGGCCGGCGGAAGTCCTGCGAAGCGTGTCAACGCGAAGCAGGCTGGCGGAGCCGGAGGGATTCGAACCCTCGATACGCCTTTGGAGCGTATAACGGTTTAGCAAACCGCCGCCTTCAGCCACTCGGCCACAGCTCCGGTAACGGAAAGGCGTATAGAATCTAAGTTCTTCGGTCAAACGACTGGACCAACTGCGGCACATTATAAGAGGCGAGGCGGATGAACCGAAAGCAGCGCCGCGCCGCGCTCAAGCAGAGCCCCTCGGGCGGCGGCCATCGCGCCCGCCTCGCCGGCGTTTCCGCCGCCCGATTGTTCGTCGAGGCGGAAAGCCTGCAGCGGCAGAACAAGCTCGAAGAGTCCGCGCGCGTCTACAAGCGCCTGCTGCTGCTCAAGCCGGATCATGCGCAAGCCAACAACAATCTCGGCGCTGTGCTGCACGCGCAGGGCAAACTGCGCGAGGCCTCCACCTACTTCGCGCATTCGCTTTCGCTGATGCCGCAACTGCTTGAACAAACCGGCGGCGTCAACGCCACGCTGCTCGCTGTCTTACCGGCCTTCGGCGAGGCCATGCGGCGGGCGGCGATGGCCTGGCCGACCCGGTTGACGATCGAGCAGCTGCTCGGCAGCGCTGGTCTTCCCGCGATCTACGACGATCCGATGCTGCTCTGCTTGATGCAATCGGTACCGCCGCGCAATATCAATTTCGAGCGCGTGATGACGTCGTTGCGTTTGTCGCTGCTCGATAGCGCCAGCGCAGGCGAAACCGTTTCGCCGTCCGCGCTGGCATTCAGTTGCGCCCTCGCGACGCAGTGCTTCATCAACGAATATATTTTCGCCACCACGGCGGACGAGGACGGCAAAGCCGAGCGCCTCAAAGCGGCGCTCGTCGACGATTTAAAATCCGGCGCCATGATCGCGCCGCTCTCGGTCGCCGCGGTCGCGATGTATCAGCCGCTCTATTCACTGCCCGACGCGCAGGCGCTGCTCGATCGGACCTGGCCGCCCGCCGTCGATGAGGTAGTGACCCAGCAACTGCGCGAGCCGTTGCAGGAATTGCAACTGCGCGCCTCAATTCCGCAGCTTACGCCGATCGATGATGAGATCTCGCAACGCGTCCGCCAACAATACGAAGAAAACCCCTATCCACGCTGGGTGAAGGCCGCAGGCAATGTCGAGCCGGTCGCGATCGACAAATACTTGCGCAACAAATTCCCGACCGCCGCCTTTACACCGCTCGGAAAAAACGAGGCGGTCGATATCCTCGTTGCCGGTTGCGGCACGAGCTTGGGCGCCCGGGTTGCGGAAGGTTACCAAGGCGCGCGCGTGCTCGCGGTCGATCTCAGCCTGAGCAGTCTCTGTTACGCCAAACGCAAGACGCCGGCCTCGCTCGCGGATCGCATCGAATACGCGCAAGGCGACATCCTCAAGCTCGGCGCTATTGGCCGCACCTTCGATATGATCGACTGCCAAGGCGTGTTGCATCACATGCGCGACCCGTTCGAGGGTTGGCGCATCTTGCTCTCGCTGCTGCGCCCCGGCGGCATCATGCATCTCGGCTTTTACAGCGAAATCGCCCGCCACGACGTCGCGGACGCACGCGCCTATATCGCGCAGCACGGTTATGTCCCCACGCCGGCAGACATTCGCCGCGTCCGGCACGACCTGTTCAAGACGCCCATGGCGAGCGTTTCGCGCTTCAACGATTTTTTCAGCATGAGCGAGTGCCGGGACTTGCTGTTCCACGTGCAGGAAAAGCGCCTAACCATTCCAGCCATCAAGGCGTTCATCGATGGGCAACGCCTGAAATTCATCGGCTTCGATCTCAAAGACGATGCGGCGAAAGCATTCCGTGCGATGTTCGCCGATGCCGGCTGGTCGATGAGCGACCTCGCCAAATGGGACATCGTCGAGCGCAAGTATCCCGATACCTTCATGAGTATGTATATGTTTTGGGTGCAGAAGCGCTGACCGCACGCGCCACATAAAATTTTACGCCGCGCGAACTAAAACGCCAAACCGCGGGTTAACGTTTACAGGGTGACATCCCTCCGACCGGGACGACAGCCATGACCAGGTTCAATTCGGCGCTCTTTGCCGCTGTTGCCATCGCAGCCATGGCAGCCCTCGCCCGGCCCGCCGCGGCGATCGAATATCCCTGGTGCGCGCAATATAGCGGCGGCGAAGACGGCGGCGGCAGAAATTGCGGTTTTTCGACCATCGAGCAATGCATGGCGACGGTCAGCGGAATTGGCGGGGGCTGCGAGCGGAACTTGTTTTACAACGGCTCTGCTGAATGGCCCGCAAAGCGCATGCGCAAGCGCAAAAGTCACCACGACTGAGACGGAAACCAAGGGTTTCACTGCGTGTTAGACGCAGAACCGGGAGATGTTCGATGCGCAGATTATGTTCGGTTCTGTTCGCCCTGACCGCAATGGCGGCGCTGGACGTGTTCACGCCGTCGGCCGGCCAGGCCGATCCTTACAAATGGTGCGCGCAATATGGCGGCGGCAGAGCGGGCGGCGGCCGCAATTGCGGCTTCGTCACGCTCGAACAGTGCCGGGCGACAGTCTCCGGCATTGGCGGATTCTGCGAACCCAACTTGTTCTACACCGGCCCCGCCGAGCGGCCCGCCAAGCGCACGCGCAAGCGTCACAACGACTAAAAAGCGGCCAAGCGTCTTCACATCGCGTGCCCCGGCCTAAGCCCGATGGTGCGGGCTGACATGCTTGCGCGCCAGGATGAACCGGGCCCATATCGCGCGCCATGGCGCAGCCTCCCCGTTTCAATCTGCCGCAGACGATGCAGGAAGCCGTCGCCCTGCACCAGCAGGGGCGGCTGCGCGAGGCTGAGAAGCTGTACGCGCGCGTGCTGAAGGCTGCGCCGGAACATTTCGACGCGCTGCATTTGCTCGGGCTGGCGAAGGCGCAAGGCGGCCAGATGGGCGAGGCCTACCGCCTGATGTCGGCCGCGCTCAAGCTCAATCCCAAAGCGCCCGATGCCTGGATGAATCTCGCCAACGTGCTGCACGCGCTCAAGCGCGACGCCGAGGCGCTCGATTGCCTCGACAAGGCGATGGCGTTGCGGCCGGGCGATCCGGACGCCCTGCATAATCGCGGCAACGCCCTGCTCGCGCTTGGCCGCCCGCAGGACGCGCTCGCCTGCTTCGATGCGGTGCTGGCGCGCCATCCGCGCCATGCCGACGCATTGCTCAATCGCGGCAGCGCGCTCGCAACGCTAGACCGCAGCGAGCCGGCGCTCGCCGATTTCGACGCCGCTTTGGCGCTGATGCCGGGTCATCCGGCTGCGCTGTACAATCGCGGCAACGCGCTGTCCGCGCTCGGCCGCTATGACGAGGCCATCGCCGCCTTCGATCGCGCGCTCGCCGCCGCCCCCAACCATGTGCAGGCCTGGAATAATCGCGGCCGCGCGTTGCAGGTACTCAACCGGCACGATGACGCGATCAAGAGTTTCGACAAGGCTATCGAACTGCAAAAGGATTATGCCGACGCCCATTTCAATCGGGCGCTGAGCCTGCTAACGCTCGGCGACTTGGCCCCCGGCTTCGAGCAATACGAATGGCGCTGGAAGCGCAGCGGCATGAGCGACACGCGCCGCGGCTATGGCAAACCGCTCTGGCTCGGCGAATACCCGCTCGCCCGCAAGACCATCCTGCTGCATGCCGAACAGGGCCTGGGCGACACCATCCAGTTCGCGCGCTATGCCCCGCTGCTGGCGCGCGCCGGCGCGCGTGTCGTGCTCGAAGTGCAGCCCGAATTGAAAACCTTGTTGGCGGATCTCGAAGGCGTCGCCTCCTGCCATGCACGCGGCGAGACGCTGCCCGCCTATGACGTGCATTGTCCGCTCGGCAGCCTGCCGCTGGCGTTAAAGACCGAGCCGGGAAACATTCCCGCCGACATCCCCTATTTGCGCGCGGACGAGGCGCATCTCGCCAAATGGCGCGCCCGTATCGAGGCGCTGCCGGGCAAGCGCGTCGCATTGGCCTGGGCCGGCAATGCCAGCCACGCCAACGACCGCAACCGTTCGATCGATCTGGCGCTGCTCGAACCGCTGCTGGCGCAAGGGGGCGTTTCTGGCGGCGTTTCCTTCCTGAGCATCCAGCGCGAGCTGCGCGGCAACGACGCCGAGCTTCTGGCGCGCCATGGCAATATCAGCCATCTCGGCGGCGAATTATCCGACATGGCCGACACCGCGGCGGTGGCCGCGCTCGCCGATCTCACGATTTCAGTCGATACCTCGGTGGTGCATCTGGCCGGCGCGCTTGGGCGGCCGGTCTGGGTGATGCTGCCCTTCGCGCCCGATTGGCGTTGGACCTTAACCGGTGAACACAGCCCCTGGTACCCGCAGGCGCGGCTGTTGCGTCAGCCCACGCTCGGCGATTGGCCGAGCGTGATCGCGGCGCTGCGCGCCGAGCTGGCGCGCTTCGTCGCTGCCTAGCAAATCAAGCCGCGGCGCGGATGGCGGGCGCTGCGACGGTTGCCTGCGGATGGGCTTTGAGCCAATCGCGCGCCGCGCGCTGGGCGCGGCCGATCTCGGCGTCCGCCATCTGCTCGGCGATTTCCCGGCGCAGCTGCGCCGCGTCCGCGTGCCCGCGCATGGCCGCGATGTTGAACCACTTGTGCGCCTCGATCAGATCGACCGCCACGCCCGCCCCCGACGAATAATTCATGCCGAGGCCGAAACAGTCTTCGGCGTCCGTCGGCTCAGGCAGCGCCCCCTGCATCTCGATGTCAGCCATTGCAGCCTCCCCATTGCCGCGACGGGTCCGCCCCCAGGCGCCAATCGCTTCGTCCCTGTTGCCCGGCCCGAATTTGGCGTCCGAACAGCGCGATCATCGGGATAAAATTTGAATGACAGTTTAAGCGTTGCAATGAATCGAATGTGAATGCGCGGCGGCATCGCCCGCGCACGCAAACGAATAAGCCCCGTATTATCGGGCTAAATGCGGCCGTCCGGCCGGCCGGTTGAGGAAGCGCTAACCGCGCTGGGTAAGCGGTAACTAACCACCCGCGCGACTATGCCCGCCGCAGTCTGCCTAAGCGCTGCGCGCCCGCTGCCCGAACAGCACCGCCTGCACTTTCGGATCTTTCATGTCGATGCCCTGGCGCAGCTCCAGGCCCAGCGCCATGCCGCGCTTGACCGCGGGGCGCGCCTTCATGGTCTCGAGCCAGCGCTTCATGTGCGGGAACTCGTTGATGTCTTGGCCCTGCCTCTCCCAGCCATTGGCCCAGCCGACGATCGCCATGTCGGCGATGGAATATTTGCCGGCGATGAATTCGCGATCCTTGAGTCGAAGGTTCATCACGCCGTAGAGCCGGTTGACCTCGTTGACGTAACGATTGATCGCGTAGGTCAATGTCTCCACCGCGTAGTTCTTGAAGTGGTGCACCTGTCCCGCCATCGGCCCGATGCCGCCCATCTGCCAGAACAGCCACTGCTCCACTTCGACGCGCGCGCGTTCGTCCTTGGGATAGAACTTGCCGGTCTTGCGCCCGAGATATTGCAGGATGGCGCCCGACTCGAAGATCGAGATCGGCTTGCCGCCAGGTCCGTCGAGATCGACGATCGCCGGCATGCGATTGTTCGGCGAGATTTTCAGGAAATCCGGATTGAACTGCTCACCCTTGGAAATGTTCACCGGGATCAGTTTGTACGGCAGGCCGCACTCTTCCAGCATGATCGAAATCTTGAAGCCGTTCGGCGTCGGCCAGTAATAAAGCTCGATCGGCTTTGCCGATTTCTTGGCCGATTTCTTGGCCGATTTTTTGGCCGCTTTGGCCTTTGGCTTGCCTTTGCCTGCCGGCTTCGATTTCACGGACCGTCTCACCTTCGCACGCGCCATTGCCCTGCTCCCTACCCGTAAAACGTCGGAAAATCGCCGTCTGACGTAAGGCCGGTGGCGGTAAACCGCAACCCGCGCATGATCCCGAAAAGTGGGAACCGGTTTTCGGACAAGATCATGCGCAATCTAACGAGTCTTGCCGAACACAACCTCTGATGGTTATTCTGGTTGCCTAGGTTGCAGGCTCTAGCCTGCTAAACAAAAACGGGGGGATTCATGTCCAAAGCATTGTTCGCCGCCGTACTGGCGGCCGGCCTGCTCGCCGCGCCGCTTCCGCTGCTGACGCCGACCGCCGCGGCGCAAACAACACAGCCAGCCGCGCCGGAAAAGAAGCAAGCCAAGGTGAAGAAGCCGCCGACGCCGGGGCAGCTCGCCGCGCGCGAGCGGCTGAAGAAGTGCGGCGCCGAATGGAAGGAAGCCAAGGCCGCCGGCAAGATCGAGAAGGGAATGAAGTGGCCGAAATATTGGAGCGCTTGCAACAAGCGCCTCAAGGCGGCCGGTTAGCGCATGATCCCGAAAAGCTTGTCCTCGACTTGATCGGGGATGGCAACCGGTTTTCGGAAAAGATCATGCGCAGTTTCTGAAAGCGCGTACAAAAAACTTTTTGCTCCAAACGTACCGAGGGCGTCGGCGAGACTCGAAATCTCGCCGACGCCCTCTGTCGTCATCGGAACCGGGGCGCCGCGGAACAACCGCATTGCGCTCGTCGCACCATGACGCAACCCGGCCCGTATGACGCAATCCTCGAAACGCTATGTTCGAAGATCGGGAAGTGGCGTCAGACTAGAGCCTCTTCTTCCGGCCCTTTTTCTTCGCCGCTGCCTTCTTTCTACGTTTCGCCATTTGCTGCCCTCCTAGCCATGTAAACATGGCGGATGTCTGCATCAGTACGGTCGCGGATCGACACGCACTGCATTCCGTTTACTACAGCGCAATGAAAAAAACACTGACTCCACTAACGAAGTGTGTATCCGCGGCGTGCGACGCGCATTGCAACGTCGTTAACGTCGCGCATGTGCAACACGACAGCGCGCGCAACGAACGCGTTACGCATTGTCGAGCGCATGGCGCAAAGATTGCGAAAAGACCGATGAAATAAGGACATTTTGCAACGTCGCTATTCCGTTGTTATCGCCGTGCGACGAAATATTTGCGCGCGCGTGCGTTAAGTTTTGCATCGACATCGCACGCAGCGCCGACATCTGCACAGGCAAAAATAATTTTCAAAATTTGCCGCGCAAATGGTGTGCGCGGACCGGAATCGAGCAAAAAATGAGCGAATCACCACCAAGTGATTCGCGTCGCACGCAGTTACCGGCGGAAATTTTTTACGCGATTACGCGCGCCGATCTCATTTTGCATCGAAATTTTTCGTTCACGCGCGCTCAGGCGCGGCGCGCAATTGCCGCACTGCACCCAAAGCGAACTCCAGCGCGCGAACATGGGGCGCGCGTCAGAGTCCGAGTTTCTTCTTCAGGATTTCGTTGACCGCCTGCGGGCTCGCCTTGCCGCCGGACGCTTTCATCACCTGGCCGACGAACCAGCCGATCGCTTTCGGGTTGGATTTGGCGTCGGCGACCTTGTCCGGATGCTTGGCGATGATCGCGTCGACGGTCTTTTCGATCGCGCCCACGTCGGTGACCTGCTTCATGCCGCGCTGATCGACGATTGTTCGCGGATCGCCGCCTTCAGTCCACAGGATCTCGAACAGATCCTTGGCTATCTTGCCGGAAATCGTACCGTCCGCGATCAGACTGACGACCTGTCCCAATTGCTCCGCAGTGATTGGTGAGCTTTTGATGTCTTTACCAGCCGCATTAAGGCGGCCAAATAATTCATTGATAGTGATACTTGCTGTACTTGAGGCAACTGAGCTTATCTTTTCCGGTGGGACCGATAAGAACGTGCCGCCGTTATAGATTCCGCCAAGCGGAAATGACGGCGCATTTATCGGGATTTGCGTGGGGGCCAGCATCGGTTGAATAGCTGTTTTCAAACCAATTTCAAAAAATTCCGCGGTCTCTCTTTCAGCCACAACGACATTCGCCTGGTAGCTTGAGAGCCCGTAGTCGCGCATGAAGCGCGCCTTCTTCTCGTCGGGAAGCTCCGGCAGGTGCGCCTTCAGCGCGGCCACGTAAGCCGTGTCGAATTCCAGCGGCAGCAGGTCGGGATCGGGGAAATAGCGGTAGTCGTGCGCCTCTTCCTTGGAGCGCATGGAGCGCGTCTCGCCGCGGCCGGCATCGAACAGCCGCGTCTCCTGATCGATCGAGCCTCCGTCCTCGATGATTTCGATCTGCCGGCGCGCCTCGTGCTCGATCGCCTGCCCGATGAAGCGGATCGAATTGACGTTCTTGATCTCGCAGCGCGTGCCGAGCTTTGCTCCCGGCTTGCGCACCGAGACGTTGACGTCGGCGCGCAGGCTGCCTTCCTCCATGTTGCCGTCGCAGGTGCCGAGATAGCGCAGGATCGAGCGCAGCTTGGTGAGGAACGCCTTGGCCTCCTCGGCCGAGCGCAGGTCGGGCTTCGATACGATCTCCATCAGCGCCACGCCGGAGCGGTTGAGATCAATCGCGCTCATGTTCGGATGCTGGTCGTGCAGCGATTTGCCGGCATCCTGCTCCAGATGCAGCCGCTCGATGCCGATGGTGACGGCCTCGCCACCTTCGAGATCGACGATCACCTCGCCCTCGCCCACGATCGGCGATTTGTACTGGCTGATCTGGTAGCCCTGCGGCAGGTCGGGATAAAAATAATTCTTGCGGTCGAACACCGATTTCAGATTGATCTTGGCGTTGAGCCCAAGCCCGGTGCGGATCGCCTGCTTGACGCATTCCTCGTTGATCACCGGCAGCATGCCCGGCATGGCGGCGTCGACCAGCGATACGTGGCTGTTGGGCGCGCCGCCGAATTCGGTCGAGGCGCCGGAGAACAGCTTCGACTTGGACGTCACCTGGGCATGCACCTCCATGCCGATGACAACCTCCCAGTCGCCGGTCGCGCCTTTGATCAATTTGTCGGGTTTGCTGGCAACGTTCATGCGCTAGGACTAACGGGCCGCGGCGCCCGCGGCAAGATCGCCGCCCCTCAGAGCTGCAATTCGCGCCCGAGCGCCTGCTCGACCGCGTCGAAGCTATTGGTGAATTCGCGGTACTCGATCAGGCGGCCGTCCTGCCAGCGCAGGAAGCTGGCAATCCGCAGCCGCAGGACGCGGTTGGTGGCGCGCTGCCGGTAACTTATGTCCGACATCAGCGCCGCGCGCTCGCCGTCCACGATCATGACGTCCGACTGGTAGCTTTCCAGCGCAAAGGTCTTGGCGATGGCGGCCATGGCCGCGAGCACCGCGGCGCGCCCGTGCCGTGGGCCGGCGAACGGAAACACCGACATCGGCGCGTAGATGATCCAGTCGATGTCGTCGTGGATCAATGCGGCGACGCGCTCAAAATCCCGCCGGCCATAGGCGTCGTAGAGTTCGCGTACGATCGCCCGCGTGCCGTTTTCGCTCACCGATTCGTCCCCCAACCGGCCAAAGTATGCCGTTACCTCCCCGCCAGGCCAAGCTTTGCAATTACAGCCGGCCGCCGGGAATTTGCGGGGCCGGCCAGCGCCGCGGCTTTCCTAAAATTGGCCCGAATTCTGCATAGATGTTGCCGGAATCGCGGTGCATCTATCGTGCAGTGCGCGGAACCGTCTTCAGCCGGTGTGCGTTTACATAGCGGAAAGCAGAGCTAACATCATGAAGCAAAACAACGGCACTTTCGGGCTCATCGTCGGCGGCCTCGTCGCCTTGGCGGCGGCCTTCTTTATCCTCAGCGGCGGCGATCTGGGCGGCAAGACAGTCATCAACGGCGACCAGGACCTGCCGCCGATCGCGACCGCCGATCAGCATTAGCGGCGTCACCACCACGCGTGGGGCGTAAACCGCCCCGCCGCCTGCTCGATCACGTGCGCCGCCGAGAACAGCGTCTCCTCGTCGAACGGCCGCCCGATCAATTGCAAGCCGAGCGGCAAGCCCTGGGCGTCAAGCCCCGCCGGCACCGCGATGCCGGGCAGGCCCGCCATGTTCCCCGTCACCGTGAACACGTCGTTCAAATACATCTCGACCGGATCGGCTTGGCCTTTTTCGCCGATGCCGAACGCGGCCGACGGCGTCGCCGGCGTCAACATGGCGTGCACGCCGGCCTTGAAACAGGCCTCGAAGTCGCGCTTGATCAGCGTGCGCACCTGCTGCGCGCGCAAATAATAAGCGTCGTAATAACCGGCCGAGAGCACATAGGTGCCGATCATGATGCGCCGGCGCACTTCGGCACCGAAACCTTCGCTACGCGTACGCTCATACATGTCGGTGATGTCGCTGCCCGGCACACGCAGGCCATAGCGCACGCCGTCATAGCGCGCGAGATTGGATGACGCTTCCGCCGGCGCCACGATGTAGTAAGCGGGCAGCGCGTATTTGGTATGCGGCAGCGACACCTCGACCAGCTCGGCGCCGGCCGCCTTCAGCCATTCCCTGCCCTGCTGCCAGATCTTCTCGATTTCCGCCGGCATGCCGTCGAGCCGGTATTCCTTCGGGATGCCGATGCGCAGGCCCTTGATCGACTTTCCGACCGCCGCTTCGTAATCGGGCACCGGCAGATCGGCGCAGGTGGTGTCCTTGGCATCAGGCCCGGCCATCGAGCGCAGCAGGATCGCCGCGTCGCGCACCGTGCGCGCGAACGGGCCGGCCTGGTCGAGCGAGGACGCGAACGCCACGATGCCCCAGCGCGAGCAGCGGCCGTAAGTGGGTTTAATGCCGACGGTGCCGGTGAACGCCGCCGGCTGGCGGATCGAACCGCCGGTGTCGGTGCCGGTCGCGCCCAGGCAAAGCTGTGCGGCCACCGCCGCCGCCGAACCGCCGCTTGATCCGCCCGGCACCAGCGGCACGTTCGATCCCTTGCGCCGCCACGGCGAGGTCACCGGGCCGAAATGCGAGGTCTCGTTCGACGAGCCCATGGCGAATTCGTCGTTGTTGGTCTTGCCGAGCAGCACG
>Ga0208850_1000469_pt1 | contig 13413 bp, 13 predicted proteins | sample NGESurshal092012_5_FD_184475 | JGI IMG/M metagenome (GOLD analysis project Ga0208850, IMG submission 184475) | Arctic peat soil microbial communities from Barrow, Alaska - NGEE Surface sample 210-2 shallow-092012 (SPAdes) | ecosystem: Environmental > Terrestrial > Soil > Wetlands > Peat ... | reverse complement strand
ATCAGCACCTGATTGCCGACCTCGAAGGGCCTTCCTTCATCTCTCGTACAGTTACGCATCGCCGTGTGGACCGGCGATGCTCGTGACACAAGACCCAACGCGGACATGGGCGCACTCGTCAGTTTTTGGTTTAGTTGCTCACCGGCAAATCAGGAAAAGCGCCAACTGTGCCGACCCACACCACGAAGCTCAATCGCAGCGTGTTGGGCTGCCTGGGCTACTTGCTGCGCTGCACTCGCCGTTGCCGCATTCCATTTATATTGGCTCGCAGTTGATTCGAATCAATGCGGGCACTTTCGGCGGGAAGATGGTGAATGGCATCGGTCGAATTAGCCAAACGTCGGAAATTGGATCGAGCCGGCACTGAGGAAGCGGGAATGTGGAGGGAGACATGAGTTCGCTCGCCTTCAGGGGTGCAGGCAGACACACCCGGATAAGTCGATCATGACGTACGAAGAAATCTTCGTGGAGCGCCAGAACGCTCGGTACGTTGTCGGCAAGGGGCGCTTCCGTGGCTGCTGTTGAGCGCAAAATTCGCTCGCCCCGCCAGCGGAGGCCGGTAAGCAAGGAACTATGGCGTAGACAACCATGTAGGAGCAACAGCGATGAGCAAGCTTCAATACAAATTCTGTGCCGGTATCGGTTTCATACTGCTCCCATCCGCAGCGCTAGCTGCGTCTGAACCGGAGCAGACGATAACGACCATTTCGGAAATGCTTGCGTACGGGTCCATTTTGTTTGTGGTCGTCATCGGCGCCCTCGTTTACTTCGCGAGATTACAAGATAAGCGCAGGACCCCCTTGGACACATTGTTCAATGAGCGCGAAACGGTACACTCCGTTGGGCCTAATACCTTGGTTACTGAGTGCGTGCGGACGATGACCGCCAAAAAAATCGGTGCCTTGGTCGTTATGGATGGCGAAAGGTTGGTAGGCATCTTCACGGAGCGGGATGCGCTGAACAAAGTGCTGGCCGCCGGCCTTGAACCCGGCAAAACGAAAGTCTCCGAGGTGATGACGAAGGACCCCTATAGTATTCCGCCGACGACGACCGTCGGCGAGGCGATGGAGTTGGTCACGAGCCGGCGGTTCAGGCACCTACCGATTGTGAAAAACGGTAAGGTGCTCGCCGTTGTATCGAGCGGCGATCTAACCCATTGGCTGGTCAAGGACCAGGTGGGCGAGGTTCAAGAGCTTGTCGACCTTGCTGTCGGGTCGTGATCGCGGTCTGGGTCCACTATTATCTCGATAGACGGTCGCCAGAACGGGTCTCGAAGTCAGGGGTGGCCGTAAAGTTCATCTGCTCTTGCTTTGGGGCGGAGCCGGCCCACCAACGTCTGCATGTGGCAGATTTTGTTGCAGAAGTCCGTTGAGGAGTGCGGCGAACCGTGATTCCGTTCTGCTGACGCGAATCTCGGCGAGGGCAAGCCATGATGGGCCGTCTGAAGAACGAACAAAGTCAACTGTTCTACGAGTTTCACCTTAGCGACGCGGTTCGCGAAGATCATCTGGTGCGGAAGATCGATGCTGCTCTCGATCTGTCCTGGCTTCGCAGCGAACTTGCACCTCATTATTCGGCCGCGGGTCGCCCGTCGATCGATCCGGAACTAATGATCCGGATGCTCGTCGTGGGGTATGTCTTTGCGCTCCGGTTGATCTGTCGTGAAGTGCAGGTGAACCTCGGCTATCGCTGATTCTGCAAGCTCGGTATCGAGGACGCTATCCCGGACCACTCGGCATTTTCGCGCGCCCGCAATGAGCGTTTCCGCGAGGGGGATGTTTTTCGCCGCGTGTTCGAACGTGTACGGCCTGGGGTGCGTGGACGGAGCCGCGGAACTATCGAATGAGGCGCTGCGGCTGCCAAGAGCGTTGCCCGCTTGTGGCCTAAAGAAAGCGGTGGACACGACCGTTTACGTCTAACTTTTCTGCAATGGCGACCATAGTTGCTGCGAGCGTCGACACTTCTTCTGACGCCTTTAGGGACTGACATGCCAACCAAATACAAAGCTCAACTCGACCATGTTGGATTCGACTGGACCAAGGACGCGGAGCTCATTCTTCGAAGCTTGATGGCCCAGAAAAATCTAATATTGGCTAAGGCTGGATTTAGTGGAGTTCGCGGATGTATCTACAACCCAGCGACACATACAATTCAAACGGAGCGCAGCTCGTTTATCGAAGCTATCTGCGGTGCGTTATCTTGGGCGGCGGCAGTGCAAATGGACGGCGGTTTTAAAGCAGCAAACAAGATTATCTCGACGCTCAAAGCCGTCGAAATGGATCCGTCCACCATCAATTCTCGCAACGTTGAGCCCGAAGCTTTAGGAATGATCGCTAGCCAATACCAGCGAGCCGATGAAACACCAGGCAAGTTTGGATTCGACGTCTATCAAGATGAGGGTGCGCACGAGCTTGATCTCCAACAGGTCCGTCGCGCAGCGTTGCTGGCAATTCCTGTCTTGCAAACCGAAGTCAAGATGGGCCGACCGAAGAAACTGCTTCTTGACATTCTCGGCGAGAAACTTTGCGATCTATTCTTGCGTTATAACGACGTTGCCACACGGCATTCGATAGCGAGCGACGGTAAAGTCGCGCAAATGGAGGCTGGACCCTATTTCGACTTTTGCGAAACTGTGATCGCTCTTTTAAACCAATTTCTTGCAGGTCTGCCGCGGTCCTATGAGGCCAAGCCCATCTCGGCTGCACAGGTTGCGCGCAAGAGCGCCGAATTGCGCCTGGTCCGCCGCTAACCACTTAGTTCGCGCTATCTCTAGAACTTGGCGCCGCTACCCTTGACGGGCTCCACCATCGTTTGGCGGGGAAAGACATACACGCTACCCAGTTTCTCCCATAACCCCGTCCTAGCGAATCATGACGGTGCTGGGACTCCTGTGGTCACGATTACCCGTAACCCACAGGAGACTACATGACTGAGGAAATCACCGCCGGCGGCCCTGAGATCGGCGAAACATTCGGCCAGACTGAAGATACCAAAGCAAAAACCGAGGTCCCGTCGCGCTATGACGGCATTCCCAAGACAATTGAGGACCTTCTGTCCGAGCCGCCCTTGCTGCCGCACGAATCCGAAGAGCCGTTTTTAGCGCTCTTCGAAAGCTTCATGGCATATGCAAAACCTGAAAACATCATCGAGTATCACCTCGTTTACACGGCCACGGTGTGCAAATGGGAGATCCGCCGCTACCGCTTTATGGCGGTAGCGGTAACGACCAATCAGCAGCAGGCCGGGCTCACATCGTTGTTTGAACAAACCAGTAAGGCGGGTCTCGGCAAAGTCGCCCAGCATTTGGTAAGCGTTGAAGCGGCGAAGAATGCCATGAAGTGCTTTCTCGATAGCGACTATCGCGAAGAATCTTATTTGGATTTCGAAACGTGCGGATACATCCCGGACGGCCAGCCGTTTCTGTTTTCGCTCCCGGCGCTCGCCACGATCGAGCGTCTGCTTGCTTCCGCGGAAAAGCGCTACGCCGTGACCATGAAAGAGCTTGAGAAGCGTATGGCAAGCCGTGCGGCCAAGCCGGCACTGAAGTAACGAACGATTTGAAAGCAAAGATAACGGAGGGATAAAGTTGGCTTCGGACAAGCAGATGACGGCGAACAAGCGCAACGCGGCTAAAAGCACCGGCCCGCGCACAACCGACGGTAAGGCGCGTTCGCGCATGAACGCATTCCGTCATGGCCTATCAACGCCGTTCGTATACGATATGATCTCGGATGGTGGAAATGTGAAGGGGGAAGGACCTCAGAACGAAACTGATCACGAGCAGCAAGAAATCGCGGCCCATTTACTTTTGCATCGCCTTCAGCTTGAGCGCGTTAAAATTCTTTCCTACGAGCGCGCAGGATCTGAGGACCTAGCGCAATTGAAATTAGCGCTGCGACGAGTGGCAGCCCTAGAACGTTACGAAGGACGTATTTTTGCCGGCCGCAAGCGACGCGCTTCGAAAATCAAAGGTGACTGCGACTAAACTTGAGCAGCGGCTCAAAAGTGCAAAACGAACCCAATTTGACCGTCGACAAGTGTCTGCCGTTTTTGACATAACGAACCCAATTCAGGCAAACAGGTCTGCCGCGCAGTATGCGCAGGGACGCCGAAATTCCGGTTTTGGCAGAACGAACCCAATCAGGTCAGGGCGCCAATCTGCGTCAGGACAAACTGATTGAGGATGCGGAACCGGGTAAAGACCAAGGCAGGCTACAAGGACTGTACTACGCACTTGACTGCAACGGCTGGCAACAAAAAGGTTGGCCAAGCCGCAGAAACGCCGCCCGCCGTGCTTGAGGGAAATCAATCGCCCAGGCCGAAATTCACCGGTGTGCAAGCAGGAATGATATGCAAATCAGGCCGTATTTCCGGCGTCGATGGTCAGCACGCTGCCGGTAACATTGCGGCCGCCGTCTCCCAGCAGATATTCCACCATGCGGGCGACATCGTCAGGCTCGGCAAGCCGGCGCAATGAGCTGCGGCCGGCGATACGATTGCGCTGATCTTCCGAGAGGCTTTGCGTCAATTCAGTATCGACGAAGCCAGGCGCAATCGCGTTCACGGTGAGTCCGAGCTTGCCCACCTCGCGCGCCAGCGACCGGGTAAAGCCTGATGCCGCGGCCTTGGTCGCTCCGTAGACGGACACGGCCGCAAATATTTCAAAGGTCCGCATCGGCCTCGCCTCGGCGATCTGGCCGACACTGAACTCGCCATCTACGGCATGTGACGAAGACCCCATATGTAGCGCGGGTTGGCCCAACGGGTCCGCGCGAAGCGCGGCCCGAAGGCAGGCTCCGGCGTAACCCCGCCTATTCGGCTGGCGCTATTGCGGCCTAAGCGCTTTCATTTTTGGGCTATCCATTGCCCGGTATTTTCCCTCTTCTTCACTCAAAAGCCTTTCGATCATGCGACGCTGGCCTTCATCGAGCGTCCGGGATTCAAGCATGGTTCGGTAGCGCGCGATGTTCTGCCTTAGAACAAATAATTCGACGGGCTCGTCGCGCGCCGTTTTGACGTTCCTGACCTCAAGCGGCCTGCGTGCACGCTCGAGCTGCGCCAATCGTTGCTCCGCGCTGGCAGCGGCGCCCAACGCGTTGGCGTAGATCTGCGCCGATTCGACGATCAGCGTAACCAGCAGAAAACTTGCCGCGATCAGTCCGAATATTCGTCCGGCGTAAAAGCCCAGATCGAAGCGGGTTGATCCAATGACAGCGGACAAGGCGATGTCGAAAAGCCAAATCCACATCACGAGCATGAGCCAAAGATCCATCACCCGCTGTTCGCGTCGCCAAAGCAAAACCATCGCCAGAAGCGTCAGCGCCCATACCGCAGGGCTTATGCCGGTCTTCACCAAAAGCGAATAATCGCCGCCGCGCATGACCACCGGCAGAAAGTCATGTCCCCAGGTCGCCATCAATACGAGGATGATCGTGAGCGCCGCCACGGCGAAGATCGACCCGATCATCGCCCATTTCAGGCGGAGGGACGTCCAGTATGATCCGCCCGAGGCCTCACCCCGTCCCCACAGTGCATAGCAAAGAACAAAGAGCGGAAAGCCGCCGTGCCAGAACACATAAAGCCACGCCGTGGTTTGTTCCTTGGCGCCAAGCAAGCCGGTTGGCGCGAACGCGCCCGGGAAGCTCAGGGCATGAGGAACAATGATAAAGGCGTCGAACAAATACCCGGACGCCAGAAACAAAATGCCGCCGGACCGCACGCGAAAAAACTGGTCGAACAGCAGAACCGCGGTAATCAGGTCGATGAAGAAAAGTGCCGCCTCATAGCTGGGGATGAAGGCAGGCATTTTGGCCAACGGCAGGCGGACGAACGGCACGGTGACGAGGAACGCCACAAGGGCAATAGCCGCGATCGCGAGCGCGACGCGTTTTTCCCGGCGCGTTGCCAGCGCAGTTGACAGGAAAAGCCGGCGCTGATCACGGCCGCCAACGCCACTCAGCGGATTCCGATCGACCATCCTTCCCCGACTTCCCTCGTCACATTCTTCGATCGCAATTTAGCAAAAGTCGGTTTCGAGAAAATGTCAAATTCCTCGCTCCTTCCGCTCCAGATTGCGCGAGATCAAGCCTTGATTTAGCCCGGCTTCTAGACTTGCTTGCGTCAAAATATCGCTGGCCGCGCCGGCTGCGCCATCGGATGCACCATGAAGAGTATCGTTCAATTCAACCTCAATGGCCGTCCCGTCAGCCTCGACACCGATGATGATCGGATGCTGCTGTGGGTTCTACGCACCGATCTGGCGTTGACCGGAACCAAATACGGATGCGGGGAGGGAATCTGCGGCGCGTGTACTGTGGTGGTCAACGGCGAAGCGCGGCGGTCTTGCCTCACGCCGCTGAAGCAGGTCGCCGGCGCCGAACTGCTTACCATCGAGGGACTTGCCAGGGACGGCCACTTGCACCCGCTGCAGCAGGCATTCATCGACCACGGCGCGTTCCAGTGCGGCTATTGCACCTCGGCTATGCTGCTGGATGCCTACGTGCTGCTGCGCGACGATCCGCGGCCGTCGCGCGACAAGATCATCAGCCATATGGACCGCAATCTTTGCCGCTGCGGAGCCCATCAGCGGATTGTCGACGCGATCGAACACGTCTCCGGCAAGCCAGGGGACCCGCGATGATCGTCGCATCGGACATCGACCGGCGCGACTTCCTCGGGCTTGTCGGGGGCGGCATCGTAATTCTGTTCGGACTTAACCCTTCGGCACCGTCGACCGCGGCCGAACGGCCGGGCTATCCCAGCGACTTCCATGCCTATCTGGCGATTGGCGCGAATGGCCGGGTCACGGTGTTCTCGGGCAAGATCGAGATGGGCCAGGGCGTGACGACGTCATTGGCGCAGATGGCCGCCGAAGAATTGGGAGTAGATCTGGCGTCGATCGACATGGTGCTCGGCGATACCGATAAATGCCCCTGGGACATGGGGACGTTTGGGTCCATGTCCACGCGCTTCTTCGGACCTGCCTTGCGTGCTGCAGCCGCGAAGGCCCGCGCAGTGGTGACGACGCTCGCCGCCGCCAAATTGGGCGTTCCCGCCGACAGGCTGTCGATCGAAAACGGCATGGCGTCGGTTGCAGGCGAACCGACCAGGCGCGTGAGCTTCGCCGAATTGTCCGATGGCGTGCGGATCGCCGAGATGGTGACCCAGGCGGCGGTGTTGCGTTCCACTGCCGATTTCACCGTGATGGGGCGTTCGCCGAAGCGGCTGGACGGCATCGAGAAGGTCACCGGATCAGCCAAATATGCCGCCGACATCCGCCTTCCCGGCATGTTTTATGCGCGCCTTCTGCGCCCGCCGCTTCATGGCGCTGTTCTGACGCAGGCCGACACTTCCGCCGCGGAGAAATTGCCGGGCGTCTTGGTCATCAAGCGGGACGACCTGGTTGCGGTATTGCACGCCGACCCTGAAGCCGCGGCATCCGCGCGCGCGCAGATCCATGCCGATTGGCGGCAGCCCGAGGCGACGCTGAACCAGGACACCATCTTCGAACACCTCCTCGCGCATGCTGGCGCCCCGACGCAGGTCGCCGCCAAAGGCAATCTGGCGACGGCGTCGGCCGCAAAACCGTTCGAGACCGTCTTTCAGAAGGGCTACGTCGCACACGCGCCCATCGAACCCCACGCCGCGGTAGCCGATGTCCGCTCTGACGGCGCAACGGTTTGGGCGTCCACGCAGACACCGTTTCCGACCCGCGATGGCATCGCCGCCGCGCTGGGTTTCGACCCCAAGCTCGTCCGCGTTATCACCCCGTTTGTGGGTGGAGGGTTTGGCGGCAAGAGCGCGGGCGGCCAGGCCGTTGAGGCGGCGCGGCTCTCGCAGATCTGCGGTAAACCGGTTCAGGTCGAAAGAACCCGCGCTGAAGAGTTTTTCTACGACACGTTTGACCCGGCCGCGGTGGTGAAAATCAGCTCGGCGCTGGATCAGGACGGCAGGATTTCGCGTTGGGACTATCAGGTGTTTGCCGCCGGCGAGCGCGGCGCGACAACCTTCTATGACATTCCGAACCTGCGGATTCTGTCAGCCGGCGGCATGTCCTACGGAGACGCGCCGCCGGTGAAGGATTTGCATCCGTTCGCGGTCGGTCCGTGGCGCGCCCCCGGCGCCAACATGAACGTATTCGCCACCGAGTCCCAGATCGATATCATGGCGGCTGCCGCCGGCGTCGACCCGGTGGCCTTTCGTCTCAAGCACCTCGGGGATATCAGGATGCGCGGGGTGTTGCAGGCAGCCGCCGATGCCTTTGGCTGGCGGCCCGCGGCCGGCCCCAGCGGCAGAGGCCACGGCATCGCACTAAGCAGCGACGCCGGAAGCTTTGTGGCGACGATGGCCGAAGTGAAGGTCGACAAGGCCAGCGGCAAGGTGACGGTTGTGAGGATGGTTTGCGCGCAGGACATGGGAATTATCGTCAATCCCGAGGGCGCCCGGATGCAGATCGAGGGCGGGCTGACCATGGGCCTGGGCTACGCCTTGACCGAGGAAGTGCGTTTCCAAGGCGGAGAGGTTCTCGACCAGAATTTCGACAGCTATCACCTGCCCCGCTTCAGCGCCGTTCCCAGAATCGAGGTGGTATTGGTCAGGAACAACGAACTCGCTCCGCAAGGATGCGGCGAGCCGGCGATCACGACCGCCGGCGCGGTTATCGCCAATGCGGTGTTCGATGCAACCGGCGCAAGGATGCTGCGCCTGCCGATGACGCCAAAGCGCGTCGCTGCAGCTATCGCGATGGCAGACCGCTGACAAGGCTGCCCCCTGCAAGCTATAGCCAGATCAAGCCTTCCAACATGCGTGCATAAGCATCTGCATCGAGCGGGCGATAGACGCCGGACTTTGGATGCCTAAAGAAAAGCGGATCCGTCACGAGGTGCGGATCGAATCCCTCGCGAACCAACTCTTGCTTTTTTGCTTGAAGGTTTCGGTGGAGCGATGTTCTCGCCGGTTATGAAACCAGCTCATTCTACGGCGTCGGCGCCCCTCACGACACGCCGCAGAAGATCGTCGATATCCTGAACAGGGAAATCAATGCAGCGCTCGCCGACCCCACGATCAAGCAGCGGCTCGGCGAGCTCGGCGCCGTTCCCATCACCGGTAACGCCAGGGAATTCGGCGCCATGCTGGTTGCCGAAACCGAGCGTTGACACAAGACGAAGCGTTACGACATTCCCTGCAAGACGAGGCGATTGAGGCGCGCGGCGAATGCCGCGGGATCCTCGGGCAATTCGCCGTCAAGGATCTGAGCTTGCTCCAGCAGCAACAGCGACAGGTCATCTGATGTCGCCGACCCTGCTTCAGTCCTGGCGATCGCCGCAACCAACGGATGCCGCAGATTGATCTCGAGGATCGCCTTGGTGCCGGCACCGCGATTTTGCCGCGCCAACAGGCGCTCAAGCTCCCGGTCCGGACCGTGACTGCCGGCGACGAGACAGGACGCGCTTGACGTGAGCCGTTGCGATGCGCGCACGTCGGCGACACGATCGCCAAGGGCAGTTTTGATAAGGGCGATGGTCGCAGCTTCGTCCGTGTCGGACTTCGTCTCTTCCTTGTGGTCATCGAGAAGCGGGATCAGGCCGAAATCGATATCCCCCTGGCTCAGCGACTTCAGCGGCTTGCCTTCAAAATCGAGCGGCGCGGAAGTCCAGAACGCATCGACCGGATCGGTCAGCAGCAGAACCTCGATGCCGCGGGCAGCCGCCGATTCCAGTTTGGGATTTGACTTCAGCCGCTCGATGCTGTCGCCGACCAGAAAATACACCTCGGTCTGATTGGGCTTCAATTCCGCGATATATTGCTTCAGCGATCGATTCTCGCCCGATGTCGTGGTGAATCTCGACAGCGCCAGCAATTTCCCGCGCCGCTCGTAGTCCTCGTAGATACCTTCCTTGATGACAGGACCAAAGGCGTCCCAGATCTTGGCGAAGTTTTCCGGCTCCTTGTCGCCGAGCGATTCCAGTTCGCCAACCACGCGGCTGGTCACCGCTTTACGGATCTGCGCCAGCTGCGGATTGTTCTGCAGCATTTCTCTGGAGATGTTGAGCGGGAGATCCTCGCTGTCGACCACGCCGCGGATGAAGCGCAAGTAGGCCGGCAGCAGGTCGGCGTCGTCGGTGATGAACACCCGGCGTACGTAAAGCTTCACCCTGCCCCTGCGCGACGGCTCGAACAGATCGAACGGCTTTGTAGACGGCGCGAACAGCAGTACCGCGTAGGAATAGCGCCCTTCGGCGCGGTAATGCAGCGTCATCGCCGGCTCGTCGAAGGCACCTGCGATCGACTTGTAGGCCTGCGCGTAGTCCTCCGGTTTCAATTCCGATTTGGAGCGCTGCCACAGCGCGCTCGCCGAATTGATCTGCCGCGGCTCGCCCTCTTCCGGCTTGAGTTCGATCGGAAACTGGATGTTGTCGGAATAGGCACCGACGATGCGCTCGATCTCGTAGGTCTCGAGGTATTTTTTCGCGTCGGGTTTTAGGTGGAGCACGATCTCCGTGCCCCGCGCGATGCGCCTTGCGTCGTCCTCTTTGGCCGGCGCGATTTCAAAGCCGGACCCGCCGGACGAGGACCAGGTCCAGACTTCACCCGAGCCCGCATGGCGGCTGGTGACGACAATGCGCTCGGCCACCATGAATGCCGAATAAAAACCGACGCCGAACTGGCCGATCAGGCCGGCGCCGTCCTTGGCCTCGGCAAGACGCGACAGGAAGGATCTGGTGCCGGAGCGGGCGATGGTGCCGAGATTGTCGATCAACTCCTGCCGGTCCATGCCGATGCCAGAGTCGGCTACCGTCAGGGTATTGTCTTTCTTGCTCGGAACGATCCGGATTTTCGGCGCCTCGCCGTCTGCGATCAGCTCCGGATGGGCGATCGCCTCATAGCGCAGCCTGTCGCAGGCGTCGGAAGCATTCGAGATCAATTCGCGAAGAAAGATCTCGGTTTCCGAATAGACCGAGTGCACCATCAGGTGGAGGAGCTCGGAGACCTCGGCCTGGAAGGGCTGGGATTCGGCTGATGTAGCGGTGGCGACAGTCATTATTGGTCTCGCTTGGTGGCAGGACGGAAAATTGCGGAAAAATCCGATATAGCGATCCTATTTTTGGTGGCAACCTCGGAATATGGCGTCCCGGCAAACAGCGACAGGCTCGGCTCGACTGGATGGGCCCCAAGTCGAGCATTCTCGGCACTGGAATGCGCGGGATCGACGAAGGCGCCGGGCGAATATACTCGTAACGTATCCGAGCAGCCATCTGAGAAGCGACAATATCCGCCTAGCGACCCGGACGCCCATATGCCCGTCGACTTGAACCGAGTGAACCGAAGCAGTGCCATGGGAGCTACCGTGTGGCCCGACGGAACAGGTTTTCGTACCTGGGCACCCAACGCAAAAGCCGTTTCGGTCGTAGCCGGCAGCGCGCTTGGTGCGAGCGGCAACTCGTCGTGGCGCCCGGCTCCGGAAGACGGTTTGGCACCACTCGGCGACGGAAGCTGGGGCGGCTTTCTGACCGGGGCAGGCGACGGCGACCCATACATGTTTTTCGTCAAGGGTGCCGGCAGCTCCGGATGGAAGAGGGATTCTTACGCGCGTGAGCTGACAATATCGCCAGCCTTTCCAGACAGCTACTGCGTGGTCCGCGACCCGAAGCGCTATTCATGGCGCGCAGAGGCGTGGTTATCACCAGGGTTCAACGATCTCGTCCTTTATCAGCTTCACGTTGGCACATGGTGGGCGCAAGACGAAACGGGCCGCGATGTCCGCGTGGAGCGCGAGGGAACGTTTCTCGACGTCGTTGAGAAACTGGAGCACCTGCGAAGTCTCGGCGTGAACGCCATTCAGTTGCTTCCCATCCAGGAGTTCGAAACTGCATTCAGTATGGGCTACAACGGCGTCGATTATTTTTCTCCCGAAGGCGCGTATATTGTTCCTGCCGACCAACTCGGCTGGCGGCTCGCGCATGTCAACCTGATGCTCGAACGTTTCGGAAAACGGCCTCTAACGGCCACCGAGCTCTCTTCCGGCATCAATCAGTTGAAGTGCCTTATCGACCTTTGCCATCTGCATGGGATCGCCGTGATTTTCGACCTGGTCTACAACCATGCCGGAGGTGGCTTCGACGATCGCAGCATCTGGTTTTACGACCGGCAGCCGACGGACAACCTGAACAACAGTCTTTTTTTCACCGATCAGGGATGGGCGGGCGGTCAAATCTTCGCCTATTGGAACGATTGGGTATCGCAATTCCTGATCGACAATGCGCGTTTCTTTCTGACCGAGTTCCGGATCGATGGAATTCGTTATGACGAGGTGCGAGTCATCGAGAACAATGGCGGACGCCTGTTCTGCCAGCGCATGACGGATACCGTGCGTGCGATCAACCCCGCGGCAATCCAGATCGCCGAATACTGGAACAAGGACCGCGCGAGCGCGCTGCATTCGCCGCCTCAGGGGCTGGGCTTTGACGCAGAGTTGGGCGACGGCCTGCGCGACGCGCTGCGCAGTCTTCTCAAACAGGCGTCCGCGGGCGCATCAGCGGCATTGGACCTTTCCGCGGTGGCGAATGCCCTTGCCGTGCCGGCCGCCATTCCTGAGGGCTGGCGTCTTGTGCAATGCCTCGAAAATCAGGACCTGACATATGCGTCTCATTCGGATGCAGCGCGGGTCGCTATGTTGGCGGATGCTTCGGATCGAAGGTCCTGGTACGCCCGCAGCCGAAGCAGGACAGCAACGGGCCTGTTGTTTGCCGCGCCAGGCATCCCCGCATTGTTCATGGGCCAGGAGTTCATGGAGGATAAGAATTGGAGCGATAGCCTGCACGCCGATGACCTTATTTGGTGGGAAGGGCTGAACGACACCGATCCGGCGATGCGCGATTTCATGAGATTCGTCGCTGATCTGATTCAGGTTCGACGTTCGCAACCGGCGCTGCGCGGAAACGGCGCGCGGGTGTCGCGGGCTGAAAATTTCGATCGGGTGATTGTCTTGCACAGATGGATCGAAGGCCAACCTCTGGACGTGGTGGTGGTGACCAATCTGGCCGAGCAGCCGAAGCAGGATTATCTGATCGGACTGCCGTTTGCCGGGAACTGGCGCGAACTGCTCAACAGCGACGTGTACGACAATTTTCCAAATCCCGCGCCGTTCGGGAACGGCGGGTGTGTTCGTTCCTGGGACGAACCGCTTGATGGTTTCTCGGCGCGAGCCGCGGTTGCGCTTCCCGCAAACGGCGTGATCATCCTTGCGCCGTCGATGTCTTGAGCTAGAACTCGACAGCGTTTCTCAGCGTCCGTCGCACACCTCACAATATAATATAGGGCACCTCGAACAATGACGATTTGTCGTTGGATCTGCCCCGCGGTGGCGTAACGCTCGTTTTCACTGTTGATTTGTCACGGAAGCGGCTGCGTTTA
>Ga0208850_1000466_pt1 | contig 13472 bp, 10 predicted proteins | sample NGESurshal092012_5_FD_184475 | JGI IMG/M metagenome (GOLD analysis project Ga0208850, IMG submission 184475) | Arctic peat soil microbial communities from Barrow, Alaska - NGEE Surface sample 210-2 shallow-092012 (SPAdes) | ecosystem: Environmental > Terrestrial > Soil > Wetlands > Peat ... | reverse complement strand
TTCGCCATCGACTTCTCGTTGTGCATGTACTGCGGCATCTGCATCGAGGTCTGCCCCTTCGACGCCCTGCACTGGAGCCCCGAGTTCGAGTACGCCGAGGTCAACATCCTGGACCTGCTGCATGAGAAGACCAGGCTCGGGCAGTGGATGCCCACGGTGCCGCCGCCGCCGGCGCTAGACCCGAACTCGGCTGAGCCGCAGGAGATCACCGCTGCGAACAAACCGGCTCGCACGGCCCCGGAGGCCCGCGCATGACGACGCTGGACATTCTGTTCGGTGCTGTTGCCCTGATCACCGCAGCGAGCGCTGTTCTTGCCGTGACCACCCAGCATCTCGTGCACGCCGCGCTCTGGCTGGTCGTCACCCTCGGCACCCTGGCCGGCTGCTACCTGATTCTGGGCGCTGAGCTGGTGGCCCTGGTGCAGCTGCTTGTGTATGTCGGCGCAGTCGTCGTGCTCGTGCTCTTCGCGCTCATGCTGACCCGCGCGCCGATGGGCAGCAGTCCGGAGCACAGTTCCAGTTCGGTTCAACGGATTGCGGCAGCGCTGATCGGGGCCGGCACCTCCGCACTGTTCGCTGCCGTGCTGTTGCCGGCCTTGGGCGGAGAGCTGCGACCGACCAGACCCGGCGACACGAAAGGGATCGCGACCCAGCTGTTCGGGACGTGGGTGTGGCCCTTTGAGCTGCTCTCGCTGCTGCTGCTGGTAGCCCTGATCGCCGCGTTGGCCGTCTCCAGGATGCCGCCCAGGCTTCCCGTCTCCGGGGTGCCGAGCACCGCGTCCGGCAGGGAGTCTGCATGATCCATCTGTGGGTTCCCCTCATGCTTGTCTGCGTCCTTGCCGGGGCCGGGGCCTACGGCGTGATGGCCCGGCGCAATGCGGTGCTGGTCCTGATCGGTGTCGAGCTGATCCTCAACGCTGCCAACCTGTTGTTCGTCACGATGGGCTCGGTGCTCGACGACAAGCTGCGCACGGGTCACGTCCTGACCCTTTTCCTGATCACCATCGCCGCCGCCGAGATGGGGGTCGCGCTTGCCGTGATCCTGGCGCTGTTCCGCGACCGTGGCCACATCGACCTGAGCGAGCCCGGTTCATGAGAGATTCAGTTTCACTGGCGGCCCGGCTGGTCGTCCTGGTTCCCTTCCTAGCAGCGATCCTGGGTCTGTTGGTGGCCAGGCGCCGTCGGCTCAGTGCGTTCGTCGCCTCCGGCAGTGCCGTGGCGAGCCTGCTCGCCGGCCTCTACGTTCTGTATGCCATCCACCACGGCCCGTTCACCCAAGAGGTCTCCACCGTTGGGGCCCTTCCCCTGGGCCAGCTGCGGATGCCGTTGAACCTCTTCGTGGACGACCTCAGCGCGATCGTCGTGGTCGCCGTGGCGATCGTGGGACTGGCGGTTCAGCTCTTCTCGAACTGGTACCTGCATGAGGACGACCGCTTCGGGGTGTTCGTCGCCTCGGTCTCCCTGTTCTTGGCGGCCATGCTCCTGGTGGTCCTGTCTGGTGACCTCGTGCTCACCCTCATCGGCTGGGAGGTCATGGGTTGGTGTTCATACCTGCTCATCGGCCACAACAGCCGCCTTGAGCCCGCGCGAAGAGCTGCCACCAAGGCGTTCCTGGTCACCCGCCTCGCCGACCTGGCATTCGTCATCGGCCTGATCATCTTGGCGTCCGGGGTCCAGACCACGTCCATCCCGGTCGTGATCGCTATCTGGCCTCATCTGTCGGGTTCGACCCTGACGGCCGCGCTCCTGTGTCTGCTCGTCGGCGTCGCCGGCAAGTCGGCACAGTTCCCCTTCCACGACTGGCTTCCGGATGCGATGGAAGGCCCGACCCCCGCCTCGGCGCTCATCCACGCGGCGACCATGGTGGCCGCCGGCACATTCGTCCTGGCGCGTCTTTTCGACATCTTCGTCCTGTCTGACCCGGCTCGCCTCGTGCTCGCGGTGAGCACCGCCGTGACCATGGTCGGTGCCGCGATCATTGCCTTTGGCCAGTCGGACCTTAAACGGATGCTGGCCTACTCCACCCTCAGCCAGATCGCGATCATGTTGTCTGCCCTGGCCGTGGCACCGAAGTCCGTCGGAGCTGGCCCGGCCGTGTTCCACCTGTTGTCGCACGCGATGTTCAAGGCGTTGTTGTTCCTCGCGATCGGGTGGCTCAGCGTCCTCGTGGCCGGCACAGCGGCGGTCAAGTTGTCGGGTGGAGTGCGCCATCACCCGCAGCTGAAATGGCCCATCGGCATCGGACTCCTATCGCTTGCCGGAGTCCCGCCGCTTGTCGGGTTCGTCTCCAAGGAGTATGTCCTGGGCGCGGCCTTCGACAATGTCAACGAGCTGGGGCGGGCCGCGGGGTGGATCGTCCTGGTCTCATTTGGGCTGACAGTGGTGCTCACTGCTGCCTACTGCACCCGAGCCTGGTTTGTCCTCACCCACCTGAATCCCCAGGAAGAGGCCTTCCGCCAGGCCACGATCGAGGCTTCGCGGAAGATCGTGGACGTCACCCTCGTCGAGCTCTTCACGGAGGCGGCACCTCACGCCACAACTGTATACACGCCGCCACCGCCCGTCGTCGAAGTCGAGTCCGATCACGGTCATGCCGAGATATTCGCCGGTGCCCGTTTGTCGATCGGCGTCCTTGCTTTCCTGAGCGTGGTTGGCGGGCTGATCATCTTCACCCCACTTGTTGCGGTCGAACCCCACATCGTCTGGTACCTGGCAACAACCTCGTTGCTCCTGATCCTGGCGGCGTGGCTCGTGGTGCGGCGGATGGCCTCGATGAATATCAGCGGTGATGCGGCCGACCTTCTGGGCACCCGCCGAATGGCTTTGTTTGACAAGGGTTTTGGAGCGGACGGTATCTATGTCGCAGTTATGTCCCCGGTCGTCAAGCTGGCCCGGATCGTGGTGACAGCAGACCGCGAGATCATCGACGCCTCCGTCCGCGGCACCGTCGTGGCGACTCGCTGGGTCGGGGTCGCCGGCGAGCGGGTGCACACCCGCAAGCCGTCCTCCTACCTCGTGTGGTTGTTGCTCGGACTGCTGGCGGTCGGCGTATCGGGCGTGACGTTGTGGTGATCCTGCTGATCGGTGCACTGGTGATCCCGGCTGTCACGGGCACCGCCCTGCTTCTGTCCGGGCGTGGCTTCCGGCCCCAGGTCGAGGGCAACGCCAATACGATCAGCCTCGTCGCCAGCGTGCTCACGGCTGCCCTGGTCATCGCGACGGTGATCGTCCGCCCTGTACTGAACTACTCGTGGCTGCCCTCCCTGGGGGTCAGGCTGCACTTCGCAGTGGACGGCATCAGCGCACCCCTGTTGATCCTCACCGCGGCGCTCAGCGTTGCGGTCGTGGTCAACGCCCGGTCTCGGCCTTCGCACGGCGGCTCGCCCGCGTCGTTCTACGGATGTTTGCAGCTGGTCGAGCTCGGTGCGCTGGCAACGTTCTTCGCGCGTGATGCTGTCATCTTCTACGTCGCCTTTGAAGTTGTGCTGGTGCCCATGTGGGTCCTGATCGCCCGCTACGGCGACTCCCACGATCTCGCGGCACGGCGCGACGCATCAGGTCGCTTCGTGCTTTACACGGTGCTCGGCTCCACGCTCATGCTGATCGGCATCCTCGCCCTGGTGCAGGCTTCGGGCACGGCCGACCTGGACGCCCTCGCGGCCGCCCACGGCGCGGGACTCGCAAGGCACACGCAGATCATCATCGCGGCGCTGCTCCTGGTCGGGATGGGGATCAAGGTGCCGGTGTGGCCGCTGCACACCTGGCTGCCGCCTGCACATACCATCGCGCCAACTGCCGGTTCGGTGATGCTGGCAGCCCTTCTGCTGAAGATGGGCACCTACGGGATCGTGCGGTTGGCGATCGCGCCGCTGCCCCTGGGATTCGGTGCTCTGGCACCGGCGTTCGGCGTCCTCGGCGTCATCGGCATCATCTGGGGAGGCCTGGCCTGTCTGGTCGAGAACGACCTCAAGCGGCTCATTGCCTACTCCTCCGTTGCACACATGGGCTTCGTGGTTCTGGGGCTCTCGAGCGGGACGACGGTGGGGCTGCAGGCAGCGTTGTTCGCCAACATCGCCCACGGTGTGGTGTCCGCCCTGCTCTTCTTCCTCGTCGGCGGTCTCAAGGAACGCTGGGGATCAGCGGACCTGGCCACCGCGCGCGCTGCACTGCGTGAGGTCTCGCCGCGCCTCGGCATCGCCCTTGTCGTCGGATTCGCAGCCTCGCTCGGCCTTCCTGGTCTTGTCGGTTTCTGGGGCGAGTTCCTGGCCATGTACTCCGCGTGGAACCCCGCGCCCGACCGTCCCCAAGGCCTCATGCGTCTCCTGGTCATCGTGGCAGTGAGCGGCGCCGGACTGGCCGCGCTGTACTCCCTGCGGGTGCTGCGGCTGATCTGGTTCGGCGACCGTACGACACCATCACATGAGGACGCCCGCGGCGGCGAATGGTCTGTACTGGCAGTCCTGATCGCCGCCGTCCTTGTCCTTGGCGTCGCCCCGGGACTGTTGTTGAACTCGACCTTCAAGGACGCTGCCTCCATCACCATAGGGGTGTCCCGATGAGCCAGGCCGTCGTCAGCGTGAACGCCGGGATTCTGCTGCCGGTGCTCGCACCAGCAGTCGGAGCGGCCGTCGTCCTGGTCACCGATGTTGCGGTCCAGCACCTGCGCCGCGTGCACTACGTGATCGCGCTGGTCAGTCTCGTTGTCGGTGCCCTTGCCACTTTCGCGGGTCTGGGGATGGTCGGCGGATCCGCTCGCCGGACGCTCTGCCTGCCCGGCAGTGGCCTGTGCATGTACGCCGCCGACTCCGTCGCGTCGACCCTTCAGCTGGCTGCGTTGTTGGCAGCCGCCCTCACCCTGCTGCTGAGCTGGCCGGACGACAAGAAGCAGTCGCCCGGTGGCACCGCAGTCATCGTCAGCCTCGTCCTGGCTGCGACGGCGGGGGCCACGGCTGTTGCTGGGGCCCGCGACGTCGGCTCGTGGCTGGTTGCCCTCGAGCTTGCCACTCTCCCGACGGTGGCGCTGGTGGCGCTGCGCGGCGCGCGCTCTGCGATCTCCGGGGCGATCGCCCTGCTCACCACCGCGTTGGTCTCCTTCGGTCTGCTGGCGCTGTCGGCTGCTCTCTGGTTCACGGCCACCGGCAGCGGTTTCCTTACTCCCGCAGCCGGGCTGGTGGCGATCAACGATCCGGCGAGACGCCCGATCCTGGTCCTTGCCGTCGTTGTTGTCATTGCCGGGATCGGCTTCAAGCTCTCGCTCGTGCCGTTTCATGCGTGGACTCCTGAGGCCTACGACGGCGCCCCCCTGCCGATCGCCGCCTTCCTGGCTGGCGTCTCCAAGATCGCTGCCCTGGCCGCTCTGCTTGTCGTCATCCGCGCCATCGCTCCGCTGGGTGCTCCGCCGCTGGCCGCCATCGCGATCGTGTCGGCCATCAGCATGACCCTTGGCAACATCATGGCGTTGCGACAGAACGGCGTCGTCCGGTTCCTTGCGTGGTCGACCGTGGCACAGGCCGGTTGGGTGGTCCTGCCGCTGGCGGCTGTCTCCTCGGGTGCTGTACACGCCTCCGGGGCTTACCTCCTGGCGTACGCCCTGGCCACACTGCTGATCTTCGCGGTAGTCGCTGCCATGGTCCAGATCAGGGGAGCGGCTCGCGCACGCGACCTCAACGAATACCGCGGTCTCCTGGGTGACCACCCTGTTCTGGCAAGCGCCCTCGGGCTGGGCCTGTTGTCGCTGGCCGGGCTCCCGCCGGGCTTCCTGGGTCTGGTGGCGAAGGTTGCCGCCCTGCGCCCGGTTGTCACCAGCGAGCTCTGGTGGCTGGCCGTCATCGCGGCTGTCAACGCGGTCCTGGGCGTGGCCGTCTACCTGCGGTGGCTGCTCATCGTCATCTCCACGCCTGACGCCTCAGTGCAGGCCCCGGCGCCAAAGGTTCCGGATGGGACTTCACCGGTGGCTGTACAGGCGGTTCGGGCACATCCGGCGACGCTTGTCGCCGTCGGTTTTACCGTGGTGGCACTGGTGGTGACCAGCTTGAACCCGCAGATGCTGGTGGGCCTGCTCGGTCAGTAGTCCGGAACATCATCCTTGGTAGCCACGTTAGGAAGAACATGCACAACCACTACAACGGACTTAAGACCACGCTCCTCTTCAGTGGCATCTTCGCAGTCCTGCTCGTGCTGGGTTCGGTGTTCAAGGGGGGCCAGTACATCTGGGCCTTCGCCCTGTTCGGGGTGGTCATGACGGCTTACGGGTACTGGAACAGCGACAAGATCGCGATCAAGGCGATGCACGCACGGCCGGTCAGCGAGGCTGAAGCCCCGGCCATGTATCGGATCGTGCGTGAGCTCTCGAGCGCGGCGACCAAGCCGATGCCGCAGTTGTTCATCTCGCCGACCGAAGCGCCCAACGCCTTTGCCACCGGACGCAACCCGTCCCACGCTGCGGTCTGCTGCACCCAGGGGATCCTGGAGCTTCTCGACGAGCGCGAGCTACGCGGGGTCCTCGGCCATGAGCTGATGCACGTCTACAACCGCGATATCTTGACGTCTTCGGTGGCCGCCGCCGTTGCCGGCGTCATCACCAGCGTCGCCCAGATGTTCATGTTCATGAGCTTCTTCGGCGGCAGTGGCGGCGAAGACGACAACCGTTCCAACCCGGTGGCCCTGATGGCCATGGCCCTGCTCGCGCCGGTTGCCGCCACGACGATCCAGCTGGCGATCAGTCGGACGCGTGAGTACGACGCGGACGAGGACGGCGCTAAGCTGACGGGTGACCCGTTGGCTCTGGCGTCGGCGCTCAGCAAACTCGAGCGCGGGACGGCCGCCGCACCTTTGGCGCCCCAGCGCGATCTCGTCAATGCCAGTCACATGATGATCGCCAACCCCTTCCGCGGGCAGGACGTCTCGCGGCTGTTTGCGACCCACCCACCGATGGCCGACCGGATCGCCCGCTTGGAGACGATGGCCTCGGGGTACCGCGGGTACTGACAGGGTGCTGACGGGAGCGCCCATACACCGACCTGCGGCGACCACCCCCGGCCGTCTCTGAAAGAGTGCGGGCATGACCAACCTGACCCGTGTGGAAGCCGGGGCGCGATCCGCCCTCATCGATGTCACCGGATATCGTGTTGAGCTCGATCTGGCCCAGGGCCCCACCACGTTCGAGTCCTCCAGCACGGTGAGCTTCACGTGTGCTGAACCGGGGGCCTCGACGTTCCTTGACGTCAAACCGCAGCGGCTTCACCGGGTCACCCTCAACGGCGTGGATCTGGACCTCACCGGCTTCGATGGCGATCGGGTCGCGCTGAACGCGCTAGCCGTCGCGAACGAGGTCGTGGTGACTGCAACGATGAGCTACAGCATCGATGGTCAGGGCCTGCACCGGGCCGTCGACTCGGCAGACCAGCGGCACTACGTCTATGGGCACTCGTTCCTGGACGCCGCGCCGCGGGTATTCGGCTGCTTCGACCAGCCCGACCTCAAGGCTCCCTACGACGTCACAGTGACCGCACCCCCCGAGTGGATCGTCCTGGGCAACGGTGCGGCCACACGCATCGGCGAGGGAAGCTGGGTGCTGGCGACGACGAAGCCGTTGGCCACCTACTTCTTCACCGTCTGCGCCGGACCTTATGTCTCCGTGACGGCAGTGCATGACGGTATTCCGCTGGGCATCCACGCGAGAGCCTCGTTGCGGGAACCTCTGGAGCGCCAGGCCAAGCAGATGCTCACGGTCACTGCGCAGTCCTTAGACTACTACCACTCGCTGTTCGGCATCCGTTACCCGTTCGGGGAGTACCACCAGGTCTACGTCCCCGAGTTCAACGCCGGCGCGATGGAGAACCCCGGCTGCGTGACGCTGCGGGACCAGTACGTGTTCCGCGGGGCCATGACGCACGACGAGGTCCTGACCCGGTCCAACACGATCTCGCATGAGATGGCACACATGTGGTTCGGCGACCTGGTGACCATGAGGTGGTGGGACGACCTGTGGCTGAACGAGTCCTTCGCCGAGTACATGTCTCATCGAACCCTCATTGAGGTCACGGAGTTCACCGACGCTTGGGTCGACTCCTCGATGGCACGAAAGGTGTGGGGCTATGCCGCCGAGCGGATGCCGTCGACCCACCCGGTGGCCGGCTCGCCTGCCCCGGATGCCCAGTCGGCACTTCAGAACTTCGACGGCATCTCCTACGCCAAAGGGGCTGCCACACTGCGTCAGCTGATCGCCCACATCGGCGATGCCGCATTCATCTCTGGGGTGGCACAGTACCTGTGCTCCCACGCGTACGGCAACGCTACCCTCGCGGACTTCCTCGGGGCGATGGAGCATGCCAGCGGTAGGGACCTGCAGGGCTGGGCCGATGCGTGGCTGCGTACTGCGAGCCTCGATGCGATCTCGGTGGACACGGCCTCGGATCAGGGTTGGATCACGTCGGCCACGATGCGCAGGACGCCGCCGCAGGCCTATCCAGCCGATCGTCCGCACAGCATCGATGTAGCCGGGTTCTCGCGCGGCACAGAGGTATTCCGGGTGCTGACCACGGTGGACCGGGACGAGACGAAGATGCCCGAGCTGCAGGGCAAGCCGACCGCGAACATGTTGATCCCCAACGCGACGGACCTGACCTGGGCCAACATAAAGCTCGACGCGGCCACCGTCGCTGCCGCGCCCGCTGAGTTGTCGGCGGTGCCACAGACTCAGGCCCGGGCGGTGGTCTGGACGGCCCTGATCGACGCAGTCGCCCTGGCCGAGATCAACCCCCGACACCTGCTCGCTGTCCTGGCCACATCCTGGGCAGGTGAAAGCAACCAGTCGATCATCAACCGGGTGGGTCTGTTGATGACCCAGCGGATCATCCCGGCGTTCATCCCGCCTCCCGAGCAGGACGGTGCGTATGCCGTGATCGCGGCGGCTGCCGTCTCGATGCTCGCTGAGGCGGAACCTGGCTCATCACGAGCTCTGGTGGCCGCACGGTACGTGGGGACCTCGTCGGCGGACGAAGACCTGCTGCGCCGCTGGGCTGCAGGGGAGCAACTGCCCCAGGGCCTGGACGAGGACTCGGACTTCCGTTGGCTGGTGTTGGGCAACCTGGCGCGGCGCAGTGCCGTCGGGTCGGCTGAGCTTGACGCCGCGCTCGATCAGGACCGCACGATGGCGGGGAACCTGAAATGGCTGCAGGCCAAGGCTTCTGCCCCTGAGGCGGCGGCCAAGGACTGGGCCTGGCAGCAGCTGACGGAAGAGCACGGACGATCCAACTATGAGCTGAACGCGCTGGCCGCCGGGTTCTGGCACGCGAGCGACCATGACGTTCTCCGACCGTATGTCGCTCGCTACTTCTGCGATGTGCCGGCACTGTCCAGGCGGGTCGGTGAGGACGCCCTGGCTAGAGTGGCGACGTTGGCCTACCCGGCCAATCTGGTCGAGTCGTCCACGGCAGAGCAGTCTGCGGCGGCACTGGGGCGTACTGATCTCAGCGCCTCGGTGCGACGGGCCATCGTTGACGCCGACTCCCACCTGCGTGAGGCTCTGGCATCACGGGCCGCCTTCGGCTGAGGGGTCAGCGGTAGTTGGTGAACTGGACAGCGACCTCCAGGTCGGCACCGCGCAGCATCGACATGACTGCCTGCAGGTCGTCCTTGGACTTGCTGGACACCCGCAGCTCGTCTCCCTGGATGAGTGGCTTCACGTTCTTGCCGAACTCCTCGCGGATCAACTTGGAGATCTTCTTGGCCTCCTCCTGGCTGATCCCGTCCTTCAGCGAGGCCTCGAGGCGGTATTCCTTGCCGGAGAGCTGGGGTTCCTTGTCGCCGAGATCCAGGGCCTTGAGCGAGACGTTGCGCTTGATCAGCTTGGTCTGGAAGACGTCAAGGACCGCGAGCACGCGCTCCTGCGAATTAGCCTTGATCAGGATGTTCTCTCCGCTCCACTCGATGGAGGCTCCAACGTTCTTGAAGTCGTAGCGCTGGGAGATCTCCTTCTGGGACTGGGTCAGCGCGTTGCTGACCTCTTGCTTGTCGACCTTGCTCACGACGTCGAATGATGCGTCGGCCATGTCGGCTCCTTCGGGTGTGTCGGGTGGACGGACCCTCGACGAGGCGAGGGATGTGGTGTGGTTTGTCCTGGTGCGGGCCGCCCCGATTGGACGAACCCCGTGGTCCAGTTGCTATCCTTCCATCCGCACCTAGGCAGGTTGCCCGAGCGGCCAATGGGAGTGGACTGTAAATCCATCGCGAAAGCTTCGAAGGTTCGAATCCTTCACCTGCCACCACGTGCACAAGGGCCCTTGACCTGCGGAAACGCCGGTCCGGGGCCCTTTCATGGTTTCCGGCTGTGATCGGCTAAAACCGGCCGTCTACGGCTGTTCGCCGGTAATGCGCCGGTAAGTTTGGGCCACATCCGGGACTTCGGTAGTCGGCAGCGCCAGAGCGGACTCGATGCGAGCCCTGGCCATCTCTTCCTGTCCATAGATGCACTTTGCGTAGACCCTGAGCAGGACCATGACGCTGTGCCCGGCCCACTCGGCGACCTGTGTTGGGGGGACGCCAGCGTTCAACCAGGTCGAGAGGGCTGCGTGGCGCAGGTCGTAGGGGCGTCTGGCCAGTGGTGAGGCGTACTCGACCTCGGTGAAAGCAGCAGCACGGGCGGTGTCCCAGACGCGATAGGCGGTGCCCATTCTCAGCGGCTTGTTGAAGGGCGGTGGCAGAGGAACGCCGGCAGGACCGATCCGGGTGACGAAGAGCCGGCCGCCCGGGCTCGTAGGAAAGGTCGCGATGTGCTGGCGGAGGATCTCGACCAGTTCCGGCGAGGCCGGTACCGGGCGGGTATCGCTGACGCCACGGTGTTTGAGCTGGCGGTCCTCGTTTGCCTGTCCAGAGTCGGTCCAGGCACCGTTGGAGTCTGGGGTGGAGCCCACGAGGATCAGCTGGCCCCAGCCGGATTTGGGTAGAACACAGTCCTTGACGCGAAGGTGCCGCGCCTCGGCGGGTCGAAGGCCGGCGTAGTACAGACACGCGAAGTAGGCCTCAAGGGATGGGTAGGTGCTCCGCACGGCGTTCAAGAGGGTCCTGGATTGGGCGTGGTTGACGACGACCCGACGGTCGACCGCTTGCGAAACGATCGGCCGGGGCAGCTTCAGTTGCTTGAGCTGGTTGCTCGGTACTAGCTCCAGTTCCACGGCGTACTCGAGGGCGCTGAACAGCGCCGCACGCCGTCGGGCAACCGTCGGTGCGGCAGCCGGGGTGCCGTCCAGTTTCAGGGTGATCGAGTCCATGGCACGACGCACCGTGGAGGCAGACGCAAAGTTGCGAAGCGGCAGTGACCGCCCGGTGATCCATGCGACCTCTTCAGCGAATTCGTCTGGGACGTCTGCCTCTTCGATGGGACGGTGACCCCTGGCCGTGACGTTGAACGACCAATGGAACAGGGCCTTGCGCAGGGCGCCGTGGTCAGGCGCGTCCCGGGAGTCGGCCACCATGGCGGTGGTCACCCAGACGAGCGCCTCGGCCAGACCTCGGCGGTGACTGGGCGATGCGCGCGTCCACTTCAGGTCGATGAACGCGCAGGCGTGGGCGTACCAGGTGCGCTCAGCTTGTTTCGGGCGCATGGACATGGGGAGTCCATCGGAGGCCGAGAACTGCAGGCCGCCCCGAGTCGCGGTGATGAGGCCGGCGCGAAAAGACTCGGCGAGTTTCCGCGTGCTGAAGGTTTGCTGGTACAGCGAACTGGCAACCATCCACCTGACCGTGTAGGTGGTATCGCGTCTGCCCTTGTAGACGCGGATGGACCAGACGCGGACGTCGTAGCTCGGATCGCCGCTTCGTCTCGTCATGGCTGCCGGCCAGGAGAGAGGCAGGTCTGGATCACGCAGACTCCTGGAGCGACTCCAGCCAGCGGTCGAATTCGGCCCGGCGGATGCGAAGGTCGCCGTTTGGAAGCCTGAAGCACGGAGGGGCCTTCTTCGCCGCGCGCCAGTCGTAGAACGTGGACCGCGCGACCCCCAGCTCAGCGCATACCTCGGCGACCGTGAGGTGGCCTCGCTGGGCGGTGCGAACTGCTGCCATGGCGTCCTCCTTTGAGTGGGCTGCTAGTGGGGCTACGCGAAGCCCGGGGCACCATCATGCTGAAGATTTCAGGACCAGGCTTCGTCGACCTGACAGTTGGGCGAGGCACCATCGTTTGCGCCCAGAGATTCTGCCTTCAGAGTTCAGGCGCGCGAAAAACGCGCCCGGCGCTGATCTCGGCGATGGCGAGTGGGAACGCTTGGCTGAGTGTCTGGTCCAGCGTCCGAACAACAATCTCGGTCCGTATGGCGGCGGATCGAGCGGCGCTCGCGAGCTCGGGCAACTCGTCTGGGAGAACAGAGGCGTACTTTCCAGCGGCTCGGTCATGCAGTCGCTCGACCGACGGCGTCAGTTTGCTCGCCGGCGCGAAAAGCAATCCGGACCGGAGCAATGGGTCCGGTAGGTGCTGGATATCGCGAACCAAGTCGGCAACATCGCGGACGGCGTACCGAAGGTCCGCTAGGGCTTGCTCAAAGTCGAGGGTCTTGGCGATCTCGTTGATCTCGCGCGGATGCAGCCCGTCATGGGTTACATCGGTCAGCACGGCATGCAGCTCCCTTGCGGCTGTGACGTATTCGTGCGATGGCCGCATCGCCGTGGTCACGGAGCCCCAGAGGCGATCAGCCTTGCCCATCTCTTCCGTCGCCGTGTGAAGTGACTCGCGTGCGGCGGCGGCGGTGCTGCCTGCCAGCCCACCCTCGTACTCGGCGGCTTCCAGGAGGCGGGCGGACACGGCATAGAGATGCATGCCTTGGTTCATGACGTTGCGGATCACGTCTGTGCTCGGCACTATCCGGTTCAGCTCGGCTCGTGCCGCGGTAACCCACTGGCGCAGTCCGAACTCGAGACGCTCGTTCAGCGACACCGGATGGGGCGGGGGAGCGAAGCTTGCTGTGTCCAGCATCGGTGCGCGGCGCCCGACGTCGCCCAAGGCGTCGAGAGCTTTGGCGGAGTACCGCCCGACAGCAAGTGGCCGGTCGACGTCGCTCAGGGCTCCGACTCTGACCGCGTGCGAGGCGGCCACCTGGATGATGCCCAACACGTGGGCGAGGACGGGGGCGGTTGCGGAGTCGAGGGATTCGAACCCGGCATCAACATCGTGAGTCACCTGGCCGCGATTCTCTGCCATCAGATCCGCTGCCACGCCGAGAGTACAACTGAGACGTGGCAGCGGTTCCGGGCTGAGCGGGTCGGCCGGCCGAACGTCCTGCCGGCTGGGCAGGTTCGTGACGTCGACGAGGTACCGTCGCCCGTCCCAGGTCGAGGGGATCTCGCCCTTCCTGATCCTCGCGATGACGGCGGAACGTGGTCGGCCGAGCAGGTGGGCGACTTCTCGGGCGCCGACCGAACCGGTGCTCGCGCCCCGCAGCGGCGCCGGGTAGGCGTCGATCACCCGGCAGAGCACGGCGTGC
>Ga0208850_1000451_pt1 | contig 13689 bp, 17 predicted proteins | sample NGESurshal092012_5_FD_184475 | JGI IMG/M metagenome (GOLD analysis project Ga0208850, IMG submission 184475) | Arctic peat soil microbial communities from Barrow, Alaska - NGEE Surface sample 210-2 shallow-092012 (SPAdes) | ecosystem: Environmental > Terrestrial > Soil > Wetlands > Peat ... | reverse complement strand
TGCACCGCGCGGGCGCGCAACCGGACAGGGCCGTTGGCTCGATCCGAGAAATGCACTCAGCGTGGAGACGTTCTCGCCGGCCAGCAGTGGCAGCGTGAACAACTTCACGACCGCCTCGCGCGCGGAGTTGGCATGAATCGTGCACATCCCCGGCAGCCCGGCCCCCGTCGTCGCGATAGTGGGCCACCCAGGCATGCACCCGACTGCCGGGAGACCCCATAACGCTCAGCGACCTCGACCACCGGCACCCCCGACAGGACTTCCATCACTGCGTGATAGCGCTGCTCCACGACGCTCAACTCCACGAGCACCGCCCCCGGCCTCCTCGCCCGACGATCAGTCGCGACGAGCCAACCCGAGACAGACGGTGTCAGGCATCAACCGGAGCCACCGTGCCAAGCATCAAGCGGGACCCGACACGGGACGACTAGGGCCCTGTGAAGAGCCTCTCTACCTACATCGTGGAGCGCCAGGGCGATTGTTCGGTCGAATCGCGCCGGAGGGTTGCCGGTGCGTCGAACGCTCGGTCACCTGCTCGAACCAAACGTAAGACCGCTGGCCGGGCCGACACTACCCTCATGGTGTGATCAACCGGGGATTTGACCAGCGATGACCGACGAGCTCGTGCGGGTTCGCCGCACGCTGTGGGCCGCCGCTGACGAGCTTCGGGCGAACTCGACGCTGTCGCCCGCCGAGTACCGCGGCCTGGTGCTCGGGTTGATCTTCCTTGCGTACGCAGAGCACCGCTTCGAACAAGTGCGTCCCGCGCTGGAGGCGAAGGCCACGGCACGGCGGCCGGTCACGGCGGACGACTATCGCGCGCGGTCAGTGCTGTTTGTCCCCGATGTAGCGAGGCTGTCGGGGCTGGTCTCGCTGCCGGAGGGCGAGAACCTCGGCAGGGCGATCGACGATGCCATGAAGGCCGTCGAAGCCGCCAACCCCGAGCTGCGTGACGTCCTGCCGCGCGGCTACCAGCGACTCGAGAAGTCCACTCTCAGTGAGCTGCTCCGCCTGTTCGCGCCGCTACCGCGCCAACTGTCTGGTGACGCGTTCGGGCTGATCTACGAGGACTTCCTGTCCAACTTCGCGGCCAGTGAAGGCCGACTCGGCGGTGAGTTCTTTACGCCGTACTCGATCGTCCGGCTGATCGTCGAGATCATCGAACCGTTCCACGGCAAGGTGTTCGACCCTGCCTGTGGGTCGGGCGGCATGTTCGTCCAGTGCGCCAAGTTCGTCGATCGCCACAACAAGTCCGCTACCCGCGAGCTGTCCGTCTACGGCGTGGAGCAGAAGGAAGGCACTGTCCCGCTCGCGAAGATGAACCTTGCGCTGCATGGTCTGTCCGGCGACATCCGCCTCGCCAATAGTTACTACGAGGACCCTCAGCGCTCTGTCGCCAAATTCGACTTCGTGATGGCGAACCCGCCGTTCAACGTCGACAAGGTCGACAAGGTCGACCTGTCCGGCGACCCACGCTTCCCCTTCGGCATCCCGAATCCGGACAACGCGAACTACCTCTGGATTCAGCAGTTCTACGCGGCCTTGAACGATCGCGGTCGCGCCGGCTTCGTCATGGCCAACTCGGCCGGCGACGCCGGCCACTCCGAGCGCGAGATTCGCCGGCAGCTCGTAGAGTCGGGGCGCGGTGGATGTGATGGTCGCGATCGGCCCGAACTTCTTCTACACGGTCACGCTGCCCGTCACACTGTGGTTCCTCGACAAGGGCAAGCGCGGGATCGAGCGCGAAGATACAGTGCTGTTCCTCGACGCCCGGCACCTGTTCCGGCAGATCGACCGGGCACACCGCGATTTCCTGCCCGAGCAGATCGAACTGCTCGCCAACGTGGTGCGGCTCTATCGCGGCGAAGAAGTCGAAACGGCCGACGGTGACGCGCTGCTGACGGGACGTTTCCCGGACGGCGGTACGTCGACGTGCCCGGCCTCTGCAAGGTCGCAAGTCGCACCGAGATCGAAGCCCAAGGCTGGAGCCTCAACCCGGGCCGTTACACCGGGACGGCGGCGGTTGACGACGCCGGCGAGGACTTCGCCGACAGACTCGCCAGCTTGTACGACGAGTTCGCCCGCGCCTCAGCGACGAGGCAGACGTGCTGCGCACCAAGGTCGACGCGGCAGTCCAAGGGATTCTCGGCGCATGACGGATTGGCGTGATGCAAGCCTCGGGCCACGGCTTTCTTCGCGACGGAGACCCGAATCCGCCACCGGCGCCCGACCGCGTCTGCGCGCGCTGCGGGCTGGCGCGGCCGCCGGCCACGACCTGGCCGGAGGGACCGGTCTGCGATCCCTGCTCCACCGCGGCGCTGCGCCGCCGCGGACCCTGCTCGGGCTGTGGCCGGCAGCGCCGGCTGGTGGCGCCGCCCGGCCCGACCGCCATCACCTGCGCCGACTGTTCAGACGCACGAGCTCCGGCCGGGCACGTCTGCGCCGACTGTGGGCGGGAGGACAAGCTCTACGCCCGCGGCCGGTGCGCCGGCTGCAGCCTGCAGGTCTGGCGCGCCCGTCGAGACCGTGGCCACTCCTCCGAGAGATCAACCAAGGGCAGACAGCCTTGGTACGACCAGCTCGGCGACCTGCTCAGCGAACTCGACCGGGTGCCGGTCCGGCATGGTTTGCACCTCGGTCGCACCCAGCGCCGCGTACTCGACCACGTCGGCCACGAACGCGTCGACGTCCACCAGCGCCGGTCGTGTGACCAGAACGGTTTTCTGGATGCTGTCGTAGTCCCGGTCGGCGTCGACGCAATGCTCGCGCAGCACGTCGAACTTGTGCGAGACCTCGGCGGGGGTGGTGCCGAACACATTGCACGCGTCGGCGTAGTGGGCCACCAGCCACAGCGTCCGCTTCTCGCCCCCGCCGCCGATCATGACCGGCGGGTGGGGCTGGCTGATAGGCGGGGGCACGCACAGCGTCTCGGCCAACTGGTAGTGCTGGCCGTGGAACGGGCCGTTGTCCTCGCTCCACATCTGCAGGCAGATCCGCAACGTTTCCTCTAGCCGCTCGAAACGTTCGGCGACCGGGACCACGGGTACCCCTAGCCCCCGCTGCTCACGCTCGTACCACGAGGCGCCGACGCCCAGCCGTGCCCGGCCGCCCGACAGCACGTCGAGGGTGGTCACGATCTTGGCCAGCAACCCCGGGTAGCGGTACATCACCCCGGTCACCATCAGCCCAAGCGTCATCCGGTCGGTCCTGCCGGCCAGGTAGCCCAGCGTTGTGTAGCCCTCGAGCATGGGCTCATCGACCGAGGCCGCCCCCTCCATCTGGAAGTAGTGATCCATCACAGTGAACGAGGACAGGCCCGCCTGCTCGGCGATGCGCGCTGTCTCGGCAAGCGTGGGGGCAATCCTGGCCGGTTCGGACGGGGTCGAGTAGTTCCAGTAGTGCAGGCCCAGCTTCATCGAGGTCCTCCTGACGTCGTGACGGTCCGGGCTCAATGATCCTGCCGTTTGACGCGCCACTGCGGCACCATGGCCCGGGTAGCATCATCAAATCCACCCAGCCGGGATGAAGCGAGCGGCCAACCTCGCGGCACGGTTGGCCACGGAGGGGATCGCCGAGGCGGTCCTGGTCGAGGAGGTTCGTTTCTCGGAGGCAGAGCTGCATGCGCTGCACATGCGGGTCATCGAGGAGCACTATGGCTGGCTGGGACAGCACGCGGTCTCGGTGACCGGCTCCGAGGGCGATGTCCGGACCAACGCAGTGATCGTCGACGTGGCGGTCCCTCTTTCGAAGGGGGTGCTCGCGATCACTCAGGCTCGTTGGGGCAGCGACGTGCGACTTCGGTTCTCGCCCGGCTCGCGGATGATCGAGCAGTAGCTGCGCACACGTGCCGCCACCGAGCACCCGCCCGCGGCTGACACGGCCGCCCGGGAACCGTCACTACAGCGCGGCGTAGTGGCGCGGGGGCGATCGCGCTCTGGGGCGGACCGATTTGAGCCGTCCATAAGACGATGATCCGCGTTGGCCGCATCCGTAGGGCGCCTTTGACCAGTCGCCGCAGTGGCACCTCGCCGGTTCCCTCCAAGTTTGGCTTGCGGGTCTGCATGGCTACCCAGTCAGGCAGCGCAATCCGCAACTCGAAGACCTCTTCACAGCTCACCACCCGCTCTGAGCGGCGAATGGCAGCGGCCAAGCGGCTGAGGAGTGTCGTCTTGCCCGCCTGCGTGCCCCTGGCCATGATGATGTTCGGTCCGCTCACCACGCCGCCTCCAGGAAACGGGCCGAGGGCAGGTCAAGGTGCCCAGCGCGACAAGTTCATCGAGCGAGTGGGCGGTCAACACCACTTGCGGATATTGACCGCCACGTGCCGCCCGGTGATGTCCGGGATTGCGCCACCGAAGGGCAGCGTCCGACGTACAAGTTCTTGCAGGGAGCGTCGGGACTTCTCAACGCACGGCGACGGACTCAAGTGAATAGTGCCGCGCCGATCTTGTTGGCGGCTTGCGCTGCGTCGTCGGCGTGACGTGGCTGTCGAGGTTGGTGAACAGGGTCGGGTCCGCGTGGCCCGGTCGCTCGGCGGCGACTTTCGGCGCAACTCCGCGGACTAGCATCAGGGTCGCGCTGGTGTGCCGGAGGCCGTGCGCCGTCAGCCGAGCAGCTGCAGTTCGGCGGTGTACCGACCCAAGAGCCGGGACAGGTACTGCAGGTGGTACGAGCCGCCGCCGAGCTGGGTGAAGACGTGATCGCTGGCAACGTACGACGAGCTAGCCAGCCGTTCCTCGCTCTGCAGCTTCCGCTGGGCCTTGAGGATGCGGACCAGGTCGTCGTCGAGGTCGATGCTGCGGGTCGCGTCCCGGCTCTTGCCCGCCGAAGAAACCAGGTCGTAGCCCAGTGTCGAGACGAACTCCACCACATGCACCCGGCGCCGGGGCAGGTCCACATTCGGCCAGCGCAGAGACACCATCTCGCCGATCCGCAGCCCGGAGCCGAGTAGTAACGCCCAGAAGGCGTACGTCCGGTCTCCGTCCATCAGGGTGAGGGAACTCGCGGGCCTGCTCCGGCGACCAGTGCCGTGGCACCGAGCGTGCCGCCGGCGGCCGCGGAACCACAGTGACCGGATTAACCCCGAGCAGCCCCATGTGCACGGCCAGCTTGAGAGCGCCGGCCAGCTGCGCCCGGGCCAACCGGATCGTGTTTGCGGCGAGCGGCCGGCCGTTCTTCGTGCCGCCGCTATTCGCCAACCAACCGGCGCTGCCACGCCACGACCGAGTCCGCCGTGACGTCGCGGATCTTCATTGACCCGAGCAGCGGCCGGACGTAGTCGCCGGCGCGGTGCCGGTAGTTGAAGCAGGTCTTCGGCGAGAGCCGGCCGTCCGCCTCGATGCCGTCGAGGTAGAGGTCGAGCAGGTCATTGACAGTCATCCCGGCGGGCGTCGGCCGCACCACCCCGGCGTCGATCTTCTGCAGCAGATCCCGCCGCGCCCGGCCGGCCTCAGCGGCGGTCTGGAACCCCCGCTTGGTCAGCTGCTGCCACTGCCCAGTGATCGGATCCCGGCCGGTACGGATCTTGAAATACCTTGAAATACTACCGACCCTGCGTGTCGGAGTAGACCCCTGGAGGCTTCGCCGGAATGGCCGCCGCCAATCGTGAGAACACGGGATGTTCTCAAAATGTTCTCACGGACTAGTCATCTAGCAATGGGCCAGAGGCACACCCCCTCTGACCTGGGCAAACGTTGCGCGCTCGGAGGGACTCGAACCCCCAACCTTCTGATCCGTAGTCAGATGCTCTGTCCGTTGAGCTACGAGCGCCGAAGCGAGGAGAGTCTAGCGCGGTTCGGTGCGCCGGCCGGATCCGCCAGTCAACGGGCCGCAGTCATCACTGGCTAGGCCTGGCAGGCCTGCGCCGCCGGCGGCGGCGAACTTCCGCCGCGACAGCGGAGGCTCCGGGATTTGAACCCGGGATGGGGATTAACCCAAACCGCATTAGCAGTGCGGCGCCATAGACCGGACTAGGCGAAGCCTCCTTGCGCCCCGCGGGGCGCCGGCGCGCACGATACCCGCGGTCGATCGGGGACGGCAAAGAACGCCCACGGACCCCACCCGGTGAGGCAGCCGGCTACGCGGGCAGGCTGGGAAGGCCCCGGCGCGGCTCGAGTGCCGCGCACGATAACGTCTGGAGCAACCGTGACCGACACCCCGGCCGGGGAGCGCTTCGCCGATCCCCAGCGGTGGGAAGACGAAGGCGGCGGTGGCCCGCACATCTGGCGGACGCTGGGCTACCGCCGTACCGCGTGGCAGCCAGGCCGGACCAGCATCGAGTGGGACGCCGACCCGCGGTACAGCTTCCCGACCGCCACCGGGCCAGTGATCCAAGGCGGGCTGGTCACCGCACTGCTGGACGCTGCCATGGGCGGCGCCTGCTGGACGGTGCTGGACCACGACCAGGCCTTCCTCACCGCCGACCTGCGGGTGGAGTTCCTCCGGATGACGACGCCGGGACTGCTCAGTGCAACTGGCTGGGTGGTGCGGCGTACCCGCCCGGTGGTCTTCTGTGCGGCCGATCTGCAGGATGTCGCCGGCCGCCTGCTGGCGAGCAGCCGGTGCACGCAGGTGGTACGGGCCGACGACTGGGGCGCCGGCCGGTACGGCGCGGCCGATCCGGCTGGAGCCCCGCCGCGCGATGCCCGCGGCTGACCCGGTGTGTGTCGCGGAGCACCACTCGCGGCTGCCCACAACCGCCGCTGGCGCCCCCGACCAGCGCGGCGAGCCATGTGACGTTCGCCTCATTGGGGTGCCTGCAGGGCTTAGCGGCCCTTGACAGTGTTACTCGCTGGTAACAAAGTGTACTTCGAGAAGAGTCTCATCTTGCTGAACGGATCGGACGAGGAGGAAGACGTGGAGCGCCGCGAGGTCATCTTGCACGGGCACCGAGTCTCCTACACCGAGGCCGGAGCCGCCGAGGGTCCGCTGCTTATACTGGTGCACGGGGTCGCCGGCAACAGCCACACCTGGGACGACGCGATTTTCACTCTGCAGCGGTCCGTACACGTGATCGCCCCGGACCTGCTTGGCCACGGCGAGTCGGCCAAACCGCGCGGAGACTACTCGCTGGGCGCCTACGCCAGCGGCATCCGTGATCTCCTGCAGGTGCTGGGCCATGACCGAGCGACCATCGTCGGGCACTCGCTGGGCGGCGGAGTGGCGATGCAGTTCGCCTACCAGTTCCCGGAGCGCTGCGAGCGCATGGGTTTGGTCTGCAGCGGCGGCCTGGGTCATGAGATCACTCCCCTGCTGCGGGTGGCCAGCCTGCCGGGGGTGGATCTGCTGCTGCCGCTCATTGCCAACGCCTGGGTACGTCGGGTCGGCCAGGTGGCCGGTGATCTCGTCAGCCGGCTCCCGCTGGTCAGCTGGCCCCCCACCCTGCACGAGATCGCCGGCGGCTACAGTTCGCTGGCCGACACGCAGGCGCGATCCGCGTTCTGGCACACGCTGCGCAATGTCATCGACGTGACGGGTCAGCGGGTGAGCGCCCTGGACCGGCTCTACCTGGCAGCCGACCTGCCCACGCTCATCGTCTGGGGGGACGGTGACCCGATGATCCCGGTGCGCCACGGCGAGCGGGCCGCCGCGCTGATCGCCGGCAGTCGGCTGGAGATCTTCGATGCGGCCGGGCACTTCCCGCACCGCGACGAGCCCGAGCGCTTCGCCCGCGTGCTGTTGCGGTGGATGGCCGAAACTGAGCCGGCCCGGCTCAACCACGAGACTCTGCGTCAACGCTTGCTGGAGCACGCCGACCTGCACCCGGTCACGGCCGATTCGGACGAGACCCCGCCGGGGGCCGCCGACATCTCAGACCAACCCGCTACTCGACGGCCCGCTGCCCCAGCCTCGTCGACCCCCGAGCTGCACTACTCGGCGGGCATCGCCGGTTAGTCAACCCGACGGTCAGCGGTGGCGCAGCCGCAGGCTGTCCCAGCTGCCGTCTACGCACCAGCCACCGCGGCGACGACGTCGTCTGGGTGGCGAACCGGCCCATCGGCACCCGGTCGATGATGTCGGCGTCGGTGTAGCCGCCCGCTGCCTGGTCGGCATGTCCATCCCCGTCTTCACCCACCCGGGGCAGAAGGCGTTGACCCGGACGCCGCGGCCGCCCCACTCGGCAGCCAGGGTGCGGGTTAGCCCGATGAGCCCATACTTACTGGCCTGGTACGCCGAGCGGTCGGCCACGCCCAGTAGGCCGGCGACCGAGGCGACGTTCACCATGCTGCCAGAGCCAGCGGCCAGCATCAGCCGACCCAAGCTCCGGGCGCAGCAGGAACGGCCCGAGCAGATTGACCTCGAGCACGCGGCGCCCCTGCTGCCCAGTGGTCTGCTCGTCGCCACCCGTCTCCGGTCCCACTCGGCACACCGGGTCCCCGGGACCCCGGGACTCCGGGACCCCGGGACCCCGGGACTCCGGGACTCCGGGACTAAATACCTGGAACGGGTTAGGTTAGAAGTGCACAGATACTCACAGAAGCGCCCACTTCCGAGAAATCTGTGCTGCGCTAGTGCTGTCGGCGACGGCTGGAACTAGTTGACCTGGCGCAGGCGCTTCTCTTAGGCAGCCAACGGATATAGATTGCCGAACGTAACCAGACGGTTCGGCTGTGCGGCTGTGCAAGGTTAGGACCGTCACCGCCAAAGCAGTGCCAACCTCATCAACAGGCGAGAGCTGTTTCAGCCCTCGTCACCGTCAACCAGCGATGGACAGGAGGTACCCGATGCAACGACCAGCATTCTCCGACGGGGCCACCTACCGGCCCTCCCGCGCGGCTTCCGGCCCGCTACCGCCGCCAGCGTGATGCAGACCGCTGGGCTCGTGCTGGCCGGCTGGTTGATTCTTTCCGTACCAGCGGCCTTGCTAGTCGGCGCCCTGCTCCGGAACCGGAACAGGCCAATGGCGCGAACTGCCGCCCAGCAGCGGCGGCTGCATCAGCGTTGCCGGCGGTGGGCCGCGACTACAGCAGCCGGGGTGGTGTCGCTGGTTGTTCTGCAAGGAATGGCGGAAGCTGCACCCGGCACGGCCGTGTGGGCCGCCCGACTGCGGGTGGAGGACCTGCGGGTGGCGATTGAGCCGGATCCGGCCCAGCGGGTGATGTTGAATCTGCGCTTTGCCACCGAGCGCGCGACCGAGCTCCAATACATGGCGAGCCGCGGCACGCTCGGCGACGCGCCGATGGTGACCGCCAACCTGAAAGAGCACTTGGCCGAGGCGCAGACCGGGTTGGCGCGGGTCAGCGACCGCAGTGGTCACGCCACCCCCGTGCCGACGCAGGGCGTTCAGGCTGTCGAGAACCAGGTCAAGATGCTCAGCCAGTTGGTCACGACAAACTGCGCGACTACGGCCAGTGGAGACTGCTCCGGTCTGCAGTCGGCGCTGACGACGTCAGCAACGATGTTGACCGCCTTGGCACCACCCGCAATGTCGGGACCGACGACCCTGACCACCGCGGCCCCCCCTCCGGCGGCGGCGCCACCCTCGGTCCCGGCACCTGCCGGCGCTGTACCCCCGGCTGTGACGTCCGGGCCGCCCTCGGTCGGCGCTGGTGCGCCGCTGCCGCCCGCACCGGTCCCCACGAGCGGCGCTCACCCAGCACCCGTTCCGGCCGGTGGGCAAGCCTCCGCGTCGTCGCCGGCCGTGCCTACCGTCACCTCGACCGGACCGGCCGCTCCCGGGACGTCCCCACCGCCGCCGGTACCGACGCTCGGCCCGCAGCCCGCGAGCACCACGACGCCCGCACCGTCACCGTCACCGTCACCGTCACCCTCTACGTCACCGTCGCCGACGCCGACGCCCTCCACGTCGCCGTCGGTCTCGAGTGGGACTGGTGCGGCCGGGGCGGCCGCCGAGTCGCCCCGGCAACAGTGGCGTCGCCGATCCGGTGATGCCACTCCTCAGGCCCGGTAGCGATCCGTTTCGGGCGGCGGCCGGTTAGTTGCCCTCGCCCGCCGGACGCAGGCTGGGACTGAGCACCAGGATCGCCAAGGCAACCGTGGCCGTGACGGCCCCAACGCCGAAGGCCCAGTTCGGACCGGCGGCGTCCCACAGCCCGCCAGCGATCACGCTCGCCGGCAAGACGAGCAGCCCCGCAGCGGCGGCATACAGGCCGTAGGCGGCGCCCCGACGCTGCACTGGCACCAGGTCGCCGACCCAGGCCTTGACGGTCCCCTCCGCGGAGGCGTAGTAGACGCCGTACGCCGCGAACAGCGTCCACAGCTGCCAGGCGCTGGTAGCGGCGGCGAACCCGGCGTACACCGCGGCGTACACCGCCCAACCGGCGATCAATAGCCGGCGGCGACCAATGCGGTCGGACAGCGCGCCGAGCGGCACCGCCAGCAGGGCGTATACCAGGTTGACCGCGGCGTAGGCGAACGCGAGCTGGGCCGCAGACAGCCCCGCGGACCGAGCTCGCAGCAGCAACATGGTGTCGGAGGAGTTGGCCAGCCCGAACACCACGGTGGCCACCAGCAGCGCCCGAAACGCGCTTGGCAGCGGCGTCCGCGGCAGCTCTCGATCCCGGGGTGCGGGCGGTGCGTCCCGGACCTGCCGCAGCGTGAACAGCCCGGCGATCGCCGGAAGGGCCGCCAGGGCGAACACGGTGCGCAGACCGGTTTCCTCATGGCCGAGCACAAGCAGCAACAGCCCGGCGACGGCCGGTCCGCGACCGAGCCGGCGGTGTCCAAGGCCCGCAGCACCCCGAACGACCGGCCGGCGCGGCCGGCACCGGCGTCGAGCGCCACCAGCGAGTCCTTCGGGGCATCTTTCCCGCCCTTGCCCAGCCCGTCGACCACGCGCAGGCTGCCGACGGCGGCGACGTTCGGGGCCAGCGCCAGCAGCGGCCTAGAGATCAGCGAGGCGACGTAGGAAATGGTGAGCAGCCGCTGCGGCGACATCCCCCGGTCCAGCGCCCGCGCGCTGCCAAGCCGGGCGAGTGTCACCCCGACCGCCAGCAGCCCCTCAACGGTACCGAGCAAGGTCGTCGAGGAGCCCAACGCCACGACGACGAAGGTCGGGACCAGCGGGTAGACCATCTCCTGGGCCATCCCGGAAAGCAGGGAAAGCCGACCAAGCAGCAGGGTGTTCGACCCGGTCGCGACCGGGCGAGATGATCCTGGCCGCGTCATGGCGCCGCGAGACCGAGGCCGGCCGCCGCGGCCAGCACGCCGACGACCAGGCTGGCGCCGATGTTCGCGCCGGCCTCCAGCAGAGAGCCGTCCTCGGCCAACACCAGCGACTCCCAGGCCCACGTCGACCACGTTGTGTATCCCCCGGTGAAGCCGGCCGAGAGCACGACCGTCGGTCTATGCGCCAATCCGTGGTGCAGCGCCAGCCCCGTGACCAGCCCCAGCAACAGCGACCCGGTGATGTTGATCGCAAACGTGCCCCACGGGAAGACGGAGTCGTGCCAGCCCTGGATGAGCTGGTCCAGCAGGTAGCGGCCGGTCGCGCCGAGCCCGGCGGCGAGCCCGACCGCGATGGCCAGCATCATCGCGAAGCCTGCCACCGCCCGACATACTTGATCACCTCGACGTCATCGAGAATCACCAGCGCCCCGTCGGTGACCAGGACATCGAGCTCGGGCAGGAAGCCGCGGATGCGCTCCGCACTATCCACAATAATGATCGCAATGGGCAGGTCTTGGGAAAGGCTCAGCAGCCGGGCGGTGTGGATGTGGCTGCTCGGGCCGAACCCCTCGATGCCGCGCAACACGCTGGCTCCCGCCATCCCGGACTGGTGCGCCCGCCGGACGATCTCGGCGTACAACGGCCGGTGATGCCACTGGTCGGACTCGCCGATGAGGATGGTCAGTCGCTGTGCGGCTCCGGTTAGCGCCATCTGCCCTCCGCTAGCTCTGTCGCCGGGTCGGCCGGGTCGAACCTCACTGTGGGCGGCGACGACCCCGGTACGTCGCCACGGCTCGCCCCGGTCACCTGGCCGAGCGACGCAGCGCCAGTCCGGCCACCGTACTGAGCCCGAGGTACTGGGCGGCGATGCCCACGGCACCATGGCCGGCGAGCCGGTCGGTGGTGGTGACAACCGAGGAGAAGGTGGTGAAGCCGCCGGGGAAGCCGATGCCCAGGGCCGACCGAACGTACGTCGTGGGCAGCCACACCGCGATCACGATCACGAGCAGCAGGGCGAGCGCGAAGGCGCCGCTGGTGATGACGGCGACCAGCAGGCGGCCGCGCAGTCGGGGGCGGGTGCGGCGGCCCGGCGAAGACGTCTTGGACGTCGGGATCAACGGGGAGCACCGGCGGCTCAGCCGGTGACCGCCTGGATTCAGTAATGCCCCATGACGGCCGCGCCGTTGCCGGCCTTTGATGCCGCCGGACGGTGCTTGCCGCCCCGGCGTCTCCGTCAGGGTGAGGTCCACAGATGTCGCTGGACGGATCACTCCCCCGAGACCATCGTCGACGACCGCCTCTCCCAAGCCTCGGCTTCGCCGGCGGCGGGCCACTCCTGCCAGGCCTCGTCCGGCATCCAGCTCGGCTCGCCTCTGGTAGGCACCTTCGCGCAGTCCGGCGAGCGCCTGCGCGTTGAGGCCCCGGCCCGGCCCAGTCGCTCGAATGCCCCGTCAGGTCGTCCGGGCGGCGGTGGCCAACGCTTGGGCGAAGACCGCCCGGTCAAAACCACGGTCCTTCCAGCCGCGAGTTCGAGCAGCCGAGGCGGCTGTACCGCACCTGCAGCGCAATATTCCCGCCCGGCACTGCCGCCAGTACCAGCCGGGCGAGTCGGTCGAGTCGGTCGAGCTCCGGATCGAGGCTCAGCGCAGCGCTGCTGTTGCCAGCCGCTCGCTCCACGCATTCCAGACGTAGCTGGGCAGCCGCAGCCTTGGCCACAGCCGGACAAGCTGGACCAAGTCGACGTAGTCAATTACCGCCGCCTCGTCGCCGTTGGTCAGAACGATCTGGTACAACTCGGTGAGGTCGTCGTCGTCTTCGAGATCGAACGTCTGCGACGGCCCAGAGGAATGCACGGCCGTCGGCAGCTCGAGCCGTCCGCGCACCGGCCCGGTCAGCAAGTTCAGGTCTTGGGGCACCGAGACTGGGCGTCGCCAGCCACCCACTCGTCCCCGGTATTGGTTAGTCACTGACGCCACCGGATGGAGCAAGAGGCTTTCGGCGGCAGCGGGCACTCCCTCGGCCGGTGTGGAGCACGCCCCACCTCCACACCGGCCGTGCCCACGAAGGTGGCAATGAGCAGATGCAGATCGTCCCACACAGCGCCCAGCGCCACCGAGAGGCTGCGCGACAGCGGAGGGCGTGGGATTCGAACCCACGAGGACGCGCGAACGCCCTAGCGGTTTTCAAGACCGCCGCCATCGGCCACTAGGCGAGCCCTCCAGGGCCGCCAACGTACGACATGCGGCCCGAGCCGCCCAGATCGCAGCCTGCCTCCGGGCAACTGGCCACTGCCAGGCCTTTCCAGTCGACGCTGCAGCGGCCAGCATGGACCTCGACGGAGCCCGCCGGCCGGCTGGAGGTGGCGATGACGCTGCGACCCGAAGAAGTGCGACGCGACCCCGGGGTCGTCGGACCCCCGCTGACCGAGGAACAGGAACAGCAGGTCAAAGAGATCCTGACTCGATACCGATCCGAGGCAGTTTCCGGATCCGAGTCCCGGCCCGACTGGTCGCCCACCGCGGACGCCACGCCGCCCAAGCGCTGAGGCGTCAGGCCAGGTCG
>Ga0208850_1000444_pt1 | contig 13786 bp, 13 predicted proteins | sample NGESurshal092012_5_FD_184475 | JGI IMG/M metagenome (GOLD analysis project Ga0208850, IMG submission 184475) | Arctic peat soil microbial communities from Barrow, Alaska - NGEE Surface sample 210-2 shallow-092012 (SPAdes) | ecosystem: Environmental > Terrestrial > Soil > Wetlands > Peat ... | reverse complement strand
GCGGCGGGGAAGGGAAAATCACTTTATTAAATGAGGAACCCACCCGGGTTCCTCACCTCCTTGGGCAGGGGTAACCCCTGCACCTTAAGTATTGAGATGAGAAAAGATGCGGGCTTCGCCCTGTTAGGACAGGTGAAGGGGGGAATTTACCTCGCCCGTTCTTTCACGGGAGAGGAGGCCGAGCGTAGCGAGGTAGGTGAGGGTGCAGCGGCGGCGCCATCGACTTGGGCATGCCGTCGACTGCAGATGGGTTCACGGCGCCTGCGCGGGCAGCCGGGTAATCGAGCGCAAATACACGAGCATCGCGCCCGAGAACAGCGCCACATCCAGCGCGAGCTCCAGCCACATTCTCTGTCGCGATGGCGCGCCGACCCCGAAGCATCCGCAATCGAGCGTGAGACCTCGAAGCAGCGCGGACGCCAACGCCGTGAAAAACATTACAGAAATGACAGCGACCGCGAGCGCTCCGACCCGCCTGGTCAGGGGCGCGAGCAGCAGGACGCCGCATGCGAGCTCGAATGGCGGCAGACCCAGCGCGAACAGGTTGATGAACACGGCAGGCACGATCGCGAACGCCGCGGTGCTATCCGCGAACTGCAGCGGGTCGCGGATCTTGTCGATGCCCGCGTAAATGAATACGGCAGCCACGGCTATGCTGACCGCGAGCACCGCATAGTTGCGACGCGAATTGTCGGGCGGCATCATCGTACGCTCCCTGTAGAGGCAGGCATCCCCGCCGCCGACCACGCATCCCACCCGCCCGTGAAGACGCTGACGTTGCTGAAGCCGAGACTCAGCAACGCGTTGGCGACGAGCCGGCTGTCATGACATTCGCCGCCGGCGCAGTACACGATGATCGGCTTGTCAGTGGCGGCTTTCAGCGAGAGAGATAGATGCCGGTAATCTTGCGCGAAGTCGTCTCGCGCGAGATTAAGCGCTCCCGGTACGTGTCCCTGTTCGAAGAACAGGGACGGCCGGGCGTCAAGGATGAGTGCGCTTTTGCTCTCGACGGCTGAACGGAATTCGTGAAGTCCGACAGTTGCCGCCGGCGCGATCTTAAACGGCGGCGCCGCAACCAAAGTCGTCAGCTCGGCATCGAAACGCTGCTCCGGCGTTTGATAAACGATAGGAAGCGGGTGGAGCGAACCCCGGTTAATCACGAGTCCAGCCGCCAGCGACGCAATCGCGAGCATCGCAACACCGGCGAGATCGCGCACAATCTGCCATGCGAGACTCCTCGCTTGAGGCAGGCGCGTCGGATCTTGAATGGCGATCGATGACACTGCTGAAGTTAAGGGCCTTGATTGTGCCGGTCCGGAGACAGCGGCAGGGGAGGATATTGGCTGTTTGCAAATCGCCACGCGGAGATCCCAATGAGAAAGTAAAAAAACGTCAACAGACTTAATGGAACGACCCCGAGAACGTAAGGCCATTGGCGCATCAGGGGTAGATAAGCGTTTGGGAAAAAAACCTGGACCAAGAGTGTGATTAGTCCAACCGCTGCAAGCGCAAAACAAACCCGGTGAAGCGGCACGTATTTCAGGAGATCGAACTCGACCACGACTGCTCTTATAGCACGGGACGTGCTGATAGCGTTATGACGTGCTGATAGCGTTATAATGAGTCAAGCTTCAGCCGAATGATTCCTGCGAGTAGGCTCACCTGCTGGCGAGGGGCAACGCGGGCATAGCAGAGACTCGGAGCGTTGGCAGCGACCAGAGGTGACCATGCTGGTATTTCTAATCCATGTTCGCGACCCGCAATTTTACGCCGTGCCGGCGGAGGGCCGCGCGAAAAACGGCAACCTGCGCATTATGGGGTTCCCGCCGATCGGAATCATGTCGCTGTCCGCGGTGCTCAAGCGTGCCGGCCATGAATGCGTGATGTTCGACCAGGCCAACAGCGAGACTCCAAACCAGGTCATCATCGAGCAGATTCGCACGCGGCGGCCCCAACTGGTCGGGTTGAGTTTTCTGAGCACGACCAGTTATCCCTACGCCAAGATTCTCGCCCGCCAGATCCGCGCGGTCGATTCCAAGGTCAAAGTCGCCATCGGCGGTGTCTTCGCGACGCTGAATGCGTCCCTGGTGAAACTGCAATGCAGCGAAGTGGATTTTGTCTGCCGCGGTGACGGTGAGCAGTTGATTCTCGACCTGGTCGCGCAGCTCGACAATCCGGCGGGGGTCGCCGGGCTGACTTGGGTGCGAGACGGCCAGGTGGTAAACAATCCGGACCGCGCTGTCGAGCGCGACCTCGACCAGTGGCCTTTTCCGGACCGCGAAAGCCTCGCGCTGGACTTCATCGAGTCGATGCCGCTGGATGTGCCCACGGTTCTGTCAATGGACCGTTACACCACGATGCAGACGTCGCGCGGATGCCCGTGGCCCTGCGTTTTCTGCGACATTCCGGCCTTCAACCAGAGCAAGTGGCGCTCGCGCAGCCCTCAGCACGTGCTGGCGGAATTCAATCATCTGAAGGAACACGGCTATGGTGCGGTGTACTTTGTCGACGATCATTTCCTGCTGCAACCGAAGCGGATCGAAGCCATCTGCGAGGGGCTAATCGACAGCGGTCCGACCATCCACTGGGGATGCGAGGGCAGGGTCGATTCGGTTGCCCAACATCTGTTTCCGGCGATGGCAAAGGCCAATTGCCGCACTCTGATGTTCGGGATCGAGAGCGGCAGTCAAAAGGTGCTGGACCGGCTCAAGAAGGAGCAGACCCTTAAGGAAGTTGAGACCGCGGTCGCGAACGCCAAGCGGGCAGGAATCGAAATCGTGCACGGCTTCTTCACGGTCGGCAACCCCGACGAGACCGTGGCCGACCTGAGGGCGACTTTTGATTTTGCCGCAAGACTTCCGCTCGACACGTTCAACTTCAACCGCCTATGCGTCTATCGCGGCACCCCGTTGTGGAATGAATATGTCCGCCGCGGCCTGGTCGACGAGGCTCGAGACTGGTTCAAGTATTTCAAGTGTTCCGAGATCGATCCGACCTGCCTGCCGGGCGAGGTAATCAACCGCGAGCGCAGCGCGGGTTTCCGCAGAATATTCCTTTACAAGCTGCTTCATTATCCGCTGCAGACCGTGCGGCTGCTGCGCCGTTTCACGCGCTTCATGCCGATGCGCGACGTGGTTTACCTGATTATCAAGCCCTTCCTCGGCCAGGGTCGCGGAGCCACGCCGGCTGAGACCCTTTCGCGCAGCGTCGAACATGCGGAACTTAAGGACTCGGCCGCAGCCCTCACCCAAGTCAGCGACGCGACGTTCGAGAAGGCGGTGGCCGAATTGCAGGCCGCACGGGCCCCAATTCATCCCGGGCCATGAAGTCCGCAGAAATCGCGGGCGCGCGAGCGGCGAGATGACCGTGCTGGTTTTGCCCACGCTGATATCCTTATAATAAACCGATTATTCAGCCGAATGGCGGTTTTATGCTCCATCAGGTGAGTGGTGCAGGCGGGTTGGGTGTGGTGGAACTGGTGCTGGGCACGGGCCCGGTGGTGGCAGTCGTGTTGTGGCTGCTGGTGGCCTTTTCGGTCGGCAGTTGGGGTATCATCCTTTACAAACTGATTCAGATTTCGCGAGCGCGGCGCCAGTCCGAGCGCTTCATCGCGATCTTCTGGGAATCGAAGAACCTCGCCGCGATTCACACCGCGAGCGTCGGCCTCAAGCGCAGCCCGGTCGCGCAGGTTTTCCGCGCCGGCTACCAGGAGCTCCTGCAAATCACCCGCGCCAAGCGCCAGGCGGTCGGAGCGGAAAGCGGCTTCTCGACCGATCTCGGCGGAATCGCCAACGTGATGCGCGCGATGAAGCGCCAGGAAAACGTCGAGCTGACCAAGCTCGAATCCGGCATCACGTTCCTGGCCACCACCGGTTCGTCGTGCCCGTTCATCGGACTGTTCGGCACGGTGTGGGGAATAATGACGGCGTTCCTGGGCCTGTCGGCGTCGCATACGTCGAGCATCCAGGCGGTCGCGCCCGGAATCGCCGAGGCGCTGATCACGACTGCGGTCGGCCTGGTCGCGGCGATCCCGGCGCAGATGTTCTACAACTACTTCATCGCGCGGGTGCGAGTGCTGGCAACCGAGATGGATAATTTCACCTCCGAATTTTTGAACATCGCCGAGCGTCATTTCCTTTCGTAGGCAGCATCGCAATGGCATTCGATTCAGGACAGCGCGGGCAGATGGTTTCCCAGATCAACGTCACGCCGCTGGTGGACGTGATGCTGGTGTTGCTGGTCATCTTCATGGTGACGGCGCCGATTATTCAGCAGGGCGTCGAGGTCACGCTGCCCAGCGTCAAGGCCGAGGCACTGCCCGGCAAGGAAGCGCAGTTCGTCGTGTCGATCACGCGCGACAGCCAGATTTATCTCAATGACGCGAAGCTTTCGGCGGATGAACTGACCGGCAAGCTGAAGGCGATTGCAAATGAGCGTCCGGATCGCCAGGTTTTCATCCGCGCCGACGACCGGGTGCCGTACGGCGAGGTGATCCGCACGATGGCGGCGATTAAGGCCGCGGGAATCGAAAACGTCGGGATGGTGACGGAGATGCCGGCGGCGAACGGCACCGACGCGGGCGCGAAGTGAGCGCTGGGCGTGGCATCGCGGGACCATAACGGTGACGAGCAGCCGTCGCGAATCGGATATTTCGCGGCGATCTTCGTCTCCGCGCTCGGGCACGCTGCGCTGTTCGCGACGGTGTTCTTCATCGCGCCGCGCTTTTTGCATCCCGAAGAAGCCGCGCCGCCCGCATACACGGTGAAAATCGTCGATAACATTCCAGCCGGCGACCTCGGAACGCATCTGCCGCGCATCAATCGGCGCCCGGCGGATGAAGCGAAGGCGGCGGCGCCCAAGCCCGAAGAATCGAAGGTCAAGACCGAGCCGCCCAAAACAGAACTCGCGCTCAACGACGATAAGAACGCGCTCAAAATAAATGCGAAGGCAACCGACGCTCCAACCGCGACTCCCACGCCCGAGCCAACTATTGAAGCGACGCCAGAGCCAACTGTCGAGCCCACGACCGCGCCGACGATTGCGCCAACGCCGCAGCCCACTCCGGAGCCGACGAAACACGCGAAGCCAAAGCCCACGCCCAACAAGGCGTCGCGCAACCGGCCCAAGTCTGAAGCGACGACAGCAAAGGCAAAGATCGCATCGACGCCAAGCGTCGATCAGCGGTTCGCGATGCTCAAGCGCCGGTTGCTCGCGGAGCACGTCAAGGAGCTGGCGAGTAATCCGCCGCCTGAAGATGAAGCTGACGACGATTCCGACTCGGCCGACAGCGATGCCACCGGTCCGGCAGGGGGAGGACCCGTCGTCGCAAGTAACGCGAGTGAAGGAGCGGGTTACGGAGTCGGCGCCGGCAAGGGCAGCGTCGGGATTCTACAGGACTCGGAATTTATCCTGTACTATAAGACCGTGCAGGAGCAGATTAAAAAGTCGTGGACGTTTACCGGCGGATCGAACGAGCTGACCGCGACCGTCAATTTCGCGATCGGCCCCGACGGTGCGCTGACCGCCGTGAAGCTAGGCACGAGTTCGAACGACTCGGCGTTCGATGATTCCGTGATTCGCGCGATTCGCCGGGCGGCGCCGTTTCCCGCGCCGCCGGAAAAGTTTCGCGACCAGTTTTCTTCCGGGATCAAAGCCTTGTTTCAGCTCGGCGAACTCAAGTCCTGAGGTTGCGATGGTGCAGGAGGTGCGGATGTTTTTCAGTTTTTTCAGGGTCAAAACATGAAGCGGGTAATTCAAGCTTGCGCGATTCTGTGCGCGATTGTTTTGGCGTCGATACCGGGCCGGGCCGTCGCGCAGCCCGCTGGTGGAGGGCCGATCACAATCACGATCGCGGGACCCGGCTCGCAGCTCTCGACGATCGCGGTGTCGGGGCTGAAAAATCTCGGCGGCGACGACGACCATCGCGTTGCCAGCGCGTTTGTCGGCACGCTCCGGCGCGACCTCGAGCTCTCGGGCTATTTCAGAATTATCGATCCGCACGCGTACATCGAGGACCCGCAATCGTCGGGCTTCGAGCTCGGCCAGTTCAATTTCGCCGATTGGCGATCGATCAACGCCGACTTTGTCGCCAAGGGTTCGGTCTCCGCCAGCGGCGCGGGCGTGAAGCTGACCGCTTTTCTCTACGACGTGGCGCAGCAGCGGCGCATGATGGGCAAGAATTACAACGGCGACGCGGGTGACGTGGCGCGGATGGCGCGCCGATTCGCCGACGCGATCCTTGAAGCTGCGACCGGCCAGCGCGGTCCGTTCGATTCCAAGCTCGCCTTGGTCTCGACGCGCGGCGGTCGTTTCAAGGAAGTCTATACGCAGTCGATAGACGGGCAGGACGTGTTCAAGCTGACCGGCAATCCGACGATCAACCTGTTCCCGAGTTTCGATCGCAGCGCGCGCTACCTGCTGTATCTCTCGTACAAGAGCATGGCGCCTGCGCTTTATCTGGCCGATCTCAAGGAGCAGCGCGAAGCCAAGCTCGACACCCCGCACGGCCGCGTGATCGGCGGAACGATCTCGCCCGACAGCGAGCGCATCGTCGCCGCGATCGAGCGTGGCGGCGCCACCAATCTGTATCTGAGCACTCGCGAGGGCGCCGAAATTCGCCAGCTCACCGACACCAACGGAATCAACGTCAGTCCCGCGATTTCACCCGACGGCGCCACGCTCGCGTTCACGTCGGATCGCTCGGGCTCGCCGCAAATTTACGTGATGAGTCTGGCGGGCGGTGCGCCGAAACGATTGACCTATCGCGGCGATTACAACACCACGCCCGCGTTTTCGCCCAAGGGCGACAAGCTCGCATATCAGAGCCGCAACAACGGACGTTTCGACATCTGGACGATTCCGGCCGGCGGCGGTGAACCTGTGCAAGTGACAGATGGCAACGGCTCCAACGAGTATCCGAGTTGGTCGCCCGACGGACGCTATCTCGCGTTCAGCTCGACACGCGGCCACAACTCGCGAATCTATGTAATGATGGTCGGTAACCGGAAGATTATTTCCGCTTTGACGGAGGGTAATGGTAATGATTCCTGTCCAGCGTGGTCCGGGTGGTTGGGTGAGTAGTCGTTCGACGATCGCCAGAGCTGTTGCGATTGTGGGTGTTGCGGTGATGCTGGCGCTGGCCGCATGCTCGTCGAAGAAGCCGGCGCCGATAGGCGGCGATAACAATTCCGGCGGAAGTCAACTTGGTGAAAATGGGGTTGGCAAGGGCGGCGGCAACTCGCTCGAGGACTGGAAGAACGGAAAATTCGGCGCGCAAGGTCCGCTCAGCGACATTCACTTCGCGTACAACGAGTACACGATTCAAGAGCAGGACAGCTCCGTGCTGAAATCCAACGCCAGCTGGATGCAAGCGCATCCGCAGACGCGGGTCCAGGTCGAGGGTCATTGCGATGAGCGCGGCTCCGAGGAATACAATATCGCGCTGGGCGCCAAGCGCTCGCAGGCCGCCAAGGATTACCTGGTGACACTCGGAATCGGCGGCAGCCGAATCTCGACAATCAGCTACGGCAAGGAGCTTCCACTTTGCACCGAGCACGACGAAAGCTGCTGGTCGCAGAACCGGCGCGATCACTTTGCGGTAAGCCAATAAGGATTAGAAGCGTGCGAAAAACGAACTGGTCGATCGGCGCCGTCGCCGCCCTTGCCGCGGCATTCGCGCTGGCGGGATGCGCCGAGCAAGGCGACGTGCAGCAGCTCAATCAAAACGAGTTCACGCTGCGCGGGATGATCGCGAGCGACCGCCAGCAAATCAATTCCCTGAAGCAGCAGATTCAACGTCAGAACGATCAGATCGAGGAGCTCAAGCACGGCGCTGGCGGCGACGCGTCGTCGAGGAACGATCGAGTCGCGAGCCTCGAGGCCGAAGTGAAAGCATTGCAGGCCGGGATGGCGGCGACGCCCGGCGCGGTTCCTCCTCCCGCCGCGCCGGCAGACTCCGTCGGCGCGGCGCCCGCGCCGGGAATGGCGTCGGCAGAGGCGCCGTCGGGGGGACCGCCTCCGCCCGCCGCGCCCGCCGCGATCCCTCCAACCTGGCCGAGCGAACTCGATCAGGAAATTGCAGACGCCAAGACCTCGAACGAGCCGGGCGTGAAGATCTATCGCGAAGGCCTCGACGCGATGAAGGCCGCCAGGTATCCGCTCGCGGTTACCAGGTTCACCAAGCTGCAGCATGCGTACCCGAAATCCGCGCTGAGCGAGCCCGCCGAATACTTCGCCGCCAACGCGTTGTTTGAAACCGGCGGTTACGACCAGGCGATTTTGCAATTCAACGATCTCGTGATGCGCTTTCCCAAGGGCAAATATGCCGGCGCTGCCTTGCTGCGCGAGGCGCAGGCATTTGTGAAGCTCAACGATCGCATCGACGCGCGCCTGACACTGCAGAAGCTGGTCGCCGATCACGCAGGAACTCCGGAAGCGGAAGCCGCGAACACGATGATGAAAGATCTCGCGAACGATTAAAGCGGCGCCCACGCGCAGTATTGATGGAAATAATTCGCGACCTCGGAGCGCTCGCGCGCCATTCGTACCCGGTCACCGCGATCGGTAATTTCGACGGCGTGCACCTCGGGCATCGCGCGATTTTGAAGGCCGCGATCGATCACGCGCGCGCGGCCGGCGGCACCGCGTTCGCGCTCACCTTCGATCCGCTGCCGGCCAAACTGCTCGCTCCGGCCCGCGCTCCGCGCTTGATCCTGACCCCGCACGACAAACTCGAAATGCTGCGGCTGTCGGGCATCGACGGCGTGATCGTGCTGAACTTCACGCTCGAGCTGAGCTCGCTCGCGCCGCGCGATTTCGTGCGCGACTACCTGCGCGGAAAGATCGGCGTGCGCGAAGTGGTCGTCGGCCACAGCGTAAGCTTCGGCCACAATCGCGCGGGGAACGCGGCCATGATGGTCGAACTCGGCCGCGAATTTGGTTTCGATACGGACGTGGTCGGGCCGATCAAAATCGGCGGCATCGAAGTCAGTTCAACCAAGGTGCGCGAGGCGATCGCGGCCGGCGACATGCGCGGCGCCGCCAGGCTGCTGGGCCGTTACCACTTTTTACGCGGGCCGGTGGTGCGCGGGCGCGAGCGCGGACGAACGATCGGATACCCGACTGCGAATCTCGACAACGAAACGGAATGCATTCCGCCCGACGGTGTTTACGCCGCGCGCGTCATCCTCGGCGATGGCGCCTACCCGTCGATCGCCAGCATCGGGATGCGTCCGACATTTTCGGAGAGCGTGCGATCGATCGAGGCACATATCTTCGATTTCACGCGCGACCTTTACGGCACGCGAATCAAGCTCGAGCTGATCGAACGAATCCGTCCCGAGCGCAAGTTCGACAACCCCGATGCGCTCAAGGCGCAGATCGCTCTGGACCTGAGCAAGGTGCGCGAGATCCTCTCCGCGGCCTAGGCGCTAGCGGATTTTTGCCGCGGGTTCGATCCAGTCGCGCGCGACCTGCTCGATCCATCGGCCAGCATCCGACTCGTTGCCGGGCGGATAGAAGGGTATCACCAGTTCGTTGACGCCGGCCGCGCCGTACTTTTTCAAATCGTCGGATCTGATCGTCTTGGTATACGGGCACACGATGATTTCGACTTCGCTCGCTTGGCGTCCGTTGGCTTTCAGCATCGCGCGAAGCTTGTCCGCCAGCGGCGCCGCCTCGTCCGGTCCAACGCTGAAGCCGAACCATCCGTTGCCGATGTCTGCCGAGCGTCTCAACGCGGGCCCGCTTTCGCCGCCGAAGATTATCGGCAGCTTTCCGCCGCGCACCGGCTTGGGGAAACTTCTCGCCGCATCGAAATTCACGAATTCGCCGTGGAAGCTCGTCACATCCTCGGACCACAGCCGCCGCATCACTTCGATGTACTCACGCGTCCGCTGCGCACGCCGCTCGAACGGAATTCCCAGCGCCGCAAATTCTTCCGCTGACCATCCGATCCCCACCCCCAGCGCAAATCGTCCGTTAGAGAGCCGATCCAGGCTCGCGACTTCCTTGGCCAGCACCACAGGGTTGTGCTCCGGCACCAGGCAGATTCCCGTCGCCAGCCGAATCGTTCTGGTCACCGCAGCCGCAAACGTCAGCGTGATAAATGGATCGAGCCAGTCCGCACCACCCGGCAACGGGAACTCGCCGCTCTCCGCGTAGGGATACTTGGAATCCTGACGGTCGAAGAGCACGACGTGCTCTGCCGCCCATAGCGTTGAAAATCCACAACGCTCTGCCGCCTCGGCCGTCTTCACAATCACGCCGGGACGCGCGCCCGTGCCGATTCCCAGCGCGAACAGGCCGACTTTCATTGGCCCGACCCCGAGCGATTTGCGCCCGCCGCGACTGCCGGCATTTTCCTGAATTTGAGCATGAAGCGATCGGTCTGACCGAGATGCTTGAACACAATCCAGGTGCGATCGTCTTCAGGGTGGCGCAGTGCGCTGGACGCTCCGGACAGCCTGAAGCCCGCCTTCTCCACGTCCTTGATTAGAAAAGTCTCGTCGATTCGGTGGAGCGTGGTGGTCACCGTATCGTTGGCGCCCGGCCGCGCGCTGTGATCGACGATCCCGTAAATCCCGCCTGGCTTGAGCGCCTTGAACACCGCCGCGTTCACGTTCTCGCGATTGAGTTTGAAGCCGACCATGTCGTGGTAGTTAAGATGGATGATCACGGCGTCGAGCGAGCCCGGCGGCACCGGCAGCAGGTCGGGCGCATCGAAGGGTTTGCTGACCTTGACGACATTCTTGAGCGCCGGCTCTTTCAGTCGTTCGTTCCATGTATCTTCGCTTTTCTTGAACTGCGCAGGGAACGGACCGTTCTGCGAGTAAACCGTACCGGTCGATCCGACGACTCGCGCATACAATTCCGTCATGTACCCGCCGCCCGCGAATATATCGGCAATCTTCATCCCGGGCTTGATTCCGTAAAACGCCATGATCTGATCGGGCCTGCGTCCTGCGTCGAGCGCCTTGTCCGCGGCCGGCCGATCGGGCGAGTTGATCGCGTCGGTAATTTCCCTGGGAATCTGCGCGGCGGGAACTGATGCGCTTTCAGCCACGCTCGCCGCAACCGGCGCAAGCGGATTGTGCGCGCGCGCCGGCGGTGAGATCCACGCGACTGCGGCGAATGCGACTATCGTTGACAGGACCAACCGGCAAGTTCCAATACGCATTCTCATAGTCATCTCGATTCTCCGCGTAACGTTTGATTCCTCTTCCACAAGCGACAGCTAACACACCGATCGCAAAACGGGCAATGCGGTTTCTCCCGCCCGTCCTGCGCGCCCCGCAAACCGCAAAGGCAGCGGGCGGAGGAGTGGACGCGGGCATCGTGCGCGCGGCAAGATTAACGACGCGGCGTGACCGCTCGCGATGAACCCGGAAACGGAATCCAATTCCCCAGACACCCCCAGCTTCAGATGAACCAAGAGACCCAATCCAATTCCTCGGACAGCACGCCCGGCTTCGGCGGACTTCGCGTCGTCGCGTTCGAAAGCCGCATGGCGGCGGAAGTAGCGACGATGATCGAGCGGCGCGGCGGCGTCGCGATTATTGCGCCGGCGATGCGCGAAGTGCCGCTCGAGGACAATCACGCGGCGCTGGATTTCGCCGACCGCCTGCTGGCCGGCGAAAGCGAATTCGAGGTGGTCATTTTTATGACCGGCGTCGGGACACGCGCGCTGTTCCAGGCGATGGAAACGCGCCATCCGCGGGCGTCGATAGCGGCGGCGCTGGCCGCAATCGCAACCGTGGCGCGCGGCCCGAAAGCGATTCGCGCGATGCGTGATCTTGGGGTCGAACCCTCGATAGTCGCGCCGGAGCCGAATACCTGGCGCGAAGTGCTGAGCACGCTTGCGTCGCAGATCGAGCTCAAGGGCAAGCGCGTCGCGATCCAGGAATACGGAGTTTCCAATCACGAGCTGACCGCCGGGCTCGAGGCGCGCGGCGCCCGGGTCACGATTGTTCCGGTCTATAAATGGACGCTGCCGGCCGATCGCGCGCCGCTGCGAGCGGCGTTGAACGCGATCGCGGCGAGCGCGGCGGACGTGGCTATTTTCACCAGCTCGAACCAGGTCACGAACGTCATTCAGCTCGCGGAGGCCGAGGGAATCGGCGACGGCGTCAAGCGCGGATTCGCGCGCATGGCGGTTGGCTCGATCGGGCCGGTATGCTCGGAGCAGATTCGCGCCTACGGGCTCCGCGTGGACTTCGAGCCGGAGCATTCGAAGCTCGGCCATCTGGTTAAAGCGGCGGCGGCGCAAGCGGCTTCGATTCTCATCGCGAACCGCGCGGACACGCATCGAATTGAAGCGGGCGCGACGCCAATTCCGCGCCGGCCGGCGATTTCGAACGCGCCGCAATCTCCGCTCGCAGGCCATCCGATGCTCAAGGCGTGCCGGCGCGAAGCCGCCCCCTACACTCCTATCTGGCTGATGCGCCAGGCGGGCCGCTACATGCCGGAGTATCGGCGCGTTCGCGAGCGTCATGGTTTTCTCGAGATGTGCAGGCGGCCCGAGTTGGCCGCCGAAGTCACCGTCACGGCGGTCGAGCGGCTCAAGGTGGATGCGGCGATCATTTTCGCCGATATCCTGCTGCCTCTGATCCCGATGGAAGTCGGGCTGCATTTCGAAAAAGGCGACGGGCCGGTGATCGATCGCCCGATTCGCACCGAGGCCGACCTCGAGCGGATGCCCGCCGTCGACGTGGCGGCGCTCGGCTTCGTTGGCGACGCGATCAAACTGGTGCATCGCGCGATCGGCGCGACGACTCCGCTGATAGGATTTGCCGGGGCGCCGTTCACGCTCGCGTCGTACCTGATCGAAGGCGGCTCGTCGCGGCAATACCAGGCGACCAAAACTTTCATGTACATGCAGCCCGAAACGTGGCATCGCCTGATGGAGCGGTTGGCGCGCATCACCGCGGATTATCTGAAGATGCAAATCGCGGCGGGCGCCGACATCGTCCAGATTTTCGACAGCTGGGTCGGCAGCCTTGGCCCGGACGACTATCGCCGCTTCGTGCTGCCGCATACCGCGTCGGTGATCGCGGCGATCCCCGCCGACGTGCCCGTAATCCATTTCGGGACCGTGACGGGAAACCTGCTCGAGCTGATGCGCGAGGCGGGCGGCGACGTTATCGGCCTGGATTGGCGCGTCGATCTCGCCGACGCGTGGGCGCGGCTCAATTACAGCGTGGCGGTGCAGGGCAATCTCGATCCGATCGCGCTGTTCGCGGACGTTTCCGAAATCCGCGCACGCGCCCGCGCGATTCTCGATCAGGCGGGCGGACGCCCCGGACATATCTTCAATCTCGGCCACGGAATACTTCCGGATACGCCGGTCGATCACGTAATCGCGCTCGTCGATGCGGTTCACGAGATGAGCGCGCGCTGACGCCATGACCGCGAAGGCAAAGTGCGACGCGGTGTTGATGATTGGATTCGGCGGACCGACGCGCGCCGACCAGGTGCGGCCGTTTCTCGACAACATTCTGCGCGGGCGGCCAATCCCGCGCGAGCGCTACGAGGAGGTGGTGTTTCATTACGATCTTCTCGGCGGGCGCTCGCCGTACAACGATCTAACGATGCGGCAGGCGGCGGGGCTGCGCGACGAGATCGAGGCTCTGAAGCAGCTGGAACTGGGGTTCCCGCCGCCGCGCGCGCAGGCGTAAGTACTTGGATTGTCACGGATTAGCTTGCGTCACCGCAGCCAGTCTTGTATCGTTCGCGCCCCCTCGTCGCTCGAAGCTTTATTCAGGCGCGTAGCTCAGTGGTAGAGCATCAC
>Ga0208850_1000442_pt1 | contig 13802 bp, 11 predicted proteins | sample NGESurshal092012_5_FD_184475 | JGI IMG/M metagenome (GOLD analysis project Ga0208850, IMG submission 184475) | Arctic peat soil microbial communities from Barrow, Alaska - NGEE Surface sample 210-2 shallow-092012 (SPAdes) | ecosystem: Environmental > Terrestrial > Soil > Wetlands > Peat ... | reverse complement strand
TGAGCCTGGTGTATTTCGGCGCGGTGGCGACAAATTACGGGCTGAGCTTCTTCCTGCCGCAGATCGTCAAGGGGTTCGGCCTCAACACATTTCTCACGACGCTGGTCGCCGCCACGCCCTACGTTGTCGGCCTGGTCGGCATGGTGTGGTGGGGCCGGCGCTCGGATCGCATGGCCGAGCGACGGTTCCACGCCGCTTTCCCGCTGTTGGTTGCAGCAGCCGGCATCGCTGTATCTACGGCGCTCGATGACCCCTTGCTGAAGATGATCTCGCTTTGCGTGGCCGGCTTCGGCATCTTCGCCTGCCTGCCGGTGTTCTGGACACTGCCCACAGCCTTCCTCTCCGGCGCCGCCGCCGCAGCCGGGATCGCGGTGATCAACTCGATCGGCAACCTCGCGGGATTCGCCGGGCCGTTCGCGATGGGGTGGATCAAGGACCAGACCGGCAGCTATGCCGGCGGGCTACTGTTGTTGGCAGCACTCGGCATCATTGCCGTGGGAATCGTGCTCGTGCTCGGCCGCGACGAAGCGACCGAACGCGCCCCGGCCGCCGCGGCGGAATGAACGTTCCCATCGTCAGCTCACGCTCGCCTTGGTGCATGCGCACCATCGGATCGACCTGACCAGCGGGTTGCCATCGCTGGCGACCGTCGCACGCGAAGCGCCTCTTGCTCATCAATCCCCTCGCACCATCGGAAAAACCCCATGCCGCGGGCATTTATTCGGTATTCCGCTTAAGCGGCAGAACCGGCTATAGGGGAGCTGGAAGAATGATCTGGAGACAATCCATGAACCGGAAACCGCCGTCCCTGCCCCTGTCCGGCATCACTGTCGTCTCGCTTGAGCAGGCGATCGCAGCACCTCTCGCCAGCCGGCATCTCGCCGATTGGGGCGCGCGGGTGATCAAGATCGAGCGGCCCGGCAAAGGCGATTTCTGCCGCGACTATGATTACGTCATGAACGGGATGTCGAGCCAGTTCGCCTGGACCAACCGCTCGAAGGAGAGCCTCGCGCTCGATGTCAAGAGCAGCGAAGGCAAGCGCGTGCTCGACGCACTGTTGCCGCATGCGGACGTGTTCCTGCAGAATCTGGCGCCGGGCGCGGCCCAAAGGCTCGGCCTCGATGGCGCGACCCTCGTTGAGCGCTTTCCTCGTCTGATCGCCTGCGACATTTCCGGCTACGGCAGCGGCGGCCCCTATAGTCAGAAGAAAGCCTACGACCTCCTGGTTCAGTGCGAGGCAGGATTTCTGTCGGTCAACGGCACCGAGGAACAGCCGGCGAAATGCGGCATCGCCGTCGTCGACACCGCGACAGGGATGTACATTGTGAACGGCGTGCTGATGGCGCTGTTCAATCGCGAGCGCACCGGAAAGGGCATGGCGTTCGAGGTCTCGCTGTTCGATTCCATGACGGAATGGATGAGTTATCCCGCCTATTACACCGAAGGCGCCGGCAAGCCGCTGGTCCGCACCGGCACGCGTCACGCCACCATCGCGCCTTACGGCCCGTTTAAGTGCGGCGACGGGCGCGTGGTCTTCTTTGGCATACAGAACGAGCGCGAATGGGCCGCGCTCTGCGCGCAAGTGCTGGAGGATGCGGCGCTTGCGGGCGACCCGCGCTTTTGCTCTAACCCGCAGCGCATGCAAAACCGCGATGAGCTGGAGGCGTTGATCGAGCAACATTTCGCAAAATTCTCGGCCGCGCAGGTGCTGCAGCGCCTCGACGATGCCGCCATTGCCAACGCCAATATGAATACCGTCGAAGCGTTCCTCAGGCATCCGCAGCTTCATTCGCGCGATCGCGTTCGCAAGGTGGGATCGCCGAACGGACCGTTGATGAGCTTCCTGCCCGCGATCACCATTCCCGGCGTCACCCCAGTGATGGGCGATATTCCCGCGGTGGGACAGCATACCGACGCGATTTTGGCCGAACTCGGCCTGCTGGAAAAAGCCGGGTCATGACCGCTCCGCGATTGACCCGCAGCTATCTTGCCGTCCCGGCGCATCGCGCCCGGCACGTGCAAAACGCGGCGGCGTCCGCCGCCGACGCCGTGTTCCTGGATCTCGAAGACGCCGTCCCTCCGGCCGAGAAAGCCACAGCCCTTGAGGCGGCCGCAACGGCATTGACCACGCATGATTGGGGCCAAAAGACCGTAGCAGTCAGGCTGAATGCGATCGACAGTCCATCGATTCAAAATGAGATCGGGCGCCTCGGCGGTATCAGGCGGCTTGACGCTTTCATGATTCCGAAGGCGGAGGCCGTGACCGACGTTACAAAAATCAGCCGCTGGATCACCGACGCCGCCGGAACGCGCGAGGCGCCCGCCGAGATCGAACTACTGATCGAAACCGCGCGCGGGCTGATCAATGTGGAGGCGCTGGCGGCAGCCGACGGTTTGGTGACCGCGTTGCATCTTGGCGTTGGCGATTTCGCGGCGTCCATCGGCGCTCGCAGCGCGGAGATCGGTGCGTCACCATCGGGGTATAGGCTTGTCGGAAGCGCTGATGACGGGCACAAGGAAATTCCGCTCGATCTGTTCGCCTATCCGATGATGCGCCTTCTGGTGGCGGCCCGCGCCTACGGTCTGCGCGCAATAGATGGACCGTGTGGCGCATTCCGCGATGCTGTCGCCACCGCGTCGACGGCTGCGAAGGCCGCCGCGATGGGATTTGACGGCAAGCAGGTTATCCATCCGAGCCAGATTGAAGCCACGCGAAGCGCATTCATACCCTCCGACGAGGAACTGGCTTATGCCCAGCGCGTGATCGCGGCGATGGAAGAGGCGGAACGAAACGGTCAGGCCGCCGTGACGGTCGATGGCAAGATGGTCGACTATGCCAATATCCGGATGATCCGGCGCCTGATGAGTTTCAAGGATCGGGTTTGACTCAGCCTCAGGGACGTCAAGGCAACCCGGATCCGGACAGCGTCCTGGATGCTGACAGACGTTGGCTATTTCAGCATGCCCGCGAAAGTCTTGGCGAAGGTGTGAGCGTCTCCCGGCCATCTCGCCGAAACGTAATTGCGATCCCGGACCACGAAGGCCGGCGTCGCGTTGTCCATGGAATCACGTTCCAGCCCTGAGGTTTTTCGACGATAGTCCGGATCTGTCCTGGGGACATCGCGGAAATCTTCCGGGCGTGCCAGTGCGCGGGTTACTTCCTGCTGCACCGACATAAAGCCCTTCGGTTGTCCGTTCTGCTCGAGATAAGTCCGGTAATAGTTCGGATCCCAGAATCTCGTGATGCGCGCGACCGACCATGCGCTGTTTTCGAACGCCCAGGTCAAAGCGGTGGTCTGATATCCCCAGAGAACCGAGCGCCCGGTTCGCTTCGAGATACTGCGCGCCGCCAGCAGCACACCATGACAGATTGCCGCCACCGGTTTTTCTTCATCGAAGAAACTGACGACATGGCGTTGCAGAATTTCGCTTTCGAGGAACTCGCGCATGCCGCGCGCACGATGGCCGCCGGGCAACAGCAGCGCATCGAACGCGGTGGGATCGATGGCATCCCAACGCTGCGGCGCGAGGTAGTTCGGATCGACGATCATTTCGGCGTAGGCCTGACGCGCGTCGCGATTTGCTCGCATCAGAAGTCCCAGGAGGGGCAGATTCCGCAATAGCGGAATTGCCCCCCAAGGATCCAGGCCTCTCCCTGTCAGCATCATGTCGTCGGCAATGGCCGGCCGTCCATCGGGCGTCGCAAAACTGACGACGTGCCCGGCGTTCACCAGCACCTGCCAGCACACCGCCGCCTCGCTCGGATCGAAATCCCGCGCCGGTAACAGGAAGAGAACGCGCGCCATAGCCGGGGACGCCGGCTCTCAGACCGTCAGAACCGTCGACCCCGTGGTCTTGCGCGCGGCGAGATCGGCATGCGCCTTGGCGGCGTCCTTCAGCGGATAGGTCTGGTGGACCTCGATCTTGACAGCGCCGGATTGCACCACCTCGAACAGCTCTTTCGCCATGGCAACGAGGCTCTCGCGCTTGGCGGCATAGGTATTGAGCGTCGGGCGGGTGACGAAGAGCGATCCCTTCTGCGCCAAGAGGCCGAGGTTGAGCGGCTCGACGCTGCCGGAAGACTGGCCGAACAAGGCCGCGACACCGAGCGGCGCCAGGCAATCCAGCGATTTCAGGAACGTGTCCTTGCCGACGGAGTCGTAAACCACGGGCACCTTCTTGCCCCCCGTGATCTCGTCGACGCGTTTGACGAAATCCTCGCGCGTGTAGACGATGGTGTGGGCGCAGCCATGGGCCTTGGCGAGTTTTGCCTTGTCGTCGCTGCCGACGGTGCCTATCACGGTGGCGCCGAGATGCTTCGCCCATTGGCCGAGGATAAGGCCGACACCGCCCGCCGCGGCGTGGAGCAGGATGGTGTCGCCGGCTTTGACCCGATAGGTCTGGCGGATCAGGTATTGCGTCGTCAGGCCCTTCAGCATCATGGCGGCGGCAGTCTTGTCGTCGATGCCGTCGGGCAGCTTTAATAGACGGTCGGCCGGGATCAGCCGGGCTTCGGCATAGGCGCCGATCGGCGCATTGCCATAAGCGACGCGGTCGCCCGGTTTCAGATCGGTGACGCCGGCGCCGACTTCCTCGACCACGCCTGCCGCCTCGCCGCCCAGGCCACTCGGCAACTGCGCGGGATAAAGTCCGGAGCGGTTGTAGATATCGACAAAGTTCAGTCCCACCGCGGTATGGCGGATGCGCGCCTCGCCGGGACCGGGCTTACCCAGCGTGACTTCCTCCCAGACCAGAACTTCGGGGCCGCCGGTTTTATGAAAGCGGATGGCGTGCGTCATGGAATTACTCCCTAGGGTGAGATGACAAAAGGCGAGATGGCAAAAACAGAAAAGTCGCGGCCGGGCAGCCCCGCCAAGCCGCCAGAGTATAGCAGTGTTTACGCGTCGATCGCGTCCTTGATCCGTTTCCGCGTCAGCGGCAAATTGCGTAGCCGCTTGCCGGTGGCGTTGGCAATAGCATTTGCGATCGATGCCGCAGCCGGTCCCTGCCCGGTTTCGCCACTTCCGAGGAAAGGCTGACCGGGCCGGTTGATGATATGCACCTCGATGCTGTCGGGGACCGCGTTGAAGCGCAGGATCGGATAGGTCTGCCAGTCGATGCTGGTGATCCGTGTGTCGTCGAAGGTAACGTTTTCGTACAGCGTCCAGCTCATCGACTGCACGATGGCGCCTTCGATCTGGTTGATCAGCCCGTCCGGATTGACCACCTGACCGCTGTCGACCGCCGCCACCGCGCGCACCAGACGCGGACGCCCGGTCTCCCGGTTCACTTCCACCTCCGTGGCGATGGCGCAATACGCCGCCAGATTCTTGTAGCGCGCAAAGGCGAAGCCGTATCCGCGATCCGTTGGCGCTTTTTGACCCTTCCGCCATCCGAACCCTTGCGCCGCCCTATTGATGACGTCGCGCCCGCGCGAATCGCCGAGATGCTTCAGCCTGAATTCGACCGGATCGGCGCCGGCCGCGACAGCGAGTTCGTCCATGAAACTCTCGATCGAAAACACGTTGTGGTAGGCGCCGAGCGCCCGCATCGCCGAAATCCGCACCGGCATTGCCGGGATGAAGTGATGCACCACATGGGCGTTGGGAAATTTGTAGATCGGGATAGCATTCCGATCGCCACCGCCTTCCGGCAACGGCAGCGGCTTTGGCGCCGGTACGGCGAACGGTTGCGCCATATGCTGGGCTGCCAGCATCGATCCAGCGCCACCCGGGCGCATCGAATGGGTGTTGCTCCAGACTTCGAAATTCCAGTCTGATATCGCGCCGTTGCCGTCCAGCGACGCTTTCAGCTTCGTCACCATCGCCGGCCCGAACGGCTCCCAGGCGTGTTCCTGCTCGCGCGTCCATTGCACGCGAACCGGCAAACCGGGCAGCTCACGCGCGATCAAGGCCGCATCGGCCGCGGCATCGTCAGCGCCGTTGTGGCCATAACATCCGGAGCCTTCGACATGGATGCAGCGAACGCTTGCCGGCGGCACGCGCAACATCTGCGCGATGCCCTGGCGGTCGGGATAGACACCCTGGGTGTGGGTCCAGACCGTCATTGCATCGTTGACAGACTGCGCGACGGCGCAGGACGGTCCGATCGACCCGTGCGCCTGATAGGGCCGCGTATAGGTGGCTTCGATTGTCTTTTGGCCGACGGCCGACGGGTTGCTCTGCTGGAAGATGGTCGAATCCTGCGACGGCAGGCTAGTGAGAACGTGAAGCAGATCGTCCTGCTTCGGCAGGCTCGGCGTCTCCCGCCATTTCGCCACCGCCGTCAGCGCGTTCATGGCCCTGATCGCCTGGAATTCTTTCTTGGCGACGACGGCGAGGAAGTTGCCGTCACGGACGACCTTGACGACACCGGGCAGTTTTTCGACCGCAGACGTGTCGCAGTCCGCCAATTGGGCGCCATAGCTCGGCGGGCGCACGACCCGGGCATGCACCATGCCGGGCAGCCGCATGTCCTGGACATAGGCCGCGCCGCCGGTGACCTTGGCCGGGATATCGACGCGCGGCACCGGCTGGCCCATCACCTTGAACGTCGAGGGATCCTTCAGCTTCGATTTTGCCTGCGCCTGCACATGCAGCATGTCGGCCGCGACCAGATCGCCATAGCCGAGGCGCTGGCCATTGGGCGAAATCACGGCACCATTTCCGGTGCGAAAATTATCAGCCGGCAGATCGAGACGCCGCGCGGCTTCCGCGACCAGAAGCTCGCGCACCTGCGCGGCCGCGTTCTGGATCGCGGTACCGCTGTCCTGCATGGAATGGCTGCCGGAAGTATAGCCTTCATTGGCGGTGCGGCGCGTATCGGCCGTGATGACCTTCAGGGACTGAAAGGGAACATCCAGTTCTTCCGCGGCGATCTGCTGAAACGCCGTTTTAAAACCCTGGCCGAGTTCGACCTTGCCGGTGAACACCGTGATGCTGCCGTCGGCATCGATGCGAATCCAGGAATCCAGGAACGGCGCGCCCTTCAGGCTGCCGGGAGGGCTTGGCGCTGGTGCTGCGGGTGGCGGGCTCTGATCCTGCGCGAAAGCATCTGACAGCGAGAAGCTGACGATCAGCGCGCCGCCGCCCGCGAGCACGCGGCGGCGGTCGAGAATCACCGCGGCGTTCATTGTGCGCTCCTGTTGCCCGCCGAAGCCGCGTCGGCAGTGTCCATCAGCCTGATAGCGCGATGCACCGCGCGCAGGATGCGCATATGGGTGCCGCAGCGGCAGAGATGCGGCTCCAGCTCCGCGCGGATCTGCTCATCGGTCGGCTTAGGATTCTTCTGCAGCAGCGCCTGCGCCCGCATCATCATTCCGGCGATGCAATAGCCGCATTGCGCCGCCTGCTCTTCCATGAAGGCGCGCTGGATCGGCGCGGGCGCTTCGATTGACCCGAGGCCCTCCAGCGTCGTCACCTGCTTGCCCTCAAGCAGAAGCAGCGGCGTCACGCAGGACAGCACGGCCTTGCCGTCCACGATCACCGTGCAGGAACCGCATTGGCCGAGCCCGCAGCCGAATTTTGCGGCATTGAGCTCGAGATCGTTGCGCAGGACATAGAGCAGCGGCGTATCCGGGTCCGCATCGATCTGGTGATCGTGACCATTGACCTTCAATGTCATCATGGCTTGTCTCGCTGCGTTGCATCGGCGGGAGCGTTGCGTGGCCCCGGCGATGTCTGGAGAAACACGGTCTGCGTGCGTCTTGCGTCCTCAATTGCCTTTTCAACGCCGGTCCAAGCCGGTTGGTTGCTGAACCGGGAGCGCAGATAATTCAGCAGGGCCGCAATCTGGTCGTCATGCATGCTGCTGGCAAAACCCGGCATGATCGGGCTGCGCTCGCCTTCCACCGCGCCAACGCCGGATAACACGAGGTTGGCGACGTTGCGCGCATCGGGGCTGCTGACGGCGGTAGAGAGAGCGAGATTGACGCCGCCATAGGGCAGCGCCCTGTCGGTCTCGTGGCAAACAGCGCAGGCCGCGGCGTAGATCGCCGCACCGGCCGCGCTGGTCTTTGAGGCCTGCACTGGGGGCGACTTGACCTGTGCCAGCACCTCCTCGCCGCGGCGTTTGCGATCCGGCGTCGGCGCGCCGAACACACCGGCCATATAGGTCGCAATGGCCCGGATATCGCTTTCCGGCACCGACGACAGATTGCTGACGACCTGCGCCATCGGCCCGCGCGCGACGCCGTGGTCGGGGTGCCAGCCGTCGCGGAGATAAGCGAACAACGCGTCGGCATCCCACGGGACCGGCGATGGAGATTGAGCGTTGATCGCGTAGGCGTGCCAGTTGTCGACATCGCCACCGGCAAACTGCGCGCTCGCACGCTCCGCGCCGAGCGCATTGCGCGGGGTATGGCACGCGCCGCAATGCGCCAGCCCCTCGACAAGATAGGCGCCGCGATTCCATTCCGCGCTCTTCGTGCTGTCCGGATGATAGGTCCCGCGGCGAAGAAACAACAGTTTCCAGCCAGCGATAACAAACCGCCGATCGAGCGGAAACGAGAGCTGGTTCGCCCGGGCGGCCGCGTGAACCGGCTGCCTCGTCATCAGGTAAGCGTAAAGCGCCCGGTCGTCCTCATCGGTAACATTGGTGAAGTGATCGTAGGGAAATGTCGGATAGAGGTGCTGCCCGTCGCGATTGACGCCCGACCTCATGGCGCGACGGAACGCAGCTTCCGTCCACCGGCCGATCCCGGTCTCTGCATCCGGCGTGATATTCGACGAATAGATCGTGCCGAACGGCGTCGGCACCGGAAGGCCCCCGGCAAAATCCTTGCCGCCGCGCACCGTATGGCAATCGTTGCAATTGCCGATCGCGGCGAGGTCGCGGCCCCGCTTGACGAGCGCTAATTCGAACGACTGTGGCGCGGGCGCCTCGATCGCGGCGATCGCTGGCCGCCACGCGATCGCAAACGCCGCGACCGCGCCGCCAATCAACAGCGCGGCTAGAACGCTTACGATAATTCGTGACTTTGTCATCCGTCCCGAGGTCATCCGTCCCGACAGCTTTTTGGAGCTATTGCTAGCACAGATCCGTGGTCAGCGCCCCCTGATCACCGCCTTGACATTCAAGTTTGTTTGCGCGGCCAGGCGATCGGGTCGTGCGACGGCCGGGCCAGGTTCAACTTTTAGTGACCCCTTCGGCTCGTCATTTCTGCAATCTTCGAAATATTCGAGCCGCGCGAATGTTCCCTTTATGATGACAAAGAACCAGGAGAGACACACGATGCCCACGGCTGCCTTGGTCTCGCTGTCGACAGCGGTCCCTCCCTACGAGTACTTGCAGAAAGATGTTCTGGCGGCGGCATGGGAAGTGTTCGGACCTCGCTTTCCCGAATTCGAAACGCTCTCAAGCATCTTTTCCAACACCGGAATCGTCAAGCGTTACGGCGTCAAGCCCTTCAACTGGTATCTTGAGCGGCAAGGCTGGCCGGAACGTACCGAGGCCTTTCTGGAAGGTGCCGAGGCGCTTTTTGTCGATGTTGCTCAGAAGGCGCTGGCGAACGCACAGCTCGGCGGCGGCGATATCGACACGGTCGTGACCGTCTGCTCCACCGGAATTGCAACGCCAAGTCTCGAAGCCCGTGTCGCTCGCGTGATGGGATTCCGATCCAACGTCACGCGCGTGCCGGTGTTTGGTCTGGGCTGTGCGGGCGGGGTTTCGGGTTTGTCGATCGCGTCGCGCCTGGCCCAGGCGCGACCAGGCACCAACGTGCTGCTGGTGGCGATCGAGCTCTGCTCGCTGGCGCTTCGGCTCGACGAACTCACCAAGGCCAACATCGTTGCCGTCAGCCTGTTCGGCGACGGTGCCGCCGCGATCATATTGCGCGCAGGCGATGGCGGCGCGACGCGGATCGAGAGTTCCGGCGAGCACCTTTGGCCCGATACGCTCGGCATCATGGGTTGGAATGTCGACCCGGAAGGATTCGGCGTGATCTTCCGCCGTACCATCCCCAATTTCGTCACCGCGCATCTCAACCCCGCCGTGGTGCAGATTCTCGCACGCATGCAGCTCTCGATGGCGGACATCGGCCGGTTCATCTGCCATCCCGGCGGCGCCAGGGTCGTAACCGCGCTGGAGACTGCGCTTGCGCTCTATCAGGGTACGCTCGACCACGAACGGCAGGTGCTCGCCGACTATGGCAATATGTCGGCGCCAACTGTGCTGTTCGTATTCGAACGCGTGCGCGCGAAGGGACTGGCTGCACGCTCGCTGTTGACGGCGCTCGAACCCGGATTCACCGCAAGCTGCGTCACGCTAAGGCATGCCGCGTGACATTGGCTGAATTCGTTCTCGGGGTTGTCACGCTGCAGCGTGCCGGAGAACGGTCGTTTCACGCCATAACACCCGCAAGCTGCTGGCCGGCGGCGCCGTGGAAGTGGCACCCCGGCATTATCCGTTGATCGTCGCGGTGCACGCCGCATGGCTGATATCGCTGTGGGTACTGGGGCGCGATCAACCGGTGAATAGCGTTGCCCTGGCCTTCTATCTCGCCCTGCAGGGCGTTCGTTTCTGGGTGATGTGGACGCTCGGCGCACGATGGACGACGCGGATCATCGTGCTGCCGGAGCAGCCCCTGGTGTCGGCGGGACCCTATCGATTTCTGTCGCATCCCAACTATGCCGTGGTTGCCGCCGAGATCGCCTTACTTCCGCTGGTTCTGGAGCTACCGCTGCTGGCCGCCGTCTTCACGGTCCTCAACGCTGCGGTTCTCGCGATCCGCATACGCGCCGAAAACCGCGCCCTCGCCGCGTCGCGTGCAGTAATTGTGCGTGGCGCACCGTGAGCGAGCGGCTCACCGAGCCGAGTGAGGTTCGCGCCGCCACGTGGTCAGGCTTCGTCCTGATGTGCCTCGGCATGTTCATGGCGATCCTCGACATTCAGGTGGTCGCGACTTCGCTGCCCGCGATCCAGGATGCACTCGCGATATCGCGGGATGCAATGAGCTGGATCCAAACCGCGTATCTGATCGCCGAGATCATTGCCATTCCGCTGACCGGGTGGCTGACGCGGGTCCTGACGTTGCGATGGCTGTTCGTTGTTGCGATCGTTCTGTTTACGCTCGCCTCCATCGGCTGCGCGTTCAGCGGCAGTTTTCTGAGGCTTGTCAGTTTCCGCGTGCTCCAGGGTTTCGCCGGGGGGACACTGATTCCGGCGGTGTTTTCCGCTGTCTTCTTGCTGTTTCCGATCCGTTTGCATCCCGTTGCCACCACGATGGCAGGCATTATGGCCGTACTGGCACCTACGGTCGGGCCGGTGGTCGGCGGCTGGATCACCGAGACGTATTCCTGGCACTGGCTGTTTCTGATCAACGTCGCCCCCGGCGTCATTGCGGCAACCGCCACACCATTCCTGCTGCCGCGCGAGAAGCCTCGTTTCGCCGATCTGGCCACGCTTGACACTCATCGCGATAGATTTAATTCAAGCAGATGACAACAAGTCGTGGGCCATTTTTATTTCGAATCCTAAATGGGATTCTTGGATACCGAAGAAGACGCAGCATTTCTTGTGGATCGTGGCGATTAACCCCAACAAAGTGTGGCGAACAAATTGGACTGCATCTGAAAATGGCAAAGAGATTTTTATGTCTGCGCGGGCCGAATTTATAAATAGTTTAGCTGATGCAAAAGCTGTAACCATCTACGACGAGACCAGACGTTCGTTGATCGCATTGCCCCTCAATATGAAAGACAGCGAGGATGCCATTAGAGCGGTCGTAAATTGTGTACGGGACCATCCGTTAACCTCCCCACCAGAAGCGAGGAACCGTTCGAAATCGTCAACAGCATCATCTTCCGGGACTGGTTTCTTCGTCGCCCCGAATCTTTTGGTGACCAACAATCACGTGATTAAAGAATGTGGCGCGATCGAAGTGCGATATCCGGATCACCGGTGGTATACAGCGACGATTGAGGGTCAAGACAATACGAATGATTTGGCCCTGCTGCATACGGACATGGAAAATCTCTCGGTCGCCTCTTTTCGACTTCAGTCACGAGTTGGAGAACCGGTTGCGGCCTATGGGTTTCCCTATGCGGGCCTCTTGTCATCCGGCGGCAACTTTACAATGGGCAATGTTGCTGCCTTAGCTGGAATGGATGATGATAGTCGTTTCATTCAGATCTCCGCGCAGGTTCAGCCGGGTAATAGCGGAGGGCCACTTCTCGATTTGTCTGGCAGTGTGATAGGCGTCATCTCAAGTCGATTAAACGCCATCAAAATGATGCGAGAAGGGGGGTGACGTCCCTCAGGACGTAAATTTTGCCATTCAGGCTCCTATCGTCGTCAATTTCTTATCCGCGAAGGGCGTCACTCCAAAGTCGGATAGCGCTGTCTCGCATGGTGAATTGTCGCCCGCGGATGTTGCCGACATCGCAAAAAAATTCACCGTTCAAGTTTACTGTCCAGCGGCTTCTTCAAAAACGAGCGAAGCCATGCTACCTCCATCGCCAAGCTCGAAGACCGCGCTCGAGCAACAAGCCAACGATTTTGTCCTGTCACTGCAGGCTAAATGGTCGAGGCCAAACGCAGAAGCTCTCGCCGAGTTGTATGCGTTGTACGAAGATGAGGTGATGTACTATGGGAAAATCACCAAGAAGGATGCAGTCATCAAAGAAAAGCAGGCGTTCGCGCGGAAATTTCAAGAACGTGAATATAGGCCGAGAGAACCGATTTCCATTTCCTGCATCGACCGCGCTTGCACGGTACGCGGCGTTGTCGATTATCGATCAGTGGATCCAGTGGCCAAAATAGTATCCGAGGGCGTGGCCACCTTTGAGTATCAATTGACAATGTCGGGAGCCACCGTGAAAATCAGTTTGGAAAACGGCGAGGTGCTGAGCCGAACCAAAACCTCACTCCCTCGAGTATCAACATACGAAGGCAATACAACTCCTCTCTCTCCGGTGTCAGCCCACCAGAGCAGCAGAGGTGCAACCTGGCAAATCCCGCGGTGAAATGGTCAGTGATTGCCAGTTCGCCAGCAGCCGACGCTGTGGGACTTCGGCTGACATCAAGACCAAGGATTGAGGAAGATCAAAGCGTCTTGCCCTAATTCTGGTGGAGAGCGATGATGGTACATGAGGTCAAATGCATCAAGCACTGGAAACGTGGAAACCGTTCCTTCGTGGGGCCATCACGCTTGGTGTACGGCACGACACCTATCAACCGTTTGTCTATTTGGTCAGTTATAAGCCCGATGGGGCGATAACCGATCTCTGGTTTTCCTACTACAAGGACATGCGTCCGACGGGAGGCCGCCTGAAAATGGGTTACCGTCCCGGAGGTCCGCCCGTGCTCGGATCACAAGATCTCCTGATACTGCTTCAGCGCCTTATAGCAATCGGCGCACTATCGCGCGCCGATTTGAAAAAAGTGCTCGATAAGGCGCCAACATGCTCAGCCCCTTCCGTGGATGGTGTATTAATCAGGCCATAAGTAAATTCACGTTTATGCGGCGTATTTGAGGGATGGCTTTTGGTAGAAGGATCGGATTTTCTCTGGGTCATTTTGTAGTTGGCGCATGGATGAGCGGACCTTGGTCTTGAAATCCGCCTTGTTGGTAATCGCCATGCGGCCGATTGCACCTGCGGCCTCTCGCAGAACGGTGCGTGAGATTCTCACCTCACACCGCTCCCATCAGGCAAACGCGCCGATCATTCCGATGCGCCAGTGCTCGAAGAGGCAGGGCTTGGTCCAACTTCCGCATCACCCATCCCCGAAGCGTCAAATTGACGTGTCGGAGCATAGTCGCGAGCGCCGAGGGATTGTATCGTCCGTAGTACTGTATCCATCCC
>Ga0208850_1000420_pt1 | contig 14249 bp, 14 predicted proteins | sample NGESurshal092012_5_FD_184475 | JGI IMG/M metagenome (GOLD analysis project Ga0208850, IMG submission 184475) | Arctic peat soil microbial communities from Barrow, Alaska - NGEE Surface sample 210-2 shallow-092012 (SPAdes) | ecosystem: Environmental > Terrestrial > Soil > Wetlands > Peat ... | reverse complement strand
GACGCTGGCCGCGTCCACGATCTTCGAATCATGGTTGCCCATGGATTCAGAAATCTGCGGAAAAGGCAACTGTAGTGCTAGGCTAGAATAAAAAAAGGCGACCTTCGCGGCCGCCTTTTTTGGTAGATCAGTTCTCATTGCAGGACTAATTGTCCAAAAAGCTCCGCAGCTTCCTCGACCGCGACGGATGCTTCAGCTTGCGCAGCGCTTTCGCCTCGATCTGCCTGATGCGTTCGCGCGTCACCGAGAACTGCTGGCCGACTTCTTCCAGCGTGTGGTCGGTGTTCATGCCGATGCCGAAGCGCATGCGCAGCACGCGTTCCTCGCGCGGGGTCAGCGAGGCCAAAACCCGCGTCGTCGTCTCGCGCAGGTTGCTCTGGATCGCGGCGTCGATGGGGAGGATCGCGTTCTTGTCCTCGATGAAATCGCCGAGATGCGAATCTTCCTCGTCGCCCACGGGCGTTTCGAGAGAGAGCGGCTCCTTGGCGATCTTGAGAACTTTTCGAACCTTCTCCAGCGGCATGCCGAGTTTCTCGGCCAGTTCCTCAGGGGTCGGTTCGCGGCCGATCTCATTGAGCATCTGGCGCGAGGTGCGCACGATCTTGTTGATGGTCTCGATCATGTGCACGGGAATGCGGATGGTGCGGGCCTGGTCGGCGATCGAGCGCGTGATCGCCTGCCGGATCCACCAGGTCGCATAGGTCGAGAACTTGTAACCCCGGCGGTATTCGAATTTGTCGACCGCCTTCATCAGGCCGATATTGCCTTCCTGGATCAGATCGAGGAACTGCAGGCCGCGGTTGGTGTATTTCTTGGCGATCGAGATCACCAGCCGCAGATTGGCCTCGACCATTTCCTTCTTGGCCTGGCGCGCCTCGCGCTCGCCCTTCTGCACGCCGTGCACGATCTTGCGGAATTCGCCGATCTCGAGCCCGGTCAATGCCGCCAGCGACTGGATCTCGTGGCGCAGTTCCTTGATGCGGTCCTTTTCGTGGCTGACGAAATTCTTCCAGCCCTTGGCCGAAAGTTTCGAGACACGGTTGAGCCAGCGCGGATCGAGCTCCGAGCCCTGATAGTTTTTCAGGAAATCTTCGCGCGCGACGCCGTGGCTGTCGCCGAGCCGCAGCAGGCGGCCCTCGAACGACACCAGCTTCTTGTTGATGTCGTAGAGCTGCTCGACCAGCGAATCGATGCGGGCCTGATTGAGCCGCAGCGACTTCACCTCGACGATGATCTCGTCCTTCAGCTTCTTGTATTTGCGCTCCTGCGCCGGCGACAGCGTCTCGTTCTGCAGCTGGTTGGAGATGTCCTGCTCCTGCAGGCGACGCAGCTTCTTGTAGTTGTCGGCGATCTTGTCGAAGGTCTCGACCACCTTCGGCTTCAGCTCGGCCTCGATGGCGGCGAGCGACATCTGGTTCTCGAACTCGTCGTCGTCCATGTCGGAATCGGCTGAAGCTTCCGAGGTGCTTTCGCCTCCGGCGGCCGCGGCCGGGGCTGCTGCCGGACGGAACGGGGTCGGCGCCGGCGGCGCCGCCGGCGGCGCGATATGCGCAGGCGCTGCGGCCTGCGCGGCGATCGCCGCGCCGTTGTTGGGGGGGGCGGCCGCGAGCGGCTGGCCGTCGGGGCCGAGCGGGGCCGCGAGCAGCGGGTTCATGTTGTTCTTGGCGTCGGGGCCGGCGTAGGTCGCTTCCAGATCGATGATGTCGCGAAGGAAGATCTTTCCCTCGTTGAGTTCGTCGCGCCAGATGATGATGGCCTGGAACGTCAGCGGGCTTTCGCACAGGCCCGCGATCATCGCCTCGCGGCCGGCCTCGATGCGCTTGGCGATGGCGATTTCGCCCTCGCGCGACAACAGCTCGACGGTGCCCATCTCGCGCAGATACATGCGGACGGGATCGTCGGTGCGCTCGCCGGGCTCGGACTTCTTGACTTCGGTGACGGCCTTCTGGGTGACCTCGACCAGCTCGTTGTCGGTCTCGTCCTCGGCCTCCTCCTTGGTTTCTTCCTCGCTGTCGGAGTCCTCGGCCTCGGAGACGTTGATGCCCATGTCCGAGAGCATCGACATGATGTCCTCGATCTGCTCCGGCGAGGTGGTGTCGGACGGCAGGACTTCGTTGAGCTGATCGAAGGTCACGAAGCCGCGCTTCTTGGCCTGCTTGATCATCTTCTTGACGGCGGCATCGGACAGGTCGAGCAACGGCGACGGCGCGTCCGGCGAATCCTTCTCAGGGGCGTCGGCTGCCTTGTCGTCTTTTTCCTTGTCCTTTACCTGCAGCGTCTTTGCCTTGCTGGCCATTCAATGCTCCTAAAACGCGCTCATGCAGGATGCGTCGCCGCGCCCGCCTTGAAATTGAAGTCACTTACGACGCGGAAAGGGCGGCGCACACCATCGCCACCCCCGAATCTGTTTCGCCGGATTTCGCACAATGGCCTGACGCATATTGCGGAAAAGCGGGTACCGGTTATCCGAACAGACCACGCGCCAGATTATTCCTGACGCATTCCCTGACGGCGAACCGGCGGCCCCCTCGGCCGGAAGATGCTACAAAGCCATTAAGCTTCGATTAACCCTGTTTTTGCAGCCAAACCATGGGTTTGGCGAGTCATTTCGCGGTTCCGGCCGCGGCCGTCCGCATCATTTTTTAATCAAACGCTCCGCTGGAACCGGCCCGAAGACTCGCCGAAACCCTCGATCAGGGCCTCGGTGCCGTCCACTTCCGCCAGCCGGGCCTTCACGTCGCGCAGCCACGCCAGATTTGCCTCGCTTGCCTCATCGCCCAAGGCCAGCTCGGCATCCTTCAATTCTCTAAGTAAGGAGTGCCATTGGCGATGCAAGGAGACCAGCTGGTGCCAGGTGGAAAGAACATCCTCCCGCGCCGCGCCCGGCCCCGCGCCCCACACCGCCGCGGTCGTGATTGCCAGCTCAACCCTTTGAAGAGATTGTGAAAATCCTCCCGTACCGAGGTCGGCCCGCATTTTCTCGCTCTGTTCGGATGGCTCCGGACTTTGGTGATGGTCGTTGGCGAAGGCAGCGATGATGCCGGCGCGCAGTTTGTGCGCCTCCGGATGCGCCAATTCCAGCGCCGCGACCTCTTCCAGATGGTCGTGCAGCAGCCAGGGATGATTGATCAGGGATTGCAGAATCAGCGCCTCGCGGCGGGACATCGTGCTGCGCTGGCCGCGCATGATCGGGCTGGTGGCAAGCTGGGCGCTCGCCGCCTGATAGGGCCCGCGATTGATGGTCTGGCTGCCGGCCCCGCCCTGCGAGCGGCCGCCGCGCGGCTCGAATCGGCCCGCCGCCCCCGGGGTGAACGAGCCGCGCGGCGCAAAGCGCCGGCCTGATTCGCCACTGAGGTTGCCCGCGCCGCCGCGATAATTGCCACGGCCGTAGCCGCCGCGCCCGCCCTCCGGCGCGAACGTCCGCAGCAGCCGCTCGGCCAGATCCTGGCGGTAATAGCGCCGCACCACTTCGTCGCGGATGCCGTTGGTCAGCTCATTGATCCGCGCCTCCAGCGCGGCGCGCCGCTCCGGCGTCGAAAAGGTGCCGCCCTCGATTTCGCGCGACCAGATAATATCGGCGAGCCCGCGCGCAGCCCCGATCACTTCCTCGATGGCGCCGCGCCCGCCCGAGCGCGCGAGATCGTCGGGGTCCTGACCTTCCGGCAGCAGCGCGAAACGCAGACTCTTGCCGGGCTTGAGATGCGGCAGCGCCATGTCGGCGGCGCGCCACGCCGCCTTCTGCCCGGCCTTGTCGCCGTCGAAACAAAGAATCGGCTCGTCCGCCATCTTCCACAAAAGCGCGAGCTGGTTTTCGGTGAGCGCGGTGCCGAGCGGCGCGACGGTGGCGGGAAAGCCCGCGCCGACCATGGCGATGACGTCGACATAGCCTTCCACCACCACCAGCGGCGCGCCGTTATGGGTGGCAAGCCGCGCCGGCGCCAGGTTGTAGAGATTGTCGCCCTTGTGAAACAGCGGCGTCTCCGGCGAATTCAGGTATTTCGCGGCGACGTCCTTTTCCAGCGCGCGGCCGCCGAACGCGATCACCCGTCCGCGCAGATCGCTGATGGGAAACATCACGCGGTCGCGGAAGCGATCATACGGCACCGGAATATCGTCGCCGGCGATCAAGAGACCCGCCTCGACCATGTCCTCGACCGGAATGCCCTGGGAGCCGAGATACTCCTTCAGCGCGAAGCGTTCGCCGGGCGCATAGCCGATGCGAAACTGCAATTGCACGGCCGGCGAAATCGCGCGGTCGCCGAGATAGCCGCGCGCCTTGGCGCCGTTGCGCGAAGCCAGCGTGTCGGCGAAGAATTTCGCGGCGAGATCCATCACATCGTACAGCGTCTTGCGGCGCTGCTCGTGACGCGCGGCATCGGGCGTGACCGCGGGCAGCGGCACGCCGGCCATCGAGGCGAGGCGCTCGACGGCTTCGGTGAAGCCGACGCCCTCAGTCTCCATCAGGAAAGAGATGATGTCGCCGTGCTTGCCCGAGGAGAAGTCGTGGTAAAATCCCTTTTGGTCGTTGACCGTGAACGACGGCGACTTCTCCTGCTGGAACGGCGACAGCCCCTTCCACTCCCGCCCCGCCCGCTTCAGCTTCACGCGCCGGCCCACGACTTCCGAAACCGGAAGCCGGGCGCGCAGTTCATCGAGGAATTGGGACGTAAAGCGCATGGGTGATTTTGCGGTGAGTCGTGAGCCGGTGCCAACCGATCATGGATATAGGGTGCCCTGCCTGAAATACGAAGATTGTTGGCCTTCTCCCGGCTATTCACAGGGGGCGTAATCTCATTTTCCTCGTCATGGCCGGGCTCGTCCCGGCCATCCACGTCTTTAGCGAACAAGGCGAAGGAAGACGTGGATGCCCGGCACAAGGCCGGGCATGACGATGAGAGGTCACGCTGGCGTTCTCGCAAGCAGCGCTTTGCGCCTACCGCTCCAGAAACCGCCCCGAGGCAATCCGCGGCAGATGCGCGACCGGCCAGTTGTAGAGGTAGGTCCAGGCCTCGCTCACCGGGCCATCGTCTGACGTCACCGGCAGCAGCTGCCTGACATATTCGGTCGGCTCGGCAAAACCCTCGCCGCAGGCCTCATACATATCGAACTCGCGCAGCAGTTCGTCCGGTGCGCGCAGCCGGTACAATTCGCCGAACACCACGTCAGCGGGGTCGTCGGACAGCACCAGCCCGGGATAATGCTTCACCAGATAGAGCCGGCCCTGGCAGCGCGCTTCGCCGATAAAGTCCGCGCTGCGCGACAACAGCTTCGCCATCGGATGATCGAAGCCGCGCATCAGCGTGCCATAGACGAACAGCCGATCCAGCATGGCGCCCCGCAAACCGAAAGAATCCCTCAGGCCCCCACGACCGCGTCGCTGATGACGAGGAATTTGACCAGGTCCATCCGCCCAAAGCTCGTGGTCAGCGCCACGTCGGCGGCGTCGCGCCCGGTGGCCATCAGGATGCGGCCGATCCGCGGCTTGTTGTGGCGGGCGTCGAATGTGTACCACCGGCCGGACAGATAGGCCTCGAACCAGCCGGAAAAATCCATCGGCGCCGGATCGTAGGGAATGCCGATGTCGCCCATGTAGCCGGTGCAATAGCGCGCCGGGACGCCCATGCAGCGGCAGAAGGTCAGCGCCAGATGCGCGAAGTCGCGGCACACGCCGGCGCCCTGTTCGTAGACGTCATGCGCGGATTTCATGTAATGCGCATGCTGATAGCCGAAGGTGACGTGGTTGTGCACGAAGGTGCAGATCGCGGCGACCCGCTCCCAGCCCGGCCTTGTATTGCCGAACAGCGACCACGCGATATCGGTCAGCTTGTCGGTTTCGCAATAGCGGCTCGCCATCAGATACAGCAGCATGTCGTCGGGCAGCTGATCGATCGGAAGCTGCTGCGCGGTCGGCACCACCACGTCAGGCAGGCCGGAATCGTGCACCAGCGCGCTGCCGCGCAGCGTCACGCCGCCGGCCGGCGCCACCAGCCTGCCGCAGATGTTGCCAAAGCTGTCGTGGTAAAATCCGATCGGCACGTCCGGGTCGGCGACAATGGTTTCGGTGCCGATGATGTCGGCGCGGCGCGACGGGTGAATGCTGAGCATGATCACCATCGGCGTCGGCTGCACGGCCGTGTGAGCGATCTCGAAGCCTACCTTGATTTCCATGTTACGCCTCCGCCCCCAGGTCTGCCGAAACGACGTTGATGCTGACCTCCATGCCGACGAAGGCGTCGGCCGAACCGAGGTAGGTGCCGTGCAGCGGTATGGCCTGGCGCGGATCGCGCGCCACCGCCACGCGAACGAGGTCGCGGGTGCCGACAATGCCGTTGGTGGGATCGAACTCGATCCAGCCGGCGCTCGGCAGATAGACCTGAACCCATGCATGGGTCGAGCCGCCGCCGACATAGCCGTGCGCGCGATCGCCCGGGATGAACAGATATCCCGACACGAAGCGCGCGGCGATGCCGAGCCGCCGCAGCGCCTCGATCATGAACAGCGCGTAGTCGCGGCAGGTTCCGGATCTGGTCTGCAGCGTATCGAGCGGATGCTGGGTGCCCTGTTCGTGCCGCTTGCGGTAGGTGAAAGCCTTGCGGATGCCGTGGGTCATGCCGCTGAGAATATTGAAGGTCGGGGTCGGTCCCTCCTCATCGAGAAAATTCCGTGCCCACGCCGACAGTTCGCCGTCGGGATCGCCATATTGCGGGGTGATGAATTGAACGAGGTCGGGAAACTCCTCATTGTCGTAGAGAAACGGATAGAAATAAGCCGGATCGTCCGCGGTCAGCGCAAACTCGTGCGCGGGATTGTGCTCGACGGTTGCGGTGCTGCTGATCGACAAGGTTTCGGCGCGCTCGTCGAAGGTCGCGATCGCGACGCTGTTGCCGAACACGTCATGGATCCAGCGCAGCGACATCGGCTGCGGCGCGATCTCGAGACTGCCCGAAAGCACGCGCAGATCGTGGCCGTCGCGCGGGCGCAGCATGATGCGATGTTCGCCGAACGCCACCGGGTGGGCATAGCGATATTCGGTCTTGTGATGGATCGTCAGCAGGGGCATCGTCGAGGCAATCATCGTGACTTTGTGCAATCTAATCTATACCGATCCCTGCTTATTTCTAAATCGGTATGCTGCCTCGCTAGGCAACAGTTGAGGAAAAATGGCTTTGGACAGCGCCGGCGACACAACATTACTCCTTGGAAGCGAGGATGTTCCGCCGCTGCTTGAAGAAAATGCCGCGGCGCGCTCGCCGTTCCTGCTGACCTGCGATCATTACGGCCGCTCGATCCCGCGGGCGCTGGGCGATCTCGGGCTGCCGGCCAGCGAGATGTCCCGGCATATCGCCTGGGATGTCGGCATCGCCGGCGTCGCCAACGCGCTGTCGAAGCAACTGGGCGCGCATCTGATCGCGCAGCGCTACTCGCGGCTGGTGATCGACTGCAATCGCCCGCCGGGCGCGCCAAGTTCAATCCCGCGCGCCAGCGAAGCGACTGTCATCCCCGGCAATGAAGACCTTGCCCGCGACGCGACCGAGGCGCGGCGCCGCCAGATCTTCGATCCCTACCATCGCCGGATCGGTGAGGTGATCGACCGGCGCCTGCGCGATGGCATCGCGACGGTGCTGGTGGCGCTGCACAGCTTCACGCCGGTTTACGCAGGAAATGCCAGGCCATGGCATATCGGCACGCTGTATCATCGCGACACCCGGCTGCCGCCGCTGCTGCTAAAACTGCTGCGCGCGGAAGCCGATCTGGTGGTCGGCGACAACGAACCTTACGCGGTGAGCGATGACACCGACTACACCATCCCGGTACACGGCGAGGCGCGCGGACTGATGAATTCCGGGATCGAAATCCGCCAGGACCTGATCGCGGACCAGGCCGGGCAGAAGCTTTGGGCGGATCGGCTGGCGCGGATTTTTGCTGAAGTCGAAACCGCGCTGCGGGCGCAGCGGCTGCTTTAACCGCACTCACCGCGCCCGGGTCAGCGCCAGCCAGATGCCGCCGCCGATCATCAAGCCGCCGGAAACGCGCGACAGCAGCCGCGTCCGCCGCGCCGAGAAGAACAGCCGCGCGCGGCCGGCCAGCAGGGCGTAGATCGAATCGGTGATGGCGCCGGTGATCATGAAGGTGATTCCGCGCAGCGCCACCTGCGAGAAATGGTCCTTGCTCATGTCCATGAACTGCGGAATGAACGCGCCAAAGAATACCAGCACCTTGGGATTAGAGAGCAGCACCAGAAACCCCTGCAGGAAAAACCCGCCGCGCGGCGGGGGCGGCGGCGCATCGGCGTTGACGCCTGCGACTGGCGTGCCGATCAGCCTGATGCCGAGCCAGACCAGATAGGCAGCACCTGCGAACCGCACCCAGTCGAACCAGTAACCCATGGTCGCCATCAGCGAGGTCAGCCCGATGGCGACGATGCCGATCGCGATCGCGAGGCCCGCCTGCACGCCGGCGATGTTGGTCAGCGCGGCGCGGGTGCCATGCCGCAGGCCGTTGGCGATCACCAGCGTCACGACCGGACCCGGCAACAGCGCCAGCGCAATGCAGGCGGCGACGAAGGCGAGATAGAGCTGAAGCGACATGATGGGACTCGCGGATAGATCGAAGTGGTTTTCTCTATTATGCATGATAGCCGCGTCGGCGGAAGTCGCGCTCTCCCTCGCCCCGCTTGCCGGGAGAGGGAGAGGACGGTAGTGCCTCAGTTTGAAAATAATTGGCCTTGACGATAGGGCGACGCGCTAGGCTTAGCGGAAAGCAAGGGGTAAGAGCGTGCCGCAGGAAGATAGCCCGTCGTGGTTTAAGGTGAATGAGGGCGCGATCGGGCCACCAATTGCACACACCGCCGCCGCTGTTGGGATGTTTTCGGGGATGGGGGGCTCGCTCATGCCCTTGTGTCGCTGGGATACCTTTCTAGGAATTGGGGCGTTGTTTTGGTCGCGGCCGGATATGTCATTCCCTTTGCTATAGCGCGCGAACTGGCGGCCAAACGAACGTTGTCCATCGAAACGAAGGAACACAAATTGCCGGACGAGGAGCGCTAATGCCCACCGGACCCAAAGGCGAGAAGCGCTAAAAAGTTCAGTATACAAACTGAGACACTACCTTGAGGACGCATCAACGCCCATCCATCGCAGCCGTCATCCATTGGGTCACCGCATCCGACGCAAGGAAATCAAGCGCAACGCGCTCAACTCCTGGCGCGGAACCGTTGCCCTGCGCCACCGCGACCAGCAGGTCGCAGCGCCGTGACACGGCGATGCCGACGGCGGTATGCCGCGAGCCATCGGCCATCCTGAGATCATAGGTTCTCAATCGCCCGGGCATGCCGGCAATCCGGATCACCTTGCCCGCCTCGAGCGGAACGAAGCGCTCGCTCATCAGATCGAGATCGGCGACGCGGTCGACTTCGTCGTCATCGGCGACGCCGCTGTCGCAATTGCAGAAGCCGATCTTGGGCCGCACATACAACTCGATATCGTCGCCACACAGCTCGGTGGCGCAACGGAACGCGCGCCCCGCGGGCCATCCATCGCGCGGAAATGGCCAGGCGATTTCGCGCCAGCCCTCGATATCCGACCGGGCATGATCGTAACCCGCGGCGCCGAGAACTGCGCAAATCCCAACTGCAAGCGCGGTCAGCAGTCTACGCATCTGGAATCACCGGCATCAGGGCAGGCCGGCGGCGGCGCGCGCGGCGCCGGTCAGCTCCAGAATATGCAGGCCGGTATTGGCGCGATCGACGATGTAGATATATCCGCGCTCATCGGTTTCGACATTATTGGTCTGGATCGCGACCTTGCAGCGGTCCTTGCCGTCGACGGTGACGCAGCGCTTGTCGGTCGCCGCCGTGATCGACGGGATGAAATAGCCGACTTCAGTGGGATGATAGGGATCGCGGATGTCGAGCGCGCGCACGCCGGCATTGAAGAACGCGATGAACGCCATCTTCTTGTAGAAAACCGGCGCCATGCTCTCGTTGGAGGAATGCGAGCCGAACCGCCCTCCCCGTTGGCAGAACGAACCGCTGGCTTCCGGCACGGTGTAGCTCGAAATCATCATCGGGCGGTTCTCGACGGTGACGTCGGCGAACCAGACCATCTGCCGCGGTTCGCTGCATTCATTGAGGATCGCCTCGTCGACGATCATCACGATGTCGCGGGTCTTGCCGTCCTTGTCATGAGCGAATTCGGCGATCGGCATCTGCTTCATCGGAAATACGGTGTGGGCGCCGTTGAAGGCGGACATCGCCAGCCGGGAGACTTCCGGAAAGCGAAGATTATCCGGCGTCGGCTCCCTCGGTCCGTTGATCAGTCTGTCGCGATCAACGATCTGCAGGAAGCCGCCCTTGTTGGTGCCGTATCCGAAATAGACGCGGTTGCCTTGCGGGCCGGTCGAGATCGGCCCGTGCAGCTCGGTCGGTACCGCGCCGGTTGCGCCCGGCTCCTGTCCGGGAAGGCCGAAGTCCCTGATCTTCTTAGGGTTAGCGGGATCGCTGAGGTCGTAGACCTGGGTCATGCGCCGCGTGCGCCAGTCGGGTGCGCCCGAAACCAGAAACGCAATGCCGGTGTCGCATTCCCACCAGCTCTTGTGGGTATCCTTGAGGCCGCCGATCCGCGTGACCAGAACCGGATTGGCGGGATCGGCGACATTCCAGATTTCATGCGCTTCGCCGCCGAAGGTGCGCAGCACATAGACCGCGTTGCGGTCGCCTTTCGGCAGCGCCTTGCCGTCGCAGATCCGCACCATCTGCGCGCCGCCGCCCTCGTACTTTCCTTCCTGCCCGGGAATGTGGTGCAGATATCGGGGCTGCGCGGGATCGGTGACGTCAACGATCGAGGTGCCGTTCGGCTCGGCCTTTCCGGTCAGCGCATTGACCGGTGCTGGAATGTCGTCGGTGCCGCCATGATGTCCGATATAGGCAATCCAGCGGTCGCCCTGATGATGGATCGTCGGCTGATAGGCGCTGCGCGCCTGCAGGTCGTTAGCTCCAACAAGCCTCATGTTGGACGCTTCGGGCGGAGCCCCGATGACTTGCGGCTGAGCGTACGCGCCGGTGCAGCACGCAACGAACGTCATCGAGGTACACGCGATCAGTAAGGCCCGGCTATTCATGTTTTCCACCCAAAACTGTTCAAAGCCAGTCTTTGCTGGCTGACCGCGACGATACCACGCCCAACCAAGTTGGGAAAATACGCCCTTGACATGCAACCATTTGGTTGCCTATTATGCCGGCCATGGATGAGGTCTTCAAAGCGCTGGCCGATGCTTCGAGGCGGTCGCTGCTGGACCGGCTTCACTTGAGGAACGGACAGACCCTGAATGAACTCTGCGACGGCCTCGCCATGTCCAGGCAGGCCGTGACCAAGCACCTTGCGATTCTCGAGGCCGCCAACCTCGTCACCACGTTCAGGCATGGCCGCGAGAAGCTGCACTACCTCAACCCGGTGCCGATCCATCAGATCGGCGAGCGGTGGATCAAGAAATTCGAGCGCGGCAAGCTCGCCGCGCTCAGCGAATTGAAACGGCAGCTGGAGAAACGTGATGAGTAAACCGGAATTCGTCTATGTCACCTATATCGAGACCTCGGCCGAGAAACTCTGGCATGCGTTGACCGACGGCGACTTCACCGAACGTTACTGGTTCGGCCACCGCGTCACTTCCGACTGGAAGGTCGGCTCGCCTTACCGGTTCGCCCGGCAGGGCAAGCCAAGCATCGAGGGCAAGGTGCTGATATCGGATCCGCCGCGGCGGCTCGCCTACACCTGGGATCCCTGCTCGGCGGACGCCAAACGCGAACGGATCTCGCGGGTCACCTTCGATCTCGAACCGCGCGGCAAGGTCGTCAAACTGACCGTGACGCATGACAACCTCGATGAGGGCGGCAAGACATTCCGCGATATTTCCGGCGGCTGGCCGATGGTGATCGCGAGCCTGAAGAGCATGCTGGAAACCGGGCGCGAACTGCCGGCCGATCTTTCGGCCAGTGCGAAGGCGCAGTCCCATGCTTAAACCGGCCTTATCGAGACCACGGCGGAAAAGCTCTGGGACGCGCTGACCAACAGCGAATTCACCACGCGCTATTGGTGGGACACCTCAGTGATTTCGGACTGGAAGGTCGGCTCGCCTGTCTCGCTGGTGATCAATGGCCTGACCACCGACGTCGGCGAAATTCTCGAAGCCGACCGGCCGCGGCGGCTGTCCTATAGCTTCCACCATATCCTGAACGAACGAGCCCTGAAGGAGCGTCCTTCACGCGTCACCTTCGTGCTTGAGCCGCATGGCGAACTGGTCAAGCTGACCTTGGCCCATGAAGGTTTTGCGGATGACAGCGTGGTCGTCGACGGCATCTCCAAGGGATGGCCGGCGATCCTGTCGAGCCTCAAGAGCCTGCTGGAAACCGGCAAGCCGCTCGTCATTCCGTTCGACGCGCTGGAGATCGCCGAACTGGACGAGGTCTATCGCTGATGAAGATCGATCAATTCAGACCGTCGCTCGTCTACACGATCTATATCGCCTCCACGCCGGAGAAGGTGTGGGAAGCGCTGACATCGGCCGAATTCAGCCGGAGATATTTTTTCGGCAATGCGGTTGAGGTTGATCTGAGGATCGGCGGTGCGTACGTCGTGCGCACGCCGGATGGTTCGTTGCACATCAGCGGTGAAGTGGTCGAATGCGTTCCCCCGCGCAAACTCACCATCACCTTCAACGTCAACTGGCCGGCGCTGATCGAAAAGCTCGGGCCTACGCTCGTGACCTACGAGATCGAGCCTGCCGGCGACGTTGTCCGGCTTACGCTGACCGAGGCGCATGACCGGCCGATCGACGACGACATCCTCTCCGGCGGCCGTCAGGGCTGGCCCGCGATTCTGTCCAGCCTGAAGAGCCTGCTTGAGACCGGAGACGCGCTTGTCATCAAGATGGAGCCGCCGCGGCGGATGCTGGAGGCGCTGAAAAAACTGGGGATTGCGACGCCGTAGGTCCGAGTGCGGGCGGTGCGCTCCCTCGCCCCGCTCTTGCGGGGTCGAGACGAGCGAAGCTCGCTCTTAGAGGGTTGGGGTGAGGGGCTCTTTGCCTCCGCGAATCCTGAAAGCGCGTTGAGTGCGGTACCCCCTCACCCGCCGCGCCAAGAGCGCGGCGACCTCTCCCCGCAAGCGGGGAGAGGTTAAGTGAGCGGCGCCGGCGCGACGATCCACCGATACAGGTGCCAGGTCGCGTGACCAAGCACCGGCAGCGTCACCAGCAGTCCGAGAAAATAGGGCATCGCCGAGACGATCAGCAACACGACGATGATGGCGGCCCATCCGATCATCGGCACCGGGCTGGTCACCACCGCGCGCACGCTGGTGATCATCGCGGTGACGAAATCGACGTCGCGTTCGAGCAGCAACGGGAATGACACCACCGTGAGCGAAAACAGGATCAGCGACAGCGCCGCGCCGACGGCATTGCCGATGGCGAGAAACAGCAGGCCCTCATTGGTGGTGAGCACCACCGTGATGAACTGTTGCAGGCTTGAGAACGAGGCGTTGAGCCCGAGCAGCAGCGCGATCAGGAGGCGCACCTGATACATCCACACCACGAAGACGAACAGGGTGACGAAGGCCATCCAGCCGATTTCGCCGCGCGACTTCACCGTCGACCAGATGCCGCGGATCGAAAGCTTTTTCCCGGCCTCGCGCCGGCGGCTCACTTCATAAAGCCCGATGGCAACGAACGGACCGATCAGCGCAAAGCCGGCGGCGAGCGGATAGGCCAGATAGACCATGCCGAACGCCGTCAGGCTGAGCAGGATCACGATGCCGCCGCCGGCGTAGAGCGCGCCGAACGCCAGCCCGTAAAGCGGCGCGGCCTGGAAATCGCGCAAGCCCTGCCCCAGCGCCTCGGCGATATCCGTAGCGGTGATGCGCCGCACCACCGGATCGATCTTGCCGGAGACGGATGTCATCGGCGTTACCTCCCAATTTTGGGAAATGGTGCCGGGCATCGGCGATGGCGTCAATATTGCCTGAGCGTCCTTAATTCGCACGGCACGCTGTGAGCGCCCCCTCGCCCCGCTCTTGCGGGGTCGAGAAGAGCGAAGCTCGCTCTTAGAGGGTCGGGGTGAGGGGCCTCTCCGATCCGCAGACTCTGAGGTAAGAGCCGTACCCCCTTGTATCTGTCCATTGAGCAAAATGTGCGATGGAAGCGACTGAGCGCTTTGGCCGGTGGCCACCGGCCAAAGCGCGCGGCGATGTCGCCCGATA
>Ga0208850_1000414_pt1 | contig 14303 bp, 13 predicted proteins | sample NGESurshal092012_5_FD_184475 | JGI IMG/M metagenome (GOLD analysis project Ga0208850, IMG submission 184475) | Arctic peat soil microbial communities from Barrow, Alaska - NGEE Surface sample 210-2 shallow-092012 (SPAdes) | ecosystem: Environmental > Terrestrial > Soil > Wetlands > Peat ... | reverse complement strand
CGAAATGACCAGCCCTGCCAGCCGCACCGACCTGGACCTGGTCCACGCAGCGGGCGAGGTGCGCGCCGCTGTCCGCGAGGTCGCCCACGACAAAACCACCTGGGCCCGCCCAGACGTCATGGCCGGTCGGGTCGACCTGGGCGAAGCCGCCCAGCACCTCCAACAGGCCCTTTCCAGCGCCGTCGACGTCGCCAGCGTGATCCGCGACGTCGCCGCCCAGGGCACCAACCTCACCGGCCCGGCCCGCGCCATGTCCCACCGGGCCAACGCCGACATCGAGCGCACAGCCGACTGCGGTCACCGAGGAAAAGACGTCGTCTGGGTCAGCTCCGGCGATGTCTTCGCCAACCGCACCGTGCCCATCCCCGAACCCGTCCGCGCCGGACTCGTCGACGCCACCGACACCCTCGTCCAGCGCGCCAGCAGCGCCATGTCAGCCGCCGCCTGCCTCGACCAAGTCACCCAAGACAGACCCCCGGCGTCAGGTCAGGAGCCGGCCGCACCGCTCAGCCGCCGGCGCGAAGCGCCCACGCCCATGTCTCAGGAGGTGCCCCGTGCTCCCCGGCCGTAGCGCCACCACACGCCGCAATGACCGCCGACAAGCCCTCCCGCACCTCAGGGGCGGCAACCACCCACAACCAGAGCGCCTAACCATCGACATGACAGCAGGGGAGAAAGGCATGGAACGACTACTCAGTGTCGACGACGCGGCCGAAGTCTTGGGGACCTCGGTGCAGTTCCCGCGGAGACTCATCGCAAAGCGCCGCATCCGGTTCGTCCGGGTAGGCCGTCTGGTGCGCATCCCCGAGAGTGCCGTCCGCGAGTACATCGAGACTCGTACCGTCGAGCCGGTCGACCGCCAACGTGGTTCGCGAGTTGCCTGATGGCTGCGCGCAAGCCTGTCCGTCGACGCTTCGGCATGATCCGCAGGCTTCCGTCGGGTCGGTTCCAGGCCAGCTTCCAGGACCCGAACGGTCTGCGACGAAATGGTTCGGAGACATTCGCGAGTCGGGCCGAGGCGAACGACTGGCTGATAGTCCAGGAGTCTCTGATGGTTCGCGGCGAGTGGACGGACCCCGATCGTGGCAAGGTCCCCTTCGCTGAGTATGCCGACCGGTGGATTCAGGAACGCGCCGGATTGCGACCGCGCACCCGTGAGCTCTACCGGTGGCTGTTGTCTCGTTATCTCGAACCGTCGTTCGGGAGGGTCCACCTTGCGGTCATCGATCCGCCCATGGTGCGGACCTGGCGCGCCCGGCTTCTGGAATCGGGGGTTTCGCAGTCCATGGTCGCCAAGGCTTACCGCCTTCTGCGGGGGATCCTCATGACGGCGGTCGAGCAGGACGAGCTGATCCGTCGCAACCCCTGCCGGATCGTCGGGGCTGGCACCGAGTCCCCGGACGAACGTCCGGTGCTGTCGATCGAACAGGTCTGCGTCCTGGCCGACTTGATGCCAGCGCGTCAGCGGATGCTCATCATGGTCGCCACCTTCGCGAGCCTGCGATACGGCGAGGTCACTGCCCTGCGCCGGATGGACATCGACCTGGCCCGCGGCGCCGTCAGCGTTCGCCAGGCGTTCACTGAGGTGCGCGGTCAGGGCATGATGCTGGGGCCGCCGAAGTCCCGAGCGGGCCTACGCACTGTTGGGCTGCCAAACGGCATCCTCACGGAACTGCGTGATCACCTGGCTCAGTTCGTTTCACCGGAGCCGACCGCGTTGGTTTTCACGGGGCCCAAAGGGGCTCCGATCAGGCGGAGCAACTTCAACCCTCTGGTGGGCTGGCTCGAGGCCGTTGAGGCCATCGGTGAGCCCGGACTTCATTTTCACGATCTGCGGCACACGGGGAACACCCTCGCGGCTGCAACCGGTGTGAGCACACGTGATCTGATGGCGCGGATGGGCCACGACAGCATGAACGCCGCGATCATCTATCAGCATGCGACCCGCGAGGCGGATCGTGTCATCGCGGATGGATTGGATGCTCGATTGGGGGTGCTGCGGGGGCCCGCGAAGAGGGTCGTGCCGGACCCCGCAAAAGGCGAAAGCCGAGATCTGGTGGTCACCGAAGTTGCACGTGAACTGCACGAACGGCGTTTCTGATGCCGACGGGGAACGGCCCGCGTTGGGCAGATGCCGCCCGTTTCGCTTGTGGCACAAGGGTTTTCGCAGTGGAGCGGGTGACGGGAATCGAACCCGCACTGTCAGCTTGGGAAGCTGATGTTCTACCATTGAACTACACCCGCATGGCGCCGACCGGGATACCGCATAGGCGCGGTCGGCAGTCTAACGGACGCGGGCGGAGCGCTTCAGCCCACCTTGGGCGACTACCGGGTACCGTGTCCGCGTGCTCCTTTCAGACCGTGACATCAAGGCCGAGATCGATGGTGGACGGGTGCGCCTCGAGCCGTATGACGAGGCAATGGTGCAGCCGTCGAGTATCGATGTGCGCCTGGACAAGTACTTTCGCCTGTTTGACAACCACAAGTACCCCTTCATCGACCCGGCCAAGGAGCAGCCTGACCTCACTCACCTGGTGGAGGTCGAGCGCGACGAGCCGTTCATTCTGCATCCTGGCGAGTTCGTTCTGGGTTCCAGCTTTGAGATCATCACCCTGCCTGACGACCTTGCCGCGCGGCTCGAGGGTAAGTCATCGCTGGGCCGACTCGGCCTCGTCACGCACTCCACGGCCGGCTTCGTGGACCCTGGGTTCAGCGGTCACGTGACGCTCGAGCTGTCGAATGCCGCCACTTTGCCTATCAAGCTCTGGCCCGGTATGAAGGTCGGCCAGCTCTGCTTCTTCAGGTTGTCCAGTCCGTCCGAGAGTCCCTACGGCAGCGCGAAGTACGGCTCGCGTTATCAGGGTCAGCGCGGGCCGACGGCAAGTCGCTCGTTCCAGAACTTTCACCGCGGTGACGTCTAGCGTCGTTCGCGAGGTCAGTTGTCTGGCCAGGTCAGTCGCGCAGCGAGGTCAGTCGCTCACCCAGGGTCGCGCAGCGAGGTCAGTCGCTCACCCAGGGTCACGCAGCGAGGTCAGTCGCTCACCCAGGGTTGCTCGGTGAGGTCAGTCGCTCAGTCAGGGGCGCTCGGCGAGGTCAGTCGCTCAGCCAGGTCACAGGTCTGGCGCTTAGTTTGGCGTCCATGGATCGTGCCCCCCGCCTGAGCTTCACCGGGTATGACGCGCGAACCGAGGCAGTCGTGCTGCTCCTTCACGGTGGAACGCCTGACAGCTTCGCCTCTGTGCGAGCCTACGACCCTTCGGTCCTGCGGATGATTCCGTTTGGTCGCAGTGTGGTTCGAGCCGGCGGCGGGCGCATCGTGCTGGCCAGGCTTCGGTACGCCGTGCGTGGGTGGAACGGGAGGGCGGAGTCCCCGTTGGCGGACGCTCGCTGGGCCCTCGACCGGATCGCCGAGCGCTTCGGCGATATCCCCATTGGCCTGGTCGGGCACTCCATGGGCGGCCGGGTGGCGCTGCGGGTGACCGATCACGGGGGCGTCCACGACGGTGCCCGTAGCGGCGTTCGCAGCTGGGGTGTGCGCAGTGTGGCCGCGCTGGCGCCATGGCTGCCAGATGGCGAGCCGATTCCCTTGCTCGGTGACCGGGCACTGCTTCTCGCCCACGGCACCGCCGACCGCAGCACCGACCCTGCCAAGACCACCGAGCTTGCCGAGAAGCTCGCCACAGACGGCGGTGACGTCGAGCTGGTGAAGTACCCCGGCGGCCGTCACTCCATGCTCTTCCCTGCCAGGCCGTGGCACGAACTGGTGGCCCGCTTCATGGTGAGGACGTTGCTGGCACCCGCCGTGGAAGGTCTATCAGGTCCAGTGCGGCACTGACCCAGGTCCGCTGCTGCGTGAAGTCCAGGTCTCTTGCGGCACTGACGTCCAGGTCCGCCGCGGCACTGACGTCCAGGTCCGCCGCGGCACTGACGTCCGGGTCCGCTGCGGCATCGAAGTCCAGGTCTGTCGCGGCAGTAACGCCCAGGTCTGCTGCGGCGCTGACCTCCGACCGACCCGTCTGGCCGAATCCATGACGCGATCTCAGACTCGCTGTATCCACGGTTGCCCCATAGGTTTGTGGACATGATCCGGTTCGACGCGGTCTCGAAACACTATCCGGATGGCACCAAGGCCGTGGATGACCTCACGTTCGAGGCTCCGACCGGGCAGATAACCGTGCTCGTCGGGCCGTCCGGATGCGGCAAGACGACGTCGCTGCGGATGATCAACCGGATGATCGAGCCGACCGCTGGCCGGATCTGGATCGATGACCAGAACACCTCGACGATGGACGAGACCGAGCTCCGGCGGGGTATCGGCTACGTCATCCAGCACGCCGGCCTCTTCCCCCACCGCACGATCGTCGCCAACATCGCCACGGTCCCCAGGCTGCTCGGATGGGACAAGCGCAAGGCCGAAGCCCGGGCACTTGAGCTGCTTGAGCGGGTGGGCCTGCCGGTGAGCTTCGCGAAGCGGTATCCCGCGCAGCTCTCGGGCGGTGAGCAGCAACGCGTCGGTGTGGCCAGGGCACTGGCCGCAGACCCGCCAGTGATGCTCATGGACGAGCCGTTCAGCGCAGTGGATCCCGTTGTGCGCGAACAGCTGCAAGACGAATTCCTTCGTCTGCAGGGTGATCTCGGCAAGACCATCGTCTTCGTCACACACGACATCGACGAGGCCATCAAGCTGGGGGACCGGGTCGCCGTGCTGCGGGCCGGCGGCCACCTTGCCCAGCTGGCCGACCCGGCATACCTGCTGGCGCATCCTGTTGATGACTTTGTCGCTGACTTCGTCGGGAAGGACCGTGGCTACCGTGCGTTGAGCTTCGAGGCGTCACCGAAGTTCTCGCTCACTCGAGAGCACACCGTGCCGCTCGGGGCGACTCCGGCGCAGGCAGCCGACGCCGCGCGGGACGGCTGGATCCTGGTTGCCGATGACCGCCGGCGCCCCCTCGGCTGGATCGAGCCCGACCGGATCACCGCCCCGATCCAGCCTGAGATGCTGCAGCGAGGTGGCACCGTCGCGACGGTCGGCGGCCCGCTGCGCAACGTTCTTGATGCCGCGCTGTCGTCGCCGAGTCGCCGCGGGGTCATCGTCGATGAGCAGGGCGAGATTCTGGGCACGATTCGCGCACACGAGGTCCTTGCCGAGATCGAGGAGCGAGCGCGTCCCGAGCTCGACCCAGCCGAGGACGCCCCGGCATGACCTGGCTTCAGGACCATCTCGGCGACGTGCTGGACCTGACCGTGCGGCACATCTATCTCGCCGGGGTGCCGCTGATCCTTGGGCTGCTCATCGCCCTTCCGCTCGGGTGGCTGGCGCGCCGGCACCGGGGGCTCTACCCGATTCTGATCGTCGGCACGTCGCTGCTCTACACGATCCCGTCCCTGGCGCTGTTCATCATGTTGCCGTTCCTGCTCGGCACTCAGATCCTGGACCCGACAAACGTCATCGTGGCGATGACCATCTACACCGTCGCGCTGCTGGTGCGCACCGTCGCCGACGGCCTGGGCGCGGTGCCCGAAGCGGTCAACCAGTCAGCAACAGCCATGGGCTACAAACGAGGTCGGCGTTTCATGTCGGTCGAGCTGCCCCTGGCCGTGCCCGTCATCTCGGCCGGGCTGCGCGTCGCCGCGGTCAGCAACGTGAGCATCGTCAGCGTGGCCGCGCTCATCGGCGTCGCGCAGCTCGGATCGCTGTTCACCGACGGGTTCAACCGGGCCTTCATGGAGCCGATCATCGTGGGCGTCATCTCCTGCGTGCTGCTGGCGTTGCTCTTCGACGGGGTCATCATCGGGGTCACCCGACTGGCGACGCCATGGCAGCGCGCAGGGAAGGCGTCGTCATGATCAACCGCATCTTTGCCTGGCTGACCGATGGCGCCCATTGGCAGGGCAGCGACGGCATCCTGCGCAGGCTCGTCGAGCACCTCGGGTACTCGCTGACGGCCGTGATCATCGCGGCTCTGATCGCGATTCCCCTCGGCCTCTATATCGGGCACACCGGCCGTGGTCGTGTCTTCGTTGTCAATCTCGCTGGCGCCGCCCGGGCGATCCCTTCGCTGGGCCTCTTGTTCATCGCCGTCCTGTGGCTCGGGCCCAAGTTCAGCGGTGACATCGCGTTCCTGGCGCCCGCGGGCCTGGTCCTTATCGTCCTGGCCATCCCGCCGATCCTGTCCGGGGCCTACGCGGGTGTGGAAGGCGTCGAGCCTGATGCCCGCGACGCGGCCAGAGGCATGGGTATGCGCGGCCCGGAAGTCCTGCGCCACGTCGAGTTACCTTGTGCCCTGCCGCTGATCATGTCCGGGATCCGTTCTGCGACGTTGCAGGTTATTGCCACCGCCACGATCGCGGCGGTCGTCGGACTCGGCGGCCTCGGCCGGTTCCTGATCGACGGTCTCGCCGTGCGGGATACCCCTCAGACCGCTTCGGGGGCTCTCCTCGTCGCCCTCCTTGCGCTCGCCGTGGACATGGTTCTGGCGCTGGTCCAGCGTTTCGTGGTGTCCCGGGGCCTGACCGGAAGGTATCGAACGGCCCAGACGTTTGACTCTGACGCCGGGGTGACACCTCCGGCGCCGGCCCTGCAGCACAGCGCCTAGATCCCAACCAGCCATGACCTCGACAGAAGGAGACCACGATGAAACGCACCAGAATCGCCCTCGCCGTGACTGCTGCGGCAGCCCTGTTTGGCGTCGCGGCGTGCGGCTCCGGATCCAGTGACCCTCTCGCGGCCGGCGGGTCGGCCGGCAAGGCGAGCTCCGGCAGCATCGTGGTGGGGTCGGCCAACTTCCCGGAGAGCGCTCTGCTCGCCGAGATCTACGCCGGAGCCCTGAGCGCCAAGGGCGTCAAGGTCGACAAGAAGCTGAACATCGGCAGCCGCGAGACCTACATCCCGGCGCTCAAGGACGGCTCCATCGACCTGATCCCGGAATACACCGGGGTCCTGGACCAGTACTTCAACAAGAACGCCAAGGCCACCACCTCTGACGATGTGTATGCCGAGCTCAAGGCGGCTGTCCCTGCGACATTGACCGTCCTCAACAAGTCTGCGGCCGAGGACAAGGACTCTGTGGTCGTCACCCAGAAGACCGCGGCCAAGTATGGGTTGAAGTCCATCGGTGATCTCGCGCCCCAGGCCAAGAACCTCACTCTTGGCGGTCCGCCCGAGTGGAAGACCCGCCCGACCGGGGTTCCCGGCCTGAAGAGGGTCTACAACCTTGACTTCAAGACCTTCCGTCCCCTGGATGCCGGCGGCCCGCTGTCTGTCCAGGCGTTGAAGAACGGCCAGGTTGACGCGGTCAACCTCTTCACCACTGATCCGTCCATCGCCGACAACGGCTTTGTCATCCTGGACGACCCCAAGAGCCTGTTCGCAGCGCAGAACGTTGTGCCGCTGATCACCAAGTCCAAGGTCACCCCCACGATCTCCGCAGCCTTGGACGCGATCTCGGCCAAGCTCGACACCGCGACGCTGGGGCAGTTGGTCAAAGAGGTCGTGGTCGACAAGAAGGACCCGGCTGTGGTCGCCAAGGAGTTCCTAGCCAAGAACAATCTCGGCTGACCTCCACCTCACGCAACCCTAGGGAGCGTGCACGAGTTTCGTTGCCAAACCTAGGGAGCGTGCACGAGTTTCGTTGCCAAACCTAGGGACTGTGTCAGTCTCGACCCCGCAAACCTAGGCACCATGCGTATGCATAGTCCCCAGGTTTGTCGGGTAGTTGGCCGCACGATCCCTAGGTTTGTCGGGTAGTTGGCCGCACCGTCCCTAGGTTTGCGGGTTTCTGCGGACGGCGGCCAGGAGCATCTGGGCCACGTCGACGACCTCGACGTCCTCGTGGGCGCTGGTCTCCGACTGCTTCTCGGTGAGTCCGTCGGAGAGCATGACGTTGCAGAAGGGGCAACCGACCGCGATACGGCCTGCGCCGGTGGCAATGGCCTCTTCGGTGCGGTTGTTGTTGACGCGGGTGCCGAGCTTCTCCTCCATCCACATCTGAGCTCCGCCGGCGCCACAGCAGAACGACTTGTCGCCCGATCGCGGCATCTCGCGCAGCTCGACACCGGGCAAGGCCCCGAGGAGCTCGCGCGGCGGGGCGTAGACGCCGTTGTGGCGGCCGAGGTAGCAAGGGTCGTGGTAGGTGACGGTCTCCGCGGTCGAGGCCACGTTGGACGTGTCGGCCTGGTCCGGGCGGGACACCGGGATCAGCTTCTTGTCACGAACGAGCCGGTTGAGCAGCTGGGTGTGGTGGACGACCTCGTACTGGCCGCCGACCTGTGAGTACTCGTTCTTGATCGTGTTGAAGCAGTGTGCGCAGGTGACGACGATCTTGGTCGCCTTGGCCTCGTTCAGCGCCTCCACGTTGGCCTGGGCGAGCGTCTGGAACAGGAACTCGTTGCCCGCGCGGCGAGCCGGGTCGCCGGTGCAGGTCTCGCCGTTGCCCAGGACGGCGAAGGTCACGCTTGCGGTGTTGAGCAGCTCGGCAACCGCCCGGGTGGTCTTCTTGGCACGGTCCTCGTAGGCACCGGCGCAGCCGACCCAGAACAGGTAGTCGACCTCGGAGGCGTCGGCAACGTCCTGGCCCAGGATCTTGACCTCGAAGGGCAGGTCCTTGGCCCAGTCCAGGCGGGCGCGCGCGGACATGCCCCAGGGGTTCTGGTTGTTCTCGAGGTTCTTGAACAGTCCGCCGAGCTCCGACGGGAACGCCGACTCGATCAGGACCTGGTATCGGCGCATGTCGATGAAGTGGTCGATGTGCTCGATGTCGACCGGGCACTGCTCGACGCAAGCACCGCACATCGTGCACGACCACAGGGCGTCCTGGTCGATGATCGGCAGCTCAGCATCGGTGGTGCGGTGTCCGTCGAAGGTGTAGCCGTCGTCACCGGCATGCTCGCTGCCCTCACGCGACCCGATGAATGGACGCTCAACCTGCGCGCGCACCTCGGCGCTCACGCTTGCCAGGCCCTGCTTGTGCAGCTCGCCCAGGCCGGGGTGCTCGCCCTTGGCGGCCAACAGGTACGGGGCCTGGGCGAACATCGCGTCGCGCAGGTCCATGATCATCAGCTTCGGGCTCAGCGGCTTGCCGGTGTTCCACGCCGGGCACTGGTCCTGGCAGCGACCGCACTCGGTGCAGGCCATCAAGTCGACGTAGCCCTTCCAGGTGAACTCCGCGATGTGCCCCTTGCCGAAGCTCGCGTCATCGGGCGGGTCCTCGAAGTTGACCGGCTCGCCGTCGTAGTAGATGGGGAGCAGTGGGCCCAGGGCGTTCGGGCGGCGTGAGGTGTAGACGTTGACAGGGGCCGCGCCGATGTGCAGGTGCTTGGAGTGCAGCACGATCACCAGGAACAACAGCACCACGGCGATCTGACCCCAGATGCCGATCGTCTCCAGCCACAGGTTCGCCGTCTCGCCCAGCGGTGCGAGCAGTGAGCCGAACCAGTCGGAGGCGAACGCGCCGCCGCCGGTGAAGGGGAACGCCCCGGTGTTGACCTGCGCCCCGCGATACAGGAACAAGGTCGCGACCACCAGGAAGATCATGAACAGGATCAGCCAGGCGCCCCGGGTGTGCGAGCCGAAGAACCGCGACTCCCGGCCCTGCTTCGCCGGGTTGTATTTGACCCGAAGAATCGCGAAGGTCACGATCCCGATCAGCACCAACACCGAGAACAGGTCCTCGGCGAAGCCCACCACCGGCCAGGTGCCCACGAGCGGGATGTGGAAGTCCGAGACGAACAGCGCGCCGTACGTCTCCAGGATCGTCAGGGTCAGCACCAGGAAGCCCCAGAAGGCGAACACGTGCGCCAGACCGGGCACCGTCCACTTCAGCAGCTTGCGCTGGCCCAGCACCTCGAACGCCTCGGCCTGCACCCGCTTGGGCGCATCCAACAACCTGCCCACCGCGGGTTTGCCCGAACGAGCCAGCCGGATCAGGAACCACAGGCGCTTGCCCGCGAAGAACAGGATCAGAACGGTCATCGCGACGCCGACGACGGCGCGCAGCAACATGTGCGAGGTCATGCGGTGAGTCTACGGACGGGCAAACCTCGCGTCGCCTCAGGACGCGAAGGCCCCATCCGCGGTCGGTCAACGGGTGGACCGAGTTTGGCTGTCGGGGGAGATCGACATAACCTGTGCTTGGAATAGACATAACGCTCCGTTTGTTCACGTTGTCGATATGGACCCACAGCAGACCCTTCCGTTCACACCCCAAGGCGGTTCACGTGCCCATCTATGACGACGTCACGGCCATCGTCGGCAACACCGCGCTCGTCCGGATCAACCGGCTGAGCGCGGGCGCCGGAGCGACCATCGCCGCCAAGCTCGAGTTCCAGAACCCGGCCGGCTCCGTCAAGGACCGGATCGGCGTGTCGATCGTCGACGCAGCCGAGAGGTCCGGCCAGCTCAAGCCGGGCGGAACGATCGTCGAGGCGACCAGTGGCAACACGGGTATCGCGCTCGCGATGGTGGGTGCCGCCCGCCGATACAACGTGGTGCTCACCATGCCGGAGACGATGAGCAAGGAGCGCAAGATGCTGTTGGCCGCCTTCGGCGCCGAGCTCATCCTGACCCCCGGTTCTGAGGGCATGAAGGGTGCGGTGGCCAAGTCCGAGGAGATCGCGGCTGAGCGTGGCGGCGTGCTGGCCCACCAGTTCGAGAATGAGGCCAATCCCCAGATTCACCGCGAGACCACTGCGGAAGAGATCTGGAAGGACACGGACGGCGCCGTTGACATCTTCATCGCCGGAGTCGGCACCGGTGGCACGATCACCGGGGTCGGCCAGGTGCTCAAGGCTCGCAACCCGCAGATCCAGGTCATTGCGGTGGAGCCCGAGGAGTCCGCGATCCTCAACGGGGGCGCGCCCGGCCCGCACAAGATCCAGGGTCTGGGGGCGAACTTCGTGCCGGCGATCCTGGACCGTGAGGTCTACGACGAGGTCATCGACATCAACGCCGAGACCGCGGTGCAGTGGGCCCGTCGTGCCGCCAAGGAAGAGGGCCTGCTGGTCGGCATCTCCTCCGGCGCTGCGCTCGCCGCCGCCGACATGGTCGCCCGCCGGCCCGAGAACGCGGGCAAGACCATCGTGGTGATCATCCCATCGTTCGGCGAGCGGTACCTGTCCACCATTTTGTTCTCCGACCTGCTCGTCTGAACGGGTCGACTTTCTCTGAAACGACAACGCACATGACCCTTTTGCGATTGACTAGAGATCTGTCGATCGACCGCGCTGCCACCCCCCCTGATGCGCGCGGTCGATCGGCCCAAGTCCGGGCCTTGCCGGCCCCAAAGCCCGCTCCGGGGCGTCTGGGCCGCTTCCGTGAGGATCTGGACGCCGCCATCGAGCGGGATCCCGCAGTGGACTCACGGCTCGAGATGGCGCTCGCCTCACCCGGGCTGCACGCCATCTGGGTGCACCGGCTCACCCACTGGATGTGGACCAAACCTGGTGGCCGCCTGGCCGCCCGACTCCTGTCCCAGCTCGCCCGGGCGATCACCGGCGTCGAGATCCACCCCGGCGCGCGGATCGGACGGCGCTTCTTCATCGACCACGGCATGGGCGTGGTCATTGGAGAGACTGCCGAGGTCGGTGACGACGTGCTGATCTATCACGGCGTGACCTTCGGCGGTCGCTCGATGGAGCATGTCAAGCGTCACCCCACGATCGGCAACAACGTCACCATTGGTGCGGGGGCGCGGATTCTCGGGCCGGTGTACGTCGGTGACCGGGTGCAGATCGGCGCGAACTCCGTCGTCCTCAAGGACATCCCGGCCGGGGCGGTGGCCACCGGCGTTCCCGCCACGATCCGGTTCCCCAACAAGGGCGAAGACCCTTACGAGGCGATGTTTGCGGACCCTGCACTCTGGATCTGAGTCAGGCGGATGCGGTGCCGGGCGACCGCGGGTCAGCACGTTGGTCGGGTAGTTTCAGCGCATTGCTGCGCCGGGGCCCCCTCAGAGTGAAGTAGGCCGTCGGCGATGTGCCCGTGTTTCGGATCCTTTTCAGTCGGCCCCTTCCCGAACCGTGCTGGCGAGCTTTCCCAGCACATGGCTCTCCCGTGCTCATTTCCCGGTGGTGGTTGTGACCCGTCCGGCGTGGATGCCTTGGTGGCAGTGGTCGCAGACCACGAGGGTCTTGCGTCTGCGCATGGCCATCAGACGAATCCACGCGGGCCGATCTGGTCGCCCTGGCTTGTTGAGGTCGGCGAGTTTACGGACGTGGTGGACCTGTAGGCCCGCCCGTCCCTCGCAGAGCTCACACCGTCCGGCCAGGAGCCGATGGACCAGCTCGTTGCGCCAAGTGGTGGCCATGACCGGTTTCAGATCGGTGATGACGGCGGTGCGCCTGCGTTTGAGCGGGATCCCGCCGAAGCGGGCGACCAGCGGTTTCCTACCCGTCGCGGCGATGGCAGCCAACCGCACCAACGACACCACCTTCCTCGGCGCACGCTACCGGCGCCTGGCCCGACGCATCGGCAAACTCAAGGCGCTGGTCGCGCTCCCGGCGGGAAGGGCGACGGCGAGCAAGGTGCAGGCACGCAACGGTTCGTGGTCTGCCATAACCCAGAACGAGCCGAGGGGGACGCCACCGTCAGGTCCAACCTGATCGCCCACCTGCGTCACCTCATCGACGGCTCGGACGCCTGGACCGCGCGCAAACGCGATGAGCTCGTCGGGTCGCTGAAGACCAAACTGGGCCTGCGCCGGTCCAAGGCCGGGCTGCTGCGCATTGAACACGGCGCCGCCAAACGGGAGGAGCACCTGGACGGCAAGTGGCTACTGCGCACCTCTGACGTCACATTGACCCCGCAGAACTTGGCCGCCGCGTACAAGCAGCTGCTCGCGGTCGAACGCGGCTGGCGGGACATGAAAGGCGCCCTGGGCTGCGCCCCGTGTTCCACATACTGCGAAGACCGTATCCGCGGCCACGCTGGTGAAGGTGTGGTCTGGTCACCAGTTCGAGAAGGTCCAGGAACTCGGCGTGGGTGAGTGGCGCCGGGCATCGCAATCGTCGCTCTCCGGCACGCCAGCTCGTCTTCATCTAGAGCACCATCACCAACGACCGCGATGCGGGGGCGACTACTTCACCCGCCGCAACCCCGACAAGGCCAAGAGCCCCATCATCGACCAACTCCGCACTATCGAATACGACGTCACCTTGACCCCACGGCGGCTCTCAAGCCCGCAGCAACAGTGAATCTTCATACCAGAAGCCCTTGGACTCCTCTCTTGAGATTGTGATAAAATCTTCATCCCAGAAGCCTTGGACTCCTCTCCGGGGATTGTGATGAAGGTTACTTGCCATCGCGGGAGAAAAACTGTCCTTGACCCCCCTAGTCATCTGGGGAAAAGTGGTGCTATGTTGCTCCCATCTCGTAACGAGGTTGCACGAAGCGGGTCGGCGAGGACCCGCGAAAGCGCTCCATCGGGGGGGATAGGTATTTGCGTTTTCAATGAAACATTTGCTCCACCAAATAGGAAACATTTGCTCCACCAAATAGGGAGAATCAATAATGCGTACTAAACTGCGCCGCACTGCTGGCGCCTTGGTTGCCGGCTCCGCAGCCGTTGCTCTGGCGGTCGCAATGGCCCCAGGCGCTATGGCCATGGGCCCCCCCGGCACGTACCACGACAGCAACTTCATTCCTCAAGTAAATAACGCCACCGTGTACCGCATCGCGGGCAGCGATCGCATCGCTACGGCCATCAAGGCGGCGCAGACCAAGCTGGCATGGGGGCAGCACAAAGTTGGCAACGCCAACTTCGTCAACGGCTGCAACGTCATCCTGGCACGCGACGACGACTTCGCGGACGCTCTGGTCTCGGGCCCGCTCGCTGACGTCAGGAACGCGCCGATCCTGGTGAACCCGACAGCCGCGCTCGATGCTCGCGTCGCTGCGGAGATCGGGATCTTGGCGGGTCAGTGCCACGCTCCCGCCGGCCACGGCGTGGGCAACGGCCCGGGGGCACAATTCAAGGTCACCATCGTGGGTGGCATTGGTGCCATCAGCACTAACGTCGTCACCGGGCTCCACGGCAACGGATTTTGGAACGTCGAGCGGCTACAGGGCATCGACCGTTACGCCACGTCCTTGTCTGTCGCGAAGGAGACTGTCGCGATGTTGAAGGGTTACGGCATTCACAACATGAACGTCATCCTTGCCACCGGCACGAACTGGCCGGACGCTCTTGCGGCCGGACCCGCGGCAACCTCACACAAAGGTATCGTCCTGCTCACGCGCGGCACCGACATGGATGCAGACACCACGGCCTACCTGAAACAGATCGCCACTGAAGTGTGGTGGACCTCAG
>Ga0208850_1000407_pt1 | contig 14380 bp, 17 predicted proteins | sample NGESurshal092012_5_FD_184475 | JGI IMG/M metagenome (GOLD analysis project Ga0208850, IMG submission 184475) | Arctic peat soil microbial communities from Barrow, Alaska - NGEE Surface sample 210-2 shallow-092012 (SPAdes) | ecosystem: Environmental > Terrestrial > Soil > Wetlands > Peat ... | reverse complement strand
AGCATGCGAGACAGCGAGCAAACACTTAGGTTAGGCAACCCTTCAGGAGGTCACCATGAGCACGAAACCCGCACGAACGCCGAAGAATCTGGCCCCGGAAGGGCGCAGTTTGTGGCGTGCAATCGCCTCGCAAGTGGCAGAAGATGGCTTGGAACTGGATCAAAGGGAGCTGAAACTCTTGGAATCGGCGTGCCGTGAACAGGACATGCTCGCCCTGATCGAGGCCGCACTGGTCGATGCGCCGCTCACGGTGAAGGGTGCGCAGTCCCAGCTGGTCGCTCACCCGCTCATTGGCGAGGCGCGACGGTCTCGGGCGCAGATTGCGTCTTTGCTCAAGGCCATCGGACTGGATGATCCGAGCCTCGCTGCGAGTAGCGGCCGGGGGTCTAGGACGACCTCGACTAGCGCCCGTAGGGCCGCGCTGACCCGGCACTATGGCAACGCCAACGGCACAGGCTGATGGCGCGCATTTCGGGTGGTGGCCGTGGCGGGCGTGAGTTTCCGGGCTTGCACGATGCCCTGCTGGCCGCTGCACGGCGGTTTGATGACTCCTGGCACATCGAGACCGGCTGCGGGTGCTGTGAGAGCGTCGAGGTGCTTGCGAGCGGGCAGCCGTGCATGGTTGGCGGCCAGGAGATCTGGCGGGCGACGTTCGATCGCCGCTACCCGGAGCGAGGGGACGAGTTCATGAACAGCATGAGCTGGTACGTCGTGCGCGGTGACCGGTTGACGCCCGCCGGCGACTAGTCCGCTCGCGCCTTCAGTTCGTCCACGTCCCCGCTCAACTCTTCGAGCCTGCGCAGGATCACCAGAAGTCCTGCCGCCATGACCTCTTCAGCTGTTGGCTCCGTCACTGACAGCTTGTCGAACGCGAGTGTTTGCAAATGGCCCGCGATGTTCTCGTCGCTCTGCTCGATATCGAAGATCCTCATGCGGGCGATGCTGCCAGAACGACGTCCGGTTCGGTGGGTTATACCCCCAAACTTCGAAACCCGGGGAAGATGGCAGGCGCTATACACGTCGCACATGGGCTCTGTCCGGGTCGGCGGGACCCTCCCCACCCCCTTGAGGGGTCATACGTCCCATTTGTCGGACATGGACACCGCAGGGGGGGAGCGCCTACGTTGACCTCATGCTCAAGTCTGTGGGGACGCTTGGAGTTGCGTTGGTCATCGTTGTGGCGTTGGGGGGTTGCGCTAGCGCTAACTCGCAGGTGAGAGCAGCCAAGCCCGTACCGCCCATTCAGGCCGCGGTGCAGAAGTGTTCCCCATTCAAGACTGGCGACAGTGGCCACAGCGTGACGCTGGACGGTCAGGGGAAGAGCGAAACTAGCGACTCCACCAAGGTGAGCACTGAGCAGTACGTCTGCATTCTGGCCGCGCTTAAGGCGCCCGACTTCGTCATTGCGAAGATGGACGCGACCCGTGCGTTGGATGGGATGCAGAACGCCGAATGGGCCGGCATCAGTGCAACATGGACCTACCACCCTGACAACGGCCTAGACCTCATCCTGCACGACAAGGGCTGACCAGCGTCAGACGGCACAGCGCCCGCCTCAGTGATCGAGACTTGCGCAGCCAAACACGTGACAGCCTGACCTGGACCGTTCCCGGTCCAGTGTGTCCGCGTTCTCCGGGAGGGGTCCGTCCTGAGGTCTGTGTAGCTGACATGGCACAAATCACCAAGAAGGCACGTATAGGGGGGCTATGCCATCTACCGACCCATCCGCTACGGTCGCAGCGTGACGGTAGCCGTGGCAGTCAAGGTGTTCGACGGGATTGTCCTCGCGGCCGATTCGGCTACGACGATCGAGTTGGCGAACGGCTCTTCTCAGGTCTACAACAACGCAAATAAGGTGTTCCATCTTCATCGCACGCATCCCGTGGCGGCGATGACCTGGGGGCTGGGTAACGTCGGGGGTGCTAGCATTTCGGACCTCGCCAAGGATCTGCGGATGCGCCTCATGGGTCTGGACCCGGACTATGCCGATTGGGAACTCACTGGCTCGTACACGGTTGAGGAGATCGCGGGGCGCCTCATTGAACACCTCCACCCCCTCTACGCAGCGGACCATCTTCAGGCTCCGACGCCGCCCACCATCGGCTTTCTGGTAGCTGGCTACTCCAGCGGTCAGTCCCAGGCTGAGGCTTGGAGAATTGAGATTAGTTCGCCCACGATGACTCCGGTTCCGGTCTCTGACATCCCACGGAACGCCGCAGGATGGATTTCCTATGCACAGCCTGAGGCCACACAGAGGCTATTCAGCGGTATTGATCCGTACCTCGCCGCGGCGATGCATGGGGCACTGGACCCTGCGGAATGGGCGAAGATCGAACCGCTCATGACGAGTGTCAACCGCCAGCCCGCACACCAGGCGATGCCGCTTGGGGACGCAATCGCCCTCGCAAAGTTCCTCGTGGAGGTTACGGCAGGGTACTCACATTTTCTGCTTGGGCCCGATACAGTAGGAGGACCGATAGAGGTCGCGAGCATCAGTCGGCACGAGGGATTCAAGTGGATCAGCCGGAAGCACTACTATTCGCAGGACTTGAACCCGGAAGGACCAAACCATGCAGGTTGAGAACCCGATCGATTGGGCCGTGAACGCCAGCGTGGCGCCTACAACGAAGGCTGAGCGCCCCGAGGCGACCGCCCCTCGCGTCGACAGCAGAAGCCACGGTGGGAGTTTTGAGCCCATCCGAAACCCTTACGTGGTCGGCTTCCGCGGCGCGCCGAAGAAGCGCAAGAAATCCGATAAGTAACCCAAGCCACAGATCACAGCGCCCGCCTCAGTGATCGACGCGGGCGCCGCTGTGTCGTGTGGGAAGCACGTCCTCGCTCGCCCTTTGCCCCCCAGGCAAGGCTTGAGCGAGGACGTGCTTCTCGGATCCTCCCAGATGGTGATGCTCAAGGTGTTATGACCTTAGACACAACAACGCCCGCCCCATTGATCGAGGCGGGCGCTGCTGTGTGCTGGTCAGCCCATCATGGCGAAGACCCGTTCGATGGCGACGGCCACCCGCTCCGGCTCGTGCAGTGGCGCGCTGCCTTCCTCGGTGCGAATCCACGCGGCACGGGCCAGCAGCTTGTCCGGCTCGGCAAACAACATGTCCACGCCCAGCACGGCGACGCAGGCCTGGGCGTCGTTCTCGTCCATGCCTTCGAGCACGCCCTCGATCTGCATGTGCCCGGCGATATCTTGGAACAGCACGGCGAGGTCCGAGCCGACGTCCTGTCCGGCGAGAATGATGGGTGCCTGTGTGAACAGTTCCAGCGCAGCCGCCGCCGGGTCGGTGTCGATGGCGCTCATGCTGACACCGCGTGCGACATTGGTGCATCGTGCAAGATTGGTGCATCGTGCAAGATTGGTGCATCGTGCAATATTGGATACATGGCCGTTTTTGCCTTCCGTAGAGGTGATGCGGTCTAGGCCTCGGTCGGAGTGTCCCCCCCGGCCGGGGCCGTCTTGCGCACGCTACGCCCGACCTACGTCAAACGGTGGAGGCGGAGCGTTTCTTTACGAAATCTTTAAGGTCGCATCTGCCCATCGGACTGGAAAGGTGTCATGACACCTGCTATAGCAATGTGCCAATCGGTCAGTGGCATTGCAACCTGTCAGTGACATGGAAATGGTTGCCGCTGACGTTGCTTGGCTACGCAACTTGGACCAGTGGTGGGCGGTCATGACCACGAACCTCCGGGGCCCGTTCCTGATGACGCGCGCCGTCGTGCCGGCGATGATCGCGGCAGGGGGAGGGCGGGTCATCAACCTCAACAGCGGCGCCGGCACGGCTGAGCGGGCCGAGCTGAGCGCCTACACGGCCAGCAAGTCGGCGCTGGCACGGATCACCGGGAGCACCCACCTGGCGGGGTGGGTACACGGCATCCGGGCTTTTGACCTTTCTCCCGGCGTGGTGCGCACGCGGATGACTCTGTCGATGGACCTGCATCGCGACCGGACGCAGTGGACTGAACCCGCAGACGTCGCCAACCTGGCGCTGGTATTGGCCAGTGGGGACCTCGACGCCTGGTCCGGGCGCTTCGTGAGGGCTGGCGTTGACACGCCGGCCTCGCTGAGGGAGCGGGCCGCGCTGGGGTTGGACGATGCGGCGCGCACGCTTCGTCTACGGCCGTGGGGATCGTCCGACCCTCTGGGATAGGCTATGCATACATTCCCAGTCATGTGTATAGTGATGCGTATGATCAGAGCTGCGATAGCAGGAGCCAGCGGCTACGCCGGTGGCGAGATCGCGCGGCTGCTGCTCGGACACCCGGACATGGCGGTGGGAGCCTTGACTGCGGCGTCCAGCGCGGGCACCAGGCTCGGCGACATCCATCCGCACCTCACCCCCCTGGCCGACCGTGTGCTCGTAGAGACCACTGCTCAGACGCTGGCCGGTCATCAGGTCGTGTTCCTGGCTCTGCCCCACGGCGCATCAGCCGCGATCGTGGACCAGCTCGCGGCGGACGTCATCGTGATCGACTGCGGCGCGGACTTCCGGCTGGCGGACGCGCAGCAGTGGCAGCGCTTCTATGGCACCAGCCACGCGGGCACCTGGCCCTACGGGTTGCCGGAGCTACCGTTGCCATTGGGGCACAAGGGCCGCGAGGCGTTGTCCGGGGCACGCCGGATCGCCATCCCCGGCTGCTACCCCACCGCGTGCACCCTGGCGTTGGCGCCAGGGTTCGTCGCGGGAGTCCTGGAGGCCGCAGACGTCGTCATCGTCGCAGCCAGCGGCACCTCCGGGGCGGGCAGGTCCCTGAAGGCGCATCTGCTCGGTTCAGAGACCATGAGCTCGATGTCGCCCTACGGGGTCGGCGGCGTCCACCGGCACACCCCGGAGATCGAGCAGAATCTCAGCGCCTCGGCTGCCGAGCCGGTGACCGTCTCCTTCACACCGACCCTTGCCCCTATGCCACGAGGGATCCTGGCCACCTGCACGGCCCGGGTCAAGCCTGGGGTGAGCGCGGCCGCCGTCCAGGCAGCCTGGCAGGTTGCCTACCACGACGAGCCGTTCGTTCACCTCCTGCCGCACGGGCAGTGGCCGAGAACCGCGGACGTACTCGGAAGCAACAACGCCCACCTCCAGGTCGCCCTGGACGAGCGCACGGGACGAGTGGTCGCCGTGGCCGCAGTGGACAACCTGACCAAGGGCACCGCCGGCGCAGCAGTGCAGTGTGCCAACGTGGCGCTCGGGCTGCCCGAGACCACCGCACTGCCGACAGTAGGAGTCGCCCCATGAGCATCACCGCCCCAGCTGGATTCCGCGCGGCCGGCATCACCGCTGGCCTCAAACCCAGCGGCAGGCCCGACCTGGCCGTCGTGGTCAACGACGGCCCGGATCATCATGGTGCGGCGGTGTTCACCAGCAACCGGGTCGAGGCTGCGCCCGTGACCTGGAGCCGGCAGGTGCTGGTCGACGGCCGGGTCGACGCGGTCGTGCTCAACTCGGGAGGAGCCAACGCCTGCACAGGGGCTGCGGGGTTCGCTGACACCCACCGCAGCGCCGAGCACCTCGCTGCAGCGGTCGGGGTGTCCTCAGGGGACGTGGTCGTCGCCTCCACCGGCCTGATCGGCGAGCTTCTGCCCATGGACAAGATCACCGCCGGCATCGACGCAGCCGTCGCGGCACTGTCGGGCACCGGAGGTAGCGCGGCGGCCACCGCGATCATGACGACCGACACCGTCGACAAACAGGCCCTGGCAACCGGGCACGGATGGTCGGTCGGCGGGATGGCCAAGGGTGCTGGCATGCTGGCGCCGGCTCTGGCCACGATGCTCGTCGTGATCACTACCGACGCCGTTGCCGATCCCGCCGTCCTGGACGTCGCCCTTCGCAGCGCGACACGGACCACCTTCGACCGGATTGACTCCGACGGCTGCATGTCGACCAACGACACGGTCCTGCTCATGTCATCGGGGGCCTCAGGCATTGCGCCGTCGAGCGCGGAGCTGGGTGCAGCAGTCACGCAGGTCTGCGCAGACCTTGCCCGACAGCTCATTTCCGACGCGGAGGGCGCCCAGCATGACATCGAGATCGAGATCCGTTCTGCGGCCAGTGTCCCCGACGCCCTCGAGGTCGCCCGCGCGATCGCCCGCAACAACCTGTTCAAGTGTGCGGTCTTCGGCGGCGACCCGAACTGGGGCCGTGTCCTTGCGGCGGTGGGTACCACCGGAGCCGCGTTTGACCCCGCACAGCTGGACGTGAGCATGAACGACATCCAGGTGTGCCGGGCGGGCGGGGTTGGCCAGGATCGTACCCTGATCGACATGGGCGCTCGGCTGGTTCACGTCGTGGTCGACCTGCACGCCGGGGCACAGACGGCGACCGTCTGGACCAATGACCTGACCCACGACTACGTCCACGAGAATTCGGCGTACTCGACGTGAGCACAGCCAGTGGGCAGTCACGTCAAGAGGACTCGATGATCGACAACGTCCAGGAAACCCGCGCCCAGGGCCGGCTGGCGGCCGCCGCCGCCAAGGCACACACCTTGGTCGAGGCGCTGCCGTGGCTTGAGCGGTTTCGTGGGGCCTTGGTGGTCATCAAGTACGGCGGCAACGCCATGGTCGATGATGAGCTCAAGGCCGCCTTTGCCCAGGACATCATGTTCCTTCGCTACGCCGGGCTGCGCCCGGTCGTCGTCCATGGCGGCGGCCCGCAGATCGCGACCATGCTGGAGCGGGTCGGCTTGACCAGTGAGTTCAAGGGCGGTCTGCGGGTGACCACTCCGGAGATCATGGACGTCGTCCGGATGGTGCTGACCGGCCAGGTGGGCCGCGAGCTGGTGGGTCTGCTCAACAAGCACGGACCACTGGCGGTGGGGCTTTCCGGCGAGGACGCCGCTCTGTTCGGGGCCCGCAAACGAGACCTGGTCCTCGACGGCATCCCGGTGGATCTGGGTCTGGTCGGCGACGTCGAGAGCGTGAACCCCTCTGCGGTCCTGGACATCCTGGACGCGGGACGGATCCCCGTGGTCTCGACCGTGGCTCCGGACCTGGACGTGGAAGGGCAGGTTCTCAATGTCAACGCTGACAGCGCGGCATCGGCGCTGGCGGTCGCGCTCGGTGCGCACAAGCTTGTGGTCCTGACCGATGTCGAGGGCGTCTACGCGGACTGGCCCGACCCGGACACGCTGCTCTCGCAATTATCCGTGAGCGCGGCCGCTGACCTGTTGACCCGGGTCCACGCCGGGATGAGGCCCAAGCTGGAGGCTTGTGTGCGGGCGGTGACCAACGGGGTTCCGCAGGCGCACATCATCGACGGTCGGCAGTTGCACTCGCTGCTACTGGAGGTCTTCACCAGCGAGGGCATCGGCACGATGATCATTGCGGACGCCGAGGCAGATCGGGTCGCCCGGCTACGCGCCGACCACGATGGTGAGCATGGCCACGATGGCCAGACACTGGACAACCACGGGGTGGGTACCTGATGGCGGCCCTTGACAACGTGAGCTACCTGGAGCGTTACGCCCAGTCGCTGATGGGTGTGTACGGTCGCCCGAAGGCGGTCCTGACCCGAGGCCAGGGCTGTTACGTCTGGGATGCTGACGGCAACCGCTATCTCGATCTGCTCGCCGGGATCGCCGTCAACGCACTCGGCCACGCACACCCGGCTGTGGTCGATGCGCTCTGCCGGCAGGCTGCCAGCCTGATTCACGTGTCCAACTTCTTCGCCACCGTGCCCCAGATCGAGCTTGCGGAGCGGCTGCTCACCGTCGCAGGCGCTCCGGGCGGCTCAGCGGTGTTCTTTGCCAACTCGGGGACCGAGGCGATCGAGGCGGCGATCAAGCTCAGCCGGCGCACGGGTCGAACCGGTCTGGTCGCTGCAGAGGCAGCCTTCCACGGGCGCACCACCGGGGCCTTGGCACTGACCCACAAACAGGCCTATCGCGAGCCCTTCGAGCCGCTCATCGGATCGGTGGCTCATGTCCCGCTCAACGACGAAGCGGCTCTGCGTGCGGCCGTCAGCGTCGAGGTCGCGGCACTGTTCCTGGAGCCGATACAGGGTGAGGCCGGTGTCGTCTCCGCGGACCCGGCTTACCTGCAGCTGGCCCGGGAGCTGACCACGGCCAGCGGGACCTTGCTCATCATCGACGAGGTACAGACCGGCGTGGGCCGCACCGGGACGTGGTTCGCATTCCAGCAGGCTGGCATCATCCCAGACGCCATCACGGTCGCCAAGGGGCTGGGCGCGGGAGTGCCGATCGGCGCACTGGTCACCTTTGGCCCCGCGGTCAGCGAGCTGCTCAAGGCCGGCCAGCACGGCACCACCTTCGGCGGCAACCCGCTGGCAGCCTGCGTGGGACTGGCCGTCCTGGACACGATCGAGGCGCAGGACCTGCTCGCGCACGCCACGGCAGTGGGCAACCATCTGGTCCAGTCGGTCGCTGCGCTTGGCCATCCCCTCATCCGCGGGGTTCGCGGGGCAGGTCTGCTGCGGGCCATCGAGCTGTCCGCTGACGTGTCCGCAGTGGTCGCCGATCGCGGGCTGAGCGCAGGCTTCATCGTCAATGCACCGACCCCTGACGTGATCCGGCTCGCCCCCCCGCTGATAGTCACCAATGCGCAGATCGAGTCGTTTGTGGCAGCGCTGCCGACCCTGCTGGACGGACTGGAGCAGACCTCGTGATTCCGCAGACCCGGGCCGGGCGACGTCAGCTCATCCTGGATGTTCTCGGGCGCCAGGGTGTCCGGTCCCAGGGCGAGCTTCTGGAGATCCTGTCCCGCGACGGTTTTGCCGTCACCCAGGCAACCTTGTCGCGCGACCTCGTCGAGCTGGGCGCGGTCAAGGTGCGCGAGGGCAAGACCCTGGTGTATGCCGTGCCCGGTGAGGGCGGCGACCGTACCGCCCGGGTGGCCCCCGGCCCCGAAGAGGTGAGCTCGCGCCTGCGGCGACAGTGTGAGGAGCTGCTCGTCACCGCACGGGTATCGGCCAACCTCGTCGTGGTGCGCACGCCGTCGGGAGCTGCCAACTACCTGGCGTCGGCTCTGGACCACGCGGACGAGAGCGACATCCTGGGCACCATCGCGGGCGACGACACCATCTTGATCATCACCAGTGGACAACGGCAGAGCCGAACCCTGGCGAACCGGCTGTTGGCCCTGGCCGGGCGCGAGCGGGCTGAGCCGATCCACTCCCCGAACCATCACCCGAACGACCGCTCGCACCACCTAGCAGACCCCACAAGTCGTCCTACAGGCGAAGACCCCAACAAGGAGTACCGATGACTGACCGCGTTGTTCTGGCATATTCCGGAGGTCTCGACACCTCCGTCGCCATCGGCTGGATCGCTGACGCCATCGGCGCCGAGGTCATCGCCGTCGCCGTCGACCTGGGCCAGGGCGGAGAGGATCTTGACGTCATCCGCAAGCGCGCCCTGGACTGTGGCGCCGTTGAAGCCTACGTGGCCGACGCTCGCGAGGAGTTCGCCGACGAGTACTGCCTCCCGGCGATCCAGGCCAACGCCCTCTACATGGACCGCTACCCGCTGGTCTCGGCGCTGAGCCGCCCGCTCATCGTCAAGCACCTGGTCAAGGCGGCCAGGCAGCACGGCGCCACCGTCGTCGGCCATGGCTGCACCGGCAAGGGCAACGACCAGGTCCGCTTCGAGGTCGGCATCACCTCGCTGGCCCCCGAGCTCACCTGCATCGCCCCTGTCCGCGACCTTGCACTGACCCGCGATAAGGCGATCGAGTACGCCGAGGCACACAGCCTGCCCATCGAGACCACCAAGAAGAACCCCTACTCGATCGATCAGAACGTCTTCGGCCGCGCCGTCGAGACCGGCTTCCTGGAGGACATCTGGAACGCTCCCATCGAGGACCTCTACACGTACACCCAGGACCCTGCCCGCCCGCACGAGGCCGATGAGGTGGTCATCACCTTCGAGGCTGGTGTCCCCGTAGCCATCGACGGCACCAAGTGCAGCGTCTTGCAGGCCATCTCCCAGCTCAACCAGCGCGCTGGTAACGCGGGAGTCGGCCGGCTCGACCTGGTCGAGGACCGGCTGGTCGGCATCAAGAGCCGCGAGATCTACGAGGCGCCCGGCGCGCTTGCCCTCATCACCGCCCACCAGGAGCTCGAGAACGTCACGGTGGAGCGCGAGCTTGGCCGCTACAAGAGGGGCGTCGAGCAGAAGTGGGGCGAGCTCACCTATGACGGTCTGTGGTTCAGCCCGCTGAAACGCTCTCTTGACGCGTTCATGGCATCCACCCAGGAGCACGTCTGCGGTGACATCAGGATGACGCTGCACGGTGGTCGCGCGGTCGTCACCGGTCGTCGCTCCGAGACCAGCCTGTACGACTTCGGTCTGGCCACCTACGACGCCCTGGACACCTTCGACCAGAGCCAGGCCAAGGGCTTCATCCACCTGCACGGTCTGTCCAGCAAGATCGCCTCTGGTCGCGACCAGCGGCTGGGTACGTGAGCCAGGACAGCCCCAGCGGCGAACCGGGCGCCGGCCAGGTCGGCAAGGTCAGCCTGTGGGGTGGACGGTTCGTCGGGGAGGCGTCCGACGCACTCGCCGCCCTCTCGAAGTCGACCCACTTCGACTGGAGGCTGGCTCCGTACGACATCGCTGGGTCCCGGGCTCACGCCCGCGTACTGCATCGCGCCGGCCTGCTGGACCAGGCCAGCCTCGAGACGATGCTGGCCGGCCTCGGGCAGCTCCAGGCCGACGTCGCCTCGGGAGCGTTCGGACCCGGCGCGGACGACGAGGACGTGCACACGGCGCTGGAACGTGGCCTGATCGAGCGCGTGGGCGCTGACATCGGCGGTCGGCTGCGAGCCGGGCGCTCGCGAAACGACCAGGTCGCGACGCTGTTCCGGATGTACCTGCGCGACCACGCCCGAAGCGTGAGCGCGCGGGTCCTGGACGTCGTGGACGCTCTGGTGGCCCAGTCGCATGAGCACATCGACGTGGCGATGCCTGGCCGCACCCACCTGCAGCATGCTCAGCCCGTGTTGCTGGCCCACCACCTCTTGGCCCATGCGTGGGCCTTGCTGCGCGATGTGGAGCGTTGGCAGGACTGGGATCGCCGCACGGCCCTGTCGCCGTACGGCTCGGGCGCTCTGGCCGGCAGCTCGCTCGGACTGGACCCCGAGGCGGTTGCTGGCGACCTTGGCTTCGCCGGTGCCGTCGAGAACTCCATTGACGGGACGTCCAGTCGCGACTTCGTGGCGGAGTTCGCCTTCGTCAGCGCCATGGCTGCGGTGGACATCTCCCGGCTCGCCGAAGAGGTGGTCCTCTGGGCCACCAAGGAGTTCTCCTTCATCGTGTTGGACGATGCCTACTCCACGGGGTCGAGCATCATGCCGCAGAAGAAGAACCCCGATGTGGCCGAGCTGGCCCGAGGCAAGGCCGGGAGGTTGGTGGGGGACCTTGCGGGGCTGCTCACCACGCTCAAGGGGCTACCCCTGGCCTACAACCGTGATCTGCAGGAGGACAAGGAGCCGGTATTCGACGGCGTCGACACCCTGGAGGTTCTGCTGCCCGCTTTTGCCGGAATGATTGCCACCATGAGGTTCAACACCGACCGGCTCGAGTCGCTGGCACCGCAGGGTTTTTCGCTCGCCACTGACGTCGCTGAATGGCTCGTTCGCCAGGGCGTGTCGTTCCGCGTCGCCCACGAGATCTCGGGCGCCTGTGTCCGTGAGTGTGAGGGTCGTGGGATCGAGCTCTGGGACCTGTCCGACGAGGATCTGGCCGCCATCTCGACTCACCTCACCCCGGGCGTACGGGCCGTGCTAAGCGTCCGCGGATCACTGGAGTCCCGTGACGCCAAGGGCGGTACGGCGCCGGTACGCGTTCGTGAGCAGCTTGAGCTGGTGCGTCAACGCGTCACCGAGGCAAGGTCATTCACCGTAGGCGACGAGATCCGATGCCGCGCCGACTGACTCGCGCCTTCTTTGCCCGCCCCGTTCTCGAGGTGGCACCGCAGCTGCTCGGGTGCCTAGTCTCGCACGCGGGCGTGGCGGTCCGTCTGACCGAGGTCGAGGCGTATGACGGAGCCAACGACCCCGGCTCGCACGCTTTCGCAGGCCAGACGCCGCGCACGCGGGTGATGTTCGGCGAGCCGGGCGGACTGTACGTCTACTTCACCTACGGGATGCACTGGTGCGCCAACCTGGTCTGCGGTCCGGCGGGCGCCGCCAGCGCCGTGCTGCTGCGCGCCGGTGAGGTCGTTGGCGGGCTGGAGGTGGGCCGTGCGCGCCGGGTGGGCGTCAGCGATCGGGATCTGGCGCGCGGTCCTGCCCGCCTGACGATGGCGTTGGCGTTGACGAGCGAGCAGAACGGCATCGACACAGCCGCCAGCGACAGCCCGGTGGTGTTGCTGGCCGCCCCTGCTGGGCGTTCGCCTGGGTTTTCCTGTGGCTCGCGCGGTGACCCGGTGCGCTCGGGGCCCCGTGTCGGGGTCAGTGGCCCCGGAGGTGACGGCGCGGCCTACCCCTGGCGGTTCTGGCTCGAGGGTGAGGCGACGGTCTCGCCGTACCGGCCCGGCAAGGTCCGTCCATCCAAACCGACCGCCGCCTCCGGTGACTTTTAGGGCAGGCTGTGGGGTGACCAGATGGGCCAGCGAAGGGAACGAACCGCGGTGAGCGACATCTTCGAGGAACTGCAGTGGCGTGGACTGGTGGCCCAGACCACTGACGACCAGGCGCTGCGTGCGGCACTCGCCGGCGGCCCGCTCACCTTCTACTGCGGCTTCGACCCGACCGCACCGAGCCTGCACATGGGCAACCTCGTCCAGCTGATCCTCATGCGTCACCTGCAACGAGCAGGTCACCGTGCCCTCTGCCTCGTCGGTGGTTCCACCGGCCTGATTGGCGATCCCAAGCCAACGGCCGAGCGGACTTTGAGCTCGCCGGAGACCGTTGCCGAATGGCTGGTCCGGATCCAGGCTCAGGTGCAGCCGTTCCTGGACTTCGGGGGCGACAACCCGGCGATCATGGTCAACAACCTCGACTGGACAGCGCCGATGTCGGCGCTGGACTTTCTGCGCGACGTGGGCAAGCACTTCAGGGTTAACGCGATGATCAAGAAGGACGCGATCGCCACCCGTCTGGCCAGCCAGGACGGGATCTCATATACCGAGTTCAGTTACCAGCTCCTGCAGGGAATGGACTACCTCCACCTCTACCGCACCTATGGCTGCACTCTGCAGACCGGAGGAAACGACCAGTGGGGCAACCTGACTGCCGGCTCCGATCTGATCCACCGCACGGAGCACAGGTCGGTGCACCTGATGACCACGCCGCTGGTCACCAAGGCAGACGGCGCCAAGTTCGGCAAGACCGAGAGTGGCACGGTCTGGCTCGACCCGGAGATGATGTCGCCGTATGCCTTCTACCAGTTCTGGATCAACGCCGAGGACGCTTCGGTGATCGGTTACCTCAAGATCTTCACCGACCGCACCCGCGAGGAGATCGAGGTGCTAGAGGCGTCGCTGGCCCAGACACCCTTCAAGCGCGAGTCACAACGGGCCCTCGCTGCCGATGTGACGACGTTGGTCCACGGTGCACCCGCCACGTCCGCTGTGCAGGCTGCCAGCGAAGCGCTGTTCGGCAAGGGTGACCCAGCTGCCCTGGACGCCTCTACGTTGCGTGACGCGACCGCTGAGCTGCCTGGGGGAGAGGTTGCACCCGGGGACTCGGTGGTGGATGCCCTGGTCGCCACCGGACTGGTGGACAGCCGTAACGCCGCTCGCCGGGTCATCGGGGATGCCGGCGCATCCGTCAACAACGTCAAGGTCACCGATCCTGAGGCGGTTCTGACCGAAGCCGACTTCCTCCATGGTCAGGTGGCATTGGTGCGCCGGGGACGTAAGTCCTTGGCCGCCGCCCGCAGGCCGTCCGGATCCACGCCTCCACCGTGATCGATGCGTTGAGGCAGGACCCGGCCAAGTGCCTGCGCAGGCCTGTGACCAGCGGACTTGTGTTTGGCGGGTGAGAGGTTCTAAAGTTCACCAGGTCAGCCCGACAGGGAGGAACGGACACCACTGCTTCAGGTGCGTAGGCACCGCGCGAAGTGGCCGGTCCCACGGGATGACAGCACACATGTCAGAGGTGTGGAACCACCCCTGTGACATGTGTCAGCCACAGAAAAGGACACCGGGATTCCGGTGTCGCCAGATCCCCGCAAGGGGATTATGGGATGGGCTTCGGCCTGTTACAGTGGATACCCGCCACGGCTCCGCACGGGGCGCTGATCTACGGATCGGGGCCCGATTTTGGTGCGGGATCGTTAGGCAAGTAAGCGTATTACACGTAACATCGTATGGTTGCCCCGATGTGACGCCGGAGGGTGTTGTGTTGGTGTGCGTCCGATTCTTGAGAACTCAACAGCGTGCCAAAAATCGATGCCAAGTTTGATCTCG
>Ga0208850_1000402_pt1 | contig 14472 bp, 17 predicted proteins | sample NGESurshal092012_5_FD_184475 | JGI IMG/M metagenome (GOLD analysis project Ga0208850, IMG submission 184475) | Arctic peat soil microbial communities from Barrow, Alaska - NGEE Surface sample 210-2 shallow-092012 (SPAdes) | ecosystem: Environmental > Terrestrial > Soil > Wetlands > Peat ... | reverse complement strand
TGGACAAAATCGACCAAGCGCTGGGCCACGCTGCCGCGTCCCATCAGTTCGCCGGCATAGACGAAAAACGGAATCGCCAGCAGCGCGAAAGCATTGATCGATCCGAACATGTTCTGATGCAGCGCCGCGATCGGCATGTGCATGAAGAACACCAGCGCGACGCTGACCGACGCCAGCAGGACGATGAAGATCGGGAAACCGAGCAACAGCAGAACGACCGGCACCACACCCAGCGCAAACGACATGGTTCAGGTCTCCGTGCCGGACTTGCCGCCGTCCGGATGGGCTCCGGATAAAAGTTCAACGAGGCGCAGGCCACTAATGAACGCCATCAGGCCGAAGCCCACGGCCACCGCGCCATGCGGGATCCACATCGGCACCTGCGCCATGTCGCTCACGCGGTCGATGTTGAACATTTGCTTGGCATAATAGGTCGAATTCCACAGCACAAAGCAGGCGAGAACGACGATCACCGTGAGTTCTACAATTTTTATCAACCGGCGGACCGGCAGCGGCAGTGCGTTCACGACCACGTCCATGCGCAAATGTTGATTGCGCCAGGCGACCACGGCGAGGCCGAGAAAGGTCATGAACACCATGATGAAGATTTGCAGCTCGTCGGCGCTGAGGATGGTGCTGCCGAAGCCGTAGCGGCCAACGACGTTGATGAAGTTGAGGGCGACCGCGGCGATGAAGGCATAAGCGAGCGCGCGTTCGATCCACCCCGTCAGACGATCGAGAATGCGCGTAACCACGTTTCGAACGCCCCCATTTCCCGCACCAGCCGCGACCGGTGGCCCAGCCCGCCGTCTATAACTCAAACACAGGACGGGTTCATTTGATACATATCAAGCGGTCTCTGCCGTCACACACGCCGCCGCATGTGGCCGGCAAGCCAGACCACGTAGACGCCGGCAAGCCCGAGCGCGAGGCCAAACCAGGTGATGGCGTATTGCAGGTGGCTGTCCGGCAGGTTGACCGCGAGCTTGCCCGGCTTGGGCAATCCGCCGGGCGGCACCGGCGCCTCCTGCTCGATATAGAACGGCGCGGCACTGTCCCATTTCTTCGCGGCGGCCATGGCCGCAGGCTCGCGCAGATACCAGACATTGGTCTTCGGGTCGTCGGCCGGCGTGAACATCCCACGCGGCTCGGGCCAGCGCATGACGCCGACGACATCGATGATGCCATGGCGCGCGCCCTGCGCGCGGGTGGCGGGATCCTTGCGCTCAGGCGGCACGAAGCCGCGGTCGACCAGCACGATGCTGCCGCCGGCCAGCCGCGCCGGCGCGAACACCCAATAGCCCGGCCCCTGCACGTCGGGCCGGAAGGCGGAGCCGGCGGAATAGACCAGCGCCTCTTCGCCTGCGAGGAATTCGGCCGGGAATTTGACGCGGGTATATTCATCGGCTTCGGGAACGAGCCGCGGCCAGCTTTCGCGCGACGGCAGATCCTCGGGCGCGCGCGCAAGCCGCGCGGTCACGGTGGCGATCAGATTTTCCTTCCAGACCTTGCGGTCGAGTTGCCAGATGCCGAGGCCGAGCAGGATGGCGACGCCGACCACGGCGAACACCGTCGCTTCGATCACTCCGCCACGGCGCCTGTCGCGCGGCACGCTCACTCGTCGCCTCGATGGGCGGGGCGGCCTTCCGCGGCCTTGTGATGATATTGCAGCGCGATCATCAGGCCCTTGATCGGCCGCAACGGTGCCAGCGTCACGAGCAGAACCAGCGGCAGCCACAGCGCCGCATGCAGCCAGTAGGGCGGCTGATAGACCACCTCGGTGATCAGCGCGGCGAACACGACGATCGCGCCACCGAGCAGAATCACGAACACCGCCGGGCCGTCGCCGGCATCGGCGAAGGCGAAGTCGAGGCCGCAATGCTCGCAACGAGGCCGCAGCCCCAGAAAGCCCTGGAACAACTTTCCCTCGCCGCAGCGCGGACAACGCCCGCGCAGGCCTCTTGCGATCGGCAGCGGTGCGTCAGCCATGTTTCACGTTCTTTCCGCAAAGCAAAAGGGCGGCGCAATCACGCCGCCCTCTCGAAACACCATCGCGCGATGGTTACTCGGGATGCGGCACACCGGCGCCCCACACATATATGCAGGCGAACAGGAACAGCCACACCACGTCGACGAAATGCCAATACCAGGCGGCGAACTCGAAGCCGAGATGCTGCTTGGAATTGAAGTGGCCGGCCAGCGCGCGGATCAGGCAGACGATCAAGAAGATCGAGCCGATGATCACATGGGCGCCGTGGAAACCGGTCGCCATGAAGAAAGTAGCGCCGTAGATGTTGCCTTTGAAGGCGAACGCCGCGTGCGAGTATTCGTAGGCCTGCACGCAGGTGAAGGTGAGCCCGAGCAGGATGGTCAGCGCCAGGCCCCATTTCAGCCCCTGCCGGTCATCCTCCAAGAGCGCGTGGTGCGCCCAGGTCACCGTGGTGCCGGAGGTGAGCAGGATCAGCGTGTTGAGCAGCGGCAGATGCCAGGGATTGAAGGTCTCGATCCCCTGCGGCGGCCATACGCCGTGGGTGAAGGCCAGCCGGCCGACCTCATGCGCTTCGCCGGGAAACAACGCGGTGTTGAAATAGGCCCAGAACCAGGCGACGAAGAACATCACCTCGGAGGCGATGAACAGGATCATGCCGTAGCGGTGCGAAATCTGCACCACCCGGGTATGGAAGCCCTCATACTGGGCTTCGCGCACCACGTCGCGCCACCAGCCGATGAAGGTGTAGATCGTGCCGAGTACGCCGAGCCCGAACACCAGCGGCGCGGCCGTGTACATATGATGCATCCAGCTGATGCCGCCGAACGCCATCAGAAAGGCGGAGGTGGCGCCGACCGCCGGCCAGGGGCTCGGATTCACCAGGTGGTAGTCGTGATGATTGGTGTGACCCTGGGCCATCGTCGTCTCCGTTCAAATCTCGTTTGAGCGGGCGCCGCGGGCGCCCCCCTTATCCCCGGTTAGAGTCTATTCGATTTCGTATTCGGTGCCTCGGCCACCGGTGGTTCCGGTTCGGGCAGCCGATAGAACGTATAGGACAGCGTGATCGTGTTGAGCGCGTCCTGGTCGTGGTCCTTGGCGATCGCCGGATCGACGTAGAACACGACCGTCATCTCGCGCGTCTCGCCCGGCTTCAGGCGCTGCTCGGTGAAGCAGAAGCAATTGATCTTGTCGAAATAGGCGCCGACCTGCGGCGGCGTGACGTTGTAGGACGCCTGCGCGGAGATGGTGCGCGCGGCTTCATTGACGACCTTGTAATGGACGGTCGCCACCTCGCCGATGCGCAACTTGATCTCGTTCTGCTCCGGCTCGAATTTCCACGGCAGCCCGGGCGCCACGTTGGAATCGAAGCGGATGGCAATCGTGCGGCCGAGCCCATGCTCGGGCGCTTGTTGCGAAACCTGGGTGGTGCCGGCAAAGCCGGTGGTGCGGCAGAACCAGTTGTACAGCGGCACCGCCGCATAGGCCGCGCCCACCATAGACGCCGCGAAGACGCCGCAGCAGGCGGCGATCACCATGTCGCGCCGGAGCTTCTTGCCGTTGCGGGGCATCGGTTCGTTCGTCATAGCGGGCGGACCAGTACGATCGGGCCCTTCGCCAGGGTCACCAGGTAAAACAGGATCACCAGCGCGGCCAGCGACAACGCGATGGCGATCGAGCGCGAACGCCGGGCGCGTTTCTGCGCCTCGGTGAGCACGATGCCTTCGTCCTTCGGTTGCTCGTTCATCGCGACCCCGACAATCACACCGCCAAGCGGGCGATCAGCCCACCCCATCCCCGCTCGATCAGCAGCACGGCAAACAACAGGAACAGATACAGGATCGAGAAGGCAAAAAGCTGCCGGCTGGCGCGCTCGGCCGGACGGCGTTCGCCCAACACTTGCAAGGCCAGCGCCAGCATGATCGCGCCGGTCACGATCGCGGTCAGCCCATAGAGCGCGCCGGCATAGCCGAGCGCCCAGGGCGCGATGCCGAGCGGCACCAGAATGAGTGTATGGAGCAGGATGTGGCGCCGCGTTGAGGCGTCGCCGGCAACCACCGGCAGCATCGGAATGCCGGCGCGGGCGTAATCCTCGGTGCGGGTGAGCGCCAGCGCCCAGAAATGCGGCGGCGTCCAGAAGAAGATGATCATGAACAGCAGTACCGGCTCGAATGACAGCGAGCCGGTCGCCGCCGCCCAGCCGATCATCGGCGGAAAGGCGCCGGCGGCGCCGCCGATCACGATGTTCTGCGGCGTCGAGCGTTTGAGCCAGACCGTATAGATCACCACGTAGAAGAAGATGGTGAAGGCGAGCAGCGCGGAGGCGAGCACGTTCACCAGCAGGCCGAGCACCACCACCGCGAAGCTTGCGAGGGTCAGCCCGAAAGCCAGCGCCTCGCCCGGCTGCACGCGGCCCATCGGCACCGGACGGCGCTGCGTGCGCGTCATGATCGCGTCGATGTCGGCGTCGTACCACATGTTGAGCGCGCCGGCGGCGCCCGCGCCGACCGCGATGCAGAGCAGCGCCGTGAACCCGATCATCGGATGCAACGAGCCGGGCGCGACCGCCAGGCCCACCAGCGCGGTGAACACCACCAGCGACATCACCCGCGGCTTCATCAGCGCGACATAGTCGCCGACGCTCGCCAGGCTCGGCTCAGCAAGAGCGAGTCCTGCCCCGGCCGCCAAGGTCCTGCGGAAGTCTGCGCCTTCGCTGACAAGCGTCATGGGTTAGAAGGGCCTTTTTGTTTTGCGCGTGATCTTATCCGAAAACCGGTTCCCACTTTTCGGGATCACGCGCGTATTCCTATTTAATCCGCGGCAGCGTCTCGAACTGATGGAACGGCGGTGGCGAGGACAGCGTCCATTCCAGCGTCGTGGCCCCGACGCCCCACGGATTGTTGCCGGCAGGACGCTTCTTCATGAATGCTTCCGCCATGCCGAAGAAGAACACCAGAGCGCCAAATCCCGCGATATAGGAACCGTACGACGAGACTTCGTTCCAGCCGTGGAAGGCGTCCGGATAATCGATGGTGCGGCGTGGCATCCCGGCCAGCCCAAGGAAGTGCTGCGGGAAGAAAATGATATTGACGCCGATGAAGGTGATCCAGAAGTGCAGCTTGCCGATGGTCTCGTTGTACATGTAGCCGGTCATTTTCGGGAACCAGTAGTACCAAGCCGCGAAAATCCCGAACACGGCGCCGAGCGACATGGTGTAGTGAAAGTGCGCAATGACGTAATAGGTGTCGTGCAGCACGCGATCGACGCCGGCATTGGCCAGCACCACGCCGGTCACGCCGCCGATCGTGAACAGGCAGATGAAGCCGAGCGCCCACAGCATCGGAGTGCGGAACTCGATCGAGCCGCCCCACATGGTGGCGATCCAGGAGAAGATCTTCACGCCGGTCGGCACCGCGATCACCATGGTGGCCGCGATGAAATAGGCCTGCGCGCCGGTCGAAAGGCCGACCGTGTACATGTGATGCGCCCACACCACGAAGCCGATGGCGCCGATCGAGACCATCGCATAGGCCATGCCGAGATAGCCGAACACCGGCTTCTTCGAGAACGTCGCGACGATCTGGCTAATGACCCCGAAGCCCGGCAGGATCAGGATGTAGACTTCCGGGTGGCCGAAGAACCAGAACAGATGCTGGAACAGAACGGGGTCGCCGCCGCCTTCCGGCGAGAAGAACGTGGTGCCGAAATTGCGGTCGGTCAGCAACATGGTGATGGCGCCGGCCAGGACCGGCAGCGCCAGCAGCAGCAGGAACACCGTCACCAATTGCGACCACACGAACAGCGGCATCTTGTGCATCGTCATGCCGGGCGCGCGCATGTTGAAGATGGTGGTGATGAAATTGATGGCGCCCAGGATCGACGAAGCGCCCGCAAGATGGATCGACAGGATGACGAAGTCCATCGCCGGGCCGGGATGACCGCTGGTCGACAGCGGCGCGTAGATCGTCCAGCCGGTTCCGGCACCGAGCGCGCCGGGTTCGCCTTCGACGAACATCGAGGTGAGCAGCAGCGCGAACGAGGCCGGCAGCAGCCAGAACGAAATGTTGTTCATGCGCGGGAACGCCATGTCGGGCGCCCCGATCATGATCGGTACGAACCAGTTGCCGAAACCGCCGATCATCGCCGGCATCACCATGAAGAAAATCATGATCAGGCCGTGCGCGGTGGCGAACACGTTATATTCATGCGGGGTTGGGAAAAACTGAATTCCAGGATTCTGCAGCTCGATCCGCATGGCGATCGACAACAGGCCGCCGATAATGCCGGCGACCAGCGCGAAGGTCAGGTACATGGTGCCGATGTCTTTGTGGTTCGTCGAATAGACGAACCGGCGCCATCCGGTGGGATGGTGATCGTGGGCATCATGGGCGTCGTGCGCGCCGTGAGCAGCCGCATTGCTAGCCATCGTTATTGTCCTTCGATCTTTGTCCCTATCGCCCGCGTTAGTTGCCGCCGGCCGCGGCAATCGCATTTGGTGGAGCGGCATTGTCGGTGGCGTATTTCTTCTTCGCCTGCTCGAGCCAGGCGGTGTATTCCTGCTGGCTCACGACGTGGACGGCGATCGGCATGAACGCGTGATCGCGTCCGCAAAGCTGCGAGCACTGTCCGTAGTACATGCCTTCGCGTTCCGCCTTGAACCAGGTCTCGTTGAGGCGGCCGGGAATAGCGTCGATCTTGATGCCGAATGACGGCACCGAGAACGAGTGAATGACGTCGGCGCCGATGACCTGCACGCGCACCACCTTGTTGACCGGCACCACCATTTCGTTGTCGACCGCCAGCAGACGCGGCTGCTCGGGCTTACGGTCCTTGTCCTGCAGCATCAGCGAGTCAAATTCGAACTTCGAATCCGGATAGCTGTAGCTCCAGAACCACTGCTTGCCGGTGACCTTCACCGTCACTTCGGCCGGCGGGACCTTCAATTGATAGAACAGCAGGCGGAACGACGGCACCGCGACCGCCACCAGGATCAGCACCGGCACCACGGTCCAGATCATCTCTATGGCGGTGTTGTGCGTGGTGCGCGACGGCACGGGGTTGGCGCGCGCGTTGAATTTCACGACCACGATCGCCAGCAAGGCAAGCACGAGCAGGACAATCGCGGCGGTCAGCCAGAGCAGGAAGTCATGGAACCAGACGATGTCGTCCATGACCGGCGACGCCGACGTTTGCAGCCCGAGTTCCCATGGGGTGGGTTGGCCGAGGCCGGCCAGCGCGACACCGCCGCTGGCGATAACGGTCACGCCCGTGACCACGAAAGCGATCAACCGCTTGAGCACCAGCATTGTTCTATGCGCTCCCTCGACGAGAAATTCGGCCTAGACTAGGCCCCTTTTTTGCCGCCCACCGCAGGCATGATGTCGGCTCGGCCCCGCTGAGCACAGCGTTTTGCCACGGGCGTGGCAGCTCTTGCGGTGCGGCGGGACGGGGGGAAATCCCGGCCTCTCAAACCACAATTCCGGCCTTGCCGCAATGCGCCTTATCGCTTGGTTCCATGCGACAAACGGCTTGCCCCCAGGTGAGTTGGGACGCCGCATTTACGCCACGACCAAGCGGCTTGGATGAAGGCGCCTCAGATGTTGTCGGCCTGCGGTCCCTTGCTTGACAGGACCGGACGGGCATGAGTCAACGGGAACGAATAAAATGCTGGCGGGGCAGCGATTCGCCCGCACTCAAGCGGGCGGGGCGGCGTGCCAAGGGATTGAACGATGGGCATTTTCGGGCATGACAGGCACGCGCTTCGAGGCCGGGCAAGGCTGCAGGCTTGGCTCGCGCCGCTGGCGCTGGTCGTGGCGCTGGCGAGCGTCCCTACGGAGCGGGCCGCCGCCCAGGGCGCGGTCAAGTCAGTGCACAAGGACTGGCAGATTCGCTGCGATACGCCGCCCGGCGCAAAGAGCGAACAATGCGCCCTGATCCAGAGCGTCACCGCGGAAGACCGCGCCAATGTCGGTCTCACGGTGATCGTGCTCAAGACCGCCGACCTGAAGAGCCGGCTGATGCGGGTGGTGGCGCCGCTCGGCGTGCTGCTGCCGTCCGGCCTGGGGCTCAAGATCGACCAGGCCGACGTCGGACGCGCCGGCTTCGTGCGCTGCCTGCCCAATGGCTGCATCGCCGAGGTGGTCATGGACGACGCGCTGATCGCCAAGCTGCGCACCGGCAAGACCGCGACCTTCATCATCTTCCAGACGCCGGAGGAAGGCATCGGCTTTCCGATGAGCCTCGCCGGCTTCGGCGAGGGCTACGACAAGCTGCCGTAAGCCCAGCCGCCCTCGCCTCGTCCATCATGCTCCTGGTCAAAACCTATCTCGATAAAAGCCCGATCCACGGAATCGGAGTCTTTGCCGGCGAATTGATCCGCAAGGACACCAAGATTTGGCGCTTCGTCATCGGCTTTGACCGCTATTATTCGCGCAAGCAATTCGCCAAGTTGCCAAAGCCCGCCAGGGAATACATCAAACTGCACGGCTATCAGTGGGGTCGCGAAATCCTTTTGTCCATGGATCATGATTCCTTCATGAACCATTCGGAAAACCCGAACACCTATTTCCATAACGGCTACGTCATTGCCCGCCGCAATATCCGCAAAGGCGTGGAGATCACGAACGACTACCGGGCCTTCGAAGCGGCGTTTTGTGCCGCGTTTTTGAAGAAGAAATAACCCGCTCGGCAGGGACGCGCTCCCACGCCGACGATTGCCCACGCCGTTGGGCGATGCATTACGCATTGTCGCCTTGCTTCCGTCATGGCTCTTCTGTCATGGCCGGCCTTGTGCCGGCCATCCATGTCTTTACTGTTGCGCAAGCTAGGCGGGTGATGACGCCGGGAGAGTCAACGTGAATATCGGTTTCGTCGGTCTTGGAGCGATGGGACAATTGATTGTCCCACGCTTGATGAATGCCGGGCATCGAGTGACCGGCTGGAATCGATCGCGCGACAAGGCTGAGCCGCTCATCAAAGCTGGAATGGCCTGGGCCGATACGCCATGCGCGGTTGCGAAAAAATCCGAAATCGTCTTCTCCATCGTCACCGACGCCAAGGCGGTGAAGGCGGTCGCGCTGGATAAAGACGGCATCATCGCCGGCCTCGCCAAAGGCGGCATCTATATCGACATGAGCACGATCGAGCCGGATGAAAGCCGCAGCGTGGCGGCCGAATTCGCCAAGGCCGGATCGATCATGCTGGACGGCCCGCTCTCGGGTAGCCCGGTCACCGTCGTGCAAGGCAATGCCTCGGTCATGATCGGCGGGAATGAGGCGGCCTTCGAGCGCGTGAAACCAATTTTGCTGGCGATCGGGCCGAAAGTGACGCGCATCGGCGGCAACGGGCTGGCCTGCCAGATGAAGATCGCAGTCAATCTGCTGCTGATGGTCGAGGTGATCGCTTTCGGCGAAGCCGTCGCGCTGGCCGAGAAAGGCGGCGTCGACCGCGCCGTGGCGCTCGATGCCGTGCTCAAGAGCGTCGCCGCCTCGCCAGTGCTCGGTTATCGCGGACCGTTCATCCTCGACGGCAAAATGCCGGAGGTGCCGCTCGCCGACGTCACCTTGCAGCAGAAGGACATGCTGCTGGCGCTCAATCTCGGCCGCACGCTCGGCAGTCCGGTGCCGCTCGCCGCCGCCGCCAATGAAATGATGAATGCCTGCCGCGGACTAGGGCTAGACGGCAACGATTTCGTGGTCGCTCACCAAGTCTATCGCCGACTTGGCGGACAAGAATGAGTTTTGGAGGACAACCATGACGTCATCCGCTGAGAAATTCGGACGCGCTCTGGGAAAAGCCGTGAAGGGCGCGGCCGCCGTCATGAATGAAGGCAAGCCAGCGTCGGTCATGTATCGCACAAACTTACGCGACGTGCCGAAGGTCGAGGGCCTCAAGCGCGACGACGGCTGGGTCGACATGCAGGTGCAATTCCTGATCGACAAGAAATCCGCAGGCGCCGACCATGTCGTCGGCTGGACCGTGCTCAAGCCGGGCGCGCGTCACGAAAACCATCGCCATCACAATTGCGACGAGTTCTTCATCGTGCTCAAGGGCCACGGCATGATCTACACCGACACCGGCGACAAGCCATCGAGCGAAGGCGACGTGGTTTATTCGCCGCGCGGCTGCTGGCATGGCTTCAACAACACCTCGGATGAAGACGTGGTGCTGGTGTGGGGCTGGATGGGCGCCGGCTCGATCGAGGACTCCGGCTACGAAGTGCATCCCGAGAGCCACAAATGATTGGCTTGGCCAATCCGCTCATCGCGAAGGGCATGACCGCGCAGCTTGCGAACCGGCGTGCACGCATCGCAGCGGGCGAGAAGCCGCTGGGCTGGAAAGTCGGTATGGGGGCGCCCGCCAGCATGCAGAAGCTTGGGCTGCAAGCGCCGCTGGTCGGCTTCCTGATGCAGCGCGCTTTGCTCGCATCCGGCAGTACGCTGTCTCTTGCAGGCTATATCAAGCCGGTCGCAGAGCCGGAAATCTGCGTGCGCATGGGCAGTGGCCTTGGCCCTGACGCGTCTTCGGACGCCGTGATGGCGACGATCAAGGAAATATCGCCGGCCATCGAAATCGCCGATCTCGATCTGGCGCCGGAACCGAATAATCTCGACCAAGTGCTCGCCGGCGACATTTACCAGCGTCACGTCATACTGGGTGGGAATACGCGGCCGGGTGGCAGCGTTGCCGGGCTTACTTCGCGTCTGATCCGGCGCGGAGCCGAGGCGGCACGCACCACGGACCCGGAAGCACTCACCGGCAAGCTGATCGATATCGTCGCAACCGTTGCGAACACTCTCGCAACCTTTGGCGAAAGGCTTTCGGACGGAGACGTCATCATTACCGGATCGATCACCCCTCCGCTCATGATTGAACGCGACGAAAACGCCATTACCCACGCGCTCGATCCGATCGGCGAGGTATCGGTGCGTTTTTCGTGGGCGTGAGCGGCGCGGCGGATCAGCGAACTTCAAACACCAGCTTGCCCTGGAGATGGCGCGCCTCGCTGACGCGATGCGCATCGGCCGCGTCGGCGAGCTTGTAGCGGTGAATCGTGGGCGGCCGCACCGCGCCTGCATCAAGCAGCGCCAGCATCCGTTCGAGATGCGCGCGGTCGCGTTTGACGTCGGGACGCAAGGTCTGGACATCGTCGCGCGGCGGCTTGAAGCCGTCCGGCGCCGGCGCGATCCACACCAGTTTCCCGCCGGGCTTAAGCACCGCGTAGCAGCCGGCGCGGACATTACCGCCGACGGTGTCGAACACCACGTCGCAGATCGGACCGATGGTGGTGAAATCTTGGCGGTTGTAGTCGATCACACGGTCGGCGCCGAGGCTGCGGACATAGGCGTGATTACCGGCGCTGGCGGTCGTGATCACCGTGGCGCCCAGGTGCTTGGTGAGTTGCACGGCAAATCCGGCGACGCCGCCGGCGCCACCCTGGATCAGAATGGTCTGACCCGTTTTGAGCTGCGCGGTATCTTCAATGGCCGTGAGCGCGGTGAGGCTGACGAGCCCGAGCGCCGCCGCCTCGGCATGGTTGAGCGAAGCGGGCTTCTTGGCGACGAGCGCGGCCTTGATGGCGATTTTTTCCGCGTAGGCGCCTTCGATGCCCTGGTCGGTCACGCCGAACACGGCGTCGCCGACTTTGAAGTCAGTGACGCCCGCGCCGACCTGGCTGACGAGGCCGGAAAAGTCGCGGCCGAGAATGTGCGGAAAGTGATTCAGTTTATAGCGGCCATGTCCGACGCGCACCTTGTAATCGGCGCCATTGACGCTGGCCGCGTGAATATCGACTACCACCTCGCCGGGGCCGGCCACCGGATCCGGGGCATCGCCATAGTGCAGCATCTCCGGCCCGCCGTGGTTCATCAGTAGCACCGCCTTCATGACCATCCTCCCATCGGAACCGCTAATACTACGCTCACAGCATCTATAGGCACACCGTTGATACCGGCTTTCGTCGTACGCGCAACCGCTTGCGGTTCCCGTTCGCTTCCCCATCTCAGCTAGGCCAATCCAACCGAATTGGCGACGCTATTCAATTGTTCCGGAGAAATTTCATGTCGCTGCTGTTGTCGAAGACCACGCTGGGACCGCTTTCGCTGCAAAATCGCCTGGTCATGTGCCCGCTGACGCGCAGTCGCGCGACCGGCAACGTGCCCAACGATCTGATGGTGCAGTATTATGCGCAGCGCGCGTCCGCCGGACTGATCATCAGCGAAGGCACGGCACCGTCGCCCAATGCCCTGGGCTACCCGCGCATCCCCGGCATTTTTTCCGCCGAGCAGGTCGCCGGCTGGAAGAAGATTACCGACGCGGTGCATGCCGGCGGCGCCAAGATGTTCATCCAGTTCATGCACACTGGGCGCATTGGGCATCCCTTGAACCTGCCGGCCGGCGCAAAGGTGGTGGCACCATCGGCGGTGGCGGCCAAGGGCGAGATGTTCACCGATGCCGAGGGCCTGAAGCCGCACCCGATTCCCCACGCGATGACCGCGGCCGACATCAAGTCGACGATCGCCGAGTTTGTGCAGGCGGCGAAGAACGCCATGGCGGCCGGATTTGACGGCGTCGAGCTGCACGGCGCGAACGGCTATCTGCTCGAGCAGTTCATCCGCCCGAATTCGAATACGCGCACCGACAATTACGGCGGCTCAATCGAGAACCGCGCGCGCTTTGCGCTGGAGGTCGTCGATGCGACGATCGCCGCCATCGGCAAGGACAAGGTCGGCATCCGGCTGTCGCCGTTCGGCGTATTCAACGACATGCCGCTCTATCCGGAGATGGAAGCGGACTACACTTATCTGGCGCAAAAGCTCAACGCGGCCGGCCTGCTCTACATACATCTGGTCGACCACTCGTCGATGGGGGCGCCCAAGGTGCCCGACTCGATGAAGGCCACGTTCCGCAGCGTGTTCAAAGGCGCGCTCATTCTGTCCGGCGGCTACGACGCCGCCCGCGCCGAAAGCGATCTGGCTGCCGGAAAATGTGATCTGGTCGCTGTGGGCAAGCCGTTCCTGGCCAACCCGGACCTAGTCGCGCGCTGGAAAACGCATGCCGCGGTGAATGCACCCGACATGGCCACGTTCTATACGCCGGGGCCAAAGGGCTATACCGATTACCCGGCGCTTGCCGGATAATCCGCCTCCGGCGCCAACCGCCGGAACAATAGCCCGTGATCCCCTGGTCCCTGCTCGATACGGCTCAAATACCTGGCGGCGGTGACGAACTGCGCCTGCTGCGGCGCGGCGCCGAGTTCTCGATCAAGCTCGGCAACAACGAACTGATGAACAGCCGCCTCAGCGCAACCGAGCAGGCGCTCGCCACCATAGCTTGCGAAAAAATTCGGGCCCGCGCGCGGCCGCGTATCCTGATCGGCGGCTTGGGCATGGGCTTCACGTTGCGGGCAGCCCTCGTCGTACTCGGAATGCAGGCCCAAATCATTGTCGCCGAGCTAGTGCCGGCGGTGGTGGCCTGGGCGCGCGGTCCGATGGCGGAACTGTTCGGCAACAGCCTGGCCGATCCGCGCGTGCGCATCAAAGAAACCGATGTCGGCGATCTGATCAGGTCCGGCCGATCGGCTTACGACGCGATCCTGCTCGACGTCGATAATGGACCCGAAGGCATGACCCGCGAAGCCAATGATCGGCTGTATGATCTCGATGGACTAGCCGCCGCTTACGTGGCGCTGCGCCCTGGCGGTGTGCTGGCGATATGGTCGTCGCGACCCGATCCGAAATTCACCCAACGACTGCGCAAGATCGGTTTTGCCGTGATCGAGAATCCCGTGCGCGCCAAGGGCCCGCAAGGCGGCGCGCAGCATTTCATCTGGACCGCGATGCGCGGCGGTTAAGGGCGCATCCACCCTCGCCAAATCACCCCGGACGCCTTATCTGATGGCGTGAGGGCGCCACCGGAGAACGACTTATGGACCCAGCCATTTCATCGCTGATCGACCGCGCCGGGCTCGACCGCGACAAGGTCCGCCAATTGATCGGGCGCGGCCTGGAAGGCGCCGACGACGGCGAATTGTTCCTGGAATACAAGCAGGCCGAGGCGCTGACCTTCGACAGCGGCCGCCTCAAGCAGGCGAGCTATGACACCTCGCAGGGTTTCGGCCTGCGCGCGGTGAAGGACGAGGCGGTCGGCTATGCGCATGCCTCCGACGTGTCGGAAGCCGCGCTCGCCCGCGCCGCCGAGGCGGTGCGCGCGGTGAAAGGCGGCCACAGCGGCAACTATGCCGAGCCGCCCGGCCGCACCAACCGCAAGCTTTATGGCGACGAGAACCCGCTGGGCGCGCCGGCCTTCGACGCCAAGGTGAAACTGCTGGAGTCGATCGACGCCTATGCCCGCGCCAAGGACCCGCGCGTGCGCCAGGTGACCGCCAGCGTCGCCGCCACCTGGCAGGTGGTGGAAATCCTGCGCGCCGACGGCGAGACCTATCGCGACATCCGTCCGCTGGTGCGGCTGAACGTTTCCGCAGTCGT
>Ga0208850_1000399_pt1 | contig 14499 bp, 12 predicted proteins | sample NGESurshal092012_5_FD_184475 | JGI IMG/M metagenome (GOLD analysis project Ga0208850, IMG submission 184475) | Arctic peat soil microbial communities from Barrow, Alaska - NGEE Surface sample 210-2 shallow-092012 (SPAdes) | ecosystem: Environmental > Terrestrial > Soil > Wetlands > Peat ... | reverse complement strand
CTCTACGTCAACACTGCCGACCCCGGCAACGTCTACAACGGCTCCCCGATCGCCGACTGGCCGACGGCTGGAACGACGCCGGACTACGGAACGTGCATGATGACAACCGTCACGACGAGTAGCGGCACCTACACCGTTGGTGCGAACTCCCAAGCGTGCGCCTGGCAGTACGGCTATAACAAGGCAAGCCAGGATGCCGGATGGCTCACCAGCGCTGCCGGGGCGATCAACGGCCAGAGTCCTCTGACCCCCGTGCCAACCTCACCAGGAAGCTACCCGTGGTGGCTGGACGTCGAGACGGCGAACACCTGGCAGAGCGGCACGACAGGTCAGGCAATGAATGTTGCTGATCTGCAAGGCATGATCGCTGCGCTGAAGGCCGCTAGTGTCGCGACGGTCGGGGCATACTCGACTTCGTCGCAGTGGAACACGATCACCGGCGGAACGACTTCCGCTTCGGGGTCCCTGTGGCAAATCCCCAACTGGATTCCAGGAGCTCGAACGCTCTCGGGCGCGAAGTCGAACTGCACTCAGACCTCCTTCACCGGCGCCCTGTCCATCTCGGTCACGCAGTGGGCCTCGCATCCAGACGGCGACTACGCCTGCTGAGCGAACGACTACGGGTAGTCCTGCCTTCAGATTGCTGATGAAGCGACGCATTTCTGCGAGCTATCTTCCGCCTTCCGTGCGGGTATGCGCCTGTCCGTGCGCGATCCCCGGTGACTGGGGATCCACGCACGGCGACTGCCGAATCACCGCCGGCAGTTTTCCTCCCGGCAGTACGAGCACTCCAGCTCGAACATCGCAGCAGCCCAATCGGTGAGCAGTGCGTTCCACTGTCCGGGTGCATCGAACCACGGCTGGCACCACCCGTGGTACTGGAACCGGGCGTAGCGGACTTGCTTGTTGACGTCTACCTCCACAAGGACTCGGCCAGCGGGACCGTGGGCTTCCCGTAGGAGGACGATCTCCCACTCGCAGTTGCCGACGAGCGAATGCGTGAGCTGCTGGATCTCGATGACCGCTATCGAGACTCACTCTCTATGCCGCGGTGGGCGTGCGTTCTTGCCCGGTGAGCCATCCCGCTACGGACACCGAGCTTGCTCACATGCGTCCGGTCATCGTTCGGCTATCGGAACTCGCTCTCATAGCCGATGAGAGCGAGTTCGCCGTGGCGCCAGTTGCGGTCAGGCGACCGCTAGCAGTGTTGGCGGCGGTGCTCAGCTTGCGTCCAGTACGGCAGCAGGATGAGGTGAGTGTGTGGGTAAATCGGCGGGTTCTCCGACTGGTTCGTGAGCTCAGGAACAGATGACCTTGGGGCGTGTGGCGCCCGGCCTGAGCTGGAACACCTCGCGGTGACCAGCGTGGTCCCGGAACAACACGGTCGAGCCGGAGCTGGTCAGCGTCCCAGCCTGGTATGGGTTGTCCCACCCTTGCGGCGGGTTCCCCTGGCCGTCATCGAGCGCGCCTCCCACCCGCTCGTACCACCGCCCGCCGAAGGTCAGCTCGTGGATGCCGCAGTGCATGTACAGCGAGAACGGTTCACCCCCGACGGCGACAGTTGCAGATGATGACTTGGCCGGCGATGGCTCTAAACCGTCAGTGGCCGCGCCACACCCCGCCAGCGCCAGCGCCGCGATCACTCACTTGCGGGCCTTGTTCGGCACCGACCGGTTCTCCGTCCAGCCGGTGGCGATGTCCGTGACAGTCAGCGTGTAGGCGTGCTCACCGATCGCGTTGCCGCCTTCATGGCCGACCAGGTCGATCTCGACAAAGCCGGGTGCCGCGTCGTCCCACTGCGCCCAGGTGCGGATCGCGATGGCGTCCTTGAGCAGCGAACCGGGCTTGGTGTGGCTACGGCCACACAACGTCATCGCAGCCCTGTCCGCGGCCAGGCGCCGGTCCATCGTGGCCGGCGACATGGCCGTCAAAGCGGCGGCCAGTTCGTCGCTGACGTCGAGCTCACCGAAGCGCCGCAGCGTGGCCACCAGCTCGCCCATCACCGGCGCGAGCCGCTTACCCGTAGGCGCCCCCAGCACCGCCCAGCAGAACCGCAGTCCAACCACGACGTCCTCCCCATATTGAGGAACCCGCGGCCGACGCGGCCGTACGACCCTCGGCCGCAGCCCCTGCCCGAGCGCCGTCCGGGCATGGTTGCGGTGCCAGCCCGTCGTGGCGCACAACTCGTCCAGGATCGTCCCCTTCTCCACCCGGCCGGCCCGCTTGTAACGCGCCGCGATCGTCTTGGTCACTGCCTGCCGCTGGCTCATCGTCAGTCCCATCACCGAGACCTACCGGTACCCGGTGCTCCAGCCCGGTAGGCACGCGTTACGCGCGCATTTCTCGATGAGTCAACGACCCCGCCTACGCGCGCACTTTTGATGAGTCAACGCGGGGCGTTGACATGCCGACATCACAGTCCTAGGCTTAAAAGTCACGTCATTCATGAGATTCATCTCATGAAAATCACAGTGACGTGACTCTGGCGGACCGCGAGGGCACCCCTCGCTCCGGCAAGTGCGAGGCGGATGTGACGTCGGGTAGGAGGCCCTAAGTGCGTGCAGTCGTATTCGAGTCCGAGGGACGCTTGGCTCTTCAGGAGCGCGTTGACCCCGCCCCGGGGTACAAGGAAGTGCTCATCGAAACCGCGGCCGTCGGTATTTGTGGCACCGACATTCACGTCTTCGACGGGGAGTTCGAAGGCACCGTCTACCCGCTCGTTCCCGGGCACGAGGCGACGGGCACCGTCGTGGCCCTCGGGGACGGGGTCAGCAGTGTCGCTGTCGGTGACCACGTCGCGGTCAACCCCAGCACCGTCTGCGGCGAGTGCGAGTTCTGCCTCAACGGCAAGCAGAACCTATGCCGCTCCTGGAACGGCCTGGGCGTCGTGGCCTCGGACGGAGCCGCCCAGGAGCGCTTCATCGCGCCGATCGCCAACGTCTTCAAGCTCAAGCCAGAGACGGACCTGTTCCAGGCCGCTCTGATCGAACCGCTGGCGTGCGCCATCCGTGGCTGGGACGTCCTGCCGCGCCGCCTCGGTGACCACGTGCTCGTCTACGGCTCCGGGACGATGGGCCTGATCATGGCTCAGCTGGCCCCGCGAACCGGCGCCGCCTCAGTGAGCATCGTCGACATCAACGAGCAGCGGCTGCAGACGGCCGCCGAGGTCGGCATCGAACACCGTTTCACCAATGCGGACGAAGCCGACCGCAAGGTATGGGACGTCGTCATCGACTGCACCGGAAGCATTCTGGCGATGGAGGACGGGCTGCCCCGCGTCAAGGCCGGCGGCACCTTCCAGCACTTCGGCGTCGCGCCGGCTGAGGCGACGGCGAAGTACTCGCCCTTCCGCATCTACCGCGACGAGGTCTCCATCGTCGGCACCATGGCGGTTCTCAACTCCTTCGGCCGAGCCGTGGAGATGTTCGAGGCGGGCGCCCTGAGGCCCGAGCCGATGATCAGCCACTCCTTCACGCTGGATGACTACTCGCAGGCCCTCGACCTGTTCCGCGAGGGCACGGGCCGCAAGCTACAGATCCGTCCCAACGACACAGAGTCCCGGGTCCTCTTGTCATGAGCAGCGCCTCGGTGCCATTGGTTCGTAAGGCGCCAGTTTTGTCGCGCAAGCGGCTCATCTGGCTTGCGATCATCGTGGTCGTACTCGCGGCATTGAGTCGCGGCGTCAAGGTCGTCGCCATCAACTCCGCGGCCGCGGCGAACCCCAGCGCGTTCTCGGCCGCCGAGTTCGGGAAGTCGCAGTTCCCCAAGGTGCAGGCGGCCATCAAGAAGCGGGCGGTGCCCGCGAAGACCCTCGCAGCCGCGCTCGCGGCCAACTCCGCTGAGGCCCTCCAGAAGTACGGGGTCCCTGTCCCCGGTGGAGTCGGGCCTGAGATACCCGTGAGGTTCACGGGTGTGGTCGGAACCGGCACCGATGGTATCTACACGGTCAAAGTGGCCGGAGTTCCGTCCGATCTGTTGATCCGCGTTCAGACCGGTCCCGCCATCAACGGCACCGACCTTCGCGACGCCACGGGGACGATCACCTTCGGTCAGTTCACCAACCAGATCGCCTATCAGAACGCCGCATCGGCACTCAACGACCAGCTCAAGCAGCAGGTTCTGTCCAAGATCGGCACTAGCAGCCTGACCGGGAAGACTATCTCGGTCGTCGGTGCTTTCCAGCTGATCAACCCCAAGGGCTGGCTCGTCACGCCCGCGACCTTGAGCGTCCAGTGACCGGCCCCCACAACGACATCGTGCTGAGTGCGCGAAACGTCGTGAAGACCTACGGCGGGACACAAGCCCTGAAGGGCGTCAACTTCGACATCCGCCGCGGAAGCGTCACCTCCTTGTTCGGCGAGAACGGCGCGGGCAAGTCGACGCTGATGAAGATCCTCGCCGGAGTGGAGTCCCCGACCTCGGGAGAGATCGTGCTGGACGGCGAGACCGTGGAGTTCAGCTCGACGGTCGATGCCCGAGAGCGCGGGATCTCGATCATCCACCAGGAGTTGAGTCTTGCCCCGAACCTCAGCGTGCGCGACAACATCTTCATGGGTCGCGAGATCAGCACGCCGACCGGTGTGGACTTTGGCGAGGAGGCACGTCAGACCGCGCAGCTCATGAAGGAACTGGAAGAGGAGATCAACCCGCTGACGCCGGTCGCCACGCTGCGGCTCGGTCAGCAACAGATTGTCGAGATCGCGCGGGCGTTGTCAGTGAACTCCCGCATCCTCATCATGGACGAGCCCACGTCGGCCTTGAGCGCCTCCGAAGTCGCGGTGCTGTTCAAGCTCATCGCCGATCTGAAGTCTCGTGGCGTCGCCATCGTCTACATCTCCCACCACCTGGAAGAAGCGTTGCAGGTCGCCGACCACGCGGTGGTTCTGCGTGACGGATCGGTCACCGCCGTCGCCAAGGTCAGGGACATTGACCTCGGCTGGATCGTGCACAACATGGTCGGCGCGGACTTCAGCCTTGGTGAACCGCCCAGCGAAGAGGGCTTCGGTGAGGTAGCGCTATCGATCGAGGGCGTCAGCGTGGCCGATGCCGCCAACCCCAAACGCCTGGTCGTCGACGATCTCTCGCTCGACGTCAAGGCGGGCGAGGTCGTCTGCATCTACGGCCTCATGGGTGCCGGGCGCACCGAGCTGCTCGAGGCGGTCGCCGGCCGGGTTCCGACAACCGCCGGTCGCGTCCTGCTCAAGGGCGCGGATGTCTCACACCTCTCCATCGCGAAGCGCTTGGCCAAAGGCCTAGGTCTTGTTCCGGAGGATCGCCAACGGGACGGGCTGGTTCAGACGATGTCGGTGGGGCGCAACCTCTCACTGGCCAGTATCGGCGGTCTGGTCCGCGGCGTGTTCCTGTCCGGCACCCTCGAGCGGACGCTGGTGAACGAGGCCATCGGAACGGTCGGCGTCAGGACCGCCGGGGGGGAAGTCCCGATCGGATCCTTGTCCGGCGGCAACCAGCAGAAGGTCGTCGTCGGGAAGATCCTGGCCACCAGGCCGGACGTGATCCTTCTCGATGAGCCCACTCGAGGCATCGACGTCGGCGCGAAGGCCGAGGTGTTTCGGCTGCTGGCGGAGGGCGCCGCCAAAGGCCTCGCCGTCCTGTACTCGACCTCCGAGGTGGCCGAATGCCTCAGCATCGCTCACCGCATCATCGTGATGCATCGGGGGCACATCACGGCCGAGTTCGGGCCTGACACCACCAAAGAAGAAATCATGGCCGCATCCGGTGAGGCAGTGGCTGTCTGATGTCAAGGAACGGATCGCCGACTGTGTCTAATGCCACCAACGATGTAGAACGCGTCAAGCCGGCCAGCCGTTTCGACGTCGGCCGCCTGCTAATTGAAGGCCGAGCCTTCATGGCCCTCCTGGTCGTCATCGTCGTCTTCTCGATTCTGTCCAAGAACTACCTGACGGTGAACAACATGTTGACGATGTCGTCGCATGTCGCCGTCTACGCACTACTGGCCATGGGGCAGCTTCTCGTCATCCTCAACGGTGGTATCGACCTGTCCGTAGGCTCCACGCTTGGGCTGTCGGGTATGGTCGCCGGCTTCCTGATGCAAGGGGTGCGTCTCGACGCGTTCGGCGTGGTCATGTACCCAGCAGTGTGGGTCGTGGTGATCGCCAGCTGCCTGGTGGGCGCGCTCGTCGGCATCATCAACGGCCTGTTGATCTCCCGGTTCAAGGTGGCGCCGTTCGTTGCCACACTGGGCATGCTCTACGTCGTGCGCGGTTTCGCGTTGCTGATGACCAACGGTCTGACCTACAACGCCCTTGGCGGCCGGTCCGATCTCGGCAACACGGGCTTCGACTGGCTGGGCTTCGACAGGATCGCCACCGTGCCGATCGGTGTGCTCGTGATGATCCTCGTTGCTGTGGCGTTGAGCTTCCTGCTCAGCCGGACCGTTTTCGGCCGTTGGCTCTACGCCTCGGGCGGCAACGAGCGGGCAGCCGAGCTGTCCGGTGTGCCGGTCAAGCGGGTCAAGATCTGGGTCTATGTCGCGTCCGGTGTCTGCTCGGCCATCGCGGGTCTCATCCTGTCCTCCGAGCTGACCTCAGCCAGCCCGACGGCGGGCTCCTCCTACGAGCTGACCGCGATCGCCGCGGTGGTGGTCGGGGGTGCGGCGCTCACCGGCGGTCGCGGCAACATCCGCGGAACGCTGCTCGGTGCGTTCGTCATCGGCTTCCTCTCCGACGGCCTCGTCATCATCGGGGTGTCGGCGTACTGGCAGACGGTGTTCACCGGCGCAGTCATCGTGCTTGCCGTCCTACTCAACAACATTCAGTACCGAGGTCGTCGCAGCCGGAACCAACCCGGCCAGCAACCACCGGCCTCCACGACAGCCGACCAGCCGACAGCAGAACCGGCGAGCGAGCCCGCTGGCGGCTGATCGCAGCCTCACCCCACCCCATCCGCAAACCGCAACAACGCATCGGAAGGAATTTACTCCATGTTAAAAAGAACCACTCTCGCGCTTGTTGCAGGGGTCGCGACCCTCGCGCTCACCCTGTCGGCTTGCGGCTCGAACAACTCGGCGTCCACCTCGGCGTCGGGCAGCAGCAGCTCGAGTGGGGGGGCGTCGAAGAAGGGCGGCCTGATCTCGATCGTTGTCAACGACCCGTCGAACCCGTACTGGCTGACAGAGGGGAACGTTGCCCAGGCCGAGGCCAAGGCCCTCGGCTACACCGCCAAGGTGGGCGCGCATAAGGGTGACACGAACACCGAGAGCAACCTCATTGACACCGCCATCACCAACAAGTCGGTTGCCATCATCCTCGACCCCGCGAACGCCGACGGCTCCGTTGGCGCGGTGAAGAAGGCCAACGCCGCAGGCATCCCGGTGTTCCTGGTCAACGCTGAGATCAACCAGGAGGGACTGACTAAGGGCCAGCTGGTCTCCAACAATGCCCAGGGCGCCGCCCTCGGTGCGCAGCAGTGGGTGAAGGACCTCGGCCAGAGCGGCAAGTACGTCGAACTGTTCGGTGCACCCTCGGACAACAACGCCGCCACCCGCTCCAACGGGTACAAGACCGTCCTGTCCCAGTACCCGAAACTCGTCGAGGTCGGCAGGGAGGTCGCGAGCTGGGACCGGACCCAGGGCCACGACAAGATGCAGACGATGCTCCAGGCGCACCCGGACATCATCGGCGTCATCTCCGGAAACGACGAGATGGCTCTCGGTGCCATTGCCGCTCTCAAGTCGGCCGGCAAGCTGAGCCAGATCAAGGTCGGCGGCTTTGACGGCTCGCCCGACGCCGCGGCGGCCATCAAGGCCGGCGAGCTGCAGTACACCGTGCTCCAGCCGGTTGCGAGTTTCTCCAAGAAGGCCGTTGACGAGGCGGACTCCTTCCTGCGCACGGGCAAGACGGGTGCCTCGACAGAGAAGCAGGCATTCAACTGCATCCTCATCACCAAGGCGAACGTCAACGACTTCGTCGCGCCGTTCCAGCTGAAGCCCTAACCGAGGTGCAGGGGCGGCGGCCATCTTCCGCCACCGCCCCTGCACCAACTCCACAGCAACCAGTCAAGGCAGGGAGTTCGAGCCGATGAGCTACCTTCTCAATGATCCAGCCGATTTTCGCGAGGAGATGATCAGGGGATTCGTCGCGGCAAACTCTGAGTTCGTGCGACCCGTCGACGGCGGTGTCGTCCGAGCTCATGGCACGCCGTCGGGCGAAGTGGCCGTGGTCATCGGTGGTGGCTCGGGCCACTACCCGGCCTTCGCCGGCCTCGTCGGTCAAGGGTTGGCTCACGGCGCCGCGATGGGCGATGTCTTCGCCTCGCCGTCGGCCCACCAAGTTTACTCGGTGGCCAAGGCTGCGGCGACCGACGCCGGGGTGCTCCTCACCTACGGCAACTACGCCGGCGATTGCCTGAACTTCGACCAGGCGGAGGCGCGCCTGGTCGCCGAGGGGATCCCGTGCCGCACCATCGCCGTCACCGACGACATCGCAAGCGCCTCCGAGGATGAGGCCCACAAGCGCCGAGGCGTCGCCGGTGACCTGATCGTGTTCCGGGCGGCCGGGTGGGCGGCCGCCAAAGGCCGCTCCCTCGACGATGTCTGGGAACTGGCAGCGCACGCGAACAACCGCACTCGCACGCTTGGTGTGGCCTTCTCGGGATGCACGCTTCCCGGTGCCGACCACCCGCTGTTCACGGTTCCGTCGGGGACGATGTCAGTCGGCATGGGCATCCACGGCGAGCCCGGCATCGCCGCCGATCAACCGTTGCTCCCTGCCGCCGAACTGGCCGGCATCCTCGTCGAGCGGCTGCTGGCCTCCCGTCCCGCGGACCTTGCCGACGACGAGTCGAGGGTGGCCGTGATCCTGAACGGCCTGGGCTCGGTCAAGTACGAAGAGCTGTTCCTCACCTACGGCTTCGTCGCGGAGCGGCTGGCCGACGCTGGTCTGGTCATCGTCGCTCCCGAGGTCGGCGAGATGGTCACGAGCTTCGAGATGGCCGGCGTGTCCTTGACTCTCGGTTGGCTCGACGACGATCTCGAGCAGGCGTGGCTGTCCCCGGCGGCGACCCCGGCCTTCCGGCGCGGCGTCGTGGACGCCGCCACCCCGGATCGATACATCGCGCCCTTAGCTGAGTCCGAGACGGTGTCACTGAAGGCGGCGTCGACCGAATCCCAGGCCGCTGCCGAGGACGTCGTGGCAGCCCTGCGTGCAATCCGTGACGTCATCGACGAGCAGGTCGACGAGCTCGGGCGGATCGATGCCATCGCCGGTGATGGGGACCACGGGATCGGTATGCAGCGCGGTTCCGCGGCCGGCTTCGACGCGGCCGAGCAGTCCGCGAAGGCCGGCGCCGGCGCCGGTAGCACGCTGCAGGCTGCCGCTGACGCCTGGGCCGATCGGGCCGGCGGCAGTTCAGGTGCCTTGTGGGGCATCGGGCTACGTGCCGTCGCTGCCAGCCTTGGGGACGACGCCGCACCGGACGGAAAGGCTGTCGCCTCTGGGGTGCGCGACGCCTCGGACGCGATCACGACGACCGGCAAGGCCCAACTGGGCGACAAGACCATGGTCGACGCGCTCATCCCCTTCGCGCATCAGCTCTGGGACCGGGTCGATGCTGGTGCTTCCCTCGCAGACGCCTGGCGGATGGCCGCAGAGGCGGCGGCGACCGCGGCGGAGGCCACCGCACAGCTCCAGCCCCGCATCGGGCGCGCGCGTTCGCATCCCGGACGAAGCCTCGGCACACCAGACCCCGGGGCGGTGTCCCTGGCGCTCGCCGTTGGCGCGGTCGCCACCACTCTCGCAGCGACAGAAGGACGGTCCTGATGAATCACCCGCTGCGCATCGTGGTCGGTTCCGACGACGCCGGATATCAGTACAAAGAGGCCCTGAAGGCCGATCTCGAAGCGAATCCCGATGTCGTCCTCGTGGATGACGTCGGGGTCGACGCCGACAGTCACACGCCGTATCCGACTGTCGCGATCGCCGCCGCCGAAATGGTCGCCGACGGCCGGGCAGATCGCGCGCTGCTGGTGTGTGGTACAGGATTGGGAGTTGCCATCGCGGCAAACAAGGTGCCAGGAGTTCGGGCGGTCACTGCCCACGACAGCTTCTCTGTCGAGCGCGCCGTTCTGAGCAACAACGCCCAGGTACTCACCTTCGGCCAGCGCGTGATCGGACTGGAACTGGCACGGCGGCTGGCCCGTGAGTGGTTGACCTACGAGTTCGACGATGCATCCCCCTCGGCGAACAAGGTTGCGGTCCTATCCGACTATGAGCGGCATCTGCGAGCATGAACGACGCAGGTCGGTCACGGCCCATCGACACTCGGCCCCACCGCCAGATCGAAATCGCTGTCAGCTTGAAGATGTACCTCGACCACGCCCACACCGTGAGCTGGAGTACAGCGGTAGCCGAGTGGGCGGGCTCCCATCCGGCCATCGTCGAGGGCCGGGTCAAGTTGATCGTACTGCCGTCGTTCCCGAGCCTGCCGGAGGTACTGAGCATCTTCGCTGATACCGCGGTGGAGGTCGGTGCGCAGGACCTGTTCTGGGAGGATCGGGGGCCCTACACCGGCGAGGTGAGCGGAGCCGATCTAAGGCAGATCGGCTGCAGTTATGTCGAAGTCGGTCACGTCGAACGCCGACGCATCTTCGGCGAGGACAACAAGGTCGCAAGTCGGAAGCTTACGGCCGCCCTGCGCAACGGGTTGACGCCCATCATCTGCGTGGGAGAGGACCAGCAGTCGCCACCCGAAAGGGCGGCTACCGAGTGCATTGCCCAGCTTGAGGGCATGCTTCAGGAACTCACACCTGAAGATCCAGCTTCGCGGCTCATTTTCGCCTACGAACCCGTCTGGACGATCGGAATGCCGGAGCCAGCAGGCATCGACCACATCATTGCCGTGGTCGCGGCGTTGCGGGCCTGGATCCGTGCGCAATCTCGCATCGGCGACTTCTCGGTGATTTACGGAGGGAGCGCCGGCGTTGGTCTGTTGCCTGCACTGATGGGTGCCGCGGACGGTCTCTTTCTGGGCCGATTCGCGCACGATCCACTAGCTCTGAAGGCGATCCTGGACGAGGTGCTCCAGCTACGATGAGCGACGCGCACTCGGTTGCGGAGTTGGGGGTCCCGGGAACTATGGCAAGCGACCAGTTGGCTAGCGGCTCGCGTCAGTCCCGCCAGTTCGAACGACAACACGCCGTTACCGAGCTCGTCATATCGGAGGGTTCGGTGCGCATTGAGGACGTAGCCGAGCGATTCGGCGTCAGCCTGATGACAGTGCACCGGGACCTTGACAAGTTGGAGAGCCGCGGCATCCTGCGCAAGACCCGAGGCGTGGCGACCGCCACCTCCACCAGCGTGATTGAGTCGAGCGACGTCTACCGCTCCAACCGCCAGGCTGCCGAGAAGGAAGCTTTGGCCGTGGCCGCGATGGACTACATCGAGCCCGGTCAGGCGATAATCCTGGATGACTCCACCACCGTGATGCGGATAGCGCGCCATCTGGCCGGCAAGGCACCCATCACGGTGATCACCAACACCCTCACTCTGATGAACGAATTGCGGGACACCAACGGGATCACTCTGCTGGGGCTGGGGGGCCTCTACTACAACTGGTGTAGCGCCTTCATGGGCCCCATGACGAGGCACGAAATCGCACAGTTCCACGCTGACACCTTCATCATGTCGACCTCGGCGATCATCAACGATGTTGTGTTCCACCAGTACCTGGAAACCCTTGACACCAAGCGGGCGATGTTCGAGGCGTCCAACAAGCGGGTCCTCCTTGCCGACCACACCAAGTTCGAGCGCCAGGCGCTGCACGCCATGGTACCGCTGCGGGCCTTCGATGCCGTCATCGTCGATGACGGCACGTCGCGGATGGACATCGAACGGATGCGCAACACGGGAATCAACGTCGTGGTCGCAGCCACCCCACATACCCATCGAAGCACCCACGCCCATCGAGGCACCGAAGAGAGGTCGAAGTGAACGCGATCGCCATCCCTGAACAAATGAGGGCTACCGTCCTGCTCGAGCGCCAGAAGCTGGCGGTGCAGAGTCGCCCTGTCCCGGAGTTGGACGATGACCAGGTCCTGATTGAGGTCAGCTCGGTGGGGGTTTGTGGGTCCGATGTGCACTTCTGGCATGACGGCGCGCTCGGCGACTGGGTTGTCCACGAGCCGCTCGTTCTGGGCCACGAATCGGCCGGGCGCATCGTCAAGACCGGAGCCTCGGTGCCCCCTGATCGGGTGGGTCAACGAGTCTCGATCGAGCCACAGCGCCCGGATGCGACATCTTCGGAGTCAATGTCGGGTCGTTACAACCTGGACCCCCGAATGCGGTTCTACGCCACGCCCGGCGTCGACGGTGCTTTCGCCCAGTACGTCGCCATCCAGGCACACTTCGCGTGGCCCATCCCGGATTCGATTAGCGACGACGCTGCGGCGTTGCTGGAACCGTTGTCGGTGGCAATTGCGACCGCCCGCAAGGGGAATTTCACCGTCGGCAGCCGTGTCCTCATCGCGGGCGCGGGACCCATCGGCATCATCACGGCTCAGGTGGCCCGGGCCTACGGAGCCCGCGAGATCATCGTCACGGACGTGAGTCAGGGTCGCCGCGTCAGAGCGCTTGAGTTCGGCGCCACTCGGGTGATTGATCCGACGGCTGAGGACATCGGCGACTTGGATCTTGCGGCGGACTGCTTCGTTGACGCGTCCGGAGCGCCCAGCGCGGTCATCAGTGGCATTGCCGCGGTTCGCCCTGGCGGCGTCGTGGTGCTCGTAGGGATGGGGCCGAAGGAGATCCCGCTTCCGATCACCGTTATCCAGAACCGGGAGCTGATCGTCACGGGAGTCTTCCGCTACACCAGCACATGGCCCACAGCCATCGCGCTCGTGGAGGACGGCAAGGTCGACCTGGATGCCCTGGTTACCGGTCACTTTGGGCTGGACTCGGTGGAGGCCGCGTTCCTGTCGACCCACGAACCGGAGACCTTGAAGAGCATGGTTCACCCGAACGCATCGTGACCGCGCGTTCCCAGCCAGCTTCTGGCATGGGTCCCGCGGTGCGGGCTGCCGGGATCGGCCGTTGCCGATCTTGTCGGCTGACCGGACATTCGTGCCAGTGCCGTTGCTGGCGGCGAGGAGATGATCACCATCGAGGAACTCGCAGAAGACACCGGCGCGAGCTCATCCTTGCCCGTGGCCAGCAAACCGATCCATCATTGAAGAAGCCTCCACGATTCGAGGGGAAGCTCAGAAGAGGAGCTCGCTCAGCGCGGCGAGGCCGTCCCGTTCAGCCCCTGCAGGACGACCTGAACGAGCGCGGTGGGAAAGTACACCCTCGCCGACCAGCCGTTTGACACCTACGTCGTCCAGGACGGCCGACTGATCACGGGGTAGAACTCACGGGGCAGTACCCGGCAGTGCCAAGGCCGTCGCGAAAGCTGTCGTCAAGCGGGAGTCGGTGACGACTGGATCAGGTCCCCGAGCTTTTGTGCCATGGCCTGGTCCGGCCTTGGGATGGGTGGGCGTAGATCGCGAACAGCTTCGCCGCGGTTAGCCGATATGCCGGCCAAGCAGGCTCAGATCGGCAGGGCTGAGACGATCGGCGGACGTCTTCGCCTGATGCCAGTACGGGTAGAGCAGGGGCTGGGCGCTGACTTCGTCCAGCCGCGAGACCTCGTTGTCGGTGAGCGCGAGTTGTGCCGAGGCCAGATTATCGGTCAACTGGTCCTCGGTGCGGGCGCCGACGATCACCGAGGTGACCGCGGGCTTGCCGACGATGTAGGCCAACGCGACCTGCGCGGCTGATACGCCTCGCGCGGCGCCGATTTCGACAAGCACCTCAATCGTGGCGTACAGCTTGTCCTGGTCATGGACCGGCGGCTCATCCCACTCACTCAGGTGCCGGCTGCCCGCAGGAGCATCCACGCCGCGGCGGTACTTGCCTGACAGCAGGCCGCCGGCAAGTGGGCTCCAAACCAGGATGCCAAGTCCCTGATCGATCGACACCGGCACCAGCTCGGTTTCGGCGTCACGTGCCTGCAACGAATAGTAGATCTGCTGACTGGTGAAGCGCGACAGGCCGGTGCGCTCGGAGATCCCCAACGCCTTCATCAGGTGCCACGCCGCGTAGTTCGACGCGCCGATGTACCGCACCTTTCCCGCCTGCACCAAGGCATCCAGGGCACTTAGCGTCTCCTCCAAAGGCGTCTGGCCGTCCCATTCGTGCACCTGGTACAGGTCGATGTGGTCGGTGCCCAGCCGGCGCAAACTCGCCTCGGCCGCGCGGATGATGTGGTGCCGCGACAAGCCGGCGTCGTTCGGGCCCTCGCCCATCGGCATGCGCACCTTGGTCGCGAGCAGCACGTCCTCGCGATCCCTGCCGAGAGCCTGGCCGACGATTTCCTCCGACAACCCGTTGGAGTAGACGTCGGCGGTGTCGATCAAGTTGACCCCGGCGTCACGGGCAAGTCCGATCTGCCGGCGCGCACCTTCGACGTCGATCTTCCCGACGGCGC
>Ga0208850_1000394_pt1 | contig 14577 bp, 18 predicted proteins | sample NGESurshal092012_5_FD_184475 | JGI IMG/M metagenome (GOLD analysis project Ga0208850, IMG submission 184475) | Arctic peat soil microbial communities from Barrow, Alaska - NGEE Surface sample 210-2 shallow-092012 (SPAdes) | ecosystem: Environmental > Terrestrial > Soil > Wetlands > Peat ... | reverse complement strand
TCGCTGTCGCAAGAATGCGGGCACCGTGCGGAAGTGGCTCACGGCGATCGAGGAACGGCAACCACAAAACGACGGTGAGAAACGAACTGATGAGTCCGACCGCGGAGAATACGGCAAGCTGATGCAACCCCGGAAAGGGAGCGAGCAGCAGCGTGGCATATCCGATCAGAGTAGTCGCGACGCCGAGCGTGATGCCGGGCAGAACCTGGCGCAGGCGCTCGTTCGGCGGACCAGCCTCGGCGCCGAAGCCTGCAGAGACGTATTGCAGGCAATAGTCGATCGCGATGCCGATCAGACTGACGCCGAACAGCAATGCTGCCACATGCATCCCGCCGAATATCGAGAGGCATACGGCGAAGGCGCACAGCACGCCCACGGCGATTGCAAGCAGCGTCAGCCATAGCGGCCGCAGCGCGCGGAATACTATAAGGATCAGAACGATCGTTCCGAGAAGCGAAACAATGCTGAGGCGGGTGGTTTCTTCGGTCGCGCTCTTCGCGCCAGCGTGCGCGTAGAAAATGGCCCCGACACGCAGCACCTGTAGATGCGGCATCGTCGCGCGCAGTTTGTGCTCGGTCGCGTTGAACGCCGAGATGAAGCGCTCCTGAAACGCGCCCGAGTAGACATTGCCATTCATTTGCGCGACGAGGAGAACCCAGGTCTGGTTACCGTCGCGCGTCGACAGCACCCCATCATCGGGCGTCAGCTGCGCTACCGGCATCGGCAAGTTGGTCAGAAATTCCGGAATCAGCAAGAACGGATCGCGTTGCAGCAGATTAGCATCGGCTATCGACGACGGGCCGTATACGCTTGCGATTGCGCGGTCGACGATCTGGGCGCCGTGATTCTGTTGCAGGCGCTCGCGATCGGCGGCGGTGAGCAGCCCGAAGCGATACGGAAAGTACATGGCGCCCAACGATTTGAGACTGTCCTGGCGGATGCGATAAGTTACCGCGGCTGTCATACCCGAGTCTTCGAGAGCCTTCGCCAGCGCCGCGCCGCCGGCCCGCGCGTTGGAGCGATCATCGTCGCCGATCAGAATGAAAACGCGCTGGGCCAGAATTCCGGTGACTCGATCTTTGGCACTTTGACCAAATGTGTCGCGTTCCTCAGTTGGCAGGAGAGCGGTCATGTCGGTCTGCAGCTCCACACCCTTGTGGAATTGGAACAGCAGCATCACGCAGGCGGCCGCTACCACCAGACCCCAAGCGAGAGCAGCGATTTTCATTCTCAGCTGGCCGGCCTGCGATCCAGAAGGCGCGCCTCTTCGCCGACCAACGGAACGTTCGACACCTTCTGATCCAGGAATGCCATGTGCTCGGAGTCGCCGTTAGTGCGATTGATGTCGACGCTGTCAACCATTTTGCCGCCCGAGATGACGATCGATGCGAGCATGCCCGCGATCGGATCATCGGGCTGCAATGGCGTCAGAACGGTCCGCCATGCCTGGCGATCGCCCGTCGATTTGACCACGAAATCATGGCGCATTGCCGACCAGTCTCCTATCAACGAGCCGTTCAGCATGTCATAGAAATGTGCGATGAACGGGACGCGCGCGGCGTCGATATGTTGGACCTCGCTGCCGTTGATGATCTGCCGGATGGCCGCCGGCGTAATTACCGTCAGCGTTTGGATCGGCTGCTCCATACGCCATATGAGACCTTTGCCGGGAGCCAGAACGAAGCTGCCCTCGCTCTTGAGCGTCGACGAGAGACCTTTGAGATGACGCTCCTCAACGAAGCGGCCGTGCAGGGTTTGACCCGCTGCAAGCGTCGGACCCATCGCGAGTTCGGCGAAGCAAACTGAAGTCAGCGTCAAGATAGGAAAGACCGTGACTATCGCAACGACCGGCCATGCAATCCGGCGAGTCACAACCAGCGCCGCACCTTCTCGACCAGAGCCGCGGGAGTTTCGAAGCAGAGTTCGTTGCTCGCGCGATCGACCGTGACCTGGATGGTGTGCGCCCTTGTCAGGATCGCGCCGCCATCCGCATCGGTAATGATGTAATTGACCTTGAGTCGATTTTCGTATTCGACCAAAGTCGCCGTCACCGTGATCGTCCGGCTGAAATCGATGGGACGCACGTACTTGATACGCATGTCGACGATCGGCCACGCGAATCCACTTTCGGACATCTCGCGGTACCCGAATGAGAGCTTCTCGAACAATGCGGAGCGCGCTTGTTCAAGGAAGCGCGCGTAATTGCCATGCCACACGACACCCATCGGATCGAGGTCATAGAACTGAACCTTGATAACGACGTTGGCGGAAATCATTGGGTCGCGCCTTTTTCATCCGAGGGCGGTGACTGCCAATAATCGAAGAAGTTATACCACTGAAACGGATCGATCAGGCAGAAGCTCTCCAGCCGTTTGGCGTAACGTGCGGCCCACCTGGTGATTGCCGCCTGCTTGCCGTGGCGCGGGAGAGTTATGCGCTGTGCGAACATTTCAAAATACAAACCGTAACCGCCCCCCTGGCGCATACAGAACATGAGATAGACAGGGCATTCAAGCAAATGCGCGAGCACGTACGGGCCTTGCGGAAACGGCGCGTCGTGCCCAAGGAATGGAGCCATGCTGACGCGCTCGTCGCCGCGAACGGGAGTGCGATCGCCCGCAATCGCAACCCAATCACCGTGCTCGATGGCTTCCTTGAGCGCGATCATGGTTCCGGGATTCATGTCCGTGACCTGGATGGTATCTAGCATTGCATCGGGACGAAATCGATTGAGGACTCGCGCAAAGTTTTGGGCATGCATCGTGTCCACCAGCAGCTTGATTCGCGATCGTTGTGCGTCGTCGAGAAGCGCGCGGCTGATTTCGATATTGCCGAGGTGCGAGACGATGAGCAGGATGCCCTGACCGCTAGCGGCAACACGATCGAGAGTTTGTTTGTCGATTGCGACGACTGCATTCGGATCGATGCCGCCGACCCACGCGGCAAAGGTGTCCACGGTCTTTCTTGCGAAGCCTAACGAATGCCGAAAGGTCGCGACCCAGCCGGGATCGTAGTCGATGCCTTTTGCTCGATACGCGCGGCGAAGAAACTCTCGCGATGCTCTACGCTGCTCGGAGCCGGTCAGGTGGAAATAGAGCGCGATCGGAAATACCGCCACCATGCATCCGTAGCGTCCGGTCAATCGATAGAACAAAGCTAAAATGCTCAGTCCCCAATATGCGCCGCGCTCCACGAGCGAGGACCAATGGCGTGGCGCATCGGCAGGCCGGCGCCGGTTACGCAAGATTTGAGTAAGCCGTAACGGCATCGCGAGAACGAGTCGCGCGTGCATCTTCGCGATGAGCCAGTTGTCGCGAAGCAAATCAAAGTTGGAGAGGTTGCCGCTCGGATAGACCACGCGTACGGGAACAAAGAAAATCGGGATACCCGCCCAAATTAATCGGACGAAAATCTCGGTGTCGAATTCCATTCGGCAGCCGAGCTGATGCGTCGTCAGGAGTTCCGTCACATGATCGATCGGATAGAGGCGCAGGCCGCACATGGTGTCGGCCGGCCGCATGGAAAGAGTTTCGATACCAACCCAGAAGTGTGTTATCCGCCGGCCACGGCGTCGGCTGCGCGGCATCGTCTCATCAAAGATCGGCGCGCCAGCGATCAGCGCGCCGGGATGCGCTTCACCGAGTGCGGTGAACTCCGGCAACATCGCTAGATCGTGCTGGCCGTCGGCATCGATTTGCAGTGCGTGGGTGAAGCCCGCGGCGCGCGCGAGTTCGAAGCCCTTCATCACGGCACCACCCTTGCCGCGATTGGTGTCGAAGCGATGAACGATCACGCCTTGATCAGGCGCATGAAGCGCGGCGAGCACGGCGCGCGAAGGCTCGCCGCTCCCGTCGTCGATGATGAAAACCGGAAGCTCAGCGCCGCGCAGAAGGCGCACCGTTTCACCAACCGCCTTGCTGTGATTGAAGCTGGGAATGATGGCGCAGCACTTGAAAGTCATGGCGGCTCGATTCCGATCTGCCCCGAAGAGCATGCGCCTTCCGCGTCCGTGTAGTTGAATTCGAGGCTGTTGCGCACGCGCAAATGCTTCAGACTCAGCGTGACGCGATGGTTCGGCCGGATCGGCTTGCGGAATTTGATTTTTATCGTCGTCGGCGAAACGGCTCCAAGCGCAAAGTGCTGCTTGCCATACTGGATCGCCCAATCGAGTTGGACGATCCCCGGAAGAATAGGGAAGTTGGGAAAGTGACCGCGAAAATAAAGCAGCGCGCCCGGAATCACGAGATTCAACTCGAGCCGGTCTTCCAATCGGGTGACGCCGACGATTTCGGGATTTTTGATCTCTGGGGCCGCTTCCGGCACCGGCGGCGTGCTCATGCGGTTTGCTCCAGCAACGCCACAACGTCGCGAACGCGCCGTTTGCCGAGCCCGTCCATCGGCATGCTATCTACGAAACGCCAGCGCCGCGGAAGTACGGAAAGATCTTCGGTCGACGAAAGTTCGCGACGAAGCATCCGCTCGAAGCGAAACTTGCCAAGCCGCTGGATTTCAGTATTCCCCGCCGCTGACAACTTCACGACCGCGCCGAGATATGCGCGGCGGTCGCCGAGGTGGACCACGGCGGCTTCCTCGACCCATGCAAGAGTGGCGATCTCGCGCTCCAGTCGCTGCAGGCTGACTCGCTTACCTTCGATCTTTACCACCCGGTCGATTCGTCCCTCGAGAAGAAAGCGTCCGTCTGGAGCAAATGAAATTCGCTCCGGCTGCTCGCACCATCCGTCTCCTGAGACATGAGGAGAGGCGTGAGGCGAGCGCAGCATCAGAACTCCGTCGGCGGCGCTGGCGACCTCGACCGTTGGCAGCGGTTGCCAGAGCGCAGGTTGCGTCGCGCCGCACCGCCACGCGACGACTCCGACTTCGGTGCTGCCAAAAAACTCGGTCGGGATGCATCCAAAAATTTCGCGCGCTTCGATCGCCGCATCAGGGGGCAATGGCGCGCCGCCGGTGACGACTATGCGAGGACGATTCGCAAGCGCCACTGGCGCCAGGCCCGCGAGCCGAGTGAGTTGCGCCGGACTCGACACAATCATCGCAGGACCGTTGAGCAGCGCGAGCAGCGGTTCCCATGCGACGTGGAATTCCGAGTGATATGGACGGCCCGCGAGCAGCGGCCACATGATCCGAAAGGTCATTCCGAAAACGTGCTGATGCGTGACGGTCCCAAAGACCGGTGCGTCTCCCAGTTCCGCGCCCCACATTTGCTCGAGCACGGCGGCTTCGCGCTCGAAGAGTGTAAGCGACTTGGCGACTCGTTTCATTTCGCCGGTTGAGCCTGAGGTAAAAAAGTCGATCCGGCTGTTTGCGATATCGAAACGCATCGGTGCGGCTTCCGTCTCGCTCGACTCCAGCGCAACCCGGCTCGCGACCTCACCCACGCCTGAATCGGTGAGTAACACGTCTAACTCGTGCGCAAGTCCGCGCAGAGTGCCGGCCCGCGAGTTGGGTGGCAGAATCACATCGGCACCGATTTTCACCAGCGCGAGCACGCCGACGAGGAACCAGTATCCGTCCTCGCAGACCACGGCGCCGTGCCGGATGGAGCGCGCGGAAAGTCGCTGGGCGTTGTGGGATACGTCGGCGCGCAATCGCGCCAACGTGATTTGCCGATGATCTTTCAGCGCGACGCAATGTGTGTCGGGCCGCGCGCCAGCGAGCAGATCCGATAACGATACGATGCTCATGCGGCGCGCCGGATGCGTTGGTGCACGACCTGGCGAATCAGGAATTCACCGGCGAACATCACTCCCATCGCAATGTAGGAGATGAATCCGTTGTAGAGCGTCCACAGCTTCAGGCTGCCGCTCATCGCGGTCGCCGCCGAGAGTGCGGCGTTGATGAGGAAGAACATCAGCCATGCAATCGTGACCTTGCGCAGGTAAGAATTGACAGACAAGGGCAAATCCGGATGATGGATGCGCGCGATTTGCTCGATGACGGTAGGTGGCCGGATCAGCGAGTACGCGAATCCCGCACCGAACGCGAGGCTCAGGAGCACTGGGTACGCCTTCAGACCGACCATCGGCGAACGTGCGGCAAGGATTAACAATACTAGGGCGGCAATCAAATAGGGCAAGGTGTTGAAACTATCTGGTTTGCGGCTGAATGCGAGTCTCAGCGCGAGAAGCACGAACAAACCAATCGCGATAAATCCCGCTGGCAAGATCTGTAAGCCGAAATACACCAGGAAAGGATACGCGAGGCCTACTGCCAACGACACTACGCCAAGGCGCGTCATTGGTTAACCTTTGCATAAATCCTATCGACGACGTCGCCGATGGTACGCACACTCTTGAATTCGGAGGGCGAAATCTTGCGGCCGGTATATTCCTGCAGCTTCACCACCAGATCGACCGCATCGATGCTGTCGAGATCGAGGTCATCGAAAAGCCGTGCGCCCAGGGTGATCTTCTCCGCTGGCAGGTCGAACAGGTCCTGCAGATATTTCGAAAGTACCCCCGCGATATCGCTCTTTGAGACCATCAATGAGATTTCTGCTCCGCGAGGTATCGTGCAATGCTGCTGACCGTCTCGAAGATCGCACGGATCTCTTCCTTGGAACCTTGCACCTTGAGTCCATACTTCTTTCGTATCGCCATCCCGAGCTCTAACCCATCGATAGAGTCGAGCCCCAGCCCTTTCTCGAACAGAGGTTCGCCGCTGTCGATGTCCTCGGGTGCGATGTCTTCGAGGTTGAGCGAGCTTACGATGAGCTCTTTCAGTTCACGCTCGAGGTCAGCCATGTAAAAGCCTTCTGCGGTAGTCCGACTCCAGATACGACACCAATTTGCGCGCGCCCCGCGCACGCGATTCGGAGCTCAAGCCCAGGAATCGTTCGGCGTCAACCTCGTCTCCAACTTCGATCCGATAGCGAGGGCGAGACTCGGGAATCCTATAGGACGGTTGGCCTTTGGTCAGCGTAATCGGCTCGCACATAATAGTTATGGGCTGAATCGCCGCTCCCGTCAGAGTGGCGATGTGCGCGAAGCCGCGCTGGAAGGAGAGGAGTTTGCCGGGCACAGACCGGGTGCCCTCGGGGAAAATGATAAGATTACTGCCGGCGCGCAGTACGTCGCGACACTTCTCGATCAAGACCTCGGGCTCGTAATCATTACGAATGTATCCCGCTGCCCTGATGACCGGTCGCAGGAGCGGGTTGTGCCAGAGCTCACTCTTTACAACGCAATTCGCATCCGGCAACAACGCCATGAGAAGAACAATGTCCAGCAGCGTCGGATGATTCGCGACGACCAGCTTGCCTTTGCAGACTGAGAGTTTATCGCCGCCTCTCACTTCCAGCTTGAACACGCCCAGCATCTGCTGCATCAAGATGTAAAGTCGGAAGCTGCTCCGAATGATGTTCTGCGCGCGCCGGTTCCGCGTCTGCTCATCACGAACGAAAAGCGTGCTGAGCGGGATGACGGTAGTGGCGAGAATGAATCCGCCGATGCCCAGCTCCGCAAAGGCAACCAACGTCCATATCAGACGCCATAAGTAGAAAGCTCGCTTAAGCACGACGCCACCGCCACTGAATGCGCTCGCCGGCCCACGTTCTTTGACTCTCGTCCGTCAGCAGAAACCGCAGGAAATCAAACGCCTGGCCGGTCGCGGTCGCGGTCGTCATCGTCTCGTCTCTGGGCTCGAGTTCTACCAGCAGATCTTCGCCATCTCCCCGAGGAGCGTTCAGCAGCAGAGCCAACGCGACGCCGGCTTCGTCGGAGTCAGCGATCTCTGCGTAAGGCTCAGGTAGACGATCGTCGAAATAGACCAGCAATATTGGCTCACTAGGTTGTGACGCCAGGCATGCCGAGGCCTCCACGAGCGCGGAACAAAAGCTGTCAACGCCGGCGGAAATCGTCGTATGTCCCGATGTATTGCTCCACGCGATGGAGAGCAGACCGGCCAGCGCGTTATGCACGGAAAGGCTGAATTCCGCCGGTGAGACCGGTTCGGCCGCGGCCAGCGACCGCAAGATGCCAAGCGTGCGCTGAAATTCGCCGTGCCGGGAGCAAAAGATGAAGCGTGCCGTCGGCTGCTGCGGCAACGCGCATACGGCGCGGAAAGCCATCTGCCCGATCGGGCTGATGCGCCGACGCAGCATAGTCGGCAATGTCACTTCCGGCTCTCCCGCATCCGGAGCCGCCGCTCCGCGCGACCAAGCCCTCCAGTCCTCGCGCGTTCGCAATCCCAAAGCGCCTGCCGCCCAGTCCTCAACCCGAAAACGAGCGGAGGCTATCGACTTGCCCACGCTACGATTTAACCCGGCTCCCAATGAAAGATTTGCCCCCATACTGTGGTTTGTAGTATCAGAGTTGCGGGCTGTGCATCAAACAAATGATCTCCTCAGCTTATCTCCGGATGGAATCGATCGAAGGCGAGCGCACCTGCGCCGCGACGACAGCGGATCGACGATTCACCCAGTACGATCATCGGAGTAGGCGTCACGGGAGCTGGCGTCGGGCGCAAAGTCTGGCCGCGCACACTTTGCTACGCGCGCTTGTCGAGCGTGAGACGGGTCATTCGTTATCGTCCTCGGATATCACCCCGACCGAGAGCGGCAAACCGATGATTGACGCAAGACATGGAGCGGGCGGAATCGAAGTCGCCCTGAGTCACAGCGGAATGATCGCAGCCTGCGCCATCAGCGACCTGGGACCAATCGGTATCGATGTGGAATACTGCGCGGAGCGGTCGATAGACGAAATCGCCGCATCGGTATTCGGGCCAGGCGAACGGCGTGCGGTGGCGTCCGGAGGCCCGAGCGCCTTCTATCGGATATGGACTTTGCGGGAAGCGTTAGCCAAAGCGTCGGGCGCGCGGTTCTCCATCCTGGACAGCGAATACGACTTCTTTGCCAACGCGCCCCGGACGGGGATCTGGCGCAGCGTGATCGGACAGCAGGAATGGTTATTCTCGACTGGCGCGTTCCCGGGTGACTATGCGTATGCGATCGCGGTCGCTCCACACGCGCCCCTTCCGGCCAATTGCGATGCAGCTTTGGCGGCCCTAGAATTCAAAGCGAGACTGCCGCACACGGACTCAGCTTAGATCAGATTGGGCTCGGAGCGATCGCGTCTCATTTGGCCAGCTTGGCGACGGTTCCCTTGAACGCGACCCCGCCGACCACGAAGCCGGCATCACAATCGTACCGAGTTGGATCCGAAAGATCATTTCTCTTGTAATAACTGTGGAGATTGATGACGGCGTTTCCGCCTTCGTTTATCGCGCGTCTCCGAAACTCCTTCAGCGCGGAGAGGGCCACCCATTGGCACGCTTCTGCGTCGCTCTTGTTGACGGCATTGGTCCTGAGGACCGGCGGGGTCGTACTGCAAAGGATCGCGATGCTGCCGACATTCGATCCTTCGCCGGTACCACGGCAGCGGGAATTCCTTTATCCTTTTTTTAGCACCTTGGGCTGGACGGGTGCGAACTGGAAATAAACCCGACAGTTGAATACCTACCCATCATTAAACCAACCGACAGGGGTGGAGGATTTGTTCGTGCGCTTAACTCAATGGCATCGCAACCGGCGTTGCCAAGCATTGCTGATAATCCTGGGGTGTTGTGTCTGCTTACTCGTAACTGGCTGCGGAGCATTGTCAACAACGGATCTGAGCGCAGAGGATATCGCTGCCGCGCGACAGACTCGTGACGCCACTCTTCAATCTAAAGTGGATTCATTGGTTCGACCGCTGGTCGACACGGGACATACGCCGGGTGTTGTGGTAGGCGTACTATTAGCCGACGGTAGCACGCATTTTTATGGTTATGGTGTCGCCAATCAGATCAACCATCGAAAGCCCGACGGCGATACGCTTTTTGCAGTTGGTTCGTTGAGCAAAGGGTATCTGGCTGCGGTTACGGCACTGCTCGTGGATGAAGGGAAGCTCTCCTGGGACGATACTCTGGAGACCCTCTTGCCCCCGGGAACCTCTTTGAGTATGGATGCCCGAACCATTACGCTGTTGCAATTAGCCACGCATACATCGGGGCTGCCTAGGCAGCCTACTACACTGCAGACGTTGGCATATTTTGTGGAATACCTGTTCGATGGAAACAATTTCTATCGCCACTTTGACCTCGCTTATACTTTGAATTACCTAGCTACTTTCAGCTCAGACACAAAGGGGCGGCAACAATACTCGAATATTGGCTACGGCATTTTGGGCTACATCCTTGAGCTCAAGACAGGGCAAACAGTCGATATGTTGCTGAAACACAAACTAGTCGAGCCGATGGGGTTGTCTTGCACCGGATACAGTCCAGAACTCTTACCTTGTTATCCGGGGAGGGCTTATGGTTACGCTGGGGACCAACCTAAATTCATTGTGCGTGGGCACCCCACCCCGGACTGGCACTTTACCCCGCTCATGCGGGGGTCTGCGGGCCTGTGGTCCAATGCAAAAGAACTCTTGATGTTCGCTTCAGCTCACCTGAAAGGAAAAGAGTCGCGGTTTAATAAGGTTCTGGCCAGTAACTTACGCGTAAGACTGCCTCTCCCGAAGAACTCTGCGGCAGTAGCATGGCTTGTCGACGATTTTGGAAGCCAGACAATCACTTTTCAAATCGGCTTTGTAGCGGGATATTCTAGCTATATCGGACTTGATGTTGACAAGAGGACCGCTGTTGTGGTTTTGCAAAACAGCTTCAATTGGGACAATAGTGTAGGCCAGAAAATATTGTTACGTCTGGCTCAGTAGTTGTAACAGCAGGAGTGTTTAAACATCTCGTGCGGTTTCGTTCTTTTCATAGGCTGAGGGAAAATGAATCGTAATAGAATCAACTGTTTAATAAATGCATCTCATGCGCCGTCGGTGTGCGGCGAAGGCTACTAAAAACTCCCAATGCGCCGAAAAGTCTGGAGGTTTGGGATTCACCGACGCAGTATCGCCGACATGCTCATGCTCGTGCGATCGGTCGTCTCTCGGCTTGTATGCCGATTCTGCGGTCGGGCGGTTCTGGAACTAGAGAAGCTAATTCTCCGTCACCAGCTGCACCTCGCGACGTCGAGCCGGGAGGCGGCTAAGCACGGGCTTGCGGTCGAGCTCAAACAGGCATCGAGTTCATCTTTGCCGCTACCCGCCGAGTCCGTCGATATGGTGTTCTGCCACCAGACATTCCATCACCTGATCTACCAGCACGACGCGCTGCGCGAATTTCACCGTGTTCTGAAGCCGAATGGCGTGTTGCTGTTCGCCGAATCGACCCGCAAGTACATACATTCTTGGATCATCCGGATGCTCTTTCGGCATCCCATGGATGTGCAACGAACGGCGGCTGAATATCTCGATATGATTCGCGACGCGGGTTTCGAAATTAGTCCTAAATCGGTTTCTTATCCGTACCTGTGGTGGAGTCGCGCCGACTTGGCGATCATGGAACGATGGTTTGGTATCGCACCCGCCGCGGATCGTGAGGAAACGTTGATCAATGTGGTTGCGGTTCGGAATTGACCGTAGCAACTCCTCGCGGCCGCACCAGGGCCGCCAGCATCACCAGCATGGCACCATAGATCAGCAGCGGCAGTCCAAAGGAGAGGCTCGAACGTCCAACGAGTCCTTTCGAGGCGGATCGGGTGAAGTAATCAAGCAGCCCAGTCGCCGGAGCGCTGGGCGAGTTGTTCACGTGAGCGAGGTACCACTTCCAACTGACCAGCGTGCCGATCGCGATCAGCATGGAGCAGAATCCTAGTGGATAGAGCCACGAATACTTCTCGATTAGAGCGAATGCGAGCGATGCCATTCCGAGGACGATTAGCAGCACGCCGGTCGCGTTCGCAAATGGGCTATCGCCATTGAAGTAGGTCACCGCGCCAATCACGGGTACATTCATGAGCGGGGCGAAAGCGGCGATCAAAATCGCGCCAGATCCGATCAGCGACAGGGCCTGGCTTCTGCCCTGAGTACTGAGGTTGCGCGCCTCGAGAATCCTCCCCATCGCTTCATCGATGCGTCTTCCGGAACGAAAAAGAAATGCGACACCGCGGGCGCATCCGCGCAATGTCGAGATCAACAACGCAGCGACATCGGAACTCGAAGTGGTCGGCATGTCTCCTCGCTTGGAAAACTCAGGATCTGGCGTCTGCTCTATCTATTATCCTCCTGATTGTAGACTAGCGCAGGTCGTGAGTCTTAACGGAGTGCTGGCGAGCCAGGCGGTCAACGAGGTTCTCCAAATCCTCACCGGATTCGCAGGCACAAGCCTCTCGCGTCACAGCTTGGCGGCAGGCGAGCAGGCTGATCTTCAGCGCGGCTTCAAGAAGCTCGATGGCGTTCGAGCACGTTGGAGGAATGGGGCGGGATTTGGTATCCCGATTGCCCGCACTGCTCAGGCGAGCTCGACCGAGGAGCAGCTGCGTGGTAAGCCATCGCGTTGGTCCAAAAAAGGACGAAGCGATCGTGCTATCACCGGAGCCTTGCGTTCCATTGAAGAGGGAGATCGCTCGCCTAGCGCAGGTATCTGGCGCCGGTACTCTGCAAACCGTCTAGCTGAAAAACGATCGTTTCTTCTGCCGCTAGGAGCGTTTCTTCCTTCGCTCCGCCCAGCGCTTTTTCATGGCTTCCGACAAGCGCCGTCTGCCCTCCGGCGTGATTCCGCCCCGACGCCGACCAGGCCTTCGCGCGCCGCCCGCACTGCGCTTCGTAGCAACCGATGACGACGCTATTCCGAGCAGAGCTTCGATAGCCCGGACAAGCCGGTCCCTTTCTGCCTTCAATTCTGACAAGATTTTCTGTAGGTCCAAGGTACGCTCCTTTCGTTTTGCCGACCGCCTTAACTGGCGAATTCCGAAGTGATTCCCGGACGGTTTGCTGCCTTGGATAATGTCCGTGGCAGCCCAAGTTCGCAACCTTATGAAAGCCCTACTGTCTCCTGTTGAGTATAGCTGTCCGGGTCCGGGCTTTCCCAGCACATTGCGGGAGAATGACTCGGATTCGTAGGTGTTAACGGCAGTATTCCTTGGTTCTCCTTCTCGTAGGTGGTGTCGTAATCGGAAGAACAATCTGCGTTCCCGACTGGACTGTGTGCGGCCACAGAGCAATGTGTCTGTCCACCTGCCGGGGAGGCGGGCAGTCATGCGAAACGTATCGTACAAGGAGCGCGAAAGGCTCTCCGCAGAAATCGCGGGTCTTGAGTCGCTCGATCTCAGTCAGCTGAGAGCCCGGTGGAAGCTTCTCTACGAAACTGAAGCACCTGTGGCTACTGAAAATTCGGAAAGCGGCGGAAAGTCTAGAGTTTTGGCATTGGCCGCCCTAGTCTCGCCGGCATGGATAAGCTCAAGCGATCGATCGTTTCTCGGCTTGTATGCCGATTCCGTAGTCGGGCGGTTGTGGAGCTGGAGAACCTCGCCCTCCGTCATCAGCTGCACGTTCTTCGCCGCCAGCGGCCGGGTCGGCTCCGGCTGCTCGCGATCGACCGCTTGCTCTGGGTCTGGCTTTACAGATTGTGGCCGCGTTGTCTGGAGGCGATGGTGTTGGTCAAGCCGACAACGGTGATCAAGTGGCACCGTCAGGGCTTCCGCCTGTTTTGGCGTTGGCGCTCCAGGTCCGGGCGGCCTTCAGTGGAGCGCGAGATCCGCGATCTGATTCGGCAGATGAGCAGCGCCAACCCGCTCTGGGGTGCGCCCCGGATCCACGGCGAGCTGCTCAAGGTCGGCATCGAGGTGAGCCAAGCTACAGTCGCGAAGTACATGGTGCGAAGACGCGGAACACCTTCTCAGAACTGGCGGACCTTCTTGCGCAATCACGCCGAAGGCATCGCCGCCATCGACATGTTCGTTGTGGCTTCCGCGTCGTTTCGGCTGCTTTACGTGATGATCATTCTGGCCCACGATCGAAGGACGATCATGCGCGCAGCGGTCACCGAGCATCCGACCGCAGCGTGGCTCTCGCGCCAGGTAACCGAAGCGTTCCCTTGGGACACGGCTCCGCGCTACCTGCTGCGCGATCGCGACACGTCGTATGGCTCGTACTTCTGCAACCGAGTGGAAGCGATGGGCATCACGGAAGTCGTTACGGCACCACGCTCACCTTGGCAGAACGCTTACGTCGAGCGCGCGATCGGTTCGATTCGCCGCGAGTGCTTGGATCACATCCTGATCTTCAATGAGCGCCATCTGCGCCGAGTTCTCCACTCGTACGTCGACTATTACCAACGCACCCGCACGCATCTTTCGCTTGACAAGGATTGTCCGGACCCGCGCCCGATCCAGCCACGCGGGGTAGGAAGAGCCGTCGCGCTCCCGCAGGTCGGCGGCCTGCATCATCGCTACGAACGCCTCGCCGCCTGATTCGTCCCGGATTCCGGCTCACCAATGGCTGCGCGGCGGCCGGTACTCCGTCGTCTGAAGATCCCTGTATTCGGAGGTCTTTCGATCTCGATCAAGGTGAGCCGCTTGTGGTTCAGATCGCAACCCGTCTCACTTAAGCCCATCAATTCGATAGCAATTCTCGCAGCCGTTCGAATTCCGGTTCATATGGAATTTTTAGTAACGACAGCCAGATCCTCCGGATTGCCGCCGTAGGTGTGCCGCCTTGTGCCGCGGCCTGTCGAACTGGTCTG